>RRZT010938154.1_pt1 | contig 12202 bp, 13 predicted proteins | sample 2165551 | NCBI WGS metagenome assembly RRZT01 (sample SAMN10456910, study PRJNA506462) | wastewater metagenome | biome: wastewater; feature: sludge; material: wastewater sludge; isolation source: wastewater sludge with Escherichia coli K12::gfp cells carrying plasmid... | place: USA: Moscow, Idaho... | reverse complement strand
GGAAACCGGCCTTTTGTCTCTAAGTCGTTTGGCTTAGGGCTCTGTAGCTCAGTTGGTAGAGCGCACGACTGAAAATCGTGAGGTCAGGGGATCGACGCCCCTCGGAGCCACTGAAGAGTCGCGTAGCGGCACATACAGTAAGAAACCCCGGATGCGGAAGCATTCGGGGTTTGTTGTTTCTGTTGGTCCGTGGGGACCCTACAGGCCTGAACGTGGTGTTTGGGGGTTAAAGGGGGCTTCTGCTCTACTACTACCCACTATCGCCTAGGGATACCGGGACCCTATTGGAGAATCACGGGCTCGCGCGATAAACCACACTTACGCCCATGTCATATCCGTGGATTATTGCCGTAACTGTGGTTTCTCGGTTTCTTGGTCTCTGAGTTTCTTGGTTCCTCAGTTTCTCCGAGCCACCGAGCCAGGCGTTGCGGAAAACGCCACATCACCAAATATCTCGTCTGGGCTACGCAAAGAGACATCGGTGTAAGGAGATTCAAAGAGCCTCCCGGATCTACACCTCACACAGATAACGATGGCTTACAACACGAACCGAAGTGAAGGCTCCACACTCTCTGAGGATCAGACCCGTTATCTCTACGAAAAAAGACCGTCATGGGCGAGGCACACGTCAACGACGTTATCGAGACAACAAACAGCTTCCGGGCTTTCGACGCGATGTTGGACAACGTCGGTAAACCCCTCACCGCCGACCTTCTCAAGGAATATCACCGCATCCTCAAGTCGGGATCACTCGACGCGCAGCAGCCTTGGTTCCGTGTCGGGGATTGGAAGGCGGTTGCCAACGAAGTTGGTGGGCGGGCCACCTCGGCTCCCGAACACGTCGCCGGAGATATTGCGAGGCTCCTCGACAACACGCCGTCGCATATGACCTTCGAAGACATCTGCGACTTCCATGTCACTTTCGAGAAAATTCACCCGTTCCAGGACGGCAACGGGCGCGGGGGCCGCCTCGTCATGTTCGGGCAGTGCCTCGCCAACAACATCATGCCCTTCGTAGTACTTGACCAGCAGAAGGCCTTCTATTACAGGGGAATATCCGAGTTCGACGACGAAGTCCGCTTCCTCCGAGACACCTTCCGTAGTTTTCAGGATGCGTACTACAAGAGGTTCCGCGACTTCGTCGCCCAATAGCTATCCCCCAGAACCTCCGTGACCACCAAATTGACAAGAGCCGGGCGATCCGCCACGAGGTCATGTGTCGCTCCCGGCACGATGCAGAGTTGCGCGCCAGGAATCGACGCCGCCATCACGAGGCTGTGATCCGGCCGGATGGTGTCGCGGTCCGCGGACATGATGAGTGTCGGCGCCGCAATGGCCTTCAGCTCTGAGGTGTCAATCTGTGGCTGGCTGGTCCAGAGTGTGAAGAGTTTGTCTAGGACGACGTCGGCGTGGTCCGGCCCGTCAGGTGACAACCGTTCGTAGTGCTCACGTTCAGTATCAACGTCACTGTCGAGCGAACCGGTATCGTCGCGAGGCGTTCCACCCTCGCTTCCCAACACACCCTCACCTTCGAACACACCCTCACCTTCGAACACACCCTCGCTTCCCAACACACCCTCACCTCCGGACACGCCACCTTCGCTTCCCAGCGCACCCGCACCTCCGGACACACCGCCATCACCAACCATCGTCTCGGACCCATCCGAAATCTCCGGCAGCGGGGGCAGGACGCGGGCTGCGCCGTCGTCGGTCGAATCGTTGAAGGCATCCGGGTTGAGGTTGCCGCTGATGGACACGAGGGAACGGACGCGCTCCGGGTGACGCAGAGCAAGAAGCAAGCCGATGATCGCGCCGTCGCTGAAGCCAACGATGTGTGCGGCCCCGACACCGCGCGCGTCGAGAAACGCGAGCGCCTGCGCAACCCCTTGCTCGTAGGAGTACTCGCCGCGAACGTCGGGAGAACGCCCGTGCCCAGGACGCTCGAAACTCAGAACCCGGTGGGTGCGGGCCAGAACCGAACCGAGCGGACGCAGGTGCTCAAGAGAGTTGAAGCCACCGTGAAGCAGGAGCACGGGTTCACCGGAGCCGACCTCCTCGGCATAGACCGACACTCCCTCAACATTTACGTACGACATGGCGACCATCGTAAGCTACAGCGGCCTCACCGCTTCCCACCCGCACGCTTTTCTTTCTCTCGCCGCACCAACGCCTCCAGCAGCTCGGCAGCAGACTCCGCACCCTCGACGGTCACCACGAACTGCCGCCCATTCGTTCGCGTGACCACCAAGGCCTCGCCGGAGCGCAACACAACTCCGAACTTCCCTGGCACTTTCCGGATCCCCACTCCCCCAAACTCACCCAGCGGGTTCACGTCGGTGACGGCGACGTCGGCAATCTGCACCAGCGGCACACGAAACCTGGGAAGTCCGGCAACCGAATGGACGAGTAGGCCGGTTTTATCCACATGAACGTGGAACGCCGTCAGGGTCACGATGACGATTCCTACAAGCACCGTGGTACCGGTGAGCAGCCACGCCGTCGAGTTCGTCCCGATCATCCACGCCGCCGTGGCACTGATTCCGAGCCCCACCACCGCCACAACGAGCAACGTCATGGATAGACCGGACATCGTTGTGGACGCGATCCAGGACACCCGTTCGTCGCGTCTCAGGCTGATCGGTTCAACCTTCCGATAACGGACAGGATTCGCCTTCATCGCGGGTTGGATCAACCATCCACCCACTCCAACGACGACGGCGAACACCAACGCCACCACCAGCGCCGGTAGTACTGATGGGCTGTCTTCCCACGAGGGGATGTCGACTTGCATGCCGGTCGTCCAGGCGAAGAGAACGGCGAAGAAAGCGGAGAACCCGCACGCGGCTGCCGCGGCAAAGCGATAGGTAGGGCCGACGTCGCCACGCCTCACACCCTTCAACGCTTGGAGAGACATCAGGCACGGCAACACAAGTGCGCACAGCATGGTTGCGATGAAGGGGGTCCACATCGTGCCATAGCCATCCGGATTGCCGGAGATCCCCCAGTGAATAGCGAGGGGGTCCGGAAGCCTCGGAATCCAAACCATCTGGAGCACCGTTGAGATTCCCCAGAGAGTAACGGGCACCACGAGCCCTACAACAATAAATCGGATCAGCACCGTACGATCGGGACGCTGCTTGTGTGGACTATCATCTGGTTCGACATTCACAGCGGCCCTCCCTCGCTGAATAACGTGACATCGTCTTACGGCGGCCGAATTGTTTTGTCCCTCCCATGTTATGTCCAGATGCTGAGAAACACCCGAGAGCACCGGTGAATCGACTGGATCCAGATTCGCCCGCCCGCCATCACCGACCACCTTCCAGTGCCGTGCCAACCCAGCCGGGCACGGGCCGCCGTCGGTGGTTGGTGTGTGGCCGCCGGATGAGCAACCCAGCCGGGCACGGGCCGTCGTCGCCCCATGCGAGACGCTACCGCCAGAGTTCCAACTGCTCCCACCCGTGCGGAAAACCCATATTCTCCTCCAGGGTCAACAGCGGCTTGCCGTCAACAACAGGGACAAATCTCGCAAGTTTTCGCGCCTGGGTTTTCAGGCTTCCCACGGGCCAGGCGGAGCCGCTCTCGTGCGAGAGCAGCAGGTATGCGAGGATCGCCGAATAGATGTAGATATCCGAGCGTCCCGGTTTACTCTCCAGATGCTCCAGCTGACTTCCCACAACAGCGGCGGGATTGATCTTGATGGCGTACTTAATTCGCCGGTTGAAGATCCGGCTCCCATGGGCGCACAAGTTCCTCAGCTCCACCAACGCCCGTATCCATTTACCGAACTGCCGCCCATTACGGACCCCGAACCGGCGCGCCACCCGGTTTTGATCCTCTTGACGCATGAGGTCGAAGAGGAACGGGAGTTTGCCGAAGGACACAAGTTCAACCGTCGCCCACACGGGGAGTTCCTGGGAAGGTGTCCGGACATGATGGACGATGAAATCTTCGTCGACGGCGCCCTCCAACGACTCCCTGTATGTCTCCTTCCACGCCTCGAACTTGGTCGAGCCACTGTAGGTTCCTTGCCTGCATGCCTTCTCGTTGAGATGCTGCTCTTCGATGTGCGCGAGGGGGCTTCGGCTGGCCAGGACATGCGCGATCGCGGCACGCAGCCTGGTCTCGAAATCGAAGAGTCCGCGGAGAAAGACCTCGCGGAGCCTGGAGTCGAACTCGTAGAGGCGCGTGACAGCCTCCAAGCTGGTTCCCTCGACGAAGAAGATATCGCGGAACAGCCGTGTCTGCGGGTCCCGCTGGTCTTCGGGCAACATTCTTCGAAAAACATAGCTGTAGCTGGTGAGCCGGTGGTAGCCGTATGTGCGCAGGATTCTTTCGGCGACGACGGGGTCTCCAACGTCCATCCCCAGCCTTCGCCACCGCTCCACAAGATCGGGGTGATCCAGGAATGTCTCGTACCCCCGTTGCACCGACATAGTGCAATTTTATGACACGCGTGGGCAGGGCGGTGTGCCCGCGGAGAGGTAACAGATCCGCGGATAGTCGACCCCAACGAAGGGTGCGCTATGGGTTACCTCTCCAAAGATCCGTTACCTGTCCGGGAATGAAGGTAGTAGGCCAAAAACGGTGTTTTATCCGGGGGTTTGGGTTGATAGTCCGGGAGAGATAAAACGGCAAAAAGAAAACCGCCCCGTGACGCCCGGTACCTACTAGCGGTTCCGAAGTGACAGAGGGGGACGGTGTCTTATGCCTTCATGGTAGCGCCGGACGCCGTGGTCAACAATGCACACGACATATGTGGATACACACAGGAGAAGAGTTCACGCAGCCACGACCATCCAACGCCGAGCACCACGTATCAGCACGCACCACCACGCAAATGTGCGCCGCGTTCTCCTACCCTGCTGGCATCCGGATTCCTCGGTAGCATTAGTCTTGTTTCCCCATTACCTGCATAGACACTCAGCACAGCAGCTATCACGCTGCTGTTGGGGCGCCTGAGCAAGGGGTTCACGCGACGAGAATCTGGAGGACCCCATGTTGGTATACGAGCATCAAAGTGACGGCATCCAGCGCCTCGTCGAGCGCCCCGAACCGACTCCTGAGCCCGGCGGAGTCACCATGCGGGTGGTCGCATCCGGAATCTGCGGCACCGATCTCAAGATCGCCCGTGGCGAGCACCGCATGTTCCCGCCTGGCACCACACGAGTCCCTGGCCACGAGGCGGTGGGCATCATTCAGGAGAACGCCTCCGGACGCCCCGAATTTGCCCCGGGAACACCGGTGGCCATTGCACCGAACATCTCCTGCGGCGGATGCCGTGCATGCGCCGCAGGCCGCGCCAATCTCTGCACGAACTATGAAGCAGTCGGCCTCACTTTCAACGGCGGATTTTCCGAAGTTCTCGCCATACCAGCCTCCGGTGTAGCAAACGGCAACGTCATGCCCATCCCCCGCGGCCTCGATCTTCTGACAGCCTCCCTTGTTGAGCCCATGGCGGCGGTCGTGCGCGGCCTGCACCCACTCAGCCTCAAGACCAGCGACTCTGTCCTCATTTGCGGCGCCGGCCCCATCGGCCTCATCGCGCTTCTCGTGGCCAAGCATGCGGGCGTCCGCGAAGTGCTTGTCAGCCAGACCTCTCCCGCGCGCCGCAAACTAGCCCGCGAGTTCGGCGCCGATGCCACGTTCAATCCTCGCGAACGAGACCTTGCCGAGCAGATCCGGGAGCATACGGACGGGTGGGGTGCGGACGTCGTCGTCGCTGCTGCTCCGGTTGCGCAAGTCTTCTCCGACGCGCTGCGCTGCGCAGCCAAGGGCGGGCGCATCAACTTCTTTGCGGGCCTGCCGAGCGGCGCCGGCACGGTCCCGTTGGACGCCAACCTCATCCACTACAACGAGTTGCTAGTTACAGGGACGACGGCGAACACGAACGAGGACTGCCGGGAAGCTCTCGAACTCGTCGCTTCAGTACCCGAACTCTTCGCCCCGCTCATCACTCACCGGGTGCCGTTGCGCCAGGCAGATGAGGCATTCACATTGGCGGCCTCGGGCGGGGCGCTCAAGGTGGTTCTCGAGCCGTAGATGCTGGGTTGGGTTGCTCGAAGAAATCTCCTTCGAGCAACCCAACCCTCGTCAGGCCATCAGGCCGCATCAACCCCATCCGCGATGGACTTCAGCATGATGGACACCGAGATTGAACCCGGGTCACGGTATCCCAGGCTTCGCTCGCCCAAGGACTTCGCTTTGCCGATGGTCGCAATCATTCCCTCGGTTGCGGCAGATCCCTCCTCGGCGGCATCAGCAGCGGCCCGGGCAACCACAGAAAGATCCTCTCCCGCCACAGCCCGCGCTGCCTCAGCCGCGGGAATGAGCGCATCAAGCGTCGTCTTGTGCCCACGTTCCGCCTTACCGCGCGCCTGCACCTGCTGGGCCGCAGCTTCCAAGGCTGTGGCGTAGCCTTCGCCATCAAGAACATCGCCGGTCAACGCCTTAAACGGTGCCCGGAACATCGTTCCGAAAACAGCCCCCGACGCTCCTCCACTGGTGGAGAGCACAGCCATGCCCACAGCCCTAAAGGCATCCCCCACGGTATTGATATCCGCGGCAAGAACGGCATCGCGGGCAGCACTGAAGCCGCGCGCCATACCTGAGCCGTGGTCGCCGTCGCCTGTCTCGCGATCTGCCTCGGACAGTTCGTCCTTGGCGTCAACGATCGCCTGACTCATATCGGCGAGGATCTTCCGAAGCTGTTCGATATCTAGCGTTGCTGCCATCGCCGGTCACCCTTGGGTGAAGGGGACGGACTCGCAGGGAGCGTCCAGCAGCTCGATGATCTCGTCATCAAGGCGCATAAGCGTGATCGAGAATCCCGCCATCTCCTGGGAGGTGAAGTAAGCGCCGATATCTGTGCGCGCCACGTCGATTCCCTTAGCCGCAAGCAGCTCCGCCACCTTACGGTAAACGATGAGAAGCTCCATCTGAGTGGTGGCGCCCAGGTTGTTCATGAGAACCGCTACCCGGTCACCCGAACCTCATACCCGATGCGCACTTCGGACACCCGAACCTCATACCCGATGCACACCTCATACCCGATGCACACTTCAGCCCCTGTGACGTGAATCGGACGCCAATCGTGTGGGAATGCACTGCAGCGTAGGATGTTACGGCAAACCACACCACTAAGGAGTCCCCCACGAAGTTCCGGTTGCAAAGCGCGCTCGCCGATACGCGCCCACTCTCAAATCCCCATTTCAAACGTCTCTGGTACGCCAACATCATCACGGTGATTGGCGCTCAGCTGACGGTGGTGACGGTACCCGCCCAGCTCTGGGCAATCTCCCGCGACTCCATTTATGTGGGCCTTACCGGACTCTTCGGGCTCGTGCCTCTCATCATTTTTGGGCTGTGGGGCGGGGCTATTGCGGATGCTTTTGACCGCCGCACCGTACTCTACGTGAGCACCATCGGGCTTATCATCACGAGTATTGCTTTTGCCATTCAGGCCGGATTCGGATTCCACAATGTCTGGCTCATTCTCGGCATCTTCGCGGTCCAGCAGGCGTTCTTTGCACTCAACCAACCGGCGCGCAACGCCATCATCCCCGCCATGGTTCCCATGGAACAGCTCCCGGCAGCCAACTCTCTCAATATGACGGTGCAGCAGTTCGGTGCCATCGCCGGACCGCTGATTGGAGGAGCCCTTCTCCCCATCCTCGGTGCCGACTGGCTCTACGCGATCGACGCCGTCACCATGGTCTTCACCCTCTGGGCCGTCATCAAGCTGCCTTCACTGCGCCCCGCCAAGGCCAGCAGGTCGCTCGGCTTGCGCAGCGTCATTGACGGATTCCGCTACACCTGGATCCACAAGATCCTTCTCATGAGCTTCGTCGTGGACCTCATCGCCATGATCTTCGGCATGCCACGAGCGCTCTACCCGGAGATCGCGAACATTGACTTCGGCGGCCCTCAGTCAGGAGGAATGGCCTTTGCCCTTCTCAGCGCGGGCATCGCAATTGGGGCCGTGCTCGGTGGCGTCTTCTCCGGATGGGTGTCGGGCATCAAACGGCAGGGACGCGCCGTCATGATTGCCATCATCGTCTGGGGATTCTCCATCGTCGGGTTCGGATTCTCCCTCCTCTTTGCCGACGGCAAGGCCATGCCATTCCTCGTGATTGCTGTGGCAATGCTGGCATTGGGCGGAGCAGCCGATATGGCCTCGGCGGCATTCCGTCAGTCAATCCTCCAGAGCGCGGCCACCGACGACGTGCGTGGACGCCTGCAGGGAGTCTTCCTCGTGGTGGTCGTGGGAGGCCCCCGTCTTGCGGATATGCTCCACGGTTTTGCTTCTACCCACATTGGCACCTTCTGGACTGTCACCGGCGGTGGAATCCTCGTGATTCTGGGCGTGCTCGCCTGCGCCGCACTCGTTCCCCAGTTCCGCAATTATCGGATTCAACCGGGACCCACCGAATCCCCCGGGCTTGAGCACTAGCTTCGATATCGCACTCGGTCTGTGCATCTCACGCAGCCCCCGAACAACGAAGCTGAATTAGCCTCACCCCTCTCGCAGCGCCACCTCGAACGCGCTCGCCACATCCGGATGCGCAAAGGTAAACCCACTCGCCTCCAACACAGACGGCACCACGTGAGCGTCGGCCAACAGCAACGAGTCCGCAGCGTCCTTCCCTAGGGCGGCGCGTACGGCAAAAGCCGGGGCCGGCACCAGGAACGGGCGCCGCAGCTGGCGTGCCAGCTCACCGCCAATCTCGCGATTGCTGGCCGCGCTCGGGGCCGTGAGATTCACGGCCCCGGAGATCTCGGAGTCGAGCACATGGATGATGGCGCGGACCTCGTCGTCGAGCGAAATACACGGCCAAATCTGCCGTCCCCCGCCGATCGGTCCCGAAACCCCCAGCTTGGTGAGCAGCATGAGCGGCCCCAGCACCCCGTCCGGATGCAGCACCATGGCCGTGCGCAATAACGCCACCCGGGTTGCGTCGGCGGCCCGGAGAGCCTCTCGCTCCCATTCCACGCACACGCGCGCCAGGAACGTCTCGCCCGCCGGTGCGGACTCATCCAACATTTGCCCGGGCGCCGAACCGTAATAGCCCACCGCGGAGGCCGAAAGAAACGCCGGCGCATCCTCGCCCAGGGAACAAAGCGCGTCCGCAATCGTCCGCGTGGCGATCACTCGAGAGTCCAGAATCTGTTTCCGGTACTTCGCCGTCCACGGCAATTTCCCAATACTCGCACCACCAAGGGCGACGACGGCGTCCGCCCCCTCCAACACCCTCGGGTCCAGGCTCACCCGCCCGGGTTGCCATGGCACTTCGTGCGCCGTGCGCGGTGCGCGCCGTACGAGCCATGTCACTCGGGTTCCTCGGGCCTCCAAAGCTTCGGCGAGCGCGGAGCCAATCAACCCCGATGCTCCCGCAAGAATCACATGCATGGTATCCCTCCTTGAATCGAGTACCGTCCGGAATCTTCCTATGTCCGCCCAAAAATGATGGGTGCCGGGTGCTCATTACGACACACCCGGCACCCAAAGAGCTACCGTCCGCCAGCCTCAAAGACCTGTGGATCAGGGCTTATTCGGAGTGCGGAGCTCCGCACTCAGGAACCACGCCTGCTGCTCCAGCTTGAGGATGAGGTCATCGAGAATGCCGGTCGAGGAGGTGTCCTCCTCATCCACGGTTGGGTACACGTTGCGCATCGTCCGCACGGTGGCCTCGACGGCCTGCACCATGACACGAATCGCCTCGTGGGTGCCAACCTCGCCGGGGGCGAAGTCCGGCAGCGAGGAATACGCGGAAACCACCTTGGAGCGGCCATCCGGGGTGGCGTGCAAGGCACGCATACGCTCAGCGACCTCGTCGGATCCCGCGCGAGCAATGCCTACAACCTCGTCGAGGTTCAGATGGAGGTCGCGGAAGTTTGGTCCCACAACGTTCCAGTGAGCCTGCTTGCCCACCAACTGCAGGTCAAGGAGGTCAACGAGCACTTTCTGCAGGGACTCACGCAGACGTGGCGACGCCACAAATCCGCTCTCCGCCTGCTGGAGGTTTGTTCCGAAATCGCCTTCTGAGTTCTGACTTGCCATGTTGCACTACCTTTCTCTCATGGGTGAGTACTACTCGTGAAACGCATCAAACTGTTTGTAGGCCAGACGCTCTCAACCAGCCTTCGTCAGCCGATCAGGCCAAAAGCCGATCAGGCCAGCGCTGCCTCTGCCGCGTCGTAGTTGGGCTCCTGCTTGATCTCGGGAACCACCTCGGAGTAGACCACAGTTCCGTCCGCATCGAGAATAATGACGGATCGCGCCAGCAATCCCACCAGCGGGCCTTCTGCCATCTCTACGCCGTAGTCCTTACCGAAGTCGGACTTGAACACCGAACCGGTGTATACATTCTTGACGCCCTCGGCCACGCAGAATCGTTCTGCGGCGAACGGGAGATCTGCGGAGATGCAGACAACCTCGGTGTTATCGAACTTCGTTACGCGCTTGTTGAACTCGCGCACGGAGGCCGCACAGATGCCCGTATCCAAGCTGGGGAAAATGTTGAGGACAACTCGCTTACCAGCGAACTGTTCCTTGGTGACGTCAGAGAGATCTCTGCCCGCGACAGTGAAGTCCGGAGCTACAGATCCCACTGCGGGTAGATCGCCGACGGTCTGGACAGGGGTACCTTCAAATGCTGTAGTTGCCATGGCCCTATTGTGTAACGCGGCTCTCAGACAAACAAGGGTAGGAGTGCTTTAAGTGAACAGTTTCCGCTCGTCCGAACGCTGCTCACGGTACTTTCAGACCTCTCTTTCGGTGACCGGCCGCCTCACATCGGGCAACGTCGTTAGGTCGACGACGGCGTCGCCCCTCTCCAGTCACTCCGACATCTTTTGAGTTCAGGTCGCCATCTGACCTCTATTTCCGACACAATAGGGGATAGTCAGTAATGAGCTGCGTCACCAGGCGTTGCCCTGACGTGTACGGTGGCGAAAAGGAGTTGCGGAACGTGGAAAGCCAAACACCAGCCGGAACGACAAGCGGAGCGAAGTCTGATCGCTCCATCGGCGATCTGGTCGCCAAACTATCAGAGCAAGCATCATCCCTCGTGAGGGACGAGATTGATTTGACGTTGATGAACCTGAAGGCGAAGGTCACCAAGCTCGGTATTGGTGGGGTTCTCATCGGAGCCGCTCTGTTCCTTGCCATCTTTGTTCTCAACCTTTTCCTCTTTGGGGTTGTTGCGTTGCTAGCCACTGTCGTCTCGTGGTGGGCAGCATTCTTCATCGTGATGGGAGTTCTGCTCCTTATCGTTATTGCTTTGATCGTGGCGGGAGCACTGATTCTGAAAGCCTCCCAAAAGCACGTGGTTGATCCCAAGGGAGCGATCACCGAGGATATCGACGCCATCAAGAAGGGACTGAACCGGTGAGCTCAGCAAACATCCCCGAGGACAAGATTCGTTCGGCCGAGCAGATCGAGATCGATCTGCAGCGCAAGCGCGAAGAACTCGCCAGCACCGTCAATGAGCTTGCCGATCGCCTGGACCCGAAGAACATCGCCAAAGAAGCCAGTGATCAGGCAAAGGTAAAGGTTGCAGCCTTCACCGATACCGCCAAGACACGCGCTAGCGAGTTTGCAGATACGGCGAAGATTCAGGCGTCCTCATTCGCGGACACTGCAAAAACGCAGGCCTCGTCATTCTTAGATACGGCAAAGAAAACAGTGGGCGAAGCTCAAAATGGAGATTCCCGCGCACTGGGGATTCTGGCAGGGAGCGCACTGGCGTTGCTCGGGGGAATTGCTCTCATCCTGCGACGCAAGAAGTAAGATAAAAGTAACGAGGATTCTTCCTCACAGGCAGGTCACGTGACCTGCCGCAAGCTATCCCTGTCCGCGGTCAGAATAAGAACTCGTCAAGGCATCTCTTAGCGCGTTTTGCTGGAGAAAATCGCAGGTAACGCCATACGCGAATTTTTGATCTCACCCAATGAGAACTGTTAGATGTTGCCCGTGCCATGATGAGCCACATGGCAACATGCACTGTATTCACGGTAAGGTATAGCCGAGAACGGATATGACCATGGGGCAACCTTTACGATTGCTCCACTACGAGGTGAAGGGGGTCGAGCCATGGGGCGCGGCCGTCAAAAGGCTAAGCAGCGTAAGGTAGCCCGAAATCTCAAGTACTTCACTCCGGAAACGGATTACAAGGCTCTTGAGAGGGAGCTGAAGTCTTCG
>RRZT012234647.1_pt1 | contig 12205 bp, 16 predicted proteins | sample 2165551 | NCBI WGS metagenome assembly RRZT01 (sample SAMN10456910, study PRJNA506462) | wastewater metagenome | biome: wastewater; feature: sludge; material: wastewater sludge; isolation source: wastewater sludge with Escherichia coli K12::gfp cells carrying plasmid... | place: USA: Moscow, Idaho... | reverse complement strand
TGGGCGGCGGACTGGTCACCGTGATGGTCCGGGGCGACGTGGGTGCGGTCAAGGCCGCCACCGACGCGGGCGCCGCCGCTGCCGAGCGGGTGGGCGAGCTCATCTCGGTCCATGTGATTCCCCGCCCCCACAGCGAGGTGGAGTTCATCCTTCCCACCCTGGAGAAGTAAGACACCGGCCTAAACGGCCCGTGTCCATCTATCAAAGGAAGGGGTGGAGCGCGTGAAAGCAATCACCGAGGACATCCTCCGGCTTGAGCTGAGAAACGCTCAGCCCGACACCTATTACATTCCGGAGGGTAAAATACTGACACCCGCAGCCCGGGAATATCTTCAGCAGCGCAAGATCAAGATTGGCAGGGAGGGGGCACCCAAGGAGACCTCCGCGGTGACACCCAAGGTGGTGGCCACCCAGGTGCTCCCCATGCCGCAGGTCGAGACAGGTGCGGAGGGGCCACGGCCCAAGTTCGTGGACTTCGTCACGGGGGCTTACTACATGGAGAAGCCCGAGCACATGACCCATCTCTACGGGAATGTGCTGGTGGTGAAAAACCATCCCCGCATTCTGTTCCGGGGTAAACTGGACTCTCTGCAGGCCCTGATTGTGACGGCTCAGACCGCCATCTTCGAGGGCGGAAGGCAGAAGCTGGTGGACGATTTGGGCAATCTTCTGGACATTCTTCGGGAGATGATGCGCTGCGACGTGCTGGACGAGGCCTTCCAAAACGAGACCATCATCGGCCTGACCCACGCCGAGCTGCGGGAGCGGTCCCACAACCCGAAAAAGTTCTATGGCATCCAGCAGATGGTCCTGCCCGATTACACCATGGGCAAGGACTACGCCCTGCTCAACCAAGTGCGCACCGCCGTCCGGGAGACTGAGGTGGCCGCCGCCGAGGCCTTCCGTGAGGGGACCAAGTATACCCGAGGGGACATCATCGAGGAGCTCAACCGCCTGTCCAGCGCCATGCACATTATGATGTGCATGTATCTGGCGGGCCAGTATCGCTAAGGAGGACGGCACGAAAGTGGAAAAAATCGTATCCGCGGTCATGGATGCCGTTCACAAGGCGGGCCTGGTCGAGATTGAGGTCTCCGCACGGCATGTCCATCTGACTGATGACGACGTGGAATTTCTCTTTGGACCCGGCGCCAAGCTGGAGCCCAAGCGGCCTCTGTCTCAGCCCGGACAGTATCTGTCCGAGCAGCGGGTGACCGTCGTGGGGCCCAAGGGGCGCAAGGAGCGCACCGCCGTGCTGGGCCCCCCCCGCAAGGCCAGCCAGGTGGAGCTGTCGAAAAGCGACTGCGTAGACCTGGGGATCGACGCCCCACTGCGAGAGTCGGGCGACGTGGCCGGGTCCGCTCCCATCATCATCGAGGGGCCCTACGGCATCCTCCACCTGAAGGAGGGGGCGATCATCGCCCACAACCACATCCATGTGACCGCCCCCGACTCCATCCTGCTGGAGCTCCGCGACAAGGACCGGGTCTCCGTGGCGGTGATGAGCGAGCGGCCCGTCGTCTTTGACGATGTGATCATCCGTGTCAGTACCGAGTACAGCTGCAAGATGCACATCGACTTTGACGAGGCCAACGCCGCCCTGGTGCATGGATTTACCCTGGGTAAAATCATTCGGAAATAAGCACACCACTTTTTCAAAAGGAGCGCCTGCGATATGATGGACCTTGACCGCGTAAACGACTACCTCTCCCGGGTGGAGGCGTCCGAGAAGACCACCTTTCAGCCCGTGAGCGAAAAACTTAAGGTAGGCGTAGATCTGGGCACGGCCTACATCGTTTTGGTGGTTCTGGATGAGGAGGATAACCCCATTGCCTGCGAAAAGCGGGCAGCCGATGTCCTGCGGGACGGCGTGGTGATGGACTACACCGGGGCCCTGCGCATCGTCCGAGAGCTCAAGGAGAAGCTGGAGGAGCGGCTGGGGAGGGAACTGGTGAACTGCGCCATCGCCATGCCCGCCGGAACCGAGTCAAGCGCCCGCACCCACCAGTACGTGGCCGAGGGCGCGGGGCTGGAGGTCACCAATATCCTGGATGAACCCAGCGCCGCCAACGCCATCTACAAGATTGAGGACGGCGTGGTGGGGGACATTGGCGGCGGCACCACGGGTCTGGCCATCTTACAGGGGGGGAGTGTGGTGCGCACCGAGGATGAGCCCACCGGGGGCACCCATCTGTCCCTGGTGCTGGCGGGGAACTACCACATCCCCTTCGGTGAGGCCGAGGCCATCAAGCAGGACTACCGGCGCCATAAGGAGATACTCCCCATTGTCCGCCCCGTGATTGAGAAGATGGCCACCATCGTCCGGCGCTACGTGGACCCCGCCGAGGTGGATACCATCTATCTCTGCGGTGGCACCTGCTGTCTCACCGGCATTGAGGGCGTGTTTGAAAAAGTGACAGGAATTAAGACCATGAAGCCTGCCAATCCCTTTCTGGTGACGCCCACCGGCATCGCCATGAACTGCAAAATTTAGTAAGTGGAAAGGAGGGGAAGGCATGGACCATAGCAAGCTCATCGACGAGATCGTATCCCGTGTGGCGGCAAAGCTGGCGGAGTCGGAGGGCGGAGTATCCCGCGCCGACGCCGACGCCGCCAAGCCAGGTCTGCTCATCCTCACCCAGCAGCACAGCGAGGTCTGTCATGCCGGACTGGAGAACGAAGCGCTGCGCGCGCGTTTTCGCGCCGACTGCGCCCTCCTGTGTAACTACGAGGTGAAGATGGCGGACTACGAAGCGGTGGTTCTGTACCAACTTACCAACGACGCCCTGGGCAAGCTGGCCGGCGGCGTGTGCGACACCCCCTTTACCCGCCTGGCCTCCGAGGCCATTTTGATGGGGAAGCGGATCTATGTACCCACCGAGGAGGTGGAGCTCTATCGCTATGCCTCCACCGCCCCCGCACCCTACTATGCCATGATGCGCGGTAAGCTGGATTTGCTGACCGCGTCGGGCATGGTCATCTGCGCCCAGAGCGGGCTCTCCCGCGCCCTTGTGGAGGGCTGGGGCGGCATCACCCCCGCTACGTCGCCCGCCCCGGGCCACGCACCGGAAAACAGGGTCGGCCGGGAGCTGCGCTTGACCAAGCGGCTGCTCTCCGAGCGGGATGTGACCTCCGCCTCTGCGGAGCACTTCACCACCATCCGGATTCCCGCCAAGTGCATTATCACCGCTCTGGCGCAGGAGTGCGCGAAGAGCGCGGGCATCACGCTGGTGAGAGACTAGGGGCACAGGCGTAGATTTGCCATGTCACCCGGCCCACTCCATACGGGCGCAAGCCCTTCCCACGGAAAGGAATGCTGACTGCGATGAAAGTAGCAAAGGTTATTGGTACCATCTGGGCGACCCGCAAGGAGGAGAAGCTGTCGGGCTTAAAGCTGCTGCTGGTGCAGCCGCTGAACCTGCTGGACGGCACACCGGACTCGACCCCCCTCGTGGCGGCCGACATCATTGGTGCCGGAGTGGGGGAGACGGTACTCATCGTCGGCGGTAGCTCGGCCCGGAGCGCGGCCGGAGACATGAGCATCCCTGTGGACGCGTCGGTCGTGGGCATCGTGGATGGCCAGGAGATCGACCTCAGCGTGCTGTAGACCCGACACAGCGCGATTCCCGGAAAGGAATGGTCAAGACATGAATCTGACCGAAGCGGTAAAAGCCGCGGGGGTGGTGGGCGCGGGAGGCGCAGGCTTCCCCACCCATGTAAAGCTCGCGGCCAAGGCGGAGTACTTCATTGTGAACGCCGCCGAGTGCGAACCCCTGATTGAAACAGACAAATACCTGTGCCGCACCTTTCCCGACCAGCTGGTGGCGGCCACCGCCGCGGTGGCCGCCCAGCTGGGGGCGACCCGGGCGGTCATTGCCCTAAAGGCAAAGTACAGGGAGGAGATTGCTGCCCTGGAGGGCGCCATCCGCCGGAGCAACGCCGACGTGGAGATTTTCCCCATGCAGACCTTCTACCCGGCCGGTGACGAGCAGACCATGGTACAGCAGGTGACCGGGCGGTCGGTCCCCGAGCGGGGGCTTCCCCTGGATGTGGGCTGCGTCGTGGACAATGTGGGCACCCTTTTGGGGGTGCTGGACGCCATGGACGGGAAGAGTGTGACCGAGAAATACCTCTCCGTGGTGGGAGAGGTGAAGGAGCCCATCATGCTCAAGGTTCCTGTGGGCACTGCGGTTACGGAGTGCGTCGCTGCGGCACAGCCCAAGCTGCAGGAGTATGGCCTCATCATCGGTGGGCCCATGATGGGGAAGTTCTTCACCAATCGGGAGGCCATTGAGGCGGCGGTGGTCACCAAGACCACGGGCAACCTTCTGGTTCTGCCCAAGGACCACTATCTCTTCCGCCGGAACGCCCAGCCCATGTCGGTCCTCCGGGCACAGACCAAGAGCGCCTGCATCCAGTGCCGCATGTGTACCGATCTCTGCCCCCGCTATCTCATCGGCCACCAGATGCGCCCCCACCTGGTCATGCGCAACCTGTGGCGTGAGCCGGGGATGGAGGATAACGAGGAGTTCGTACGGGCCTTTGGCGACGCGGCCAACTGCTGCGACTGCGGCATCTGCGAACTGTTTGCCTGCCCCATGGGACTGTCCCCCCAGAAGGTGAACGCCTACATGAAGGCCGAGCTGCGCAGGCGGGAGCTCCAGGTCCCCCGGATCATGGAGCCCCGGGCCAGGGCGGCGGTGGAGAGTGCCAAGACCCCCACGGACCGGCTTACGGCCCGCCTGGGACTGGCCAAGTACAACGGCCTTCACGCCCACAACTGCCTCACCCTGGAGCCAGATACCGTGTTCCTCCCCTTCCGGCAGCACATTGGCAAGCCCGCCGTGCCGGTCAAGGCCGTGGGGGATACGGTGGTCAAAGGGGAACTGCTGGCCGCCGCCCAGGAGGGCATCTCGGCCAATGTCCACGCCAGTATGGACGGCGTGGTGACGGAAATCACCTCGGCAGGGGCCAGGCTCCGCCGGAAGGAGGCATGAGCGTATGGGAACTGCCATCGGGCTGGTCGAGCTGACCAGCATTGCCCGGGGGATCGAGACCAGCGACTATATGGTGAAGGCGGCTCAGGTAGAGCTGATCCGTTCTTCCACCATCTGCCCTGGGAAATTTGTCACCATCATCGCCGGTGAAACCGGAAGCGTGAAGGCGGCCATGGAGGAGGGAATCAAGCAGGGGGGCGAGTTCGTGGTGAACACCCTGCTCCTGCCCAACATCCATCCCCAGGTCATTCCCGCCCTCAGCATGACCAGCCAGGTGCCCCATGGGGGTGCGGTGGGTGTGCTGGAATTTCTCTCGGTGGCCTCGGCCATCATCGCGGCCGACGTTGCGGCCAAGGCCGCCAATGTCACACTCATCGAGGTGCGCATGGGCTTTGCCATCGGTGGTAAGGGCTTTGTGACCCTCACGGGAGATGTGGGTGCCGTACGGGAAGCGGTGGCGGCGGCCTCTCAGGGCGCCGAGCTGCTTTTGAGCACCTGCGTTATCCCGCGTCCCTCACCCCAGGTATTTGAGTCCCTGATGTAAGGGTTTCCTGAGTCCGATCTAAATTGAAAGAGAGGGTAATTTTATGGACTTTAGCGAACTGATCGCCTCCGCCGACCTCACTATTTTTACCGAGAGCATGAAAGGATGGGTATCCGGCCTGTCCATCAACTCCGTTATCATGTTTATCATGATGATCTTCATGATCGTGGGTGCGGTGGATAAGATTCGCGGCAACAAGCTGGGCTATGGGGAAGAGTTCGAGGCAGGATTCAATGCCATGGGCGCCCTGGCCATTGCCATGGCGGGCGTCGTGGCGGCAGCCCCCGTGCTGGCCATGGTCCTGGGCCCCATCATTAAGCCCCTGTACACCCTCATCGGCGCTGACGCCTCCATGTTCGCCACTACCATCCTCGCCTGTGATATGGGCGGCTATCCCCTGGCCATGGAGCTGGCCGCCACCCCCGCCATCGGCAATTTCGCAGGGCTCATGCTGGGCACCATGATGGGCCCCACCATCGTGTTCACCATCCCTGTGGCACTGTCCATCATCAAGCGTGAGGACCGCCCCTACCTGGGCGCGGGCGTCTTGGCCGGCCTGATCACGGTGCCCATCGGCTGCATTGTGGGCGGACTGGTCATGAACATGACCCCCTACAAGATGAGCTTGGGGTCCATCCTCATCAACCTGGTCCCCGTCATTATTGTGGCAGGCGCCATCGTCCTGGGACTGTGGTTTGCCCCCGGACCCATGATTAACGGCTTCAATAAGTTTGGCACCGGCGTGACCGTGGTCATCACTGCTCTCACCGCCATCGCTGTCTTCCAGCAGATCACCGGCATCATGTTCCCCGTGTTCAGCGTGATGTCCTCGGTCAACCCCGAGACCGGCACCACCCCCCTGAACGACGGCCTGCTGGTTTGCGGACAGATTGCCATCGTCCTCATCGGCGCATTCCCCATGGTCAAGTGGATTACCAAAACCTTCGGCAAGGCACTGGAGAAGGTGGGCAGTGCCCTGGGTATGAATGAGATTGGCTCCGCCGGTATGGTGGCCAACCTGGCCAACAACATCGCCATGTTCAACATTCTGGGCGACATGAACCCCAAGGGCAAGCTGCTCAACGTGGCCTTTGCCGTGTCCGCAGCCTTCGTCTTCGGCGACCATCTGGGCTTCACCGCGGGCAACGAGCCAGAGATGATTTTCCCTGTCATCGTGGGTAAGCTGGTGGCCGGTATCACAGCGGTCATTTTGGCCAATATTCTGTCCCCCAAGCTCCTCTCCAAGATTGAAAGCACCAAGATGTAAACCCATCCGGAAAGGTCTGGTACATATATGAACATCAGCGAAGAGCTCATCCGTGAGGTAGTGGCTAAGGTGCTCCAGGAGGCCATGGGCGCGCCCAAGGCGAAGGAGGACTTCGTCAAAGAGGTCGACCCCAGCGGCATCATTGCCATCCGCACCAGCACCGTGAAATGTGAGCCCTTTGGGCAACCCGGCGTGAGCCTGAAGGATGTGGTCACCTTGGAGGAGGCCCCCAATATGGGCTGCGGCATCATGGAATTGGACCATGCCGACTTCGAGTGGACTCTCACCTATGATGAGTACGATCTCGTGCTGGAGGGTACCCTGGAGATTGTGATTGACGGGCGTGTGGTGACGGCGCAGCCGGGGGAGATCATCTACATCCCCAAGAACAGCCCCATTCATTTCCGTACCCCCAACAAGACCCGCTATGCCTATTTTACCTACCCTGCCAACTGGCAGGAGCTGGCCAACTAGCAAGGCTGAGCTGTGCCGCCCCATCACGGGGCGGCACAGAAGGCCCTTGACATTCCGACAGGGGGCGTGTATCCTAAAGACTAGGAATGGAAAAGTGAATTATGAGTGGTATGCAGGTGCCCTTTTGCGGAGGGCCCACAGGGAAGCGGGTGAGAATCCCGCGCAATGCCGTTGCTGTATTGGCGAAGCGATCCCCACAGGTCACTGGAGCGTTTGCTCTGGGAAGACGGGAAATCGCGCAAGACGCCTAAGCCAGAATACCTGCCTGTATATGACGCACAAGAAATCTCCTCGAGCTAGGGAGAGTGCAGTCGTCTATGGCGGTGTCCATAGTTTTGTTGCTGTACTCTTTTTGGGGTACAGCTTTTTTCATGCCTATCTTCCCTCTCTTTAGGCGGGGGCAGGGTGCGGTGTCTGCCAACATGCCGCCCGTCCCGCCGACCATTTCCCCTGGAGCGCTTTCCCACCGCGCAGACGTATGCGTTTTGAAAAGTAGCTCTTGCCTATATTTTGCAAGAAAAGGACGGCTCCGAAGCAGGAGCCGTCCTATCTATTTGGGCTGGTAGGGAGGGGGATGGGCTCGGTCAGGTGCAGGTGGGGGCCCAGTGTGGCTCGGTAGCCGCCGCAGTTACCCACCGCCCAGTCGAAATAGGGCCGCGGGGGGTGGGCAAAGCGGCTCATGATTGCCATCACAGTGCCGCCGTGAGCCACGATTACCAGCTTATGGAGACCCCGGTTCAACGCGTCCTCCACCCCCTTTGTAAAGCCGCGGCAGGTCCGGGCCTGAAAGTCCGCCAGGCCCTCTCCCCCAGGGCAGGGGGTGGTGCAGCCACGCTCCACCCAGCTGGTATAGGCGGTGTCCTCCGCCATCTCGTCCGCGGTGCGGTACTCAAAGACGCCAAAGTCCATCTCCCGGAGGTCGGGCAGGACGATTTGGCGGGCAAGGGGGAATTTGATAGCCGCAGTCTCTGCCGCCCGAAGCAGGGGACTCACATAGACAAGGCCCAGGTCGGGGTCGATGCCCGAGGCTGCGGCTACGGCCCGCCCGGCGGGGCAGAGGGGCTCGTCGGTGCGGCCCACATAGCGGCGCTCCAGATTGCCCGCGGTCTGGGCGTGGCGAAGCAAAAGTAACTCCACCGGCTCAGCCCTTTAGGACCTGGGGGAGGCCGCACTGAACCCGGACTACCCGCTGAGCCCTCTCGGCCAGGGAGATGCAGAGCCTACCGCAGGCCTCCCGCCAGAGCCGCTCCTCCCGGTCGGTGGGGACCACGCCGCTCCCCACCTCGTCACAGATGACCACGGCCTTGTCCAGCAGGTGGGGGAGGAGGTCGCCGGCCCCGCCGGGGTCCTGCCGCACCAACGCCTGGAGGTTATAGAGCACGGGACGCCGGTCCAGCAGGCCGTCGGCCATGTCCTCGGCCCGGAATCCGAGGGTATGCTCTGCGTAAGCCCGTTTTCCGGCGGCCAGTCCGCCAATGATTAGAATCATACTGCCACCACCTTTTGTATCAGTATCAGCACTCCCAGCATGGCCAGCTCGCAGAGCTGGAGAAACCATCCGGCCAGGTCCCCGCTCATGCCACCAAAGCTTCCCCGCGCCGTGCGGTAGAGGCAGGCCAGGCAGAGCAGGGCGGCCAGGGGGAGAAGAACCCCTGCCGGGGGCAGGAGCAAGGTCATGAGGAGACCGGTCACTAGGGCGAGGGCCACCAGGATGGCCACAGTCACCCGCTTTTCCGCTGAGGCCCGGAAGGTGGAGAGAAGACCCTCCCCACCCACGGCGGGGAAGAGCACCACCGACAGTCCGGACAGGCAGCGGCTTAGCACAAAGCCCAGGGCATAGAGGAGGATGGCCTCCCGGGTGGGAGCAAGCTCCGAGCACAGTGCGAAATAGAACAGGAGGTAGGCGCAGACCCAAATGACGGCAAAGGCCCCGGTGTGTGAGTCCTTCAAAATCTCCCGCTTCCGCTCGGCCGGCGCGTGGGAGGCCAGGGCGTCCACCGTGTCGCAGAAGCCGTCCAGGTGGACGGCCCCGGTGACGGCCACGGGGAGGAGGGCCAGCCCGGCGGCGCGCAGGGCTGCGCCCAACCCCAGCAGAAGGGAGAGCCGCCACCAGAGCCAGACGGCAAGTCCCACAGCACATCCCACAAGGGGGAATGCGCACATCATGTAGCGCATATTTTTTTTGTTCCAGTCCGTCCGGGGCATGGGGATGCGGGAGAACATGGAAAAGGCCAGACTGACAGAGCGCAAAAAGGTCATAGTTCTTCCCCTTTCAGCAGCAACGGGATGCCGCAGACCACCTCGTACACCCGGTCAAACCGCCGGGCGAGGGCGGCGTTCGCGGCGGCCAGCACCTCTAGATAGCGGCGCGTCCCCTCTGCATAGAGGGAGCCGTCGGCAAATACGTCGTTGGTCACCACCACAAGGTCTCCGCACCCTTCGGCCAGGGAGAGAACACCCTCCACAATGGCGTCCAGGGCCCCCTCCCCCGCACCCTGGGGGGCAAAGAGCTCGTTGGCGGTCAGGTTGCCCAGGCACTCCAGCAGGGCCGCGCCCGGGGCCGGGACGGCCAACCCGGCTAAATCGGTATACCGCTCCAGGGTGGAAAATCCCTTGCCCGCGCGCAGGGTGCGGTGGCGGTTGATGCGGCGGTCGTCCTCCCCACCGAAGGGCATGAGAGTGGCGACGTAGTAGCGAGGCGCGCTGCCGCAGTTCACCGTCAACGCCTCGGCAAAGGCGCTCTTGCCGGAGGCGGCCCCGCCGATGACCAGGGCCGTCATATCCCGCCGCCCCCCAGCGGCTGATAGGCGTCCACCCCGATGTCCTCAAAGGCGGAGGAGCCGTGGTAGACGGCCAAGGCCAGGTCGAGTAGGGGGAGCAGGGCAACCGCCCCCGTCCCCTCGCCCAGGCGCATCTCGGCGTGGATGAGGGGCTTGAGCTCCAGGGCGTCCAGCACCAGGGCCCCGGCGGGCTCGCCCGACCGGTGGCTGGGCAGCATGGCACAGAGGGCGTTGGGGCAGAGCCGGGCAGCGATGAGGGCGGAGACCGAGCTGATGAACCCGTCGATGACCACGGGTACCCGGTACAGGGCCCCGCCCAGGAAAATGCCGGTCATCCCGGCGATGTCGAACCCGCCCAGCTTTGTCAGCACGTCCAGGGGGTCCCGGGGGTCTGGCATATTGAGCGCGATGGCCCGTTCAATGACGGCAATCTTCCGCTCCAGCCCCCCGTCGGAGAGACCGGAGCCCCGACCTGTGACGGCGGGGACGGCAGACCCCGTCAGCACGGCGGCCACAGCGCTGGAGGTGGTTGTGTTGCCAATGCCCATCTCCCCGGTGCAGAGAATCTGGTAGCCCTGCTCCGCGCATTGGCGGGCGAGGGAGATGCCAAACTCGATGGCTCTCACCGCTGTCTCCCGGCTCATGGCGGGGCCTGCTGCGATGTTCCCGGTGCCGTCCCCCACCCGCAGGTCAACAAGGCCCGGGAAGGCGGGGCGGGTGGCCATGCCCATGTCTACCGGGATGACCTGAGCCCGGGCGGCGGCGGCCATGCGGCAGACGGAGGTTTTCCCCCGGGTCAGGTTCTCAGCCACCGCCATGGTGACGGCACTGGTGCTCTGGGAGATGCCCTCCTGCACCACGCCGTTGTCGGCGCAGAGAACCAGTACGGCTCTTCTGTCCAGACACACTTGGGTGGTTCCGGTGAGTCCCGCAATCTTGGAAATTGCCTGTTCCAGCAGCCCCAGACTGCCCAGGGGCTTGGCAATGCCGTCCCACCGGGCCTGCGCGGCGCGGAGGGCGGACGGGTCCACACCGGGCAGACTGTCATTGAAGGTGGAAAAATTCATAGGTACAGGCCCCCTTTTCTCAGTGTCTCCCGCTGGGCCGCCACGGCCCGGGCCCGCTGGGCACGGTCCTTGCAGGAGAGCTCATGGGTCAGAAATTCCGGCCCGATTCGCCGGATGACCCCTGCAATGCCGGGGTCGGTCCAGGGCAGATGCCGGTCGATGTGCAGGATATGTCGGTAGCTCTCTCCAAAGCGCTCCAGATAGTCGGCGGGCATGTGCGTGGGCAGGTGGCCCGCGTGAGCCTTCACATAGGGGCCTGAGAGGGACTGGTGGAGGTGTATGCCCCGGATCTGTTGCGACAGCACCCCGTGGGCATCCAGCATTTGGTGGAGGTAGGCCACCCCCTCGGCCTCGGTCAGAAGGGCTGTGTTGCAGTTCATCAGGTGGCCGGTGTCCAGGAGGATGCCCTTATTGGGGTGGTGGATGCCCTCCAGCAAATAGGCCGTTTTAGCGGGGTCTGTGAAGGTGAACCCGGGCCACCACTGGTTTTCCACCAGCAGGGCAAAGGGGTAGTCCGTCCCATCCAGCAGGTGGTTTATGAGGGCCAGGGCGGCGTCCAAAACCTCTTGGTCGCTGTGCTCCCAGCGGTAGGTGTAGCCCTCCTCGATGGAGACGTCGGACACGTGGAAGACGGCGTATCGGGCACCCAGGCGGGCTGCGCGGCCCAGGTCGGCCCGATACCGCGCGAGGAGGGCCTCACGGTCAGGGCCGCCGTAAAAGGACTGGTAGGCCTCACGACTGCCAAATTTACGCAGGAGGGCGTTCTCGTCCCCTCGCCAGAAATCCACCCAGTCGGGATAAAAAATCAGGTGGTATCCAGGGGCAAAGCCGTCGGGCAGGGCGTCCATCGAGTCGTCGCCGCCCCAGAGGGCCTCAATCCCGTCGCAGCCCAGGGTCCGACAGGCGCTCAGCAGGCCCTGGGGGCCACCGTATTCGGCCAGACTCCCGTCATAGGCGGGAAAGCTGATGGTCTCGGTCATAGCTGCCCTCCTTCAGGACAAAGTGTTTAAGTTATATTAAACGTCATTCTCGCCGGGTTGTAAAGGGGCTACGGCGGCTTTTGGCCGCGTCTAGGG
>RRZT010218808.1_pt1 | contig 12208 bp, 17 predicted proteins | sample 2165551 | NCBI WGS metagenome assembly RRZT01 (sample SAMN10456910, study PRJNA506462) | wastewater metagenome | biome: wastewater; feature: sludge; material: wastewater sludge; isolation source: wastewater sludge with Escherichia coli K12::gfp cells carrying plasmid... | place: USA: Moscow, Idaho... | reverse complement strand
TAGGCAGATGGAACTGAATCGGTTTGTCAATTTCTACAATACGGTGAAGCCACATAAATCTTTGAGCAACCATACGCCATATGAGATACTCAGTCTTTATTTTTACAAACAAAACTGTAAATAACGCGCTGGATTCTTACAGATAATCTTTTTCCAATTTCTTCATACACAGCCCTAACAACATGAGTATCTAAATTTTTGGCATTCATTAAACGGGCAAAGGTGCAGATGGATTCACCTGCACGAGCGTTTGCTAAACGTTTTATACGACGCTTTTCAAGGATATCGCCTGCGACCCCTATGAACATAATTAGAATGAGTGGTCTCAAGATGTAAGGCGAAATAAGAATGAGTATCGCAGAAATACTTAAAAATCCAATCGCAAATACCCATTTTAAAAATGGATGTGGCCTTTCTTCTGGGAACTGAGGCATGAATCTAGATGGTGTACGCATGATTTTTGATACCTAGCGTTGAAGGAAAGGGACGACCTTGACCGAAGTGTTAGTACCTGTTGAGTCGGAATTTTTTGGCATGGATTGCTAGCAAACCATTCGTAAAATAAACTTAAATTACATGCGAAAGCAATACGCCTAATGTGCATGCGTAGTACTTTTTACGCTCTGGATTGAGTGGTTTTAGACGGTTTGATTGCACGGTGTTTACTGGGATCACGGACTGGGCAGTGTAGCCAAAAAGCGAGTTAGGAAATATTAGTAGCCATCGATAATACGCCACCAGTACCCTACTATCCAGCCAATTACCCCGGTGGCGAGTAGCCCGAGGATATAGTAAATGGGCACTATTAGTAGCTTTTCAATCCATGACATTGTCCGTCCCAAAATAATGGGTAGGGCGCCGATGGCGGGTGTAGCCCATAGGGTGAAAAAGGCTAGTTGATTGACCGGGCCGTTTGGGGTGATTTTCATCTCAATAAACAATAGCCCTAAATAGGGAAATGGAAGCCACAATGGGAGCAAGAAGAGCGCCACCATTAGGGGCATACGCCATTGATCTAAGCGCTGTTTTGTTCGAGAACGTTTGCACCCGGCGCATGAGGACGCGGCGTTGTCGTTCAATGTCTCGCAACTCAGGCATTTCCAAACATCTTTCAATTTCCAAGAGTCTTTCATATTGATCAATATGGAATGTTAGCAGCCGCCTGTGAGCGAAGCTGACGGCGGGACGAGAAGTGTAGCCCCGAGAGGATTGCTTGCGTTAAAGGGAAGACCTTGACCGAAGTGTTAGCTCCTGTTGAGGCGGAATTTTTTGGAATGGATTTCTAGCAAACCGTCCGTAAAATAAATCCAAAGGGTATTTTCTTTTAAATATGCGTGTGAAATGTTACCAGCAAATAGATTGTTTTTAAGTTCAGTCGCGTCAAGTGTGCAATTGAAGCGAGAAACCCTTTCGCATTTGATTTGATATCGCTCCCTTTTTGGGGCTTTTTCATCTTTGTAGAAGAGCGCTGACAGCAAGACTATTGATTTGCCTTTGGGGTCGATGGAAAACGAAATATCGGCGAGATTTCTGCCATGCCAGAAGAGTTTGTCTAGGGCGTGGGTCATTGAATGGGTATGAATGTTTGAATTCAGGGACGCGTTGTTGATAAGCAGTCCGTCCCCGGCAGTGATGGGTGAGTTTGTGATGCCATATTCATTAACCCTTGCGTTCCATGACGAGAAGCCTTGCGGCAAGAGCAAGAAAGACAACGCCCATCAGGCGTTCCAGCACCAATTGACGACGAGGATTAGACAGCAACCATTGCCCAAGGCTTCCGCTGGCGATGGACAAGGCTGCTTGGAATAGCAAACCGAGAAATGCAATAACGGCACCCAGGCCGATAATTTGCTGGAAGATGGGCCCAAAGGATGGAGAGGCGAACTGTGGAAGGAACACGCCGGAAAACAAGATGGCCTTGGGGTTGAGTAGATTCGTCAGGAACCCACGGCGAAAGTTCTCGAACGGTGAACGGCTGGTAGTTTGAGTGCCCGCCTCGAAGGGTTTTGCACGAAATGCTTTGTAAGCCAGGAATACCAAGTAAGCCGCACCGCCAAAGCGGATGGCATCGAATGCGAAGGGCGACTGGGCGACAAGTGCCGCAATACCCACAGCAGCAAACACAGCATGAAAAAACATGGACAATGCGATGCCCGCAGAGGCCAAGAGCGCAGGACGACGACCTTCAGTAACACCCGTGGCAACAATAAATGCAATATCAGGGCCGGGCGTGATAAGCAGCACGAAGGACGCTGCGAGGAATACAGGTAGAACAGAAATATCAAATGGCATGGTGCCTCCATGAAAGGGCTAATGCAGGACGTAACGGGCGCCGGTGCGTAGCGCCGGGGAAGCGAAAGCGAAGCTTTTGGGGTGTTCTGTTGTCGTACTTGTTTGGCGTTATTTTAGCCCTTGCGCTGTGGCTGCTTTTTGCGATTGAGCTAATCCACGCAGACACGCATTAGCTGCTTTTTTTGTCGTGCATTCTTGGGATTTGCGAGCTTGATGCGGATGCTTTGCAGATAGACTTTGACGCCTTGCTTCGGTACATCTGACTCGAAAAAAACGTTGCATATTTTGTCCTCTGATTCGCCGGATCTGCGAGAAAGGACTGGGAGAGCTCTGTAGGGTGCAATAGCCAAAGCGTCATAGAGCGCAATGTCGAGATCTTCCGAAGCGGCCGCGTCGGATTCAAGACTTAGCTGCTCTGCAATGGCAAGCCAGTTTGGAGATGCGGATCTAATGCCTGGCATGATTGAGTTTGACCAAGCTGGCGTGTCGTAATATTTCATTAGTACGGCGCGAGGCGCTGTTGCTTGAAGTTCGGTTTGGATCTGCATTAACGAGACGTGTTTCGGCGGTGATGCGTGTACTGGGCCGACCAGCAATAGAGTGCAAAGTAGGTAACCTGTGTAGTGGTTCATGGTGCTTAATGCAGGACGTAACGGGCGCCGGTGCGTAGCGCCGGGGAAGCGAAAGCGAAGCTTTGGGGTGTTCTGCTAATGGAGCTGTTGGGCTCAGTGGCATAAAACATAGTGCAACTCCAAAACGTTATTGGTTTTAATAAATTCCGGGAAAAGCGAATGAGCCCGGGGATGATTGATGCTTAATTAGTTGAAAAATAGAGTAGAAATTGAATAATGGCAAGCATAATTTAAACTGACAAAAATGTCAGTGGAAATCTAAATAAAAAACAGCCGTTTAATAAGCTAAAAATATAAGCGTTGTATAACGCTTAGCCTCATCTGTCGCCCCATATCTTTGCAGAAAGATGAAGGTTGTCATGTCGGCGATCAGATGTGTACTCCTGTTAGCTGCACCGTTGAATTAAGGCTCTATAATTAAATAAGGACAGGCTACAAAGCTTTTAATATTCTCTACTGAGTACAAAAGTTTTGCCAAAACTTTAACCGGAATATCTATACAGTTTCTTAGTACTGTATCAATAGAAAGTAGTGACCCAAAGCCCGGACTAAAATATTGAGTTTGCGTAATCAGAGAGTAATGAGCATTTTTAGAGCGGATCTCATAGAGCCAATACGCCGAAGATTCTGTTGTATCTTTTTCTCCCCAGCTTCCAAGCGTAAATTGTCCCTCTAACCATGCAATTTGTGTCCCTTGGTGGTTTTCAAAATTCTTTGGCTCAAATGCTGGATAAACCTTAAGCTCCTCGTAGATGTCCTTCAACATTTGATGGGAGGATAGTTTGAAGGTTTTAGATTCTTGGCTATGAATACCTGCGTTTATAAAAGATAATCCAGCGCCTGCTTTTATTCCTTCAGTCTTTGTAATTTGAGTGGTAGGAGGATTTTTTGTAATTTCTTCGTATTTCGAGGAAATGAAATCAATATCGAGATAAATGAGCTTGTCAAGAATGTCCTTATGCTTTTTTTTCATACCTATACTCCTTGTGTACTCCACATGCAAGCAGGTGGTGCTGTATGTAACGGATCCGTGATAGATATTCTGGATGAATCAAAAATGTTAACTTTGTATATATAAAATCAATGAAGCAGTTCGTCTTGAGTTGTTTTGAATAGATTTTTTTGGAGGTTTCTGAGGACTTTTACCCTATTTTCTTATTAAAATAAGGAAGTTTTTCATGTTTTATTTGATGTAGAGTTTGTAAATAAACTTCTACTAAAGAAACTGTTTGCGGGTCTGATATGGTAATTATTTTAATAAAAGCATTACCCTCTGTTACCAGTTTAACCATGTTATCGTCTGAGCTAAATGAATTTAACTCTTTGTTTGCGAAGTCGTTGTTTGGAAATAGCCAGTTTCCATTACTATCATTTTTTGGAGTTTCTAAATGGCTCCAAACCCTTCCGTGAAGGTTGTTCTTTGTAGCCTTCCCTATATAAATAATTTCTTCTTCTGGTGTGGTTATTAGATATACCCCACTTTTAGAACCTATGCCATCGCCTGTAATTGGAAGGCCGCAGTTTTGCTCCGGATATCTAACGCCTATCCGTGGCCTTTCTTTAAATGGGAACTCAAATATAACGGAGCCAAATATGTTTGGCATGGAACTGCGTAGGGACTCAGTTGCTTCATAAGCTTCGGAAGTTTTCATTTATATGCCTGACGTTGAATGTGATGAACTTTGGTGCGTGGTGGTGTGAGCTTTAAAAGGAAGCCTTTTTGTGTTTCGTTGACAGTAGGTTTGCCTGATCGAGTAGCACAAAACACTGAAATATGGTGGTTTAACCAAACCCCGGGAAGCTATTCGCTATCCAAGAGGTAATAAAACCTGACGGCTTAAAGATAAGGCGGGGGGCTTGTGGGGGCAAGTGGATTGCTTGCTTTTTGTGATTTAGTTCTCGATTTAATGGGGATATTTGCTGGGTGTAGGCTTGGGTGGGTGCGAGGGTGTCGCAGTAGCTAGAAGGGGAATACAGGGCAGCGCTGGGCGAGGGGGCTCGCCCTTTGGGGGAGGGCGCTGCGTTTGTTTAGCTTTGCTGACTTCCCCACGCATTGCGGGCGCGTTGTGCGTAGTCGAAGATGGCTTCGATGGCGGGGGCGTCGTTTTGGGTGAGGTGGGTTTGGAGTTGTTGGAGTTCTTGGATATAGGCGGTGAGTTCTGTGAGCAGGGCGCTGCGGTTGGCTAGGCAGATGTCGCGCCACATTTCGGGGTGGCTGCCGGCGATGCGGGTGAAGTCTCTAAAGCCGCTGGCGGCGTAGCGAAAGAGTTGTTCGGCGTTGGGGCGTTTGGCCAGGTCATGCACAAGGGCGTAGGCGGCCAGGTGGGGCAGGTGGCTGACGGCGGCAAAAACGGCGTCGTGTTCGTTGGGGGGCATGGTGTGGATGTCTGCGCCACAGGCGGCCCAGGCGGCTTGCACGGTTTGTATGGCGCCGGGGCTGGATTCTGGCAAGGGGGTGAGGATGACTTTTTTGCCTTGGTAGAGTGTGGCTTGGGCGGCGCTGACGCCGCTTTTTTCGGCCCCGGCAATGGGGTGGGCGGGGACGATTTGTGCAAGGTGTTGGGGCAGGTGCGCGTAGAAGGCGGCAACAACGTCGCTTTTGGTGCTGCCCGCGTCGGTGATGAGGGTGTGGGGGCTAAGGTGGGGGGCCATGGCTTGCAGGAGCGGGCCGGTTTGGGCGACGGGGGCGGCGATGAGGACGAGATCGGTCTGGTGCAGGGCGTGCGCCCAGTCTTGGGCGATAGTGTCGATCACGCCCAGGGCTTGGGCTTGTTTGAGGGGTTCCGGGCTGCGACCCATGCCGATGATTTCTTGTACGCATCCGTTTTGTTTAAGGGCGAGCGCAAAGGAGCCGCCAATGAGGCCCACGCCGCAGATGAGGATTTTTTTGAAGATCATGATGTTTGTCTTAGTTTTTCAGGGCGTGTTGCAGGGCGGTGATGAAGCGGGCATTTTCGCTTTCGAGTCCAATTGAAACGCGTAGCCAGGTGGGGAGACCGTAGCCGCCAATGGGGCGCACGATGACGCCTTGTGTGAGTAAGGATTGGTTGATGCGAGCGGTTTCTTGCGGACTGTTGCTGACTTGGACGGTGACAAAGTTGCCGTGGGAGGGAATCCAGGGCAGGTTGAGGTTTTGAAAGGCTTGGGTGAGTTGTTGCATGCCTTGGGCATTGAGCTGGGCGCTTTGAAATAGAAAGTCTGTATCGGCTAGGGCGGCGATGGCGGCGGCTTGTGCGGGTACGCTGACGTTAAAGGGTTGGCGCACGCGGTTGAGTAGGTCGATCACATCAGGTTGTGCCAAGGCGTAGCCCACGCGTAGTCCGGCCAAGCCGTAAGCTTTGGAGAAGGTGCGCGAGATCAGCAGGTTGGGGAAGGCTGCCAGCCAGTCGATGGCGTTGTATTGGTCTTGTGGGGCAAGGTATTCTGTGTAGGCTTCGTCGAGCACAACTAGCACGTCTGCTGGGACGCGGGCGATAAAGGCTTGGAGCGCCGGGCCGGGGATGAAGGTGCCGGTGGGGTTGTTGGGGTTGGCGATGAAGATGAGGCGGGTGTCTGGCTCAATGGCGGCGAGCATGGCGTCAAGGTCGTGCCCGTAGTCTTTTGCGGGCACTTCAATGCCCCGGCCGCCGTGGGCTTGAGTGGCAAGGGGGTAGACGGCAAAAGCGTGCTGCGCGTAGATGGCTGAGCCGCCTTCTAAAAGAAGGGGGGCGGCGATGAGTTCGAGCACGTCGTTGGAGCCGTTGCCTAGCAGGATGTTAGCCGGGGTGAGTTGGTATTTTTGGGCCAGTGCGGTTTTCAGGGCAAAGGCGTTGCCGTCTGGGTAGCGGGGGATGTCGGCAAGGCTGTTGAATAGCGCTTTTTGGGCGAGTGGACTCATGCCCAAGGGGTTTTCGTTAGAGGCGAGTTTAACGATTTTGGCTTCATCTAAACCGATTTCGCGGGCAAGTTCGGAGATGGGTTTGCCGGGAACATAGGGAGAAATGGCGCGAATGGCGGCCGGGGCGCGGGTGACAATGGACATGGTTGGCGTGCAAACGGGCAAAGTTTGAGGAGCGTTTATTTTAGCGTAGAAAGTTTCAGCCACGCCGGGCGCATGAGATTTTGTTTGGGAGTATTTTCATGCGCTCGCCAAGGCCGGGCCGGGGAGGCTGGCGCGGCTTGCGTGGGCCCGGTCCTGGCGGGGGGGTATTTGCTGAATCAGAGCCGGGGTTGGGTAGACGGGCGGTGTTTTATTTGGTGGGGGTTTGCGCCAAGGTGCTCCTTTGCCAGCTGCCGGAGCGCCCGCCGTGTTTTTCTAGGAGCATGACGTGTTGTAAGTTCATGGACCGGTCGATGGCTTTGAGCATGTCGTAGATGGTGAGCAGGGCGGCATTGACGGCGCAAAGGGCTTCCATCTCAACCCCGGTGGGGCCATGCGTTTCGGCTCGTGCGGTGCATTGGACGTAGGTCGGGTGTAGGTTGATGTCAAAGTCGATATCAATATGGGTGAGTGCAAGGGGGTGGCACAGGGGAATGATTTCTGCCGTGCGTTTGGCGCCTTGGATGCCAGCAATCCGCGCAATGCCGAGGACGTCGCCTTTTTTGCTATTGCCAGATTGCAGTACGGCCAAGGTAGCCTCTTGCATGTGAATTTGCCCGGAGGCAATGGCAATGCGGTGGGTGGCGGCCTTGGCGCCAACGTCCACCATGTGGGCTTGGCCTGCGGCGTTAAAGTGGGTGAGGTTTTTTAGGGTTTTATCGTTCATGGTGTGTAGGGTTCAGCTTAGGGTGAGAGGGGAAATAAAATCATGCCAAAGCGCTTAGCGTTATTATATGGGGCAATTTCTGGCGAATCGCTTTTTGTGATGGCCTCTTTCATCTCTGGGAAGCGTGCTATTTTAGGGTTGATTTTATGCGTGTGAAACGTTCGTTTAGCATTTTATTTCTTTGTGCCACATTGGTGGTGAATGCGAGCGCCGTGGGGAACTTGCCCGAGTTGGGTGACGCTTCTCAGTCGGATTTATCGTCTATGGCAGAGCGCAAGATGGGCGCCTCCATTATGCGCGACATTCGTTGGCAAGAGCCAAGCTATTTAGATGATCCGGAAGTGGAACTTTATTTGAATAAGCTGGGTTCGCGCTTAGCCTTGGCCAGTGATGCACCGGATCAGCCTTTTTTCTTTTTCGGCATCAACGAGAAAAGCGTGAATGCCTTTGCGTTGCCGGGGGGCTATATTGGGGTGAACGCGGGGCTGATTGTTGCTGCGCAAAGTGAGTCCGAATTGGCCGGAGTCATTGGGCATGAGATTGGGCACGTTACGCAGCGCCACATTGCGCGCTCTGTGTCGAATCAAAAAATGGTGGGGTGGGCAATGCTCGCCTCTATGTTGGCCGGGTTGGCCGCAGCGCGCAGTAATCCGCAGTTGGCGCAAGCCGCGATTATGGGCGGGCAGGCCGCAGCCCTACAGACGCAGCTGGCTTATTCGCGTGATTTTGAGCGTGAGGCAGATCGCACCGGCGTGCAGACTTTGGAAAAAGCCGGGTTTGATGCACGCGGCATGGTGAGTTTTTTTGAACGTCTGCAAAAAATGACGCGTGTTTATGACATGGGGCAGGGCTCGTATTTAAGCACGCACCCGCTGACGCAAGAGCGTATTAGCGATATTGGCAACCGGGTGGCCGAGGCGAAATATAAGCAGGTGGTCGATTCAGAAGACTTTTTATTGGTCCAGGCAAAGTTGCAGGCCATGGAGGGTTCTGCTTTAGAGGCCATACACCTTTTTGAGACGAAGTTGGAGAAGTCTTCTGCAACAGACTGGCCGGTGCGCTATGGCTTGGCGAGTGCATATTTGCGGGACAACCGGGCGCAAGATGCTCAAAAAACCTTGCAGGCGTTTGATAAAGCACCGGCCAAGTGGGTGCAGCACCCAATGGTGGCAAACTTAAAGGCAGCGGTCTTTGGGCAGCTTAAACAGCCTGAGGCGCAAATTCGCACTTTGGAAGAGGCGCACAAGCGTTTGCCTGGGGAGTTGAGCGTGTCGTACGCCTTGTCTGATGCCTATGTATCAGCCGGTTTTGCCAGCAAGGCGGTAACGTTGTTGCGCAGTGAAACACAAAAACTGCCGAGCGATGCAAGGCTGTGGGAGCGTCTGGCCAAAGCAAATGCGCAAAATAAAGACATTGCCGGGCAGCATCGTGCGCAGGCAGAGCTTTATGTATTGCAGCAGCGGCTTTATGAGGCCGTAAATCAGCTGGAATTGGCGCAAAAAGCACCGGATGCAGATTTCTATGAATCCTCCGCTATTGAGGCGCGTTTGCGTGAAGTGCGCCGGCGTTATGAGCTCGAATTAAAAGAAAAGTTAAAAGACAATAATCCGCTGCGTCCTTAAGGGCGCTCAGGTATGATCCGCCCGGACTTTAATTGGCTAAAAATTTATGGAACATTCAGATAACGATTCAACGCAAATCGCGCAAGTGCTCGATGCTCGGGGCCTGACTTGCCCGCTACCGATTTTGCGCACCAAAAAAGCGCTTTCTACACTGACCAGCGGGCAGGTGATTCGTGTGCTGGCAGATGACCCCGGCTCGGTGAAAGATTTTGAGGCTTTTGCGCGGCAAACGGGCAATACCCTACTCAGTAGCCTGAGCCCGGCTGAAGGCCAGTTTGAGTTTTTATTACAGAGGCGCTAGCGTGAAACGTGGTTTTATTTCGAGCCTTTTATTAGGTAGCTTTTTGCTGTGGGGCTTGCAGGGGTGTGGGGAACCGGTTAAAGCGCCCCCGCCGCCGGTCGCACCGCCCGCTGTGCATGTTCAGCAAAACGCGCCGGCGCCAGAATCTGCCCTCCCCCCAGCGAAAGTGGCCGCGTCTCAGGCGACACAGCGCGTCCGGGCGGCCATTGCGTTGCCCAAAGAGGTGGAGCAAACGGTTGTCCTGATCCAACAAGGCGGCCCTTTTCCGTATAGCAAAGATGGCGTGGTCTTTCAAAACCGCGAACGTCGCTTGCCCGAGCGTGAAAGAGGCTGTTACCGTGAATACACCGTACCCACGCCCGGCTCGCGAGACCGGGGCGCGCGCCGCATTGTCACAGGGGGCCGGCCAGCAAGCGTGTATTACTACACCGCAGACCACTACCGCAACTTTTACCCCTTGGAGTTTGTGAAATGAGCTTTAATGCGATTGATTACTTGCCTCAGCCCAAACTCTCTAGCGTCATTCAGTTGCCCGCGCTTGCCCTTGAACAGTGCGCTTTTGCGGCCGGTTTATTGGGGTTTCGTGTTTTTGATATAGATCTGCAAAGCTGCCAGACCAAAGAAATGCTCTTGCGTGAATTGGCCAAGGTCATGTGCCTGCCGGATTACTTTGGCCACAATTGGGACGCTTTGTCTGACATCCTTACCGATACAGATTTTTTTGATGCGCCCGGCGTGCTGGTGTTGGTGCGCAACGAAGCTGCTTTTTCCAAAGCGCAGCCAGAGGACTTTACGGTTTTTTATGAAATTCTGACCGAAGCCGCACACTTTTGGGCGGAGGACGATATGCCGTTTTGGGCTTGTTTTCAAAGCACCTTGTCTCATGAAGCCGATGCCGCTGGGTTTGGTCTGGATTGAAATGTTTCGCGAGCGTTTTAAAACTCTTCGCTTTGCGAGCGTATAACGAGCATTTAGGAAAATAAGATTTTATGTTTAGAAATTTAATTCTCTACAAACTCAAGCCTTTTACGGGAGAGCTTGACGCGCTCATCGAACAATTTGAGCGCATCCCCGCGCGAGAATGCGGTGCCACTGAACCCACAGCCCAAGGCTGGGGACGTGCCTTACCTGCGGGCGATGCGTGCATACACGTGGCCGGGGATCATTGGCTGATTCGCTTATGTACCGAGCAAAAAATCCTGCCCGGTAGCGCAGTGAAAAAAGAGCTGAATAAGCGTGTTGAACTCATCAGCGAGCAACAAGGCTATCGGCCCGGGAAAAAGCAAATCAAAGACATGAAAGAGCAGTTGACCTTAGAGTTGCTGCCCAAAGCGTTTTCACGCGATTCCCACACCTATGCCTGGTTGAACCACAAAGAAGGCTGGTTGGCGATTGATGCGGGCAGCGCCAAAAAAGCAGATGAGTTTATCGGCCTCCTATTAAAAACCACCGATTTACTCAGTCTGGCGCCCTTAAACTTAGCCGCCCCCCCGCACCAAGCCATGATTGAGTGGATAGATTCTGGGTTAGCGCCCGACGGTTTTACGTTGGACCAAGAATGCGAACTGTGCGAGCCGGTCGAAGGCAAGCCCACCGTGCGCTACAAAGCCTGGAATTTGGATAAGCCCGAAGTCAAAGCCTTGGTGCGGGCCGGTGCGCTGCCTTTGAAGTTAGCCATGAGTTTTGGTGAAACGGTGAGTTTTGTGCTGACTAATACCTTTGAAATCAAGCGCATTAAAGTGACGTTGGCGGAGCAAGAGCACAGCAGCTACGAAGACCGGCGCCACCAAGAAGAAACCAATTTCTTCCTCACCGTACAAGAGCTCAGCCGCATGTTGTCGGCATTGATTGAGGCTTGTGGTGGTTTGATTCCAGAAGAAGGAATGCCGACGCATTAAGCGCTTTGATGTGTGACTGAACAGCAATGAACCGGCAGCATCGCCAAATGTTGCCGGTTTTTTTATGTAGCAAGATTGCGTGCCGCGCATTCTGCTTGGTATTGCTGATAGGTTTCGGGTGTGAAGCAGCAAAAGATGATTTTGTCGACGCCGGTTTGTGGGGCGTAAGCCAGGCAGGTGTCGAGCGCAATGCGGCTTGCTTCGGCTAGAGGATAGACCGGTCTGCCAGTCGCTAGCCCATGGCGGGGTGTTTGATTTGCCCGGCGATAAAGCCCGTTTCTTCCAGAAAGAGTGCGCGGAGAGCATCCGGGTGCGAAAGGTGCTTTTGTCGACGCTGCGGTTCAGAATCACTTTGTACATGCGTTGAAGTTGTGGCAGGGTGAAGGGTTCGGGGGGTAAAAAGGCCGAGAGGGCGGTGTATTCTACTTTGCCGCCACCGACTTAACGCAGATGCTGGCAAAGCTTTATCAGCCCCAGCAGCCAAGCCAACTTAGCGTTTGGAGAAATCAAACCTACCGCCCCGCTAAGAGTGCGTTCCCGCATGGCTGAAAACGGGGTTATTTTTTTGACGGCATTAAATGTAAGAATCCAGCGCGTTATTTACAGTTTTGTTTGTAAAAATAAAGACTGAGTATCTCATATGGCGTATGGTTGCTCAAAGATTTATGTGGCTTCACCGTATTGTAGAAATTGACAAACCGATTCAGTTCCATCTGCC
>RRZT012405986.1_pt1 | contig 12210 bp, 10 predicted proteins | sample 2165551 | NCBI WGS metagenome assembly RRZT01 (sample SAMN10456910, study PRJNA506462) | wastewater metagenome | biome: wastewater; feature: sludge; material: wastewater sludge; isolation source: wastewater sludge with Escherichia coli K12::gfp cells carrying plasmid... | place: USA: Moscow, Idaho... | reverse complement strand
GCACTGGCATGACCATCCGGAAAAATTCCGCCAGCAAGCACACAGTGCGTGAGATGCTGGAGCGCTACCGCGACAACGTGTTGACCGACAAAGCCAACGGCGGCAAAGACCACAAGACGCATATCGCTTGGTGGATTGACGAACTTGGGCACTACGCCTTGTCCGAAGTCACAACCGATCTTGTGACACGGAGCATCGACAAGCTCAAAAAGTCGAAGACACGGCTCGACAAGCACCCTGCCCCGGCGACCGTCCTGCGCTACATGATGGCGCTTTCGCATGCCTTCACAGTGGCACGCAAAGAATGGAACTGGTGCGAGTCTTCCCCGGTTGAGAACGTGCAGCGTCCGAAAGTCAATAACGAGCGCACACGTTATCTGACCGATGCGGAGCGCGAGTCGCTGCTAAATGCGTGCGAGATTTCGCCCAACCCCGATCTGTATTTAGTAGTGCTGCTGGCAATCTCGACGGGCATGCGCAAGGGTGAGATCATGGGCATGCGCTGGCAAGACATTCATACCGCGCCGGAGCAAAGTTTTACCCGTGTGCATTTGACCAAGACAAAGAACGGCAAGGCGCGTTCAGTTTTGCTCACCTCGCCCGCACTGGAGTTGCTCGAAGATCGGCGCACAAAGCTGATGGAAAGCCAGCAAGCCAAAGTTGCCGCCGGGCTTGTTTTTCCGAGCACTGCGAACGCCACTCAACCAGTCGATCTTCGCAAACCGTGGCGCGCTGCACTTCAGGCAGCAGGTATTGAAGAATTCCGATTCCACGACCTACGGCACACAACGGCAAGCTACCTTGCCATGAACGGCGCAAGCCTTCTAGCTATCAGTAAGGTGTTGGGTCACAAGACAACCAAGATGACAGAGCGGTACTCGCACTTGGCCACCTCCCACATTGACGAGGTGGTCCGAAGCATGAACGCAAAGAAGTTTGGGCAACCGAGCAAGACCACCCCGACCACCGGAACCAGCGAAAGCTGAGCTCCCTCACTTCACACCGCCTTGATGGGTGAACTGGGGCACTTTAAATGTGTACACAAAGAATCAGAAACAAGGAGTTCAGACATGAAAGCCACAAAGGTTGGAATCCGCGAGTTCCGAGCTGACTTGGCCGAGCACATCGCGGCCAGCAGCCCTGTTGCTGTGACTCGTCACGGCCAGACAGCCGGCTACTTCATTCCCGTGCACGGCTAGGCCAAGGCGGATTTGGTAGCGCTCAAGAAAGCCAGCCTGTCACTCGATAAACTGCTATCTGCGCAGGGCGTGCATGTAGCGTGCATCATTGCTTGCTTCAAGAAAGCCCGCAAGAAGAGCACTCTTGCCGCTAGCGCCAAGGCAAAATTAGCAGCGCGGCAATTGTTCTGATGCCAACATCCTGATCCGCGCGGTGCTGGGCAAACGTGACCGTGAACTGACTCAGGCGCACGCTGCCACAGTCAAGTTCTTCGCCCCGATGTGGCCTATGCAGATGCACGGAAATACCTGCCTGCGCTACTGACAAAACGAAGAGTTGATCCAATCTCCGCCATGCCGGTGCTCTATGCACTTGAGTGAATTGTTCACCCCATGGACATGGCAGTTTATGGAAGATTGCAGCAACAGGCGTCGCAGCGCATCGAGATGCTAGACGCCAACGAATGGCCTGTACTGGCGTGTGCGATGGTGCTTGGTTGCCCGGTTTGGACCGAGGAAACTAACTTCTACGGTACTAGTGTCGCGACTTGGACTACCGACCGAATTGCGCTGTATCTGGGCGGGTGTTGGCTGGGTGGTTGCATCAACTTGACGCAAGACGGACGCCTTTACTTTGAATTGGGCTTGAAGGAGTTGCGCAAATGAGAACCCGACATGTTGATGGCGTTGAAGTGCATCGCGGTTCTGGCAACATGCTTGCCGACTTGGACCTAGCTAATGCCGAAAAGCTCAAGATCAAAACCGGACTAGTCGTCGAGATCAGGAGGAGCATGCGGAGCCAGAGTGTCACACAGCAAGAAGATGATGGGCATCACCCAGCCCAAAGTATCCAACATGATGCGCGGCAACTTCAGCAACTTTTCCTAGCAAGCTGATGGACTGCCTCATCACACTAGGCTGCGACATTGAGATCAAAGTGCGGTCAGCCAAGTCTGAAGTCAGGCATCTGATGCTCGCTTCAGCGCGAGCATCGCTGTCAAGGGCAGCTACCCGTCAAGAGTAGTCGCTGGTCAATGATGGGGGTCGTGCTCAATCATCACCGATTGCTTAGTCTATCGTGTACATCCGATCCGTCCGGCACAAGCTGAGGCAAACTACTACTTTACGGGGCACACTGCGATAACGAGAGGTGGAGGGTGGCCTCCTGGCGTCAAAAGATTTTTGACAATTTCATAAATTATCGTAAATCGCCGCGCCTGCACTAAGGCAGGCAGCTTTGATGAGTGGATGTGTTGGTTAATGCAAGGAATAGATCTTTTTTGTGGTGCAGGTGGGATGTCAATAGGAGCGGCAATGAGTGGCGTAAAAGTCGCTCATGCCGTCGAACTCGACAGTAAGGCTGCGGAGACTTTCCGACGCAACCACGCGCATACAACACTCCACAATCAAGACATCCGTACTGTCTCTAAAGCAGACTTTACGGGTCTTGTGAAAAACATGCCTACCGTTGTTTTCGGCGGTCCACCATGTCAAGGGTTTTCCACTTCCAATCAAACCAATCGATCAAAAAAGAACATCAATAATTGGCTCTTTGAAGAATATCTCCGTATAGTGAGTGAGGTAACCCCTGATTGGGTTGTTTTTGAGAATGTCAAGGGATTGGTTGAAACAGAAAATGGATACTTTTTAAATGCCGTATTAAAAGGTTTTAAAAAGCAAGGTTATGCAACAAGTCACTTTATATTGAATTCTGCCGATTTTGGAGTTCCTCAAAAAAGAAATCGACTTTTTATAATTGGCTCACTCCATGGGATCGAGATTGAGCCGCCAAAAAAAATTATCAAAAGGCCAGTCACAGTGAAAGAAGCTTTTCACGATCTGCCTGAATTGGAGAATGGGGCTTCACAGAGTGTATTGGCGTATCCGCGCAAGGCCCGGAATTTTTACGCAAAAGCATTGCGGGGTGATCTTGATTTTTGCTCAAACAATATCGTCACCAATAATGCGCCGCATATCATCGAGCGATATCGTTGTATTCCTCAAGGCGGCAACTGGGAACACATTCCCAAGAAATTAATGGGAAATTACGAAGATGTGTCTAGGTGTCATACGGGAATTTATAGGCGACTCATTGAGGATGAGCCCTCTGTCGTGATCGGGAATTTTAGAAAAAATATGCTCATTCACCCATGGCGTGATAGAGGTCTATCCGTGAGAGAGGCGGCCCGGCTGCAGTCAATCCCCGATTGGTTCGAATTCCATGGAAGCATTGGCTTTCAGCAGCAGCAAGTGGGTAACTTGGTGCCGCCACTTTTGGCGAAAGCAGTGTTCAACCAGATTCAGAGTTATTAGCCATGGATATGCATCTTCATCCTCTTGAAAAGGTGTTTGAGCGACTAGCTCTAGGACGGTCGAATTTCCCCAACACCACAGTTGACTACTGTCTTCAATACAAAGCGTTAGTTCAGCATTTACGCTCGAACATCTACAAGGATGTCGATGCCGGCTTAGCCGCAAATACACCAGAACACGGCCTTTACACCGCGCATAATTCGGAACACTTCGATGAGGTTGTTCTGTATGCAGGGGAGTTGCTCGGGATCAAAGATGGAAGCGAAGAGGTAAAGCTTACGCCATACGAGTTATATGTCCTTCTTGTTGCGATTAGAGTCCATGACGCGGGTAATATTCACGGCCGAGAAGATCATGAGAAGAAGTGTTTCTCCGTGTTAAGAAGCTGTGGAGCAGCCGCAGGAATTGATGATGCTGAGAAAAAAATTATTGGCAGCATCGCCCAAGCTCATGGGGGAAAAACTCCTGCCGGTGACAAAGACACCATTGGTGCTTTAGAGCCGTCATACGGCATAAGTCGTCACTCTATTCGTCCCCGTTTGATTGCCGCTATCGTTCGATTTGCTGACGAAATATGCGAGAGTCGGAATCGTGCTAGCAACTACTTGCTGCAACATGGGAGGATGCCAAGACATAGCGAGCTATTTCACCGCTATGCAGCTGCAATAACAGAAAGTTCAATTGCCGTAGCAGAGCGCAAAATATCTTTGCGATATACGGTTAAATTATCAGATGCTATTCGGGCGTGGGGTTGTGCAGTTTCTGGGAATAAGACGGAGTCATTCCTCATAGATGAGATTCTTGAGCGACTAGAAAAAATGGATCGAGAACGAAGGTATTGCAATAGATTCTCCAAAGAGCTCTATACCATTGACGAAATCCGCGCGTCTATCGATGTAGTGACTGATGACTATGATCTGGTTCATCAAATTTCTGTTCCCGGTCTTTTTGATTTTGGTTATCCAGAGAGTAACCGAGATCATCTTAAGCAGAAGCTTTCCCAATACTGTGGGCCAGATTTCTGGAAATCTTATGCCGAGGCTAGGGGAGGAATAAATCGATGACTTTGCAACAGACAGAAATTGTTGTCAATCCATTCTCGGTGAAGACGCCGGAAAATTTAACGGCAAGAGAGCTAGTCGATCTTTTTGTTCCTTACCCAGAGTTTGCCAATCTGCAGGTCAGCGGAAACCAGTTCCTTCATGGGCATCGTGGCAGCGGGAAGAGCATGATGCTTCGGATGATGTCCCCGGACAGCCAAATGCTAACTCGTGAATGTGGAGTTTTTGATTTGCCGTATTTCGGTGTATATCTTTCAATAAAAGCAACAGAGCTAAATGCCCCTGAATATACTCGCCTTGAGCAAGAGAATGGTGGTACGGTACTGTCTGAGCATGTTTTAACGACAAAATTGCTGAGCGCTTTGTTTCAGACAATCGCTTCGCATTGCATTGATACACTAGAGGAGCATCAGCGCCTACCTAATCTTCAAAAATTTATTGTTGATGCCTTTTACAGTAAATTGAAGTACTCAGGATGGGGTGGAGCGCTACCTGATTTATCCGGTCCAGAACTTGAATCCATTGAGGGCGCTTTAAAACACTCTATTGCTCTTATGGATCAAATCCATATCAGCACGGTTCAATACATAAAACGTCGCTCCTTTGGCGTTGTAACACCCTATCAAGGAGCTCTATTGGGCTTCCAGGATGTACTGATCCCATTGGTGCAAGCATTGGCTAGATTAGAAATTGTGCCCAAGGCACCCATTTATTTTTTACTGGATGACGCAGACAATTTAACGGAGCAACAAACTCAGGTTCTAAACACTTGGGTTTCTTATCGAACTACAGGTCAATTATCCTTAAAAGTCTCCACTCAACTGAATTACAAGACATATCGAACCACCTCCGGAATGCTGATCGAGGCACCGCATGATTTTTCTGCGATTAACTTTACATCAGTTTACACTGGCTCCATAAAGGAGCGCTATCCGAAGTTGATCGCAGACATAGTGGAAAAGCGTTTGGCAAGACACGGATGTGGGCTCATTGACCCATACCTCTTCTTCCCCGAGGATGAGGAACAAAAAATGGCTATTTTGGCAATCGCCGAGGAGTATAAGGAGCGATGGGCAGCTGGTGAATCGGGCGCATATAGGGCCGCTGACGATGCATATAGAAATGCCAGACCTGAATATATGAGGAGACTATCTGGCTTATCAAAACAGGGGGCTCGATATAAGTATGCTGGATTTGACCAACTTATTCACGTCTCATCCGGTATTGTGAGATTCTTTTTGGAGCCAGCAGCTCGCATGTACACTGATCAGTTGCTGAAAAATGAAGGGAAGGCCGTTACCGAAATTTCGCCAGCCATCCAAGATCATGAACTCAGAAATCACGCAGATCAGTTACTCTTGCAAGAGTTCGAAAACCTCGAACGCGAAGCAAGTAAGTCAAATGAAGAATCTGGTCATGGTGCTATAAAGGAAGTCCAAAAGCTCCGAAATATTGTGCTCGGTGTTGGGGCTCTTTTCCGAGCGCACATTCTCGACGAAGCCGCCTCGCAAAGACGTGTCTTCTCTTTTTCCATAAGCGATGAGGTAGATCAGGAGTTAGCCTCAATACTCAAATTAGGGGTAATCCATGGCTACTTCTACCTAGATAGCATCGGAGCTAAAAATGGTTTTGGGCGAAAAAATTTGTACGTACTCACTCGCAGACTCGCACCGGCTTTCTCCCTTGATCCTAGTGGATTTTCGGGATATCTGACATTAACTAGTAGTGCATTAAGGGAGATAGCTGAGCGACCGCATTCATACGTGAATCGGCTACGAAAAAATGGAATTTCCATTATTGAAGAAAGTAAGCAAATGTCGCTACTTGATGGAGATAAAAATGCATAAGGTACCACTGGAACAACTGCATACGGAGTTCCAAAACTTCACTGGTGCTTTTTTGGTTGGACTAGGTTTTGACCATCGTTGCCTTGCTGTACTTTCAAAATCCCCGCGAGATAGATTCAGCGAAATTATTGGTGTTTCCAATGCTGGATGGGGTGATCAGAATCAAAAAAATATTGAGGAGTTTGGAAGGTTAGCAGGTTCAGAGTGCTCGGTGGTGGGGCAAGGCGCGACTAGTGTCATCGAGGTTGCCGACCAGCTCTCCCAACGGGTAGCAGCAGTTTTTGCTCATCCGACCTCTAAGCTACTTGTCGATATAACCTCTTTATCTCACGAGTTGCTAGTCCTGCTATTAGGCATGCTTCATGAAATCGGCGGATTAAATCGCACAAGTTTGATATATGTGGGAGCTGCTGCATATAGTACCAACACAGGGCCACATGCGATGTGGCTTAGCCGTGGTGTCAAAGACGTCCGTTCAGTTTTAGGCTTTCCTGGTACGATGCTCCCTTCGAGAAAGCTCCACCTTATTATTTTGACTGGCTTTGAAGTGGAGCGGGCATCAGAGGTCATATTACGCTATGAGCCGGCCTCTATGTCGATTGGCCTCGGAGCGAAAAATCAGTCAATTTCCGAATCGCATCACAGTAAAAATAGGGAATTTTTTGATGGAATTACTGCGTTCGCATCTTCACAAGATTACGGTACCGATGAGGTGTTTCAATTTTCATTTTCTTGCATCTCGCCATCAGAGACGAGAGACCAGCTTGTTGCACACATAAACGAACTGGGGGGGTTTTCCCAGAAAAATCTAGTAGTCTGCCCTCTCAATACAAAACTGTCCACGGTAGGTGTTGTACTCGCGGCCCTAGAGCACCCTGAAATTCAAATCTGCTACGCAGAACCCGAGGAATACAATACGGAAGGTTATGCCTTGCCTGGAGATGAGGCTACTATTGTGGCGCTGGGATAGGGCATCATGCTTGGTGTGCCATCCCGACCTAGAATATCTGATATCTGTGAATGAGTCTGAATCTAACGAGTTCTACTTTGAGTCGTCTCCGAAACTGCATGATCAATCGCTGCCTCACAGCAAGCTAGGAATCTTTCTCCGAGCTACGGGGCGAATGTACTTAGCCAGCGTCACGTCAGATTTGTGCCCAGTTTGCTCTCGTATCTGCCAGGGCTGTAGACCTTTCTCTGCCGCGCTCGTACAGTAGCCAGCCCGCAAACTGTGGCCGCTGACTTTCTTGGTATCTCCACCCACACGCGCTACCGAAGCTTTCACCACCAGCGCCACTGACTGCGCTGACAAACCATGCCGTGCAACGCGGTCATGGCGGCTGACGGCACGAAACACAAAACTTTCCGTTATTTCAGACATTTCAAGCCAATGCTCCAGCGCACGCACCGGGCAACGCTCGCCATCGGCATGCGGAACAAACACAGTGCGGCCGTGGCCTTCTTGATCTGTCTTGCTGGATGGCAAGAAAATCTCCACGCCATTGCTCAGGTAGGTCAGATGCTCCACACGCACAGCCACAAGCTCAGACCTGCGCATGGCTGACGCAAAGCCTACGAGCAACAAGGCACGATCACGCGCGGCTTTGACTGGTTTCTTTTGCTGGTCGATCATCACCAGCGCTGCCAGCAGATCGTCTTTGACCATCGGCTGGACTTGTCGCTGCTTGGTGCCCAGCGTCCGGCGAATGCCCTGCATCACGCGCTTCACGGTCTCGCTTCGGGCCGGAGATTCCAGAGATTGTTCGAGGTGAGCTTTGTGGATCGCAGTGAGCCGTCTCTCCAGGGTAGCTGCTGACAATTTTTCCGCGCAGCGGGCCAGGTACTCAGCCAGAACCACTGGACTGGCTGGAATGGCCCCGCCATTGGCGAAAAAATGTTTCAGATCAGAGGCGTAAGCGCGTTTAGTAGCCGCTGACTGGCTCGCCGCAATGAACTGCTCGGCCATGGCTGAAAAACCGCTCAAAACGCCCTCTGGCGGCGTTTGCGGCATGGTGTTGGATGCTGTGATGCTGCGAGCAGACGAAGCTGCGCCAGCGCCCTCCAGTGGAGTGCGAATTTTCTTCATGGTGAGTCCTATGGACGGGTTGGAAAAACAATAAAAAACGGCCCGCGAATGGGGCCGTTTGGTGGTTATCTGACTATCGATAACTGTGCATTAACACTAACTGATATTGGAAAATTTTTTGCCAAGCCTACCAAGGTTCGCCGCGTATCTTATCGAGAGCGGAGCGCTGGCATTCAAAAAGCAAATAATTATCATTATCTCAGGATGAATTATTCTTGACAACCAAAGCATTCATTCAGCCAAGATCCTATTAATCCGGCGCTTGTATCAATCCAAAAAAACCACCTTATGCCAGAGGCTTGAAGTCTTTAGATTTACTTTGCCTTGCGCCCGCGAAGCTTTTTCTCAGACGGGATAGCAAGGATAATTTTCTTTGTTGTGGCATTGTCGAGCTTCTTCACCTTTGCCAGTCGCAACGCTGCGATCCGCCAATTTTCCTCCCAAGTCCGGTCAGCCATTCGCACGCTAATGCTGTGTTGCTTTCCGCCTTCCGTAATATTTATGAAGAAGCCCACATATTCATAACCTTGGGTATCTTTCCCCGCTCTGTAGGAAATTCCTTTGATCCCTGTATTGGTCCGACTAACGAATGGATCAAAGCCTTTTTGGGTCTTTGATTTTTTCTGCAGTCTTTCAATTTCTTGTCGTATGCCTCTGCTGCAGCAAGAATTTCCTTTTTCTCGGCACGGGTGGCATTGCGATATGTCGTTATCCCATTCTTCAGTACGCGAATCCGATAGCTAAAGAATTTAACATGAGGGACTTTGTCGATACTGCGTTCAACACGCAAGCCGATAAATTTGTCGTTGACCTCACGAACACTCATTTGAATCCTCTCTCCAGCTTTATTTTTTGGCTTGTGGGAATCAGTAATCCCAGTCCTCGTGCCGGACTGGCAGATTATTAAGTTCATCCCGATAGTGCTGCCACTTGGGCATGAACAGATTCATCACCGACACAAAACGAGCGTTGTGGCTGGGTTCTATCAAGTGCGCGAGTTCATGCACCACGATGTACTCCAGGCACTCCGGAGGCTTTTTGGCCAGGTCTGTGTTCAGGCGGATGGCGCGGCTGGTGGGGTTGCAACTGCCCCACTTGGTTTTCATGCGCTGCACGAAGACTTTGGACGACTTCACGTTCATCAAGGCCTCCCACTTTTTCAACAGCGGCGGCACGGCCGCTTTGACTTGTTCCCGGTACCAAGCGTCCAGCAGTTCTTCGCGCCGCTCTGTGGTGGTGCCGGGGCGTACCGATAGCACGATGCGATTGTGCTGGCGGTCGATGCTGGGTACTGCATCGCGCTCCACCACCGTCAGCAGATAGCGCTTACCCCACAGGTAGTGGCTTTCGCGGTCGATGTAGTCGCGGGGCGACTCCCGCTCTTGCGCTTGTACCTTGCGCTGCTGTCCTTTGATCCATGGCAGCTTAGAAATGGCAAACACGCGAATGGTGTCCAGCGCCATGTGTTCTGGCGCAGAAATCCGTACCCGGCCAACCGGTGGGTACACGCTCAAGTGCACATGCTTGATGCGCTTTCTGACCACATCGGCAGGGATACCGCCCAAGTCGATGGTTTCAAGCATCAGTATTCCGGGTGTGCGTAGATGATCAGGAACAGGCGCTCTACCTCATCCACGTCTTTGAGCACGTCGTACAGCGCACGTTTGATCACCAGCTCTTTGGCCTGCACGCCACGCCAGCCATCCGGCCGGGCCAGCTTGACCGCCTTGTCGATCTTCAGCGCCAGCACCAAGGCCGGGTCATCTTCACTGTCGGCATGGCCGTAGGGGGCATCCGGCTCAGCCACTTTGTTGGCCTGCAGAACCGGCGAGTTCTTCACGTTGCTGAACACAGCCCGCTTGCCCGGCGAGTCCAGCTTGACCGGCGTGTCTTCCGCCTTGCCAGCCTGCACCTTGGTGGCAATGTCGGCAATGCGCTGCAGATACTCTTCGTACTCAATGGCCCGGTCTTTGCGCAGCCTGATGATCTCATCCAGCAACGCCGACATTTTTTCAAAGTAGGCCGGGTCGGTCAGGCTCTCTTTGATGATCTTGCTGCGAACGTTGTTCTCGATGGTCTCGGCAATCGCCTGCTGGTTGCCTTGCATGTCTGCCAGCTTGTTGGCAATGGCGTCCGCTATGCCGGTCTTCACGATCAGGTCCAGCAGGCCAATTCCGTCAAACGGAGAAATCTTGCGTGGCTCGCTGGCTTCGATGTACGTGTCGATCAGGTGCCGCATGTCTGCCTCGAACGGCTTCAGGTCCAGCGTTTCGCCGCTGGCTTTGCGGATGATCTCGCGGACGGCAATGTACAGGTCCAGCTTGGTCTTGATGGCTTTGGCGTCGGCTTCGCTGTACCCGGCCGGGGCCATTTCGTCGGCCACGTTGGCATAGGCGCGCAGCAGCGCCACTACGCCCTTGTAAAACGCCACGCGCTGCGGCTCGCGGGTTTTGAGGTCGTCTGCAACCTCGGTGTTGCCGCAGAAGTAGTGGATGTGTTCCAACTCACCCTTGGGTGGCGGCACCGGCTCGCACAGCAAGAACATGGCCTCCAGCGCGTTGTCCAGCCGCTCCCGGCCCAGCGTCAGCCGGTCTTGCAGCATCACTTCGGGGTCAGCACCGCCAGCGCTGTGGTCGATTTCCGAGGTGTACACCGCAATGGCGTTTTCCACCTTCTTGAACAAGTCCTTGTAATCGACGATGTAGCCAAAGTCCTTGTCTTCGCCATCGAGCCGATTGGTACGACAGATGGCCTGGAACAAGCCGTGGTCCTGCATGGACTTGTCGATGTACAGGTACGAGCACGGTGGCGCGTCAAAGCCGGTCAGCAGCTTGTCCACCACCACCAGCAAGCGCATATCGGCCGGTTGTTTGATGAAGAGTGCCTTGGCCTCATCTTCGTAGGTTTCGGTTTTGGACTTACCTGGTTTGGCCTGCACATTGGCTAGCAGGTCGGTGTAGGTGTTGTAGGTGAACTGTTTGTCGGTCTCGGTGTTGGCGCCGATCTCTTCCAACGTCACATCCTTGGCCTGCGGGTTGTACGAGGTGATGACAGCACACCGGCCTTTGAACAGGGTTTTCTGGAACAGCGTGAAGTATTTGCACGCCTCATAGATGCTGGACGCTACCAAGATGGCATTGCCGCGTTCGCTGGAAAGGCGGGGTTTGGTGCTGAAGTCAAAAATAATGTCGGCCACCACCCGGTCCATACGGGCCTTGGAGCTGAGCACGTTTTGCATCGTGCCCCATTGCTTCTTTAGCTCTTGCTTCTGCCAGTCGTTCAGCCCTTTGGTCTTGGCGTCAAACCACTGGTCAATCTTGTCCTGTGAACCCAGCTTTTGGTCAATGTCACGGGCCTCATACACCAAGTCCAGCACCACCCCATCTTCTACGGCTTCGCTGAATTTGTAGGTGTGGATGTAGCCGCCAAACACTTCCAGGCTGGTGGCCTTGTCTTTCTTGAGTAGGGGTGTGCCAGTGAAGCCAATGAACACGGCGTTCGGCATTAACGCCTTCATCACCCGGTTGAGCTTGCCCCCCTGTGTGCGGTGGCACTCGTCCACAAACACAAACACCTCACCCACCGTAGTGCTGGGCTGGGCCTGCAGGTCTTTGATGAAGGCGTCAAAGTCTGCATCGGCATTCTTGGCTGTCACGCCAAACTTGTGCACCAGTGAACACAGCAGCCGGGGCGTGGCTTGACCCAGTTGGCTCATCAAGTCCCGT
>RRZT010842472.1_pt1 | contig 12211 bp, 7 predicted proteins | sample 2165551 | NCBI WGS metagenome assembly RRZT01 (sample SAMN10456910, study PRJNA506462) | wastewater metagenome | biome: wastewater; feature: sludge; material: wastewater sludge; isolation source: wastewater sludge with Escherichia coli K12::gfp cells carrying plasmid... | place: USA: Moscow, Idaho ... | reverse complement strand
GAAGGATCTTTAGCCCAGATATCAGGTCATAAACCAAGTGCATTAGTTGAAAGGCACTATATCGTACGACCTATGGATATGCTACGAGAAACGCTACAAGAATATGAGGATTGGATTTTGCAACAAGTGCGAAATGGCATTAATTGAAATACCCCCATTGAGCTTGTCAATAATTTTGTGTAATTGCTTTTCATAAATTAAAGGTGATTGCTTAGGCGGTCACCGAATTCAATAATAAATCGGCTCATGGCTAAACGCCAGTTTCGAATCGGCACATTCCACAATGATATTCCATCTTAAACTTTACAATTAACATCATCAAATAATTTACAATTAATCCTCTGTTTATTTTTTAATTTTATCCCAGTTTTTAAAGCTATAAGTACTGTTGCATAACTGTTTTAACCCTTGCCCATTACCACTAACTTGTACCCCATGGAAACGAGCACCCTTTTCCGCAGAAGATTTTACAATCTGTTCAATATGAGAAGAAGCTGTCCATTCACCATCACTCACAATCATTACATCAGCTTTTTTCCATTGTTCTTGTTCTAATCGTTTAACAGCATACTCAACGGTTTCAATATCATTCCCACCACCAAAAGAATAACCCAAAAACTCTAGTAATTTTTGAATACCATCTTGAGTAAACTTTAAATCATGCTCAATTCTTTGTCCTTGCCCGCCAAATGCATATAAGTAACATGCTCTCTTTTCTGCATGTGCGGTTTTTGCAGCTTGTAATGTTAATGCTTTCGCAATGATTTCTGGTGTGCCACTCATCGAACCAGACGTATCAATCACAATCAACATAGGACCACGATCAAAACGTGGTCGAGGTTTTCTAACCTCTTGTTGCTCACTTATATCTACCCATGTTTTTTCAATTTCTATACCTTGTACTTTATAACTCAATAAAGCCTGTTCATAGCGCTTAGCATGCCATAACATTTTTAACTTTGAGTGACCTAGAAATAATGCTTCCTGTGGAAGCATGCGGCTTATACTGCTACTACGCTCAATTCCAGACATTTCTTCAGGCACATAATCTACAACTTTTTCTTGAATTTCCTCCACAACACGAGAAATGCTTTCGAAGAAACTTTCAAGCTCTTCATCATTATTTATACTTTCTTGCAAACGCCCTAAGGCATCTACAATTTTTTTAAACTCATCAATACACTTTAACAGTTCTTGTAATCGTTCAATATGACGCCAATTTTGATGTTTAAGAATACCTTTAGTGATATCCACATCACGCCCAAGCATTTGACTTAAATCACCAAATACACTGTTTAGCTGTTTCCATGCATCTAATCTCTCATGCCATGAGTTATGAATAACCAATTCACCTGAATATTTAAAGTCGAAATCTTGTTCTACTTCAAAAGACTCAAATGGTTGATTGCTTTGTTTCGCATTCGCAATTTTATCCTGCAGCCATTTTTGCATTTTTCCTTGATATTCAGATTGAATCACTTGCCATTGCAATATGACATGTTTTAAGAACTCAATCGTCAGCTCATGCTGATCTTTTAAAAAAGGTGCAATTCCTGACTGCACAATTTGCTGCTGTACGACATCAGAAATATGCTTTGGCAGCCACTCAGGTTTTGGAGGAATTTCACCCAAGATAAAATACTTATACCATCGCTGCATGGTATCACTGCGCTGTTCAAGCGTTCCCACAGTTGAACAAATGACTTCTTCTAAAAGATCGGAAGGACAATCATCCAAAAAGGCATATTGATCTTCTAAATAATCAGCAGCGACCGTATTTTCCATAACTTAACCCTGATGATCTTGATATGTCGCTTTTAAAACCAGCATTCGATTTTCGATGTCTTGCACCTGAGCAAGACTGCCTTTTAATGTGTCTAAAGCAGGATCAATGAAATCATGATCAATCCATAAATGTCCTTCACCCTGACTTTCGAGTTCTTTTAGGTTTTTGGTTAGTTGTAGCCTTAACACATTTATATTTTCTAAATGGCGATTTACTTCAGATATTTTTTGGTGAAAAAATTGCTCATTTTTCATTTTAATTCCCGTTTGCACATGATTTAAATTATTAGTTACGTAATAAATCTATTGCGTTCTCTATACGTATTACTGCTTTATCAAAATCGAATTCTTGTGGGTATTCTAAATCTTGGTCCTTATATAATTTTACTATCTCGAATAGTATAATTTCTTCTTTTAATAATGGATATTTAGTATAAATATTATTTATTAATTCAAGAATCTGTTGTGATAAGGCTCTTGTACCATCATCGTAGAACATTGATGAAAATATCCCACCCTGTCTTGGATTTGGAACCCAATTTTTACCAAAACTCTTTCTTAAGGTCTCTTTTATATTAGCTTGAATAAGCTCTATTCTTGGGTTATCAACCTCTGTTGATAAAATTATTTCTCCCGTTCCTTTTGCAATAAGCACTCCATCAGATATTTTATTAGGTTGAAATAAATGTGTAATTACTAAATTATTTGGTGCAAGAGTTTCTATTAACCGACCATTTGCTTCGACTAGACAAATAACATCACCTTTATCAAACATATCCCCTATTTTTGCATTCATCTGAAAAATATTTGCATGGTCATTACCATCTAATCCTTCTACCTTTATATCAATTAAAGGTATAGCGGGATTATTATATTTTTCTAATTTAAATGAATCATGCAACTTCTCGTTTTTTGTAAAGACTTGCTCTCCAATTATCTCTTTCTCTAAAACATCAACAATAGTCAATAAATTCTGTAAATTTACTACCGATTTACCACAATATTGTTCATACATCCCTGCGACCAATTCAATCTGTTCAGGCTTTTCCCAAATACAATGCTGAACCAACCAACAGTCCCAAATCGTTACCTGACTTTGACCATTGGTATATGCTGAAACTTGTAGCATTCCAACAATTTTACGCCAGCGACGATCAGAAACCTGAATCTGATTTTCTGCACACCATTTTCTCAACTCCATTAAAAATTGAAGAGTCTCAGCAGATAATTCAATCTTTTTAGCGTGTTGTTGAATGTATTTGAGTTCGTCATAAGACAACTGCTCAACAGATAGCTCATCATCAATAGATTGCATCGTCAACAACAGTTTAAAACCTGATTTACTTACAGGTTCAACATACTGCCTAAATAAGAAACGGTCATATAATGCACTCAAGTTGCTATCTTCAGGCAGTTCATTGCTTGCTCCAATGACTGAAATCAATGGTACCTTTTCTCTGATCACACCATTATCGAATTCACGTTCATTCAATAGAGTTAAAAGTGCATTTAAAATCGCACTGTTGGCTTTGAAAATTTCATCCAAAAATGCAATAGATGCTTGAGGTAAATAGCCCTGAGTTAAACGTGTATATTGGTCTTTTTCTAAAGCTTGAATAGACAGAGGACCAAACAGTTCTTCAGGTACAGAAAATTTAGTCAAGAGCCTTTCAAAATAAGGTGTGTCTTGAAAAACGAGATGTAATCTACGCGAAACTAAACTTTTACCTGTTCCGGGCGGGCCAATTAATAAAATATGTTCGCCTGCTAAAGCCGCAAGTAAAGTTAATTTAATCGTCTGCTCTCGCTCAACTAACCCCTGTGTCAATTGACTTTGAATGCGCTTAATTTTTTTAAATAATTCTGATGTATTCATTCAATATTGTGTCCAACATATAGTAAATGTAGGGAGAGCATATAACGGCTCACCCTAGCCATATTAGGCAATTTTTTTCGTTAAAGTTTGATCAGATATCAGCGCTTTTAAAGCTTCATACTCTTGAACCGCTTTCTGCTTCTCTGCAAAGTCTTGCTTAATTTGCTCAAGTTCTTTTTCTAAGCCTTGCGTCATTTTTTGAGCAAGTTGATTCTGCGTATCAATCAAATTCAACTCAATTTGTTTTGCTGATGCCTTAAATTGCTCATTCAACAATTTAAAAACTTCCTGTAATGATTGATGTAAAGCTTGCTTTAATTTCTGCATATCATTGCTGGATCTGACTTGACCGCTAAAGTTCTGGCTAATTTTGCGCGTCGGATCACCAATTTCCAGCTTTAACTCAGGTAAATCTAACTGGCGAATGACTGCATCCAACACAGTTTTAAATTGGTTGGCATCAAAATCTGCTTGAGCTGTATTTAATTCATTTACTAAAGCACGGCGTAAATTCAGTTTTAATTGATTTGGACGAACTAAATCATTGAAATGATATTGGATATCAACCGTGCAGTTTCTAGCATATTGTGCGATTTGCTCTACAGCATCCGATGCGGATAAGTATTCATAATTCGTTGTATACGTACGATATCGCGTTTCAGAACTTCCCCAGCTAAATGGGTTATACCATTTTGATGTACTGACCTCATAAGCTTCTTCATGTGTTTCCGAACCTGTATGCGTGGTCAGCTGAGTATATTGCTGGATTGATTTTTGCAAATCACGAGAAATATCATTGATTGCTTTTTGAATTGCAGTTAATTCTGTACCAATATGCTGTTCGAGTTTAGACGAAATACCCCGTATACGTTGTTCCAACTGTTTCTCTGATACAGTCAGCTGAGAAATATCTTGAGTGTTTAAACGTATTATACGGCTTTCAACTGTTTCTCTTAGATCACTTAAGGTTTCATCAAGCTTTTCTTGTGCTTTAGGCAACAAACTTTGTTTCTTAGATTCCAAAATCTGATTTTTTTGAATACGAGCCGCTTGATACTTTTCTTTTAAAGCTTCAAAGTTGGCGATACGTTGCCAATCCTGCTGTGTAAATTGGTATTCATCCCAATCATTTTCAGCCATTTCTTTTAATTCAGTATGCACATGCAACATCGTTGCATCCCACTTGGAAACATCCCACGTAGAAAAACCATGTGCAAAAGTACTCGAAACAATTGGGTTCACTAGATTTTCTAGGAGATCAGCCAAATGTTCATGACCCGCTTTTCTCTTTTTGTCAGCTAAATCGCCTAATTCTTTTACTGCACGTTTGTTTAAACGATTTTGCAAATTTGTCTCACATTCACTTAGGCTCCCTCTATTAAAGCCATCATCCAAAATTGCAGAATCATATTGCCCTGCAATCAAATATAAACGTTCTACACCGCCTTGAGGTAATTGATCTGTTAATAAATGAATATCAGATTGATCTAGGAACTGACTTGCTCGTGATAAAAAGAATACAACATCACAACGTGCCATCTCTTCTTTGGTTTTTTGGGTACGACTGATCACAGGATCATTCATTCCGGGTGTATCAATAATATCAAAACCTTTCAACTCATCATTTGGCAAATATAACCGGGTCATTTTTACTAAAGCTGTATATTGACCATTATTACCTGTGTATTGATTTAAATTATTAACAAGATCATCAATAAAGCTACTTTCAATCCTTTTCGTTTGTTGTTCTAAGACTTCTTGTACATTGATTTGAGCCGTACTCACCATTTCTACTAACTCTTTAGCAACTTTAACAGCTTCAGATTCATCTTTTTCTTGTGCTAGTTTTTCTATTTCACTCCATTCTTCTTTTGAATAATATTCAATTTCTAAAGCTGGAATTTCACCATAACTAATGCGTGTGAGATTTGCAGTTTTAGGGGTAGCCGCTGTAGGTAGAACAGGTTTTCCATCAAACAATAGCGCATTTAAAAAACTGCTTTTACCAGCCTTAACTTGCCCCATAATGGCAATATTTAAAGTTTGTTGCTCTTGTTCAAAACGTTGAATATCTTGTTGCAAAGCTTCTTTTAAACGCAAAACATTTGAAATTTCATTATTATCGAATCTTTTTTCCAAAACCTGTAAGTTCTGACACAAGTTAGAAAGTTGTTCTAAGTGCTGATGAATTGACATACCCTGCTCTTTTTTAATATCAATATTTTATAGAAAATTGTAGCTTAATTTTATGAAAAAAAGACCTAGACAAAAGGTGACTAGGTCATAGATTGACGTGGTAGTTAATTATCCATCAAACCTAATACTTTCATTTTTTCTAAACTAGAACTGTAAGTTTGGTATGACAACTTAACTGATGGCTCTAGGCCTCCTTTTTTCAATTCAAATTCTTATCCCCGATTCAGGTTACTTAATCTTCTTCTATGTATGGCCATATTAAATGTTCAAAATTATATAATAATTTAAAATCCCTACCAATCCATCGTTCTTGTTTCATTCTCTTATAATCTTCGCCAACTTTTAATTTTATTTTCTCACTAATGTAAGGGTTTAAGTACAATAAAGCTTTAACAAAAATACTTTCATCTTGGGCAAGGATTAATTGTGTTTTCTCACTAATAAAAGGATTTAAAGCCAATAAACACCTTATATCAACATTTTCATTCTGCGAAATCTTTAATTGTAATTCATCACTAATGTAAAGGTTTCCCTTTAATTTAAAGCAGCTATCCTCATTTATGATATAAGCTCTATTACTTAAATAAAATTTTTCTGCCAAATAATTACTGGACATATTTTTATAGAAAAATGATAAAATATTACATAAAAGGATATTTTCACCCCCATTTTCAGACTCTTCAAAGGTGTCATACATTATTAAGTTACTTTTACATTCATCCAAGGTCATCATAATATTACAAACTTTATTATAATCAGTATTAAATGACAAAATTGCCATTTCGTCTTGATCATTATGATCTTGATGAGGTGTTATTTCATAAACCAAACCACAAATATTTAAAAAAGTTAGACCAAATTTATGATTTGAATTATTAATTATCAAACCAAAGTTATTTGTACTAACATTATTGTTATTTAAATTAAATTTATTTATTATTTTTGATATTATTGCATTATTAGTTATATTTCTCAAAAAAAATGACATAACAACTTCAACTTTTAATTCTTTTGATAATATATTTTCATCAAATATTTCCAAATGCTCATATACCCTCTCATTATTTTCTCTAATATTTTTACGCCACAAAAGCATTTCAATATTTTCAATTGACAAACTACCAATCGGCTTATTAATTAAATCCTCTAAAATAACTATTGGACAATTTTTATGATTATAAATAATTTGCAACAATTGATCATCTACAATTTTCGAATATTTTAATAATACCTCCCCTGAACATTCTTGATCACTTAATAATACGTTTAAATTAATAAATTGTTCAATATGAGTACTTAATTTTTCAGAAATACTGTGAATTAAATTAAAAAAATAAGTTTGTAATTCATCATAATCTTCTGCACAATTTTGCAAATTACTAATATTGTTCTGTTCAACTCTCTCTAACTTAGAAGCCGCTTCTAAGATTTTGGTATCATCAGATAAAAAAATAATCTGATTAATTTTCTCTAATTTTATTGTTGCTTGTTTTTCTTGATCTTGCATATAACGTGTATATTCAGTAAATAGCTTTCTAAAATTATAAGAAAAGTTCAATTTCTTAGTTTCAGTATTCCAATTTTCCAAATAACACACTATAGGTTGAACAGGGTAATCATTTTTTTTGCGTGCAGATACGGGGATCACATCCAGCACATTAATTCCTCGTTCTGCTGTAGTCTGTTTCACCAAGGCTACAATTTTGACAATATCTTCAGGTGTTTTTGCATCGGCACGACTGACCACAATCAACTTTGGTATATCTGCATTTAAAGTTGTTAAAAACTTTAAATCATCTTCAGATATCGTACCTTGTGTCGCAGATACTACCCAAATAATATAATTAGACAAATTGAGTTGTGAACGTGCCACAGATTCATCTGTTCGTTCACTCCATTGCTCGCTATCAGGTTTGCTATATCCTGGAGTATCAAGTAAAGCGATATTTTTCCAAGTAAAATCAGGATCACTGACAAAAGCTGAACGTAATAGCCCAGAAATCTGACTACCATATTTTATTTTTTCTTCGTGGGTCAAACTAGCAAATTCACCCTGAGATAAAATTACACGATGACGAAATAAATTGATTGCCGTAATCTGCTCTTGTTCACCGTGTAATAAATAAGTTGGTAATGAAGTCGTCGGATCAATCTCAACCACTAAACGCTTTTTCCCCAAAAGTGTATTAATTAAACTGGATTTTCCTGCACTAAATGCGCCACCAAACCCCACAACAACTTTTTGAGCTAAGTCTGGAAATTCACAAAACTCTCTAAAATGTTCTAGCTCTAGATTGAGATCTTTTAGAATATCAGCGAAGTGATCAGGGCTACCTGAACGAGCCAACTCAGGTAAATCATGATTAATTATTTTATCTAAGACATCCAGATCGGCTGCAAATTGTAAACGTTGCCCATCCTGTTCCATATTTGACTGACTGGCACGACACAATAAATCATAACGCTGTGCGATATCAAAGTCTTCTTGGTATGACATTCTCTATATCCTAAAACTTATAAGGGATTAGCCTTTGCGAGGTTGAGCTAAAACTTAAAACTGTGTCCAATATTTATTGACCACTACACTTGAGCAAATAATTGATATATTTAAAATAAGTAAAAAATTGTAATTTTCTAATATCATGATTACTGCTCAATATATGTTTTCAAGGCAGTGACTAGATTCACCATAGCTGCTTTTAAATTATCCTGAGGAACAAACAATACTTCTTTACCATTAATACTGAGCTTAGAGTCACTTTTATCAAAACGAATACTTCGAATATCACTTAAACGAATCACAAAGCGTTTCGAAAGCATGTCTTTACAGTACAATTCTGAATATGTCAGATACAAACCATTTTCCGCATTTTTAAATAATGTTGTCGTATCAACGAGTACCAAAGGATCATCATTATATTTTCCATATTCGCCATCCCCTTCATAAGCATAGGCTTTAATGGCTTTTTCCGTTTTTTTACGAATACTATAAATATCATCGATGACATATATGCCTGCACTCGGTCGGCTAATATCATCCTGAGCATCCTCTAAAATTTGTTCTAAGCTCCGTCTTTGAGGTTTCTGCGTCTGTTGCTTAATCTGTTCAGCTTTAGCTGCTAAATCCTGAGTTCTCAGCATCTCTCGTTCATGCTCATCTCTGGCTTGCTGTAATGCTTTTTCCTGTTCAATTTTCAAAGCTTCACGTTCAAGCTCAGTTTGATATGCTGCTAGTTTTTCCTGTCTCTCTTGCTCAATTTTTGCTTGATCAGCTAAATATTTTTGCCATTGCATTTCCAGATCAATATCTGCATAAACCGCCAATTGATAAATTTTTTCAAATAGTTTTCTTTGAAATCGCTCTATTTCTATTTTTCCCTCCTTATTGGTGAGGTGTTTCTTCATCGCATCGAAATACTGGTTAAAGTTTTCGATAATACGAGATTCTTGACTTTTTGAGCTCCATTGCGCTAGATAATCATCTAATAAATGACGATCAAATTTTTCAGGTTGTCTTGCAGAAAGTACCAATACATCAACGACCTCAATCTGATGCTGACCTAAAGTAAATTGGGTTAGTTTTTTAATTTCTGTTAAATCCTCAGGTGATTTCTTATCAGCCCTGCTCATCACAATTAATTTAGGAATATCTGAGCGAATTGTTTTTAAAAACTCAATATCACTCTGAGAAATAACACCTTGATCAACTGAAACTAACCAAATTAAACACTGTGCATCATTGAGCTGAACTTTGGCAATATGTGCATCACACAAGCCTTGCTCAACATCTTCATGATTACTGTAGCCAGGAGTATCTAAAAACGCTAAATTACCCCATTTCTGTTCAGGCTGATTTAAAAGGATTAAGTCTATATTTTCAGCAAATTCATGCAGCTCTTGTTCTGCGTGATGTGTTAAACTTTTAAATTGATCCAAGCTCAAATCTTGCTGCTGTGCATTTTTAAGCACAGCCTTAATTTTTGGATGTTCACCGTGAATTAAATAAGTAGGAATAGATGTCGTTGGATCAATTTCAACGCTTAAAACTTTACGACCTAAAATTCCATTTAAGAAACTAGATTTTCCTGCACTAAAAGCACCACCAACACCAACAATCACCTTATCTGCAAGTTCAGGTAACATACAAAACTTATAGAAATTCTCCATTTCATGGATAAAATCTAAACCTAGTTGATCATGAGCTAAAACATTCCCTTTTTTCAGAAACCCTAGGTTATTATTAAAATATTGCTTCAAATCTTCATACATTTGAGTGATTTCTACATGCTTATTCATGTTTATTCCTTAAATTTCTAATTATTGCTGCATATTTTGAATGATGATTAAATCATTTTGATATGTTGCATGTAGCACCGCTCTTTCTTCAGTATTTTTCTTAAGTTGCTCTTCTAACATAGAAATCGAGTGTTGAGCTTGTGTGACTTTATGATTGATCTCATCTTCTACCTGCTGATTAACAGTGTGAAGCTGTTCTTGCAAAATAGAGCCTAAATTGATTTGCACTTGTTCAACCACTTGAGGAATAATTTTTCCTCGCACGTGATCACGTGCAGCTTCTTTTTGCTCTGCTCTTTGTTGTTCACGATTATGGTCTGACATAAATGCTTTAAATATAGATGTAACCACTGGCAGGATCATAGCTGCTAAAGGAAAACGCTTTAATACAAAGGTTAGTATCCCTGTAATGCCAGTCAGTCCAAGATCAAATACAGCACTACCAGTATTCTCTTGCTCAAAATGAAAGTTTTGATTAACGATAAGGCTAGGTAAATCTGTTTCTATACGATGAATATATTTATCAACCAAAGGTTTAAAGTAGCGATCCATACCTTCAGTTAAAGCCATTCTTACACTGTAACTTAAATCACTCTCAATATTATTCTGACCTATTAGGGCTGTCGCATATTGATCCGTCTCACCTAAAAGACGATTTCGAATATGATCAACTACATTAGTTAAAACTGAAGGAACCTGCTCTTTCATCTTTTGATATTCAATAGACAGTTTTTTCTTAAAACTTTCTGTCTCATCAATTAGTTGTTGTTGTTTTTCTTTCAATTCATCTGTATCCAAATCTTCTTGGTTCAATAGAATAGTCAAATGTGATGCGATATCATCAATGATTCGATTGAACTGGGGTACAACCGTCTCCTTAAATCGCATTTCACTTAAGTTCTCTAATTTTTGGAATGCTTCAACAGCTTCAGCGATATCTTTCTTCTTCGAAGATACAGATACAACATCCAGATAATTATTTTCTGGCAATAGCGAATGCACTTGCTCACTGATTTGCTGTTTAATAGCAACTATTTCTTCAGGTGTTTTTTTATCACTTTTAGTAATGACCACAACAACAGGTGCTTTATGAAGTGCTAATTCCTGCAGAAATTTTTTGATACTGTCCTTTAAGGTGCCTTCTTCACTACTCACCGTGATCACATAAGCTAAACTGCGGCCTAGATAATGATGAATCGCCTGCATATGTGCATCAGATTTTGAATCCAAACCTGGCAAGTCTGCTAAACATAAATGCGGAAGCAATGCTAAAAATGGTTGATTAAGCTGTACTTCAATATGCCCATCTGGCATCAAGTCTGAAAACTCTTGCTGTTTTAATTCTTGCGCTGTCAAATTTTTAACAAACTGATTTGCTTTATAACCTTTTATACTTTCTTCTTCCGCAAAACTGATCTCAGTCGCCAAATTGCTTGCAGGATCTATTTCAACACACAGTAGTTTTTTCTCAACCAATGCATTAACTAAAGAAGATTTACCCGCACTGAATGCACCAATAAGTGGGACTCGAACTTTAAAATTGTCAACATGTGGTTTTAGCTTATATAATTGTTCAACAGATAGTCCATATTTTTGAGATAAAATTTCAATTTCTGGAATAATTGTCTGTATATCTTGCTGTATCTGAAACATCTTTATTTAACTCTCTTAAAATTAATTTTTTAAAGCATTTGCCAATTCTGGCATTTCATATGATTCAAGTATGGCACCTAATGCTTTTAAGCTCTTTTTGATTTCTCTATCTTCATTATGAAAAATATCTTGATAAACTCGTGTGACTTTACCGCTAATACCTAAAGCAAATTCCTGCATCATAGAAGGTTGTACTAAACTAACACCTCTTCTCCTGTCTTTAGTCAAAATATCCAGCAGACTTGATTCATCATCTGAGTAAATAGCATTAGATGTGATCAATCTTGCTTTCTGAAATAATGGTAATAGTTCTTGCTGTGTATGCTTAGGCAAAATATCACTTAACTGATCATCTACAAGTCTTAAAATTAAAGCCTGAGATAGACTTAATCCTTTTACTGACTG
>RRZT012169146.1_pt1 | contig 12212 bp, 6 predicted proteins | sample 2165551 | NCBI WGS metagenome assembly RRZT01 (sample SAMN10456910, study PRJNA506462) | wastewater metagenome | biome: wastewater; feature: sludge; material: wastewater sludge; isolation source: wastewater sludge with Escherichia coli K12::gfp cells carrying plasmid... | place: USA: Moscow, Idaho ... | reverse complement strand
GTTGAAAGTATAACTATTATGGTTCAGAAAGAAGTTGCTGAAAGAATGCAGGTAGGTCCGGGTACAAAAGATTATGGTGCGCTTTCGCTGGCTGTTCAATTTTATGCTAAGCCAGTGATTGCAATGTTTGTTCCACCAACTTGTTTTATGCCTCAACCAAAAGTTGGATCGGCAGTGATAAAATTGATTAGGTATGACCAAAAGCCAGTCGATGTGAAGAATGATGGCTTTATGTTTTCACTAATCAGAGCATCCTTTAATCAAAGAAGAAAAACACTTGTTAATGGTCTTCAGAATGCATCTGGTTTGCAGCTAGAAAAAAAAGCGATAGCAGATGCATTAGAAAAGATGAAGTTATCACCAACAGTCCGGGGAGAGACATTAACATTACAACAATTTGCGGAATTAGCAAACATTTTGTATCAAGAATAGCAAATAATAATCCCTTTAATTTCTATATATGGTATCTATTTCTTTTTGACATAATGTATATGGTATGCTACACTTAAAATTAGTTAAATAGTGGGTTTTTGTGCAGTTTTTTCATAAAAAAGATTATATTTATGAGGTGGTCTCTTGGATAAGTATGAATATAAAGTTCGTGCAGAAGAAATAAAAAAACTGGTTGCTTCAAAGCAGTATGCTGAAGCAATGAAAATTGCGGACACAATAGACTGGAACAGGGTCAAAAGTGTCATGATGCTGACAATCGTCAGCGATATCTATAAAATAAACAGACGATATGAGGATAGTAAAGCAGTTCTTCTGCTTGCCCATGAAAGACATCCAGGCGGAAGAACGATTTTATATTCTCTTTGTGAGCTATCCATAAAAATGGAAGAATTTGTACAGGCAGTAGAATATCTAAAGGATTTTGTTAAGATCGCGCCAAAGGATACTGGAAGATATATTCTGCAGTATAAATTATATGAAGCGCAGGACGTAAGACTTGAAGACAGAATCGCTGTTCTGGAAGAATTCAAAAAAAGAGATTATCGCGAAAAATGGGCATATGAACTGGCATACTTATATCACAGAATTGGGCTCGGTACAAAATGTGTAGAAGAATGTGATGAGCTGATCTTATGGTTCGGAGAAGGTAAATATGTTTTGAAAGCAATGGAACTTAAAATGCTTCATGACCCTTTGAATCCGATCCAGCAGGAACGCTATAATCTGATCACGGGTGATAAACAGCAATCTACAGCGCAAAAAAACATGCAGAGCAAAGAGGATCTGTTTTTAGAAGATGATCAGGACAAACATATAGAAATAGATGATATGGACATCCAAGTCAAAACAATGGATGTCAGTAAATACAATACGATCAATCTTCAAAAAGAACTCGCAGACAGCATGAAAGAACTGCTTCATGATCATGAAGAATTACAGCCAGACAATGTCATTCCTTTTGATAATAAATCATTCCAACAGGAAGCACAGGAAGTCTTTTTTGAAGAAGGACATACTGGTGAAATAGAAGCTGAAGAGTTTCCAATGGATGAGAATATTGATGAGGAAGATACAACTGATGAAGTTACATCAGAGGAAGTTATTACAGAATTGCATTCAGCAGAATTGGATTTGAAAGAGGAAAATACTACAGAACAAGTCAGTAATGAAGAGAGTAATACTGAAGAGAACAGCATAGAACTTAGTAAAGAGATGACTTCCAGTTTGGAAGAATCAGAAATCAATGCACTTTCATTAACCGAACAACAAAAGCTCCAGTTCAGCTTTATGTCAGAAGCAGAATTTGAAAAATACCTTGCGCAGGAGTATGATGGTCAGCTTAGCCTGGTAGTTCCTGAATCTGAACAGATTGAAAAACAAATAACAGGGCAAATGAATATTGTTGATATCATGGCAGAATGGGAACATGCAAAGAAAATAAATCAGGAAAAAAGACTTGAAGACATCAGGAAAAGAGTAACACAACAGACGGGTCAGTTATTTTCTGAATTTGATGAAGCAACAAAAACTGATCTGCTCGCAAAGCTTGAACAGGCTTCCAGATTAGAAGAAGAGAACCGGATCTTAAAAGAGACAGTTGCACAAAAACTAATTGAAGAAGAGGAACTTTTACAGACAATTGAAATGCCTGTTATTTCGGATGAAATTATTGAGGAAGCTCTGACAAAATCGGATGAGATTGAGCAATCTTCTGATAAAGAACAAATGATAAATGCTGCAGATGCTGAAACTATGATTTCTGAGGACAAAGATGAAGTAGAAGAACTTGAAGAGATCATAGAGCCAGAAGAATCAGAAGCATCGAATACCAAAGGGGGACGTATTCTGTCACAGGAAGAAGAAGAAATGTTTGGTTCATTGCTTCATTCCAGAAAAGCAAAAAAACAACTTCTGGAGGCACTGGATGAAATCAGTCTTTCTCCGGCTACTGGTAATATTATCATTTCTGGAGAAGAAGGAAGTGGTACAATTGATCTGGCAAAAAATCTGATCAAAGAAATTCAAATGAATGACAGTAATTTTTCCGGAAAAGTTGCAAGAATAACAGGAGATATATTAAATAAAAAGAACATTCCTGCAACATTCTCAAAATTACACAACGGCGCACTGATCATTGAACGTGCAAATGACCTAACAGCAGAGACATTATCTAAAATTCTTAAGACGCTTGATGAGGAAAAGAATGGTATCATAGTCGTCCTTGAAGATACACCAAAACAGGTTGAAGAATTGATCTGCAAGAATGATTCTATCACGAAACAGTTCAATGCAAGAATTTGTGTTCCTCAATTGAATAACGATGCACTGGTCGCATACGCAAAAGAATATGCACTTGAGCAGGAGTATACAATCGATGATTTGGGTGTCCTTGCACTTTATACCCGAATTGCCGAAATGCAGACTTGTGATTATGTCGTAAATACTGCAGATGTCAGGGATCTTATTGATGAAGCGATTCATCATGCAAACAAAAAAAATCTGTCTCATTTTATTGATGTTCTATTCGGAAAAAGATATGATGAAGAAGACATGATCATATTAAGAGAAAAAGATTTTATCAGCTACTAAGGAGAGCATTTATGGCAATCACTCCAAAAACGAACAGTCTGGAAAAAATAACAGTGACAGAACTTGATCAATATTTATTTGGTCAGGGAACACATTATGAGATTTATAATAAACTTGGTGCACATTTTTCAATAGAAGACGGCAAAACTGGCGTCTTCTTTGCTGTATGGGCACCTCATGCAAAAGAAGTATTTGTCATAGGGGAATTTAATCAATGGAATGAAACAGCATCTCCTATGATGAGAAATGGTGAAATTGGAATTTTCACCTGTTTTGTTCCAGATGCAAGAGAAGGGCAGTTATATAAATATCTGATTATTACAAGGGAAAATAAAAAATTGTTTAAAGCAGATCCCTTTGCTTCATATGCTGAAATCAGACCCGGTACTGCTTCTAAAATTTTTAATTCAGGACAATATATATGGAAAGACAGCAAATGGATCCAGGAACGTGAGATCAAAGACGCACAAAGCAGCCCAATGGCTATTTATGAGTGCAGCATAGGTTCATGGAAAAAGCATCCTTATAGGGAGGGAAATAATTTATACTCCTATAGAGAGTTTACAGTTAGCATGAATCCTTATCTCAAGGAAATAAAATTTACACATCTTGAACTGATGGGCATTGCAGAATATCCGTTTGAAGGTTCTTGGGGATATCAGGTCACGGGATATTATGCACCAACTTCCAGATATGGAAGTCCTGATGATTTCAGATATCTGATCGATCAGCTACACCTGAATGGAATTGGAATCATACTTGACTGGGTACCTGCACATTTCCCAAAAGATGCGCATGGGCTGGCAGAATTTGATGGAACAGCGTTGTTCGAACACCCAGACCCAAGGCTTGGAGAACATCCGGACTGGGGAACAAAAATATTTCATTATGGAAGAAATGAAGTCCGTAATTACTTAATAGCAAATGCGATATACTGGGTCAAAGAATTTCATATTGATGGACTACGTGTAGATGCGGTCGCATCCATGCTGTATCTTGATTATGGAAAAGAACATGGAAACTGGGTTCCTAATAAATATGGTGGAAATAGAAATTTAGATGCAATAGAATTTTTCAAACATTTGAATTCAGTCATTCTTGGAATGTTTCCTGGTGTAGTTACCATTGCAGAAGAATCCACAGCATGGCCAGGCGTGACCAAGAAGCCTGAAGAAGATGGGTTGGGCTTTAGTTTTAAATGGAATATGGGCTGGATGCATGATTTTTGTGAGTATATGAAGCTGGACCCTTATTTTAGAAAAAATAATCATCATGCTATGACCTTTTCTATGAGCTATAATGAAAGTGAAAACTACATTCTTCCGCTTTCGCATGACGAGGTCGTACATTTAAAATGTTCCATGTTAAATAAAATGCCGGGTCTTGGGCATGACAAATTTGACAACCTCAGGGTCGGCTATACGTTCATGATTGGTCATTGCGGCAAAAAATTGCTTTTTATGGGACAGGAATTTGCTCAGCTTTCTGAATGGAATGAGGAGACACAGTTAGAATGGGAATTACTTGAAAATCCATTGCATAGTGGAATGAAGAAGTATGTTCAGGAACTACTAACACTTTATAACCAGTATCCCTGCCTTTATCAGCATGATAACAGCTGGAAAGGATTTGAGTGGATCAATGTTGATGACAGAGATAAAAGTACATATAGTTTTTTTAGAAAAGATGATTCTGGAAAGAATTCTCTGCTCTTTGTATTTAATTTTACACCAATTGAAAGACCAGACTACAGAATCGGTGTCCCAACAAAAGGGAAATACAAATTGATCTTAAACAGTGATGATAAAAAATATGGTGGGTCAGGGAAAAAACAGCCAAAGGAAATTACTGCAGAGCATATTAGATGGGATCACAGAGAATATTCAATTCCTTTTGCACTTCCCTCCTATGGAGCAGCCGTTTTCTTATTTCAACAACAATAACGTAAATCATACATTTTAAATCAAATCCCTCTTTTTAGACAAGTATTCTTATTTATAAGCATACTTGTCTAAAAAGAGGGATTTTTCTATTTCAGGCAATTGGTTAAGAAGAACGTAAAAATAGCCGAAATACAAACTAAGGAACAAGTCACCGTATGGAGAAATGATTATGAGAGTAGAAACGGAACTTCAACTGCAGAAAAGTGAGTGGAAAATACCTTTGCATTCAGAAAATCATAAAGAAAACAACACGGTATCAGATCATGCTTACATCAGACTTGATGTTGGAACGAATCAGCAATCCGCAGATTCATTGAATCAGACAGAAAAAACAATTGAGAGTATCAGTAGTCAGGCGGAAAATTCTAATGTAGCACTTCAGAGAGATTACAGAACGGTGATGTCATCTTGTATGACATCAGAAGATTATGCAAAGCTTGAAGAAGATGGATATTCAATTTCAGATACAAATATTGAAGAGCTTGTTACTGTAACAGATCAGATCAAGGCTGAATTACTGAAAGCGGGGATCGCTGTTACTGGCTATACTGATACGATCGATCAAGAGGCACTAAAAGAACTGACAGGTAGTGAAGTATATGCATACAAACTAGAAAAAAAAATGCAGGAACAGGATCTTCCTGTTAATAAAGAGACAATAAAGGAATTCGTAAAATCTTATCAGATGCAGTCGGAAATTGGCAGTCTGAGTGAGAATTCAAAAAAATATATTCTGGAAAATAAATTAGAACCAACGATTTCTAATTTATATTATGCTGCTCATAGTAATGGATTAAAAACACTACAATCAGTTCAAAGTTCAAAGCAGAATTCTAACATCGCCACAGGTAATCATAGTGCACCCATTAATTTTGAGAAGATTCAGACACAGATTACGAATATTATTAATAATACGGAATTAGATAATACCAACGAAACAGATGCAGAAGCAAAATGGCTCATTCAAAATGGAATTGCATTAAATGAAGAAAATCTTGAAAGACTTCATAAGCTGAATCATTTAGAGGATTACATGAGCGATGAAATAAGAATGGACAGTATAATTTCGTCCATTAGCAGTGGAAAAAAAGGGACAGAGGCTATTTTTTATAATACTTGTAATATATATGAAAAAGCAGTACAAACGCTAGAACAGGCAAGTAGTTTCACAGATGATGACATAACAATCGCATCTGAGAAATATGATAATCTTTCTATAAAAAAAATATTTTTTCTAAAAGAGAAGAATTTAAATTCAGAGTCTGAGCTTCAAAGAATCAGTGAAAATGATCAGCAAAACCAGGAAATGCAAGATAGCGCAAGCGAGGAAGTACCGGAATCAGGTCTGAAAACTGAATTATCAACTCATGATAAGAAAGCAATTACAGCGAAGAGACAAATAGAAGAAATCAGACTTAAGATGTCATTAGAAGTGAATATAAGATTGCTGAGAAAAGGAATATCAATTGATACAATTGAATTGGGAAGGCTTGTAGAAGAATTAAAAAGCGAAGAAGAGCAACTTGCACAGGTCGTTATGTCAGATGTTGAAAAAGAATCAGCCGTTCATGGTTATAGAGAATATAAAATGACGATGTCAGCTGTGACAGATCTTAAGAATCTTCCTGCTGCCCTGATTGGGACTTCTGTAAAAAATCCAAATTTCTCAATGGGTGTATTATATCAGGAAGGTTTATCTTTACAGAGAATTTATCAGGAAGCAAGTACAAGCTATGAAAAAGTGATGACCTCACCAAGACAGGATCTGGGAGATTCGATAAGAACCGCATTTCGTAATATTCCTGATCTTTTAACTGAGATTGGGATGGACGTAACTCAGAAGAATCAAAGAGCAGTCAGAATTTTAGCTTATAGCCAGATGGAAGTGACCCGGGAAAATATTGAAAAAATAAAAGTTGCTGATCAGGAAATCAGCACGATGATAGAGAAGATGAGTCCATCATCAGTACTTAAGATGATAAAAGAGGGCTATCATCCTTTGGACATGAAAATAAGTGAGATGACAGATTATCTGAATCATGTGGAATCATCTGCCGGCAGTGAAGCTGAAAATTATGCAAGATTTTTATACCGAATGGAACAAAATAATGAGATTACCCAGGAAGAAAAAGATTCTTATATTGGAATTTACAGAATCATGAGGCAGATTGAAAAAAGTGACGGGGCATTCATAGGCCAGCTACTATCTCAGGGGGCAGAAGTGAATTTTAAGAACTTACTGTCTGCCATGAGAACAGATAAACAAAAAGGAATTGACATGACAGTAAGTGATTCTGCACCGATCTACCTTCAAAGAATTACAGAGTCCAGTTCCATTACAGAACAGTTAGGAGAAAGATCCAAAGTTCAATATCAGAAGAATCTTGCATCGGAAATACGTTCAAAAATTGAAAATGGAATGTTTCCGTCAGGTCCTCCACAAGACACTGATAGTATGGAAATGTGGAGTGAAACATTTACTGACCCTGATTCTTCCGGACAGCAGAACGATACATCATCTTATCAATTTGAAAATGAGCAGATCAGAAGGGCAGTAGTTGCTGAGTCAGAACTTGTTACAATGCTAAATAGCAATAAAATACCAGTGACAGCAGGTAATCTGATTGCAATGGAAGAAATGATGAGTCATATGGGAAACCAATATAAAAATCTGCTTGATAAAGAAAAAGAGCAGCAAAGAAACAGACAATCAGATTCTGATCAAAGTAGTGAGAATGAGGTAACGAACACTTTAGAAAATTTGTTTCGTGAAATACAGGATAGTCTGACGGATAATACGAATATGGCCAGTGCATACGAAAATTTGCAGGAGTATGCAAAAGAAATGGTCAATGAAGAGATTGATGCAGGGAACGCTTCGCTGGATATTCGTTCCATGGCACTTACATTTCGACAGATCGAATTAGGTACAACACTTGCAAAACAGGAAGTATACGAAATCCCCATTATGATTGGGGAGGAAGTGACATCCATCAGACTCACCATGATTCACAATGAGTCTGAAGCAGGAAGTGTTGCAATTAATATGGATACTGAGCAGTATGGAAAGATTTCAGCACGATTTGACATGAATGATCAACAGGTAAGCGGATATATCATTTATGATGATCCTGCTTTTTCCCATCAGCTTCAATCTGTGCTAGATACATTTGAAAAGAATCTAAAAGAAGAAAACATAAGTTTAAATAAGGAGCAAATTCAGTTGATTTTTCATGATACACCAGAAATTAAAATTAAAAATGATGAAAGACTAACGGAAGAGGTTTCTTCGCAGCAGTTATATTTTGTAGCAAAATCCCTGATACGCTCTATTCAAAACGAAGTATAATGCCGATACAATTTATAGCAATGAAAAGGAAGGTGTACGAATGAAGATTAATTTTAATATGTCTGCGATCATAGCCAACAATGCATTAACAAATAGTGATAATAAATTGAGTGACTCACTCGAAAAACTGTCTTCCGGCTTTAAGATCAATCATGCTAAAGATAATGCGGCAGGTCTTGCTATCTCAAAAAGAATGAATCTTCAGATTAAGGGTCTATCCAATGCGGCGTCTATTGCAAGCAATGGGATATCAGTGATTGAAACGGCAGAAGGTGCTTTAAGTGAAGTCCATTCCATGATACAAAGAATGAAAGAACTGGCAGTTCAGTCTTCAAATGGAACCTGTACTTCAGCAGACAGGAGTGCGATTCAAAGTGAGATCACCCAGCTGAAACAGGAAATAGAACGGCTTGCCAAGGATACAGAGTATAATGGACAGAATCTTCTGGATGGAAGCTTTGACTTAAAAGGTTATAGTGATAACACAAACGTAAGCGTAAAATATTACTCTGATGAAACACCTGCTGGAAAATATAATGTTACAGTCACAGCATTAGCAACGTTTGATATAGATGGTAATATTCTGACAAATGCTGCAGTCAATGCCGGAACTGAGTTCCCTGCAGGAAATACGATAAAAGCAGAAGGAAATACGGTCAATATCACAGCGGCGGATGGATTTGAAATCAGTATAGCGATTGACCCTGCTATCGCAATAGGAACATCAGTAGAACTTGATATCACAGGTTTTGGTGCTATGACAATGCAGATCGGTGCAAATGAAGACCAGGAACTTGATATCAGAATTCCAGCAATCACGCTTGAAAATCTTGATATTGATGATACTGATCTGTCAACACAGGACGGTGCACGGGATGCACTTGATGATATAGAGAATGCAACAGCATATGTTTCGAAAGTCAGGTCAAGGCTCGGTGCTTATCAGAACCGCCTGGAACACACCATTTCAAGCCTTGATATCTCAGGTGAAAATATGACATCTGCATATTCAAGGATCATGGATGTGGATATGGCATCTGAAATGACGGAATATACAAAATATCAGATCATGTCACAGGCTGGAACATCCATGCTGGCACAGGCAAATGAAAGACCACAGAAGGTACTTCAGCTTCTGGAGTAGGTTAGAGGATTTTATCATGACAAATGAAATAAAGCAGGAATTTGCAAGAAGAATCACACAGGCGAATAAAACAGAACTTGTGGTGATTTTATATGAGATGCTGATTCAGTATTTCAAGGATGCTCAATTTGCAGCAGAGTCAGAAAATGAACAGCAGTTCAAGTCAGAAATTAGAAGAATTAGACAGTGCATAGATGAGTTGATTGCATCACTTGATCTGAAATATCCTCTGGCAGTGAATCTGTTTCAAATCTATCAGTATATGAAGCGTGAACTCATTTTGGTTAAAATTGAGAATACTTCTATTTTAAATAATCTGAAAGATATCACAGAAGAACTGTTAATGGCATACCGCGAAATCTCAAAACAGGATGATAGTTTGCCGGTTATGGACAGGGCAGAATCTGTGTATGCCGGAATGACATATGGTAAAACAAGCATCGTTGAAAATGCAGATCAGGGAAGACAAAAAAGAGGTTACTTGGTCTGATCATTATTACAACTATTATATTAATACAGAAACGCAGGATGAATTACAATTCTGCGTTTTTTATTGCCATGAAAAAAGACTGTAAAATAGCGGGTCTGAATGATAATTAAGATCAAAAAAACATACTATTTGTTAAAAGTCAACAAACTTAATAATATTTAAAAATAAGGATGGACAATTTAAATTGACAAGTCTATAATTCAGCTTATCAAATTCAAACAGACCTAAAAAATCGAATCACAGTGATCATTACAATAGGAGGTGAAGGTTTAGATTATATTGTTTTTATTCATTTCAGTCATAGCAGCTGTCGGAGATATTAAGACAGGTAAAATAACGAATCAACTGATTATTGTAAGTTATATTCTCGTTATTACAGTTCAAAGTATACAGTCTGGTATACATTCTATAGGATTTTCATTTCTTGGTTCACTTTTTGTAATCATTATTTTATTCCCCTTTTTTCTGAACAAAACATTCGGTGCAGGAGATCTGAAACTGATGTCGATAGCAGGCTTTCTGTTTTCTATTCCTGCATATCAAAAGATTTTAATTTTTATTGGTGTTTCCATTCTTTCAGGGGCAGTTCTTGCTCTGCTAATCATGTGCATTCAGCGCAGATTTATACCCAAAATACATTTTTCAATTCCTATTGTAATCAGCACAGTTTTTTATTTGGGAGGAATTTATTGAATCATAAAATACTTGCGATTTATGACCAGGAGGAAGAATATGGAATTCGTCTTTCTGAGTATTTGACAAAAAAAGAAGATCACTTGTTTCAGATTCATGTTTTTACAAAAAAAGAAGCACTTCAAAAATTCTGTAAAAAAAACATGATCACTGTAATTATGATTGCTGAAGCATCCTATTATGCTGAAGCAGACGAATTAAAATCAGATTTTCGCATCATACTTTCAGACAGAGGTTTTATGAATATGTCTGGATATAGTACAATTCGAAAATATCAGTCCTGTGAAAAAATTTGGAAAGAAATTATACGAATTGTAGGTTCTGACAAATTTGCCTGTTCAACGGATATGAAAAGAACAAGAATGATTGGGATCTATACGCCGATCCGCCGTTGCCTTCAGACTTCACTTGCATTACTTCTTGGACAAATTCTCGCTAAAAAAAGGAGTGTACTCTATTTGAATTTTGAACCGTTTGCTGGGTATAGCAGATTTCAAAAAACAGGAGCAAATGAAGACATTATCAACCTTATGTACTTTATTACAAACGCAAAGGATAAATTTTATGAACATTTCCAAAATTCACTTCGGTCTGTGAGTGGATTGGACTACATTCCCCCTGCATTTTCTTTTGTCGATCTTGCCATTATCACTCCAGAACAGTGGTTGCAGATGATCAATATGATTGTTTCGGAATGCACTTATGATTTTATTATTTTCGACCTTTCCGATAATCTTCAGGGTCTATTTCAAATACTTGAACAATGTGAGCGGGTCTACACGATCACAAGAGAGGATGGAATTTCGCTGGCTAAAATAAATCAGTATGAAAGGCTACTGTCGGAAACAGAATATAGGGGAATCATTGAAAAGACAAAACACTTTAAATTTCCTGAATTCAGATCGATTCCAAATGAGATAGAGCAATTACCGTTTTGTGAGTTGGCGAAATATATAAAAATAATCATTAAAGAGGATCTTGATGAACAGTTATCTGAAATGTAAAGAAAAATTGAAAGAAAAGGTAATCGAGAAAATAGATCTCTCAAGAGTATGCGAAGACGAAGAAGTGAGAGAGATCATAGACGGCATTATTCTGGAAGAAAGCGCATTATATTATATTAGTCTTTCGGAAAAAAGGAAATTGAGCAGAGAGTTATTTCATGCCATTAGACGGCTTGATATTTTGCAAGAATTAATCGACGATAGTACCATCACAGAAATCATGGTTAATGGTACAGAGGAGATCTTTGTAGAAAAAAGCGGAAAACTAGTCAGGTGGGATGATAATTTCAGATCAAAAGAAAAACTTGAGGATGTGATTCAGCAGATCGTGGCAAAATGCAATCGAGTCGTGAATGAATCGTCACCGATTGTTGATGCGAGGCTGACAAATGGTTCCAGAGTCAACGTAGTACTTTCTCCGGTCGCGCTCAATGGTCCGATCCTGACAATAAGAAGATTTCCGGAAAAACCAATCGAAATGAAGGACTTGGTCAGAATTGGATCACTTAGTAAAGATGTGGAAGAATTTCTTAAAAAACTGGTGTAT
>RRZT010148705.1_pt1 | contig 12213 bp, 12 predicted proteins | sample 2165551 | NCBI WGS metagenome assembly RRZT01 (sample SAMN10456910, study PRJNA506462) | wastewater metagenome | biome: wastewater; feature: sludge; material: wastewater sludge; isolation source: wastewater sludge with Escherichia coli K12::gfp cells carrying plasmid... | place: USA: Moscow, Idaho... | reverse complement strand
TGTCATGGGGCTGGCGGATTACATCAGCCGGCTCACCAGCCTCCTGGCCATGCTGGGGCAGATTGCGATTATTCTCAGCCTGCCCGCGCTGCTTGTCGGGGCGGCGGAAGTCAATTGGTTCGGCCTGTTCCTGCTGGCGGTGTCTCCTCAACTGGCATTGCTTGCTCAACTCGGCCTGTCTCGGGTACGCGAGTTCGATGCCGATCATTTGGCGGCGCAGCTGACCGGCGACCCGCATGGTCTGGCATCGGCCTTGGCGAAGATTGAACGGGTGAGCCGCTCCTGGCGAGCCTGGCTAATGCCGGGTTGGGGAAATCCGGAGCCATCCTGGTTACGCACGCATCCAGCCACGCCGGATCGCATCGCCCGACTGCTTGAACTCGTACCCCAGCATCCCGTGACGCTGCGGCCCCATCCCTTCTACACCGCCCCGGAACCCGTCAAGGCGATGCGCTCGCCGCGCTGGCACCCCGGCGGCCTCTGGCGCTGATTCGAACCAAGGAGACCTTGCTTTTGGCTTACCACGATCCCTACGGTCACGCAGCTCCGGACCGCTTTCTCCGGCGCTGGCTGGTCATTACCGCTTGCATTGCGGCGCTCATGCTGCTCTGGCAGTTTCTGCCCGCCATCGAAGCGTGGTTCAGCCCCCAACAGGCAGCCGAGAGAACGGTCACGCCCCGGGGAGACCTCGCGGCCGATGAACGGGCAACCATTGAGCTCTTCGAGAAATCGCGCGATTCGGTGGTTTACATCTCTACGGCCCAGCTGGTTCGCGATGTCTGGACACGCAACGTCTTTTCCGTACCGCGCGGTACCGGCTCCGGCTTCATTTGGGATGATGCGGGGCACGTCGTCACCAACTTTCATGTCATCCAGGGAGCCTCTCAAGCGACGGTGAAGCTTGCCGACGGCCGCGACTATCAGGCTGCCCTGGTCGGTGCGAGTCCGGCCCACGACATCGCGGTGCTCAAGATTGGCGTTGGCTTCAAGCGTCCCCCGGCTGTGCCCATCGGCACCAGTACCGACCTGAAGGTCGGTCAGAAGCTCTTCGCCATCGGCAACCCGTTCGGACTCGATTGGACCTTGACCACAGGCATCATTTCGGCGCTCGACAGATCGTTGCCTGGCGATGCCGGTAGTCCCTCAATCGAGCACCTGATTCAGACCGACGCCGCCATCAACCCCGGCAACTCCGGTGGGCCACTGCTCGATTCCGCAGGGCGCCTCATCGGCATCAACACCGCCATCTACAGCCCTTCTGGCGCGTCGGCCGGCATCGGCTTCGCGGTGCCGGTCGACACGGTGATGCGAGTGGTCCCGCAACTCATCAAGTCAGGCAAGTATGTGCGCCCGGCTTTGGGGATCGAAGTGGACGAGCAACTCAATTTGCGGTTGCAGATGATTACCGGCCGCCGTGGCGTATTTGTCCTGTTGGTACAGCCTGGCTCAGCTTCTCAACGAGCCGGTTTGCTGGGCATTCGCGCTACGCAGGAGGGGATTGTTCCGGGCGACCTCATCACAGCGATAGACGGGAAGTCCATTGACGGTGTTACTGGCCTCCTGGCACAAATGGATGACCGTCGGGTGGGTGACATCGTCGTCTTGTCTGTTGAACGAGAGGGGAAGGCTCGCGAGGTGCGTGTTGAGCTGCAGCCGGGCACCTAGGTGCGCTGGTACAGAAAAGCTTTTTTCGCCCGCAGTAGGGGAAAACGAGGGGAAAGCCGTCCGAAAGTCCGCAAAGTCGACGAAATCCGGCCCGCTCATTCCGCATCGTGAAGTTTTGCGGTTTTCCCTTTTCCCTTTTCCCTACTCCCAGTCCGACAGGCTGCTGGAAAACCTACCCCGGTAAGGGCAGGCCGCCCTCCCCTGCCCGCCGGTCCAATCATTCCGCTGCGCGTTCAGATCAGCTCCCGACTCGACAGTTCGTCCTTGAGCCAGGCATAACAGATCGGCGCAGCCACCAGACCAGCGAGACCGAAGCTGCTCTCCATGAGCAGCATCGCAGTCAGCAGTTCCCAGGCCTTGGCCCGGATCTGGGCACCGACGATACGCGCGTTGAGAAAATACTCGAGCTTGTGGATGAATACCAGGAAAACCAGTGACGAGATCGCCACGCCGGGCGAGTGTGCCAGGCTGACGACGAAGATCACGGTATTGGAGATCAGGTTGCCGACTACCGGCAGCAGGCCGACAATGAAGGTGACGACGATCATGGTCTTGGTGAGCGGCAGGTGCACACCAAAGAGCGGTAGCACGACGACGAGGTAGAGTGTGGTGAAGGCGGTATTCAGCGCCGAGATCCGGACCTGGGCGAAGACGACCCGGCGGAAGGCCTCGCCGAGGCGAAAAACCCGCTCGGCCAGCGCGCGCGTCAGCGGCCTCATGCTTTCGCCGGCGTCCGCCTCGCATAAGGACACCATGCCACCGATGATCATGCCGATCAGCAGGTGTGCGAGCAGGCGACCGGTTTCCTTGCCGATCATCTGCAGTTCGGCCGAATGTTCCCGTAGCCAGTGGCCAGCTCGTTCGCGAATGGCCTCGCCGCCTCGCGGCAGCAAGTCGGCGAGCCAGTTCGGCAGCGTCGAGCGGGAAGTCTCGATGATCTCGGCCATCTTGGCGAGCAGCGCAGCGAAACTGCCGCCCTCGCTGTTCATGAAGACAATCAGCCCGAGCACTGCCGCAGCCACCGCGCCGAGGACCAATAACACGACCAGACCAACAGCCATGGCCTTGGCGCGTGTGCTCGAGAGATGGCGTGCAAAGAACGGTGCCAGTACATGCACCAGTTCATACACCAGCAACCCGGCAATCAGCGCCGGCAAGAGGTGCACCTCGATGACCAGCAGCATCGCCAGCAAGGCAATGCTCCAGGAAACGTACTCGCTGACGGTCGTTTTCTTGAGTGGGTCCATGGCGGCAATGAATGTGAGGTTGGCTGGCGGTCGTGTCCGTCAAGCTCAGGCGACGACCAGACGCGCGGCGCTGTACAGGCGGTCGTCCAGCCAGCGCAGGCCGAGTGCGGGCAGAGCGGCCTGCAGTCTTTCCGGCTGGGCGGTAGCCAGCAGCGTCAGTCGGCCTTGCCCGAGTGCGTCGGCGCCGGCCAGGCGAACGCACTGGCGAGCAACGGCGTCGGCAACGTCGACCAGCGTTGCCTGCTTGGCGACAATCGGTTCCAGCACCGGACAGAGGAAGGCGTAATGGGTACAACCAAGAACAATCTGATCGACGCCGGCAGCGAGCAAGGGCGCCAGATGACGACGCGCGTCCTCGACGAAATCCGGGTCGTCGAGGTACAGGGTTTCGACGCGGGTGGCCCAGCCGGGACAGGCCTCGATCTCGACCTGGACGCTGCCTGCGTGTTGCCGGATCAACTGTGCCAAGCGCTCGCTGCGCGCCGTCGACAGCGTCGCCAGGACAGCGATTCGACCACTGCGCGACATGGCCGCTGCAGGTTTGACGCCGGGCTCGACGCCGACCACGGGAAGCTTGGGAAAGTGTTCGCGAAAGGCCGCAACCGCTGCCGCGGTGGCGGTGTTGCAGGCGACGACGATGACCCCGCAGCCCTGATCGACCAGATGATTGCCGATCGTCAGCACGCGCCGGCGAATGTAGGCGTCATCCTTGTCCCCATAGGGAAGGTGAGCCGTATCGGCAAGGTACACCAGATCCGCGCGCGGCAGCGCACGTGCAATGGCGGCCAATACCGAAAGTCCGCCGATACCGCTGTCGAAAATGCCAATCATCGGCTCAGGCAGAGGTTTGCGCCGCTGGCGCCGCCAGGCAGCTAGCGAGCGGCAACGACGGCAACTTCAATGAGGAAGTCGTGATGGGCCAGCTTGGCTTCGACGCAGACCCGCACCGGCGCGGTGCCGCGCGGAATCCACCGGTCCCAGACCGCATTGACCGCGATCGAATCGTCGATGTCGCGCAGATAAATGGTGACCATCAGCAGGCGTGTCTTGTCGCTCCCCGCTTTTTCGAGCAGCCTTTCGATGCTGGCCAGAACCTCGCGTGTTTGGGTGGCGACGTTGCTGTCCAGCGTTTGCGGCGTTTCGACGAGATAGATGGTGTTCCCGTACGCGCAAATGTCTGAATACCGCTGTGTCGTTCCGTGCCGCTCTATCGCCATGCTTTTTCCCTCCCGCAAAGCCGGCCTGGAGCCGGCTCCCCGCCTGTGACTCCCGGAAACTCAGACGACGGCGACCGGGATCTTGCCGATCCTGGCCTGCCATTCCTTCGGTCCGGTGTTGTGTACCGATGTTCCGGTCGAATCCACCGCGACGGTCACCGGCATGTCCCTGACGTCGAATTCGTAAATTGCCTCCATTCCGAGATCGGCGAAACCGACCACCCTGGCAGTCTTGATCGCTTTGGCGACCAGGTACGCTGCACCGCCGACAGCCATCAGATACGCCGACTGGTGTTTCCGGATCGCTTCGATCGCGGCCGGGCCACGCTCGGCCTTGCCAACCATCGAGATCAGCCCGGTCTGGGCCAGCATCATCTCGGTGAATTTGTCCATCCGCGTGGCGGTCGTTGGGCCGGCCGGGCCAACGGCCTCGTCGCGAACCGGATCAACCGGACCGACGTAATAGATGACGCGGTTGGTGAAGTCGACCGGCAGCTTTTCGCCTTTCGCCAGCATGTCCTGGATGCGTTTGTGGGCGGCGTCGCGGCCGGTCAGCATCTTGCCGTTGAGCAGCAGCGTTTGACCGGGTTTCCAGGAGGCGACCTCGGCCGGTGTCAGCGTGTCGAGGTTGACCTGCGTCGAGGTCTCGGTGTTCGGCGTCCAGTTGACCTGGGGCCATTCACGAAGGTCCGGTGGTGTCAGAATGGCCGGCCCTGAACCGTCGAGATGGAAGTGCGCGTGCCGCGTCGCAGCACAGTTGGGAATCATCGCCACCGGCAAGCTGGCCGCATGCGTCGGGTAGTCGAGGATCTTGACGTCGAGGACGGTCGTCAGTCCGCCGAGGCCCTGCGCACCGATTCCCAGTGCGTTGACCTTTTCGTAAAGCTCCAGACGCAGTTCCTCGACGCGGTTGCTCGCGCCGCGGGCGATCAATTCGTGGATGTCGACCGGCGCCATCAGTGATTCCTTGGCCAGCAGCATGGCCTTCTCGGGCGTACCGCCAATGCCGATGCCAAGGATTCCCGGTGGACACCAGCCGGCGCCCATCGTCGGTACCGTCTTGAGAACCCAATCGACGATCGAGTCCGATGGGTTGAGCGCGTAGAACTTGGACTTGTTTTCCGAGCCTCCCCCCTTGGCGGCGCAGATGACTTCGAGGTGATGGCCGGGAACGATCTCGTAATGCACGACTGCGGGCGTATTGTCGCGCGAGTTCTTGCGCGCGCCAGCCGGGTCGAGCAGCACCGAGGCCCGCAGCTTGTTGTCCGGGTTGTTGTAGGCGCGGCGCACGCCCTCGTCGCACATTTCCTGGACCGACAGGCTGGCGTCCCATCTGACGTCCATGCCGACCTTGACGAACACGGTGACGATGCCGGTGTCCTGGCAGATCGGGCGGTGGCCGGTGGCGCACATCCGCGAGTTGATCAGGATCTGCGCGATCGAGTCGCGGGCCGCCGGCGATTCCTCGCGCAGGTAGGCCTCGTGCATGGCCTGGATGAAGTCGACGGGGTGGTAGTAGGAGATGTACTGCAGGGCGTCGGCGACGCTCTGGATCAGGTCATCTTGCTTGATCACGGCCATGGAACGCGGTCCTCTTCAGGCGGAACTTCACGGCGCGCCGCGCGGCAATGGCGGCGCAAAAAAGGCGGCGCAGTATAGCGCGGGGCCGGCGGGGCAGGACACCTGCGCAGGCTCGACCATGGTCGATTGGCGCGCCGCCGGTCCGCTGCGCGGTGTCGGGCGGTTGCTGTGCAGCGGCAGGTTGCCGGCAGATCGGCTTGTTTGGCCGGCAGATGTCCGCCTACTCTGCGCAGGAGACGGTGCCCGTCGCGCCCGGGGCGCGGTGCCGGACGATCCGCCGGGCGGCAGGAGGAGGGCCGATGAGCCAGTACCAGGAAGTCCTGATCGAGCGCGACGAGGGCCTGCTGACCCTGCGCCTGAACCGCCCGGACAAGCTGAACGCGCTGACCGGGGCGATGTACCTGCGCCTGGCCGAGGCGCTGCAGGCGGCGGCGGAGGATGCGCGGGTGCGTGCGGTGCTGCTCGCCGGCAGCGACAGCTGCTTCACCAGCGGCAACGACCTGGCGGACTTTCTCGCCGCGCCGCCGAGCGGGCCGGACAGCCCGGTGCGGCGCTTCATGCGGGCCCTCGCCGCCTTTCCCAAGCCGCTGGTGGCGGCGGTCAACGGCCCGGCGGTGGGCATCGGCAGCACCCTGCTGCTGCATTGCGATCTGGTCTATGTCGGCCGCCACGCCAGCCTGCGCATGCCCTTCGTCGCGCTCGGCCTGTGTCCGGAGTTCGGCGCCAGCCTGCTGCTGCCGCAGCGGATCGGCCGGGTCCGCGCCGCCGAGCTGCTGTTGCTGGGCGAGGCGCTGAGCGGCGAGCGCGCCGCCGAGTGGGGGCTGGCCAACGCGGCGCTGGAGGATGGCGCGGCGGTGTTCGAGCATGCCCGCGGCCAGGCCCTGCGTTTCGCCGCGCTGGCGCCCCAGGCCGTGGCCACCAGCAAGCGGCTGCTCAAGGCGCCGCAGGCGGCGGTTCTGGACGCGGTGATCGAGGCGGAGTGCGCGCTGTTCGCCGAGCGCCTGCGCTCGCCCGAGGCGGTCGAGGCGCTGAGCGTCTTTCTGCGCCGCAGCGGCGCCGCGCACTGAGCGGGGGAGGGGATGCCAGCACGCCCCGCGCGCGCTGGCAGGCCGTTCAGCTCTCGCCGGCCAGGCGGCGGTCGAGCTGGAACTTCCAGCGCGTGTAGAGCAGGGCGCCGACGAACAGCAGCAGGCTGGTGCCGACCTCCAGCAGGCCGAAGACCAGCCGGCCCGGCTCGAAGGCGGTGACCACGCCCTGGATGAAGTACAGGTTGACCACGTAGCAGGTCCAGGCATGGGCCCGCGCGTTGCCGAGCAGCAGGCCGGGGGCGAGCAGGGCCAGCGGCAGCAGCTGTACGCCGAGGATCACCCAGGGGCGTGCGCCATGCAGGTCGACGATCAGCAGGTACCAGACCGACAGCAGCGCGACCAGCGCGACGAAGCCGGCCAGGCTGAGCAGCCGGCTCAGGCGCACGCGCGGCAGCAGCCATTCCACGGGCGGCAGCGGTTTGTTCTTGCGGGCCATGTTCAGTTCCCCAGTTGGCGGGCGGTCTGCGCCAGGCGTTGGCCGAGGGCGCGACACAGGGCGATTTCGTGGGTGTCGAGGGCGCGTTTGCCGTCGGCGCCGGCGTAGTGGCTGGCGCCGTAGGGCGTGCCGCCGCCGGCGGTTTCCAGCAGGGCCGACTCGCTGTAGGGCAGGCCGCAGACCAGCATGCCGTGATGCAGCAGCGGCAGCAGCATCGACAGCAGGGTGCTTTCCTGGCCGCCGTGCAGGCTAGCGGTGGAGGTGAACACCCCGGCCGGCTTGCCGACCAGTTCGCCGGTCAGCCAGAGCGCGCTGGTGCCGTCGAGGAAGTGCTTGAGCGGCGCGGCCATGTTGCCGAAGCGCGTCGGGCTGCCCAGCGCCAGGCCGGCGCAGCCCTTGAGGTCGTCGAGGCTGGCATAGACGGCGCCTGTGGCGGGAATTTCTGGGGCCACGGCGGCGCATTCGGCCGATACCGCCGGCACCGTGCGCAGGCGTGCCTGCAGGCCGCCCTGCTCGACGCCGCGGGCGATCTGTCGGGCCATCTCGGCGGTGGCGCCGTGGCGGCTGTAATACAGCACCAGGATGTACGGATCGCTCACGCCAGCAGCTCCAGCACGCGCTCGGAAGGACGGCCGACGATGGCCCGCTCGCCGACCACCAGGATCGGTCGTTCGATCAGTCGCGGGTTGGCGACCATCGCGGCGAGCAGCGCCGCCTCGTCCAGCGCCGGATCGTCCAGGCGGAGTTCCTGGTAGAGCGCCTCGCCGCTGCGCAGCAGCTGGCGGGCGCTGGCGTAGCCGAGCTTGCCGAGCAGGGCGCGCAGCTCGTCGGCGCTGGGCGGCGTGTCGAGGTAATGCACCACGCGCGGTGCGATGCCGCGGGCTTCGAGCAGTTCTAGGGCGCCGCGGGATTTCGAGCAGCGCGGGTTGTGGTAGAGAATCGGGTCGGTCATGGTGCATCGCCTGGCAGGGGGTCGGGGCGCTATTCTAACCGCGTCGGCGCCTGGCCCGGCATGCCGATACCGCAGCAAGGAGAGGGAATGACCGAGCACCTGCAGACTGTCTGGCGCTTCGTGCGCCTGCTGGTCGCGCGCTTCTTCGCCGACCGCGTGCCGCAGAGCGCCGCGGCGCTGACCTACACCACGCTGTTCGCGGTGGTGCCGATGATGACCGTGACCTTCGTCATGCTCGCCGCGGTGCCGGCGTTCCGCGAGCTGGGCGAGCCGATCCAGGCCTTCGTGTTCCGCAACTTCGTGCCGGCCACCGGCGAGCAGGTGTTCGCCTACCTGCAGGGCTTCAGCAGCCAGGCGCGCGAGCTGACCTGGGTCGGCGTCGCCCTGCTGGTGGCGACCGCCTTCCTGACCCTGACCACCATCGAGCAGTCCTTCAACCAGATCTGGCGGGTGCGCCAGGCGCGCCGCGGGCTGTCCAGCTTCCTGCTGTACTGGGCGATCCTCAGCCTCGGGCCGTTGCTGCTCGGCGCCGGGTTCGCCGCCAGTACCTACGTCACCTCCCTGGCGCTGCTCTCCGGGCCGCAGGCGCTGCCCGGCGCGGCGACGCTGCTCGGGTTGATGCCGCTGCTGAGCGGCATCGCCGCCTTCACCCTGCTGTACGCCGCGGTGCCCAACACGCGCGTGCCGCTGCGCCATGCGCTGATCGGCGGCTGCTTCAGCGCGCTGCTGTTCGAGCTGGCCAAGGCGGCCTTCGCCCTCTATGTCACGCTGTTTCCCGGTTACCAGCTGATCTATGGCGCCTTCGCCGCGGTGCCGCTGTTTCTGCTGTGGATCTACCTGTCCTGGCTGATCGTGCTGCTGGGCGCCGAACTGGTCTGTCACCTTGGCTCGCCGGCCGTGTGGCAGTCGGCCGAGCGGGCGCCGCTGCTCAACCTGTTCGGCCTGCTGGCCCTGCTGCTGGCGGCGCAGCGCGCCGGCCGGGCGCTGCCACGCGAGGCTCTGCTGCGTCGCGGCGGGGCGGCGAGCGAGGCGCAGTGGCAGGCGCTGCTGGAGTTTCTCGAAGGCGAGCGGCTGATCTGCCGCAATGCCGGCGGCGACTGGCTGCTGTGCCGCGATCTGGGTCAGTTCGCGCTGGTCGAGCTGCTGCGGCGCAGTCCCTGGCCGCTGCCGAGCGTTGCCAGCCTGCCGGCGGAGCTGGCCGAGCCCTGGTATCCGCGCCTGCGCGCGGCGCTGCTGGCGCTGGAGCAGGCGCGGGCGACGACCCTGGCCGGCAGTCTGGCCGACTGGCTGGAGCCGGAGACGAGCGAACACGGCCGAGCCGGCCCTGTGAACGGAGCGCCGGCGCCGAAGGTCGGCCCGGCGGAGGAGCGACGATGAGCAAGAAAGCGATGCTGGTCCTGTGTCTGGGCCTGTTGGGCGGGTGCGGCGGCGAGGACTGGGGCCCCGACCAGCACGGCCGGACGGTGGCCGACGAGGCGCTGCGCGGGCGCTGGCTGGTGATCAACTACTGGGCCGAATGGTGCGCGCCGTGTCGCAAGGAGGTGCCGGAGCTGAACCGCCTGAGCGGCGAGCTGCCGGCGGCGCAGGCGCGGGTGCTGGGGGTCAACTTCGACGCCCTGCAGGGCGAGGAGCTGGCGACGGCGGTGCGCGCGCTGGGCATCGACTACACCAACCTGGAGCGCGATCCCGCCGCGCGGCTGGGGCTGGAGGCCAGCGCGGTATTGCCGGTCACCTGGCTGGTCGATCCGCAGGGGCAGGTGCGCGAGCGGCTGACCGGCGAGCAGGACGCGGCGGGGCTCAGGGCGCGCCTGGCGGCGCTCGGCGCGGAGCTTTAGGGCGTCTGCCGCGCGATGTCCTGCGGTGGCTGTGACTCAGTCGCCGCGGCCCGGCGGCGCGGCGTGGCGGCCGGCGTCCTTGAGCAGACCGTCGATCAGCTCCTGCTGTAGCTCCGGATCGTTGTGGGTCAGCTCCAGCAGGCTCTGTTCCAGTTCGCTGGCTTCCTCTTCCAGGCCCAGTTCCGACAGACGCTTGACCCGGTAGACCCAGCGCTGCACGTCGCTGTCTTCCAGGTCGGCATAGATCAGGTCGTGGGCCTCGCGCAGGCGGCTGCGCAGGGCGCGGCTGACCGGCAGGGTCAGTTCGGCGTGGGCGCCGTCCTGCGGGTCTTCGACGCGCAGTTCGAGCTGGCTGATGCGGGCGACGTCCTGCTCGGCGAACGGGCTGTCCAGCAGGTTCAGGCGCAGCACGCCGTTGCGGTTGGTGAGCAGCTCGTGGCTTTCGCCGCCGGCCCTGACCTGCACCGGGCGCTCGGCCCATGGCAGGCTGGAATATTCCAGGCGGGTGTCGCGCTTGTGCTCGTCGATGGCGGCGAGGTTCTGCTGCGAGCGGCCGTTGGACTCGACGTTCATGAACGGGTTGAGTCCGGCGACGCCATAGCTGATCCAGCCGCGGGTGGCGTTTTCCGGCAGGCGACCGAGCAGCGGCACGTTGAGCACGTTGGCGGTGACGCCGGCGACCATCGCCAGCGCGCCGAGGGGGATCTCATAGAGTTCCCGCCACGGCTGGTAGGGGGTGTAGCGCTGGTAGCGGCGCGTCACCTCGAACTCGCTGACCTCGAAGGTCTTCTGCTCCAGAACGCGCACGCGCCGCTGCGGCAGTTCGAGCGTCGCCGCGCTGCCTGCGTCCAGTTGCAGGCTGTGGCTGAGCAGCTTGCGCTCGACGCGCTCTTCCTGTTCGCTGCGCTGGGGCAGCTGGTTGGCACAGCCGGTGAGGAACACGGCGCCGCACAGGGCGGCGCCGGCAAGGCGATGACGTCTGGGCATGATCTCGGTTAGCGGTTGATGCGGGCAGCGAGGAACGCCTGAATGTCGGCGAGCGGCACCTTCTGCGCCTCGCTGTCGCGGCGGCCCTTGTATTCGAGAACCGATTCGGCGAGGCCGCGTTCGCTGATCACGATGCGGTGCGGGATGCCGATCAGTTCCATGTCGGCGAATTTGACGCCCGGACTGGTCTTCTTGTCACGGTCGTCGAACAGCACCTCGTAGCCGGCGGCGGTCAGTTCGGCATACAGCGCGTCGGCGGCGGCCTTGACCTCGGCGTTCTCGTACTTCATCGGCACGATGGCGACCTGGAACGGCGCCAGCGCCTCGGGCCAGAGGATGCCGCGCTCGTCCCAGTTCTGCTCGATGGCCGCGGCCACCACGCGCGACACGCCGATGCCGTAGCAGCCCATGATCAGGGTCACCGGCTTGCCGGCCTCGCCGAGCACGGACACCTTGAGGGCTTCGCTGTACTTGGTGCCGAGCTGGAAGATGTGCCCGACCTCGATGCCGCGCTTGATCTCCAGGGTGCCCTGGCCGTCCGGGCTGGGGTCGCCGGCGACCACGTTGCGCAGGTCGGCGACCGCCGGCAGCGGCAGGTCGCGCTCCCAGTTGATGCCGAAGTAGTGCTGATCGTCGAGGTTGGCGCCGGCGGCGAAGTCGCTCATCAGCGCCACCGAGCGGTCGACGATCGCCGGGATCGGCAGGTTCAGCGGGCCCAGCGAGCCGGGGCCGGCACCGATGGCGGCGCGAATCTCGGCCTCCGAGGCGAACACCAGCGGGCTAGCGACCAGCTCGTGGTTGGCGGCCTTGATCTCGTTCAGCTCGTGGTCGCCGCGGATGATCAGGGCGATCAGCTGGCCCTCTTCGGCGCCGTGCACCACCAGGGTCTTGACGGTCTTGTCGATGGCCAGGCCGTAGCGCTCGACCAGCTCGGCGATGGTCTTGGCGTCGGGGGTGTCGACCAGGCGCAGTGCTTCGGTCGCGGCGCCGCGCGCGGTCTCGCGCGGGATGGCCTCGGCCTTCTCGATGTTCGCCGCGTAGTCGGACACGTTGCTGAAGGCGATGTCGTCTTCGCCGGATTCGGCCAGCACATGGAACTCGTGGGAGCCGGTGCCGCCGATCGAGCCGGTGTCGGCCTGCACCGGGCGGAAGTTCAGGCCCAGGCGGGTGAACACGTTGCAGTAGGCCTGGTGCATGCGGTCGTA
>RRZT012535804.1_pt1 | contig 12215 bp, 8 predicted proteins | sample 2165551 | NCBI WGS metagenome assembly RRZT01 (sample SAMN10456910, study PRJNA506462) | wastewater metagenome | biome: wastewater; feature: sludge; material: wastewater sludge; isolation source: wastewater sludge with Escherichia coli K12::gfp cells carrying plasmid... | place: USA: Moscow, Idaho ... | reverse complement strand
TCTTGCCGGGTGTTGCGGGCGGTTTCGGCCAGTTCGCGGCGCAGCTCGCGCTCCAGCCGCTCGTTGCTTTGCTCGATGGTGCTGCTCAGCTCCTGCCGCAGGGCGTGCTGGGCAGACGTATCGGGTCGCCGCAACCACAAGATCACCAGCACGACGAGGTTGGCGATCAACAGTGCGGCCAGCAGCACAAACATCCAGGTGAGAGAGGCATCGGTCATGGCAAGGTCGGGAGAAAAAAACGGCAAACGCCCCATGCAACCAGGAAAGATGGCAAGGCGGCAAGGTTTGCATTATGCGACGCCGCAGCTGGCAGCAGGGAGAATAAAAAACAGGCAGAGCGGTGCGGCTCTGCCTGCAGATGAATACAGCCTGTGCGGCTGCATGGGAGAGCCGACTTTTATACCAGCAATGCATTCACCCGTCGCACATAGGCTGCGGGGTCGGCGGGCATGCCGCCTTCGGCCAGCAGCGCCTGGTCAAAGAGGATGGATGCCAGGTCGGCAAAGCGCTCGGCATGGTCTTGTTCGGCTTGCAGTTTTTGGATCAGGGCATGCTCAAGGTTGATTTCGAGCACGGGTTTGACGTTGGGCACGGCTTGCCCTGCCTGTTGCAGCAGGCGCGCCAGTTGCAGGCTCATGCCCTGGTCTTGCGACACCAGGCAGGCGGGTGAGTCCACCAGTCGGGTGGTAGCACGCACGTCTTCGGCCTGGTCTTTGAGCACTTCTTTGAGTTTTTCGAGCAGAGGTTTGGCGCTTTCCTGTGCGGCTTCGGCGGCTTTCTTCTCTGCTTCGTCTTGCAGTTTGCCCAAATCAACCGCGCCTTTGGCCACGCTTTGCAGCGGTGTGCCGTCAAACGCGGGCAAAAAGCCCAGCGCCCATTCGTCCACGCGGTCGGTCATGAGCAGCACCTCGATGCCTTTTTTGCGGAACACTTCCAGCTGCGGGCTGCTTTTGGCGGCAGCCAGCGTTTCTGCGGTGATGTAGTAGATGGCTTCTTGCCCTTCTTTCATGCGGGCTTTGTAGTCGGCAAAGCTCACGCTGGGGTTGTCGCTGCTGGTGCTGGCAAAGCGCAGCAGTTTGGCAATGCGCTCCTGGTTGGCGCGGTCTTCGCCCAAGCCTTCTTTCAGCACGGCGCCAAATTCGGCGTAGAACCGGGCGTACGGGCCGGTGGCGTCTTTGCCTGCTTCGCCCTCTGTCTTGTCGGATGTTGCTGCATCGGTTTCAGCGGGGCTGGCCTCCTGCTTGACCAGGTCTTCCAGCATGCCCAGTATGCGGCGGGTGTTGCCGTCGCGAATGGTTTTGATGTCGCGGCTTTCTTGCAGCAGCTCGCGGCTCACGTTCAGGGGCAGGTCGCTGGCATCAATCACGCCTTTGACAAAACGCAGGTATTGGGGCAGCAGGACTTCTGCCTCGTCCATGATGAACACGCGGCGCACATAGAGTTTGAGGCCGTGCGTGTTGTCGCGCTGGTACAGGTCAAACGGCGCTTTGGCAGGCAGATACAGCAGTTGCGTGTATTCGGTATTGCCTTCTACCTTGTTGTGGCTCCAGGCCAGCGGGTCGGTGTAGTCGTGCGCCAGTTGCTGGTAAAAGTTTTTGTACTGCTCGGGCGTGATGTCTTTTTTCGGGCGCGTCCACAGGGCGCTGGCTTCATTGACTTGCTCCCACTCGCCGGTTGGCACCATTTCGCCGGGCTGGTCGTTTTCGCCTTCTTTCCATTCTTCTTTGGGCATGAAAATGGGCAGGCCGATGTGGTCGGAATACTGGTGAATCAGCTCTTTGAGCTTGTAGCCGTTGAGGTAGTCGAGCTGGTCTTCGCGCAGGTGCAGGGTAATGCGGGTGCCGCGCGCGGTTTGCGTGATGGTCTCGGTCGAAAAATCGCCCATGCCGCCACTGACCCAGCGCACGCCTTCTTCGGCGGCAAGGCCGGCGCGACGGCTTTCAACGGTGATTTTGTCAGCCACGATGAAGCCGGAATAAAAGCCCACGCCAAACTGGCCGATGAGTTGCGTATCGGTTTTCTGGTCGCCCGTGAGCTGGCTCACAAAATCTTTGGTGCCGCTTTTGGCAATGGTGCCCAGGTGGGCAATGGCCTCTTGTGCGCTCATGCCAATGCCGTTGTCTTCAATGGTGATGGTTTTGGTTGTTTTGTCCGTCGACACGCGCACGCGCAGGTCAGGGTCGCCTTCGTACAGTTCTGGCTTGTTCAGCGCCTCGAAGCGCAGTTTGTCGCAGGCGTCAGACGCGTTGCTGACCAGTTCGCGCATGAAAAGGTCGGGGTTGGAATACAGGGAATGGGTGACCAGATGCAGCAGCTGCGCCACTTCGGCCTGAAAGGAATGGGTTTGTGCAGTCATGAAAATCCCGAAACAGAAAGATAGGCAAGAAAAACAAAGCCTGAAGGTGGATGCTGCGGGCATTTTTTCAAGCCTGCAATTGCAAACATGTTTTCTGGCGACAGAGGCGATAAAACAGCCGCGCAAGAGCCGCTATGGCCTATGCACAGCCTACAATGGCGGGCATGCAATCTACTGAACTTGACCTGACCCCTTTAACCGCCGTTTCGCCGCTGGATGGCCGATACGCCGCCAAGCTCAAACCGCTGCGCAGCAGCATGAGTGAATTTGGCTATATGCGCTTTCGCGTGCAGGTGGAAATTGCCTGGTTCATGGCGTTGAGCGATGCGGGCATGTCTGAATTTGCCCCCCTCAGCCCGAATGCGCGCAGCTATTTGGCAGAGCTGGTCAAAGGCTTTTCGCCCGAAGATGCGCGCGCCATCAAGGCGTTTGAAAAAACCACCAACCACGACGTGAAGGCGGTGGAATACTGGATCAAGAGCAAATTCGAAGGACGCCCCGAACTGCAGGCCGCCGCCGAATTTGTGCACTTTGCCTGCACCAGTGAAGACATCAACAACACCAGCCATGCCTTGCAACTCAAGGCCTGCCGTGAACAGGCCGTGCTGCCGGGGCTGGATGGTCTGTGCGCCAGCCTGCGCAACATGGCGCAACAGTATGCGGCGGTGCCCATGTTGAGCCGCACGCACGGCCAAACGGCCAGCCCCACCACGGTAGGTAAGGAAATGGCCAATGTGCTGGTGCGCCTGCAAAAAGCGCGCGAGCAGATTGCCGCCGTGCCGCTGCTGGCCAAAATGAACGGTGCGGTGGGCAACTACAACGCCCACTTGAGCGCCGCACCCGATATGGACTGGGAAGCCTTCAGCAAGCAAGTGATCGAAACGCCCGAGCCGCAAGGGTTGGGTCTGACCTTTCAGCCCTACAGCATTCAGATCGAGCCGCACGACTACATGGCGCAACTGTTTGATGCCGTGGCGCGCAGCAACACCATCTTGATTGATTTGGCGCGTGATGTGTGGGGCTACATCAGCCTGGGCTACTTCAAGCAAAAACTCAAAGAAGGCGAAATCGGCTCGTCCACCATGCCGCACAAGGTCAATCCCATCGACTTTGAAAACGCCGAGGGCAACCTGGGGCTCAGCAATGCCTTGCTGCGCCACTTGAGCGAGAAGCTGCCCATCAGCCGCTGGCAGCGCGACTTGACCGACAGCACCGTGCTGCGCAACATGGGAGTGGCCTTGGGGTATGCCGTGCTGGCGCACCAATCGCTGGCCGTGGGCTTGAGCAAGCTGCAACTCAATGAAGAGCGTTTGGCCGAAGACCTGAACAACGCCTGGGAAGTGCTGGCCGAGCCCATCCAGACCGTGATGCGCCGCTATGGCGTGCAGGGCGCTTACGAAAAACTCAAGGCCGTTACCCGCGGCAAAACCGTGCAGGCGGCCGATTTGCATGCGCTGATTCGCAGCCTGGAAATACCCGAGGCAGAAAAACAGCGCCTGCTGGCGCTCACGCCCGCTGGCTATGTGGGCATGGCCGAGGCATTGGCCAAGCGCGTTTGAGTTATTCAGAGCCTGCTCTTAACAAAAAAACCGTGGTTTCTGCGTGAGCAGCCACGGTTTTTTGTTGTGCGCGTTGTGCAGAAAACAGGGGGCGACGGCTTATGGTTCCTGCATCGCCGTTTGCTGCAACTGCACCGATTGCCGCCAGCGCCATACCAGCAAAGCGCCCACAATGGCCAAATGTGCCGCCATGACCAGCCATGCCAAAGGAGCAATCAGCGGGGCGCCGACTTCCATTTTTTCGACAAATTCGGATCCACGCAGACCGAACATCGGCTCGAAAAGCAGACCCAGTTGGCCATTTTCCCGGTGAAAGAACATCGGCAGAATGGCGCTCAGCGTGAAATAGGTGAGCAGCGCCATGCCAATGGGTTTGCGCGTGGTGTTGCGCCAGGCAAAAAACAGATAGATGCCCGCATCGCGTAAAGCGTGCAGCAGGCACATCCACAAAATCTGATAGCCCCCCATGCGCAAGATGCGCAGCGAAAGAGACTCAGCCGTTGTGGCTGACAGATGGGCCAGCACCGTATAGAGCAGGGCAAACAGCAACGCCAGCAACCAGCTGACCGGCCACAGGGGCAGGGATTGCAGCATGCGCCGCCAGTTGCCTTGTTGGGCGTGAAAGGCCACTGCACGCCAGACCATGGCGTTGTTTTTTTCGGTAAACAGCGCAAAGTATGTGGCAAGCAGGCTGACGGCAGCCACCAGGGCAGGCCACAAAGACGATGTTTGGCTGCTGTCAAAAAAGCCCGCCACAATCAGCCCTGTGGCTGTGCAACCCAAGGCCCAGGCCCATGGCGTGGTGCGCACCATCAACTGGGTGGACATGCTGCGCCACAAGGCCAGCAGGCCCAGCGCCAGCCCGAGCGTGGCCATGAGCAGGCATAGCGAAGAAAAGCCCAGTGGCAAGCCCCACCAGGAGCCCAGATCAGAAGAGGATTCGTTGTTGCGCAGGCCGATCAGCAAAAAGAGCGCGCTGGGCAGTATCTGCAACAGAATGAAGAGGCCAAACAAGCGTTTGATGACCGAGGAATTGTTGTTGGCGGCGTTGGCATCCATGGTGTGCAGGCGGCTGGCCATGAGGCCGCAATGCAGCGCCAGCCCGCCCAGGATGGCGGCCAGCAGCAAGAGAATGACGCGCGGCGGGTTGTCGGTGGCCGTCAGGCCGCTGATCAGTACCACGGCTGCGCAGAGGATGCCGCCAAACCAGGGATAAATGCTGGCGCCCAGCAGCTTGCCCCAGGCCATTTGCCAGGGTGAAAGCGCCGAGAGGCGCTGCTGATCCCAGGTGCGTTCGGCCACTTCGCTGTTGATGCTGGCCAGCACGGCAAAGCTGCCCCAGGCGCCGACCAGCGCAGCACCGACCACAGAAAACACGATCAGCAGACCGCGAGCCATGTCTTCTGCCTCACTCAACGTGATGGTGAGCGCGCCGATAACGGCCAGCACCAACGGCATGAGGATGAGGCGCTGCGGTGACAGCTCCAGCCACAGATTACGTCTGAATTCGGGGTTCTTCAATAACATGGCGTGCTTTCTGGGTCAGTGCAAGGGGAGATCGGGCGGTGTGGCCAAGCTGCGGGCGTAGTTTTCTTGCAGGGTTTGGCGGACTTCGTGGAAAGAAATAACGGGCACTTGCTGTTGCACCAAGGTGGCCAGCAATTGCGCGCGCGCCTGCATATCGTGCGCGGGCAGCAATACCGTGGTGATGGTGTGGCCGCTGGGGTCGAGGCGTACCACTTCGTGCCCTTGCAGCAGCTGCGCCAGATGGGGCACAGGCGCAGCAAGCTGGATGCCCATCACGATTTTTGGCTGGTCGCCCGTTTTTTCTGGCGCGGCGCTGGGGCTGTTGTGGCTGGTAATGCGTCCTTCGCGAATCGACAGAATATGGGTGGAGTATTCATCCAGCTCGCTCAGGATGTGACTGGAAACCACCAGCGTCATGCCTTGCGCGTGCAATTGCCGAAACAGGTGCGAAAGGTTGCTGCGCGCTTCCGGATCCAGCCCGCTGGCGGGTTCATCCAGCAACAGTACCTGGGGTTCATGCACGATGGCTTGCCCAATGGCCAGGCGCTGCCGTTGCCCGCGTGACAGGTTGGAGGCCAGCGAGGACAGTTTTTTGTTCAAGCCCAATTGCGTGGCCACGGTTTGCACGCGCTGGCGCGCTTGGGCATCCGACAAACCCTGCGCCGTCGCGGCATAGTGCAGGCACTGCTGCACCGTCAGTTGTTGATACAGGCCGAAAAAGTCCGACAGATAGCCCAGCTTTTTGTGCACCTTGCGGGGGTGCTCTTGCACATCAATGCCGGCAACGGTCAGTTGTCCGGCCAAGGGCTCATCCAGGCCGGCCAGGCAACGCAGCAGGGTCGATTTGCCCGCTCCATTGGGGCCGACCAAGGCAGTGACCGTGCCGGGTTGAATGTGCAGGCTGATGCCGTGCAGGGCGCGGTGGCCGGGGTAGTCGAACACCAATCCTTCAACGCGAATCATGGGGGGGGGTTCCTGGCGTGAATGAGAAGAGAAAAATGCAGGAAGCATGTGCATGGTGCTGGCAAGGGCAACCGCTTACAGCAGTTGCGGATTTTGTACGGTGACCAGCACCACTTGCGCCTCGCCGTCGCGCACGCGGCGGCGCAGCCACCACACCGCGCCTTTTTTGATGGGGCAGGGGGTTTGCATGCCCAGCAGGCGTTGCGCCAGCAGGCCCAGGGTGGGCTGGTGCCCGACGACCATGACCGGCGTGGGGCTATGCGGCCATTGGGTGGCGTGCAGCAGGGCGTTGATGCCCGCATTGGGTGCCAGTTCCTGGTCGATATGGTAGTTGCGCTGTGTCAGGTGCTGCACGGTTTGGCGGGTGCGCAGCGCCGGGCTGCACAGGATGCGGGTGTTGGCCGGCAAATGGCGTTTGAGCCAGGCGGCCATGTGGGCGGCCTGCGCTTCGCCCTGCTTGGTCAGGGGGCGCTGCAAGTCGTCCAGGTCGGCGGTGGCATCTACGGCCTGGGCATGGCGCCATAAGAGCAAGTCCATGGTGTCTCCGGTTGCTAGGGGTGAATGGAATGCGGCGTTATTTTGACGTACCTGTTCTGAGCAGCAGTGTACGCGTGAAATGCAGAGCGGAATGCGTGCGCTGCAGCGTGCAGATGCGCGTGCCAGCAGGCGGTGCGTTTAAGGGTGGCGTGCTGCGCGTTGCGTATGGTGCCTCTCTGGCGCGGGAGCAGCCACCGTGTGGTAGCGCAGCATCAGGGCCTGTTGCACATTGCGGGGCGCATGGATGGGCGCGCTTGGGCGCTGGTAGCTGCCATCGGCTTGCATTTGCCAGGCCAGCGCCTCGTCGTGCAGGTAGGCCAGCAGGCATTCGTCGATGATGCGCTGGCGCAACGCGGGGTCTTTGACCGGCCAGGCCACTTCAATGCGGCGCAGCATGTTGCGATTCATCCAGTCGGCGCTGGATAAATACAGGTGCTCGGTACCTGCAATGTCGAAGTAAAACACGCGCGAATGCTCCAGCAGGCGGCCAATGATGGAGCGCACCCGGATGTTGCCGGTGATGCCCGTCAACTGCGCGGGCAGCATGCAGGCGCCGCGCACGATCAGATCGATTTGTGCGCCTTTTTGGCCCGCGTCGATCAGGGCGCGGATCAGTGCCTCGTCGGTCAGCGCATTCATTTTGGCCACGATGCGCCCGCGCTGGCCCGCGGCTGCGGCGCGCCCCGCCTGCTGAATGAGCCGCAGCACGGCGCTTTGCAGGCCGTAAGGTGCCATTAACAGGCGCGACAGGCGCGGGATGTTGCTTTGGCAAGCCAGGTGGGCAAAGACTTTTTGCATATCGCCCGTGAGCGCGTCATCGGCTGTGAAATAGCTCAGATCGGTGTATAGGCGTGCGGTGTTGGGGTTGTAGTTGCCGGTGGCAAGGTGGCCATAGCGTTTCAGGCGCCGGCCTTCTCGGCGCGTGATCAGCAGCATCTTGGCGTGGGTTTTGAGTCCCACCACGCCATACACCACTTGCACGCCCACAGCTTCGAGCTGTTCCGACCAGTTGATGTTGGCTTCTTCGTCGAAACGCGCTTTGAGTTCGACCAGTGCCGTGACTTCCTTGCCTTGGCGAAAAGCCTCGCTGAGCAGATCGATCAGCACGGAGGAGGAGCCCGTGCGGTAGATGGTTTGCTGGATGGAGACCACCTGCGGATCGTGAACGGCCTCGCGCAGCAGATCCACGACGGGGTCGAAACTTTCAAACGGCTGGTGCACCAGCACATCGCCCTGGCGCATGCGCTCGAACAACGAGGGCTGGCCTTGCAGGCCCAAGGGGTACACCGGGCGAAACGGCGTAAACATCAGGTCGGGGCGTTTGACCAGATCGATCAGCATGGCCATGCGCACCAGATTGACCGGGCCGTGCACGCGATACAGCGCCTGCGGGGGCAGCTCGAACTGGCGGCACAACAGGCTGGCAAATTCTTCCGAACAGTTGGACGATACTTCGATGCGCACTGCACGGCCATAGTGGCGCTGTTGCAGCCCTTCGCGCAGGGCGGCCAGCAGATTGCCCACATCGTCTTCGTCCACGGCCAGATCCGAATGCCGGGTGACGCGAAATTGCGAGAACTGCTCGATGGTGCGGTTGGGAAACAGCTCTGACAAATGGGCGCGCAGCATGCTGGGCAGCGACACCAGCAGGTGCTGCCCGTCGCACAAAGCGGGCGGCAGGTGCAGCAGGCGCGGCAAGGCGCGCGGCATTTTGATGATGGCGATGCTGTGCGAGCGCCCCAGCGCATCCTGCCCGCCGAGCTTGACGATGAAGTTCAGCGATTTGTTGGCAACCTGCGGAAAAGGGTGTGCCGGATCCAGGCTGATGGGCAGCAGCAGCGGCATCACCTCGCGCCGAAAATAGTTGCTGACCCAACGGCGCTGCTCGGGCGTGCGATCGGCATGCGGCACGATGCGGATGCCTTGCGCCTCCATGGCCGGTGCCAGGCGGTTGAGGATGTCGTATTGCTGCTCGACCAGCGCATGCGCCTTTTCGTTGACCTGCAAAAAGCCCTGCTCGGTAAATTCGCCTTCTTGTGCATGCTCTTGCGCGGCGGCAAGCAGATTGGCCATGCGCACTTCGAAGTATTCGTCCAGATTGGATGAAACGATGGACAAATAGCGCATTCGCTCCAGCAGAGGCACCTCTTCACGTGCCGCCCAATCCAGCACCCGCTCGTTGAAAGCCAGAATGCTCAGGTCGCGGTTGATCAGTGGGGGCTGGATAGTCATGACTGCACAAATAAAAGCATTGAGCTTACACGATCGCCATGAGGGCTTCATAAACCTTCTGATGTTTATGTGTATCTGTGCACAAGCAGGAGAGTTGTTTGCCACTTTGCTTCGTGTAATATGCCGAAATATCCATCCTGCATCCAGGCGGATGGCAGGCAGTTGCGTCGTGATACCCATGCAGCTGCTGTTTGATAGACATGCCTTGATATGAAGTGATTGCCATGAGCCAGCATCCTGTGCGTTTTTTATCCAAATTGCCACAAACCGCAGTTCCTGCAGCCTGTTTGTCGGTGCTGCTGTGCCTGACAGGAGCAGCCCATGCGCAAGAGGTTGAACCTTATCGGGATCCGGCGATCGAAGGGCAGCAAACCCTGCCGCGGCATTTTCCCGATATTGCCGACAAAGGCTATATGCGCTTTGTTGATCCGCCAGAGGTGACCATCAATGGCGAGCGTTTGCGTATCTCTCCTGGTGCACGCATCAAAGATGAACGCAACATGATGCTGCACATGTCGCAGCTTAAAGGCAAGGCGCGCCACGTTATGTTCGTGCGCGATGCCATGCAGCAGGTGGGTGACATCTGGATTTTGAGCGAGCACGAAAGAAAAGAGCCCTCGCCCAAGCAAAAGCGCGACGAAATGCTGCGCATGGACGGCTACAACCCCGATCAACACAAGTTCGATCCCATGTTGCCGTACCACATGCAACCCAAGTACTGATACTTGCTCACCGGGCTTGGGCCCCAATTGCAGCATAGCCCGCCAGGCTGCATGCGCCTGCGGCAGGCAAGGCTTGAATGGAAGATTTCTACCCCTGTGGCTGGCAGCAGATGTGCAGCCCCTGGGGTGATTGTTTGATAGGCATACACCGATGACACCCGCTGCTTCGCAAAAACCACGTAAAAAAGTATTTATCAAAACCTTTGGCTGCCAGATGAACGAGTACGACTCGGCCAAGATGGCCGATGTGCTGGGCGCAGCCGAAGGGTATGAGCCGACGGACGACCCCGAACAGGCCGACCTGATACTGTTCAATACTTGCTCGGTGCGTGAAAAAGCGCAGGAAAAAGTCTTTTCCGACCTGGGGCGCATCAAACACCTCAAGCAAAAAGGGGTGCTGATCGGCGTGGGTGGTTGCGTCGCCAGCCAGGAAGGGGAAGAAATCGTCAAGCGCGCGCCCTATGTGGACGTGGTGTTTGGCCCGCAAACCCTGCACCGCCTGCCCGAGCTGCTGGCCGAGCGCGAGCGGCAGCAACATCCGCAGGTGGATATCCGCTTTCCGGAAATCGAAAAGTTCGACCACCTGCCGCCTGCGCGGGTAGAAGGGGCGAGCGCCTTTGTCTCGATCATGGAAGGCTGCTCCAAATATTGCAGCTACTGCGTGGTGCCCTATACGCGCGGTGAGGAATTCAGCCGCCCGTTTGAAGATGTGCTGACCGAAGTGGCCGGTCTGGCCGACCAGGGCGTGAAAGAAGTGACCCTGCTGGGCCAGAACGTGAACGCCTATCGTGGCAGCATGGGCGGCACCGACGAGATCGCCGACTTTGCCCTGTTGATCGAGTATGTGGCCGAAATTCCGGGCATCGAGCGCATTCGCTACACCACCAGCCACCCCAACGAATTCACCCAGCGGCTGATTGATGTGTATGCCAAGGTGCCCAAGCTGGTGAACCACTTGCATCTGCCCGTACAGCATGGCTCCGACCGTATCCTCATGGCCATGAAGCGTGGCTACACCGCCATGGAATACAAGAGCATCATCCGCAAACTGCGCGCCGTGCGGCCGGATATCAGTCTGTCCAGTGACTTCATCGTGGGCTTTCCCGGCGAGACGGAAGAAGACTTTGCCAAGATGATGAAGCTGATTGACGATGTGGGCTACGACGCCTCGTTCAGTTTCATCTTCAGCCCGCGCCCCGGCACACCCGCCGCCAACCTGCATGACGATACCCCGCATGCCGTCAAGCTCAAACGCCTGCAACACCTGCAAGAGGTGCTGGACGAAAACGTGCGCCGCATCAGCGCATCGCGTGCAGGCACGGTGCAACGCATTCTGGTGGAAGGCCCTTCGCGCAAGAATCCGGCCGAGTTGATGGGGCGCACCGAATGTAACCGCATCGTCAATTTCAACGGTGGGCCCAATAGCCAGCGGCTGGTGGGGCAGATGATCGACGTCACCATCACCGAAGCGCTGCCCCATTCGCTGCGCGGCGAGGTGCTGATAGCGGATTGATTGCACGATGCTGATCGCCATTTGTCTTTGACTGACGCGCCGCGTTGGCGGGCATCACGCATAGAAAGGCAGCTGTATGCATGTTGTGAAAATTGTGGGAAATCTGGTTTCGCTGTGGCTTGCTGTGATACTGCCTGCATGGTTCTTTTGGTGTGTGATAGACAGTTTGCGTACAGGTCGGGCACGGTCTTTGTTGGGAAAAAAGGTTTATATGTACAGGCAGCATCCTTGGGCATTTGCACGTACGTTGTGTGCATGGATGCTGTTAGGGCTGCTGTTGTTGTATTTTGGGATGCCGCGCGTGCAGGTTTTGATGCAGACATGGTTTCCTTCAGAATAATTGGCCGTACCTGACAACCGTTGTGCAGTGGCCATTCCCCTTATGTAAGGGGTGATACCTTCCCGGCTCGCGCCAGCATGGTCAGGCTATTGTTATGATGACGCCCCCTATGAATGGATCGAGATTTTCACCACACGCCCCCTCTGGCGCGCAAACCGCGCCTTGGGTTGAGCTGCGCAATGTGCAGTTCAGCTACAGCATGGGCGGTCGCGCCATTCTGGACGATTTTTCGCTCACGGTGCCGCGTGGCCAGGTCACGGCCATCATGGGCGCTTCCGGCGGTGGCAAAACCACGGTGCTGCGCCTGGTGGGCGGACAACAAAAGGCCACGCAAGGCCAGGTGTTGTTTGACGGGCTGGATATGGGCACAGCCAGCCAGGAGCAGATTTACGCGGCGCGGCGGCGCATGGGCATGCTGTTTCAGTTCGGCGCCTTGTTCACCGATATGAGCGTGTTCGATAACGTG
>RRZT010019184.1_pt1 | contig 12216 bp, 6 predicted proteins | sample 2165551 | NCBI WGS metagenome assembly RRZT01 (sample SAMN10456910, study PRJNA506462) | wastewater metagenome | biome: wastewater; feature: sludge; material: wastewater sludge; isolation source: wastewater sludge with Escherichia coli K12::gfp cells carrying plasmid... | place: USA: Moscow, Idaho ... | reverse complement strand
GAGTATTTCCATAACTGGTCAGGCAATCGCGTGACCTGTCGTGACTGGTTTCAGCTGTCACTAAAAGAAGGCTTTACGGTATTTCGTGACAGCGAGTTTTCCGCGGATATGAACTCGCGTGTGGTCAAGCGTATTGAAGATGTGGCGTATTTGCGCACCCATCAATTCGCTGAAGATGCCGGCCCCATGGCGCACCCAGTGCGTCCTGCGCAATATATGGAAATCTCCAATTTCTACACCTTGACCATTTACGAAAAAGGCGCTGAAGTGGTGCGCATGCTGCACACTTTGCTCGGTGCTGAAACCTTCCGTAAAGGCTCAGATCTGTACTTTGAGCGCCATGATGGGCAAGCGGTAACCTGCGATGATTTTATTGCGGCAATGGAAAGCGTTAGCGGGATGGACTTAACCCAGTTTAAGCGCTGGTACAGCCAAGCCGGTACGCCAGAGTTGCAGGTCAGTGATAGCTACGATGCGGCTACGCAGACCTATCAGTTGACCGTTAAGCAAAGCTGCCCCGACACACCTGGGCAAACCGATAAACAACCCTTTGTGATTCCTTTGAGCATGGCGTTGCTAAGCAAGCAGGGCACAGAGTTGCCTTTACAATTGCAGGGTGAAAGCGTCGCGACTGAAGGTGAGCGGGTCTTATCGGTTACTCAAGCAGAGCAAACCTTTACCTTTATCAATGTTGCCGAGCAGCCATTGCCATCCTTGCTGCGCGGCTTTTCTGCGCCGGTTGAATTGCGTTATGACTACAGCCGTGATGATTTGCTGTTTTTACTGCAACATGACACCGATGGTTTCAATCGTTGGGAAGCAGGCCAGCAATTGGCCCTGCAAGTCATCGAAGAAGTGGTTGGACAAGTCTACGAAACAGATGAACCGATGCTGGACAGGCGTTTGATTGACGTGTTCACAGCATTGCTGGCGCAGGACGATTTAGACCCGTCCATGCTGGCTGAGTTTTTAGCACTGCCGAGCACAGGCTATATTATTGAACAATATGTGCAGGCTGATCCGTTGGCGATTCATCAGGCACGTGAGTATGTCAGCAATCAATTGGCATTTGCTTTAAAAGAGCCGATGCTGGCACGCTACCAAGCCTTGCGCAAAGTCTCTTTGGCCACACCTTATGTTGCCCAAGCCAGTGATTTTGCACGCCGTCGATTGCAAAATATGCTGCTTGCTTACCTGATGCGCACGCAAGACTTGGAAATTATGGATGCTTGCCTTGATCAGTTCGGCATGGCTGACAACATGACTGAGCGCTTAGCAGCCTTGGCGTGCTTGGTGAACTCGCCATTTAGCGATGAAGCAGAGCAAGCTCTAGAGAGCTTTGCTGAGCGCTTTGAAAACGATCCGCTGGTGATGGATCAGTGGTTTAGTGTGCAAGCAGCGGCAGTATTGCCAGGTGGACTAGAGCGAGTACAGCATTTGCTCAAGCATCCTGCCTTTAGCATTAAAAACCCTAATAAGGTACGTGCGCTGGTGGGTGCCTTCAGTACGCAGAATACCCCTAACTTCCATGCGGCTGATGGTTCTGGCTATGCGTTCTTGGCCGATAAAGTGATCAAGCTTGATGCGTTAAATCCACAAATGGCAGCACGCATGATTTCACCGCTCACGCGCTGGCAGCGTTTTGATCTGCACCACCAAGAACAGATGCTGGCACAGTTAAAAAGAATTAAAAACAGTGGTGATCTGTCACCTGATCTGTTTGAAGTGCTGGAAAAAAGCTTGGCGGTTTAGCGCAAGCGCTACCAATACAAGTGTTACCTGGTGGTATGTGCTAATGACCTGTTACCTTCTCCTACACTTTGAAGGATCATGTTGTGCGGGAGAAGGTTGTTCAGTTTTTTGTTCTGCTGCTTGCCTATGGTGGCAAGCAGCAGAACCGTTGCATTTTAGACTTTTTTTAAAAGTGACCGATTGGTCTATATAAGACTATTGGATTATTGTCAAAAAGCCTTTCTTGCGAGTGTTTTAGGGTGTGTTGGCATTGATTTTGCTTTGTTTTTCCTAAGTAGTGAGTGTGAGCGGGGGGTGATAGGGCTGAGAAGCCTTGTCATTAGGCGCAGGTAATAACGGCGCTGCTTGCCTCACTAGTCTTTGCAGATATCTGTATCTGACGTACATGGGGAAAATAAAATGCTTAAAAAGCACAGTTTGTTGAGTTTAACTGTTGCCATGGCACTGTATGTAAGCAGTGCAGCGGCGGCTGTTTCGGAGAGTGAGGCGGCACAGCTAGGGCGTACTTTAATGCCTTTAGGGGGGGAGCTTGCCGGTAATGCGGCTGGGACTATTCCGGCTTGGACTGGCGGTTTAACAACTGCACCTGCAGGTTATAAGCCAGGTAAGCATCACATTGATCCTTTTCCGGACGACAAACCATTATTTACAATTACTAAAGCCAATTTAAACCAGTATAAAGATCACTTATCCGCCGGTCAGATTGCATTATTCAATACCTATCCAGAAACATATCAGATACCTGTCTATCAAACACGCCGTACTGCTGCAGCACCGCAGTGGGTGTATGACAATACGAAGTACAATGCTGTAAATACAATCCTAGAAAATAACGGTAACAGTTTCACTAACGCCAAAGGCGGTACTCCCTTTCCTATAACCACTAATGCCGTTGAAATAATCTGGAATCATATTGCCCGTTATCGTGGCCAGTATGGTGTGCGTAGCGCTGCTGAAGCGGTCGTTCAGCGCAATGGTAGCTTCTCTTTAGTTGAGGCTCAGCAAGAAATTCTGTTTAAGTTCTATGAAAATAAAGGCCTCGGTGATCAGAAGGATAATATCCTCTTCTACTATCTCTCATTTGTAAAAAGCCCAGCGCGTCTAGCCGGTGGTGCTGTGCTGGTGCATGAGACGCTTGATCAAAATAAAGACATGCGACAAGCATGGGCCTACAACGCCGGTCAGCGTCGGGTGCGCAGAGCGCCTAATTTGTCTTTCGATGCCCCTATTTCAGCATCAGAAGGTATTCGTACTGCCGATAGCACTGATATGTATAACGGCAGTCCTGAGCGTTATGAATGGAAATTGATTGGTAAAAAAGAAATCTATATTCCTTATAATAATTACAAAATCACCAGTCCGAGTGTAAGTTATAAAGAGCTGTTGCAGCCCGGGCATGTTAATCCGAGCGTGACTCGCAGTGAGTTGCATCGTGTTTGGGTTATTGAGGGAACACTGCGCAAAGGAGCCCGGCATATTTACTCTAAGCGTCGATTCTATATCGATGAAGATAGCTGGCAGATTGTCATAGCTGATGAATATGATAGTCGTGGTGAACTTTGGAAGGTCTCTATTGCTTACCTGAAGAGTTTTTATGAGCTTCCGACAACTTGGACCGCCTTGGATGTGTTTCATGATTTACAGTCACGTCGTTATCATGTGCAAAATCTAGACAACGAAGCGCCTGACACAATTGATTACAGCCTTAAAGCGCCAGAAGACAATTACTTTAAGCCTGCCGCTTTGCGTCGCCGTGGTGTTCGTTAATCAGCTTGATTTGCAAAGCCGCTATGCTTAGCGGCTTTTTTTTATTTGTGCTGTGCAGCTGGCAAGGTTGTTAGGTGACAAGAACAGAACAACGTGGGCGAAGTTAAGGTGAAGGCTAAGCGTTATAGCTGGGCAGTGTTCAGCATCATAGGCCATGCAGCAGCGCCAGTCGTACCTGCGAGCCTGACAAGATGTGTGGTGAAAGTCTCACTCTATTTGCTATACATAACAGGGCTTTACAATACTTAACAAAACATAAGCTTAAAACGATTGCGAGTGAATGCGCTATTTCATAGGATGAAGGCGCATAGCTACATTGAGTTCAGCTATGCAACTATAACAACAATGGAGAATTTTTATGCGTGAACCCTTTTCGCTAGCTGCAGTAAAAAGACACACTGCGGAGCGGGTCTTCTATCTATTTGCGCGTTGCAGCCGTCTTTTTGGCACGCTAGCACTCTCTGCGGCGATTATGTTGCCGAGTTTCTACACAATGCAGGCCAACGCGAAAACAGAAGGGGTTGCTGCGCCCGCGTATTCAATTGAGTCTGCTGCTGCAGTGTCTAGTTTGCTATTAGATGTGACTCGCGCGGGTAAGCGTCTCGTTGCAGTCGGTGATCGAGGTCATATTCTGTACTCTGATGATGAAGGTCAGCAGTGGTTGCAAGCACGTGTACCCACTCAGCAGTTATTAACAGCCGTATTTTTCATTGATGATCGTTATGGTTGGGCGGTTGGGCACGATGCTTTAATTTTAGCCACCCGCGATGGTGGCGCGACTTGGATGCGACAGTTTGACGATATTGAGCGTGAATCGCCATTGCTGGATGTCTGGTTTAAAGACCGCAATACAGGTTATGCAGTAGGTGCTTACGGTGCTATTTTCGAGACCACAAATGGCGGCCAAGACTGGAGCGATATTAGTGATCGTCTAGATAATGAAGATGGCTATCACTTAAATGCAATCACAGCGGTGAGCGATACAGGTCTCTTTGTTGTGGGTGAAATGGGCGCTATGTTCCGTTCGGCGGATTGGGGGCTTACTTGGGAAACACTAGAGGGACCTTATGACGGCTCTTTATTTGGTGCTGTTGGAACTGGCAAGCCAGAGCACCTGATTGTATATGGATTGCGCGGTCACATTTTCCGTTCAACTGATTTTGGTGAAACCTGGGCAGAGATCCAAGTGCGCACAGAAAATGGCACACTTCAATTTGGTTTGGCCGACGCAAGTCTTTTAGCCAACGGTGATGTGTTGATTGTCGGGCATGGTGGCAGTGTTTTACGCAGTAGCGATAATGGCGAGAGTTTTACAGCCTTTAATCGCGCTGATCGTACTTCTTTAGCGGGTGTCACCTCAGGCGCAGGCCAAGGGTTAATTTTGGTTGGACAAAATGGTATTCACAAAACTGATGCGAACGGTAACGATTTGCTCGATAAATAATAAGACTGGAGAGCGTCAGCATGACATCTAAAGCAAGAAATAATCCAGCCGCAGTGCTTGAACGTTTAATTTTTAATAATCGCCCCGCCGTGATTATTCTGTGTGTCTTAATCAGTGCATTTCTATTCTGGCAGGCGGCACAAGTGCGTCCTGAAACCAGTTTCGAAAAGATGATCCCGCTTAAGCATCCTTATATTGAAAAAATGCTTGAGCACCGTAACGATCTTGCCAACCTTGGTAACAGTGTGCGGATTTCTGTTGAAAGTGTTAATGGTGATATTTTCGACAAAGAGTATATGGAAACACTGCGTCAAATCAGTGATGAAGCTTTTTATATTCCAGGCGTTGAGCGTTCAGGTTTGCGTTCGTTGTGGAGCCCTAACGTGCGCTGGACAGAAGTCACCGAAGAAGGTTTTGCTGGTGGTGAAGTCATTCCGCAGACCTATGATGGTTCCGCCGAAAGTCTTGATGAGTTACGCAGCAATATTCTCAAGTCTGGACAGGTCGGTCGGTTGGTTGCTAATAACTTTAAGTCAAGTATTGTTGAAATACCCTTGATGGAAGAGTTTCCTGATCCGGAAGATCAAAGCAAGCTACTCAAACTGGACTATCAAGCCTTCTCGCACAGTTTAGAAGAGAAAATTCGTGATAAATACCAGCTGCAAAACCCAAATGTTAAAATCCATATCATTGGCTTTGCAAAAAAAGTAGGTGATTTGATTGATGGCCTGTTTGGCGTAGCGCTGTTTTTTGCTGTCGCTATTGTTATCACTTTTGCGCTGCTGTTTTGGTTTACCAGGTGTATGAAAAGTACCTTGGCTGTGCTGTTTTCTACCTTAGTAGCGGTGGGTTGGCAGCTTGGTCTTTTACATCTAATGGGTTTTGGGCTTGATCCTTACTCTATGTTGGTACCATTTTTAGTCTTTGCTATTGGTATTTCCCACGGTGTGCAAAAGATTAACGGCATTGCCATGGCTTCAGGTACCTCTTTAGACTCGTTGACTGCAGCGCGTATGGCTTTCCGTCAACTGTTCGTCCCTGGCATGGTGGCATTGTCTTCCGATGCGGTGGGTTTTATTACTTTGCTGCTGATTCCAATTGGAGTGATTAGTGAGTTGGCCATTGCTGCGTCGGTTGGTGTAGCTGTCATTATTCTGACCAACCTGATTTTCTTGCCGGTGCTGATTTCTTATATTGGTATCAGTAAAAAAGCAATCAAGATCAGTCGGGAAAATGCTTCGCATGACAGCCGTTTCTGGCGTTTGATTGCGAATTTTGCTAACCCTGTTGTTGCCCCCATCTCTGTGGTTATCGCCGTTTGCGCGTTAGGGTTAGGTTTATGGTATGGCCAGAATCTAAAAATTGGCGACTTGGATCAAGGTGCTCCAGAATTGCATGCGGACTCGCGCTATAACCTTGATAATGATTTTGTGATTCGTAACTATTCTACCAGCTCAGATGTGCTGGTGGTGATGGTCAAAACGCCCGTAGAAGGCTGCTCTAGCTACGAGACCTTGAAGGCGATGGATGACTTAAGCTGGCGGATGGAAAACACACCGGGTGTACAGTCAGTTATCTCAATGGTGACTGTGTCGAAACAAGTGATCAAAGGAATGAACGAGGGTAATTTGAAGTGGGAGACCCTTTCACGTAACCAGGATGTACTGAATAACTCGATCTCACGAGCAGATAACTTATACAACGCTGATTGCTCATTGGCGCCACTATTGATCTTCCTCGAAGATCACAAAGCAGAAACACTGACGACCGCAGTAGCGGCAGTTGAAGACTTTGCTGCACAAAATAACACCGATGAACATCAGTTTTTATTGGCTGCCGGTAATGCGGGTATTGAGGCGGCAACCAATGATGTGATTGCTTCATCAGAAACGATGATGTTGATCGCAGTGTACAGTGCAGTGATCATTATGTGCTTGATCACTTTCCGCTCTGTTGCAGCCACAGCTTGTGTGATTTTACCCTTGGTACTGACTTCAGTATTGGGTAATGCGCTGATGGCATGGATGGGCATTGGTGTGAAGGTTGCCACCTTGCCAGTGATCGCGCTGGGTGTGGGTATTGGTGTTGACTATGGTATCTATATTTATAGCCGCCTAGAAACCTTCTTGCGCATGGGTATGCCGCTGCAAGAGGCGTATTACCAGACGCTTAAATCAACAGGTAAAGCGGTACTCTTTACCGGTGTATGCTTGGCGATTGGTGTGGCAACTTGGAACTTTTCAGCGATCAAGTTCCAAGCCGACATGGGGTTAATGCTGACCTTTATGTTCCTGTGGAATATGTTCGGTGCCATTTGGCTGTTGCCAGCATTGGCTCGATTCTTGATTAAGCCAGAACGTTTGCGTCAGTCGCTGTAACACAAAAACGTGCTCATACTTTAATGCCGGTCAGTTCAGCTGATCGGCATTTTTTGGGCGTGTGTAAGGGCTCATACAGGATGTTCGCTTTCTGCTCAGTCATAGATTGGGTGGCAAGCACAACTGGCACAACCACAACGTTTACTAACACTGTAAACAATACGGTCGTTAACTTAGATGTGATTTTAACTGACTAAACGTTGGTCTTTTAAACCAACGCCTAACCCCGCTTCTGCCCAGAGCAACAGCGGGGTTTTTATTGCTGGGAATATTATTGACTCGAACTTTTAAAGTACGATATTCAAGGTTTTTCCAAAAACACCCTTTTTTATAAGAAAAACTTCAACAAGGGCTTGCACTTAGCAAAGTAATCTCATATATTAGCGCCCTCGATTGGCAGACACATTAAACAAAACCAATCACGCTTCTACCGCCCGGATGGCGGAATAGGTAGACGCAAGGGACTTAAAATCCCTCGGTGGTAACACCGTGCCGGTTCGATTCCGGCTCCGGGCACCATACAGCAAAGCCGCGCCGCCAGTGGCTTACAGAGAATCCGCCTAGTGCGGATTTTTTGCTTTTAGCGCTAAAATTATTTCCGAACTTATAGGTTATTTCCGCAACTCTACTTTGTCGGCATAACTTTCTTGCCTTTCCTGTCACCAGCATTCGCTACCCTCTAAGTCCATGTTGTACGTGCAACTCCTCAGTGAGAGTGGTGATGCAGCGGCGCGTCTTTACTGATGATCTGGCAGCAACGAAGGAAGCCTAGGTGCACGTTTTATTGTTTTCTTGGCGTAAAACTGTGTATTTTACTTCTGCTATGACCATGAGATGTCCTACTGCCCAAACGATCATAAGAAAAACAGATGGTTTGTGTTAGATAGGTATTGATCCTCTCTGGGAATGTCCCACAACAACGAGCAAACCAGCTAATAACAAGACTAAATGACTGTGGCATGAGGAGCGTTCAGAATGACTGTGCAGGACGACAACACACAACTGTTTTACCAGATGATTTCTCGCTTTTTAGCTCAAGAAGCTGATCCGTACTACGACGATTGGGAAGCGGCAGGGCAAATTCCACGAGACTTTTGGCTGAAGTTAGGTGAGGCGGGCATGCTTGCCATTGATCTGGCTGAAGAGTATGGCGGTAGCGGTGCCGATTTTGGCATCACTCAGTTGGTCATTGAAGAAATCTCCCGTCGTGGTTTTGGTGGCTTGGCTAGCGCCTATAATATTCATGCCAATATTGTTATCCCTTATGTCGAGCATTTGGCCAGTGCGACGCAAAAACAACAGTGGTTACCGCGCATGGCCACCGGTGAGGTGATGAGCGCCATCGCCATGACTGAACCGGGGGCGGGCAGTGATTTAGCCAATATAAAAACCCGCGCTGTACGAGTCGCTGATGGCTGGCAGCTGAATGGTTCAAAGATCTTTATTACCAACGGTATGATCGCTGATATGGTGATTGTCTGCGCTAAAACTGACCCTGCGGCTGGCGCTAAAGGGGTGTCGCTGTTTTTAGTGGAGAGCGCTTTGCCAGGCTTTTCGCGCGGTAAAGCCATTGAGAAAATCGGTCAGCATGCCAGTGATACCGCCGAGCTGTTTTTCCAAGATATGCTTCTACCGGCAGATGCCTTGTTGGGCGAGGAGGGCGCAGGCTTTACCTATTTGATGCAGGAGTTGCCCCGTGAGCGACTCGGGGTTGGCGCACAAGCATTGGGTGCCATGGAAGGCGCATTGGCGCTGACCCTCGATTATGTCAAGCAGCGCACAGCCTTTGGTCAAAGCATTGCCAGCTTTCAAAACACCCGTTTTAAGTTAGCCGAAGTGCGCGCGCAAATTGATATGGCGCGAGCGTACTTTAATCATTGCGTGGCTTTATACCGTCAGCAGAACATGAGTACCACTGATGCTGCGATACTTAAACTGCAGTTAACTGAAATGCAGTGCAAAACCATTGATGAGTGTTTGCAGCTGTTTGGTGGCTATGGTTATACCTTGGAGTATCCGATTTCGCGTTTTTATGTGGATGCACGGGTGCAGACAATTTACGCGGGGACTTCGGAAATCATGAAAGAAGTGATTGCCCGCTCAATGCTTGGTAAATAAAACATTATAAGGATTATCCATGAAATTTAATTCGGTGGTCATTGTTGATGCTGTACGTACTGCCATTGGTGGCTTTGCCGGTAGTTTATCTGGCTTAACGCCAGAGCAAATGGGGACAGCCACGGCACAAGAAGTGATTAAACGCAGCGCTGTGGACGCCAAGCAGATTGATCATGCCGTTTATGGGCATATTATTCCTACGGCCGCGCAAGATGCTTACCTCGCGCGGCATATTGCGCTTAACTCAGGCTTAGCTGAAAGCTCAGCGGCTTTAAACGTCAATCGTCTGTGTGGTTCAGGGTTGCAAGCGATTATTTCAGCGGCGCAAATGATTGAAAGTGGTGATAGTAAGTTGGCGCTGGCCGGTGGAGCTGAGTCCATGAGTCAAGGCGGCTACTTGCTGCCTAAGGTGCGCTCAGGTTTACGCATGGGGCACAGTACGGTGCACGATTTAACCTTAGGGACTTTAAGCGACCCTTTTGGTACTGGACATATGGGGATTACCGCAGAACATATTGCAGAAAAGTATGGTTTTACCCGTGAGCAATTGGATGAGTTTGCTTTAGCCAGTCATCAAAAAGCGGCTACAGCCACCGCAGAAGGTCGTTTTTCGGAGCAGATTGTGCCGGTCGTAGTAAAAAAGGCCGTGAAGAAGTGCTCTTTGCCACCGATGAGCATGTTCGTGCGCAAGTGTCTTTAGCGGATCTGGCAAAGCTCAAGCCGGCTTTTAAGAAAGATGGTTTAGTCACCGCAGGTAATGCTTCAGGCATTAACGATGGCGCTGCTTCGTTGCTGTTGGCCGACGTGAACACGGCCGCTGAACTAGGCTTAAAGGTGCGAGCGCGTCTGGTGGCGAATGCTTTTGCCGGTGTGGATCCGAAATTGATGGGCTTGGGCCCAGTTGTCGCAGTGCCTAAGGCGTTAGCGCAAGCGGGTTTAAGCATTGCTGATATGGACGTGATTGAGTCTAATGAAGCCTTCGCGGCACAGGCGATGGCCGTGGCGCAAGAGTTGGGTTTTGCTGCTGAAAAAGTGAATCCTAACGGCGGTGCGGTTGGTATGGGGCATCCTGTGGGCGCAACCGGTGCGATTTTAACCGTGAAAACCCTATATGAACTGGAGCGCACCGGTGGCCGTTATGGTTTGATCACGTTATGCATTGGTGGTGGTCAGGGCATTGCTTTGATTATTGAGCGCGTTAGCTAAAGCACTCTGGGCGCGCTGGATTGACTGCGCAAGCGCCGCCGTTCACTCACTTTAATTCAATGCGAGCAAGCAGCTCAGCCTCGCGCTTGCGTGCGGGGCTGGCCTATTGTGTTAGATAAAACAGATACTTTGGGTGTCTCTGCTAAAATGCTGGCATCGATAGAATGACAGCAATAGATAAACCTGTACGCACCTTTGATCGGTGAGCTCAGAGCGCAGGTCTAAAGCTATAAAACTAAGTAGCAGCGAGAGCCGAATGATTTTTTTACCCTTGTACCGCACAGTTGCGCAAAGCTTATCTGAAGGTAAGTTACCCGAGTTTTTTAGTTCGGCCACTGTAGCGCAGTTGGCTGCGGTGTTATTTATTCAAAATGCCGAAAAGTTTGCACAGCAGCACGCCGCGTTAGCTTCAATGCAGCGTCAGTTGGCGCAAATGATTAGTGCCGGCAATCAGGCTAACCAGCAGTTAGCGCAAGCCTTCCAGCAGCTGGTTGCAGAGCGTTTTTCGGTCCAACTCTTTTGCGCAGGATTGGCGCAACTGCCCAGTCTAAAAGTCAGCTTATTAGATGATGATCATCCCGCTGCAGAAGAGCGTTATTTAGATGCTGAAGGGGAGTGGCTGTTTAGCTTTAGCAGCGAGTATCAAAAAGAAGTGATGCCGCTGCAGAAGGTGTATTTTGCTGAGTACCAGACCGAACTGTCGGTGACTGATCCGCAAGACCGTACACTGCGTGAGTTTCTCGCAGCGCCTGATGAGTCATTTAATGTGCAAGGTTATGCCGGGTCTGGCAAAACCCATTTAATCAGCCGTTTTACGCAATTACTTGAGCCACAGCGCACCTTATTGTTAGCGCAGACCTTTGGGCAGTTGCAAGCACTCAAAAGCCGGGCTGGTGAGCACTTTCCAGCGATGACCTTTGGTCAAGCGGTGGCGCAGGTACTTGACAATAATTTGCTGGCTAACAGCTGGCGCTTGAAGGATAAAAGTCGTGCTCAGCAAACCTGGCAGGTGTCCCATGCGCAAGTGGTGCAGTGGCTTAATTTACCGGCGATTGCCTATTTGTCAGCCGAACAAGTGGCCAGTATTTGCGTCAGAACGGTGGCCAGCTTTTGTCATACACAGGCCGATTCGATTGATGTGGTGCATTTGCCGGCAGGTATTGCCAGCAATCTAGCGCCTGTTGATATGGCGGTGTTGTTGGAGACGGTGAGGCGTTATTGGTCTGAGTTGGTGCAACCCTCGGAGCCGCAAATCCGTCTGCCGATTCGTGGTTACCATCGAATCAAACTGATGTCCTTGACCGATGAGGTGCTAGATACCCAGTACAGTCATATCATCGTCGATGAAGGGCACGATATTCCCACGCCCATGCTACAGATTCTCGACCGTAGTCCGCAGGCGGTGATCACCTTGAGTGATGAGCTGCAAAACCTCAATGGCATGGCGGCGGCGCGTCACCATCTGATTCGCCAGCGCAGCATCACTCAATCAGTGCGCTTAGGTAAACAGGTTGAACATGTGATTAATCCGTTAATTCAAGCGCATCCAGG
>RRZT010449594.1_pt1 | contig 12220 bp, 11 predicted proteins | sample 2165551 | NCBI WGS metagenome assembly RRZT01 (sample SAMN10456910, study PRJNA506462) | wastewater metagenome | biome: wastewater; feature: sludge; material: wastewater sludge; isolation source: wastewater sludge with Escherichia coli K12::gfp cells carrying plasmid... | place: USA: Moscow, Idaho... | reverse complement strand
CCCCTTCTTCTGGAGTCTTTTATTTGTACCTGTGTTGATCATTTCACACAAAGGTGGAATAGGAGGACGCATGATACAGCGAAATAACAAAAATCAAAAACAAAATAAGAAAATGCACTGGTTCCTGCTGCTGACGATCATTTTAATACTCAGCATTTTTTTGTCTGCGCTGATGGGCTCAGCAGGGCTGTCGATCTGGGACAGTTTTCGCATGTTTGTTTCTGAGATTCCGTTCTTTGGAAAATGGGTATCAATTGCTGAAACGCAGACCATCTATCATAAGATAGTCTGGGAAATCAGAATGCCAAGAATTATTATGGCGGGTCTTACTGGATATGGGCTTTCAATTGTTGGTGTTGCATTTCAGGGGATTTTCAAGAATCCTCTCGCAGATCCGCATATCCTTGGAACCTCTTCCGGTGCAGCGCTGGGTGCGACACTTGCGATCCTGGCAGGTTCAGTTTTCCCAATGGCTGGTTTAGGGGTGATCGGTGCATCTGCCTTTCTGACTTCCATGCTTACGGTAGTGCTTGTTTATAGAATCGCCTGCACTGGAAACAGACTCTCTTCTGTGAATATGATTTTGACTGGAACAGCAATCAGTATGATGCTGAGTTCCTTTATCTCGCTGATGATGTCACTGAACCATGACCAGATCGAAAAAGTGTATCTATGGACGCTGGGCAGCTTTTCAGCAGCAGGCTGGGAAAAAGTTGTATTTCTCTTTATTTTGATCTTTCCATCCAGCATGGGGATCCTGTTCTTTGCAAAAGAACTTGATGCGATCAGTACTGGAGATGAGACCGCAGAAAGCCTTGGAATCGATACAGTCAGGGTAAGAAAAATCATTATTCTGCTCGCTTCACTTATGGTAGCGGCCTGTGTTTCAGTTAGTGGTATTATTGGCTTTGTTGGACTGGTGGTTCCACATGTCATGAGAATGATCAGCGGACCAAAAAACAAGATCCTGCTTCCACTGTCCGGTGTAGGCGGAGCAGTATTTGTCATTGTCTGTGATACACTGGCAAGGAATCTGATTGCACCTTCTGAACTTCCGGTCGGGGTGATTACGGCATTGATCGGAGCACCGTATTTTGTGATTTTACTGCAGAGGAATAAAAGAAAGTTGGGCAATGGATGATGGGGGATAACAGAACAATTGCAACCAATCAGTTATACTGGAAACCGGAAAAGCAAGCTCCCTATATTCTTGAACATGTGGAAAGCACATTTGAGAAGGGTTATATTTACGGAATTATCGGACCAAATGGTTCTGGAAAAACTTCACTGATCAGAAACCTTCTGCGTCTTGTTGAACCAAGCAGAGGCAGTGTTGAAGTGGATGGAGAGAATATACAGAATATTAAAAGAAAACATCTTGCAAGAAAAATGGCGATGGTACCACAGCATACAGGAATGGATTCGACCTTTTGTGCCTATGATATCGTGATGATGGGAAGAGCACCTTACCAGAAGCGGTTTGCAGATGCAGGAGTACAGGATAAAGAAATCGTAAAAGAGGCTATGCAGATCACGGACTGCTATCAGTTCAGAGAGAAAGAGGTTTCGCTTCTGAGCGGGGGTGAGATTCAGCGCGTTGCAACAGCAAGAGCGATTGCACGAGACACTGACTGGCTGATCCTAGATGAACCAACTGCAAGTCTGGATGTCAGACATCAGGTCGCACTAATGGAATCACTGGTAGGTCTGAAAGAAAATCAGAATAAATCAGTGATTATTATTCTGCATGATATTAATATTGCATCCGAATATTGTGACAGGATCGTAATGATGAAAGATGGAACCATATACAGCCAGGGCGATACAAAAGAAGTGCTGACCTGCGAGAATCTCGAAGAGACGTATGGGATTGCCTTTCATCTGATCGTGGAACCTGACACAGGAAAGCGGTATTTTATCCCTGCCGGAAAAAGAGGAGATACGCTTTGATGAAATATCCAAGAATCATGATTGCAGCACCTTCCAGTGGAAGTGGAAAGACACAGATCACATGCGGATTGTTGCAGGCATTTCAAAACAGAGGCATTCGTACAGGTGCTTTTAAAATTGGACCTGATTACATCGACCCTATGTTTCATGAAAGAGTGATCGGAGCCACATCAAGAAACCTGGATTTGTTTTTCCTGAATCAAAATCAATTAAAAGAGTTATTCTGTAGACATGCGACAGCCTATGATCTGTCGGTGATCGAAGGCGTTATGGGATATTATGATGGAGTTGATCCATTATCAACAGAAGCTTCCTCCTACGAAGTGGCAAATATAACTGACACACCTGTCATACTTATTGTAGACTGTCATGGTGCGGCTTTGTCACTGATCCCTGTCATACAAGGAATGATGTCCTATCGACAAGACAGCCATATTGCAGGTGTAATACTGAATAAAATGTCAGAAGCATTATTTTATAAAATGAAAGATCAGATTGAAATGGAGATAGGGATTCCTGTACTCGGTTATGTACCAAATCGACCGGATCTTGTGATTCAGAGTCGGCATCTGGGGCTTCTCATGCCAAATGAGATCGAAAATTGTAAAAAAACTCTTCAGATGTATTCTGATCTGCTTGAGAAAACTGTCTCTATTGATAAAATTTTTGATATTGCAAAAAAGGCAGCAGACCTAACGACAGAGGAGTATTGTATTCCAAAGCAGGCGGGGCATGTGACACTTGCAGTTGCCAGAGATGAAGCATTCTGCTTTTACTATCAGGATAATCTTGAGCTACTACAGAAAATGGGAGCAGAGCTGGTGTTTTTTTCACCATTGCATGATCATACACTTCCGGATGAGATTGATGGAATCCTGTTTGGAGGAGGATATCCTGAACTGCATGCTGAAGCACTATCTGCAAATTTAAAAATGCTTGAAGAAATCAGAGTGCGGCAAAGACAGGGAATTCCGATTCTGGCGGAGTGTGGTGGATTCATGTATCTGCATGAAGAAATGGAAGATCTAAAACATCATCGATATAGGATGGCAGGTATTGTGCAGGGAACGGCATACAAAACTGATTCTTTAAAGAGATTTGGTTATGTTACACTGGAATGTAGAAAAAAGAATACTTTATTTCAAAAAGGTCTTACAATACGTGGGCACGAATTTCATGTATACGACAGTACAAATCCTGGAAACGGATTTCTGGCAGTCAGACCCAGGAGCAAAGAGTCTTGGGACTGTATGGTAACAGATGGGACATTGGCTGTGGGATTCCCACATTTATATTATGATTCTAATCCCGAATTTCCATATCAATTTTTAATAAGATGTAAAGAGTTTCAAAAAGAAAGGCATTCAAATGTGCAATGAGATGGAAAAAATGTTGCAAAATCGCCTTGCAGGCATCCTGCCATGCGATGAAGATGCAGTAAGACAATGCAGACAAAGATGGGACAGTATAGCGAAACCGCTTCGTAGTCTTGGAAAACTGGAAGATGCGATCGTTAAGATCGCAGGCATCACAGGAACCAATCGGGTCCGCCTTGCAAAAAAAGCGCTGGTCATCCTGTGTGCAGACAATGGCGTGGTGGCAGAGGGAATCAGTCAGAGCGGACAGGAAATCACAGCGCTGGTCGCTGAAAATTTCCTCGATCACAATTCCTGTGCCTGTATTATGGCAAAAAGAGCAGGTGCAAATGTGTATCCGGTAGATGTCGGAATGGTGCAGGATACAAAAGTGACGAGAAAAAAAGTTGCATATGGAACGAAAAATATGATGGTAGAACCCGCAATGACGAGACAGGAAGCATTACAGGCGATTCAGAGCGGAATTGAAATCGTAGCAGAGCTAAAACAAGCTGGCTATCATATCATAGCAACAGGAGAAATGGGAATCGGAAATACGACGACCAGCAGTGCAGTCGCTTCGGTTCTTCTTTCTGTTCCGGTAGAAGAAATGACAGGAAAAGGAGCAGGACTCTCCGATCAGGGACTTCTTCATAAAATTGAAGTGATTCAAAAAGCGATTTCATTACATAAGCCTGATCCTGCAGATGCAATTGATGTTTTATCTAAAGTTGGCGGATTCGACCTTGCCGGTCTGACAGGTATTTTCTTAGGTGGCGCTATTTATCAGATTCCTATCGTCATAGATGGATTTATTTCTTCAGTCGCAGCACTGGCAGCAACAAAAATTGACAAACGTGTCATAAACTATATGCTTCCTTCTCATGTTTCAGCTGAAGCAGCAGGAGGAACTATTTTAAAATTACTTGGGCTTACACCATTTCTGACCTGTAATATGTGTCTTGGTGAAGGAACGGGAGCGGTTACACTTTTTCCAATTCTGGATATGGCACTGGATGTCTATCAGACAATGAGTACGTTCGAGCAAATTAATATGGAGGCTTATCAGCCTCACGAATCATGATATTTTCAACCAGGATTACCGGAGGAGCAGAATGAAACGGATCTATCATAGTTTTTTAATTGCATTTTCCATGTATTCAAAATTACCAATGCCATATGCAAAATGGACAGAAGATAATAAAAGATATGTGATGTGCTTCTTTCCACTGATCGGGGTGGTAATCGGCGGGGCCTTTCTTATCTGGGACTGGTTCGCCGGCAGACTTGGCACAGGAGCAACACTACGGAGTGCAGTCTATGTGATGTTACCACTTCTGATTACAGGAGGGATCCACATGGATGGGTTCATGGATACAACCGATGCACTTGCCTCCTGCCAGCCTATGGAGCGTAAACTTGAGATCCTGAAAGATTCTCATGCTGGTGCTTTTGCAGTCATGGGATGCGCAGGGTATCTGCTTTTACAGTTTGGTATCTATACAGAGTTAATGGGGGATAGGGTATTCATTCTTGCAATTGGATTTATTCTGTCACGCGCATTCAGTGCGCTTGCAGTAGTCAGCTTTCCAATGGCTAAGAACAGTGGCCTGGCTGCCATGTTTCAAAATGAAGCAGATAAAAAAGTCGTAAAGATCTGTGTTTATCTTATAATTATCTGCTGTATCTCAGGTATGATCTTGATCGAACCATTCGCAGGCGGAATTGCGACCCTGGTATCATTTTTGACTTTTATTTATTATTATTGGATGTCCAAAAAAATGTTTGGTGGCATTACAGGTGACCTGGCAGGTTTTTTTGTACAGATTTGCGAGCTTGTGACCGGACTTGCAATTGTCCTTGTATGAAAAGTCGTATTTTATTAAAGTCCGTATTTTATGATAGGAGCGATAGCGCATGATCAGGATTATTATGGTGAGACATTTTGCAACATATGGAAATGTTCAAAAAAGATATGTTGGAAGAACTGACGAACCTGTCATAGAGAACCGGGAAAGAGAGAATATGATATCAGATCTTAAAAAAAATTCTGCACTAAAAGAGGTAAAGGCTGTATATTGCAGTCCCATGCTTCGCTGTCTTCAGACAGCTGAATTCCTGTTTCCCAAGTTGGAGCCTGAGAGGATCTCAAATTTTAGGGAATGCGATTTTGGTGTGTTCGAATATAAAAACTACGAAGAGTTAAAAGATGAGCCAATTTATCAGAAGTGGCTGGACAGCAACGGAACGTTACCTTTTCCAGGTGGTGAAAGCAGAGAACAATTCCAGAAAAGATGCAGGGAAGCTTTTGATCAGGTTCTGATACAAGCGTTGGAAGAACATCTTGAAACAATAGCACTTGTGATCCATGGTGGAACTATTATGAGCATTCTGGATGCCTATTCAGATCCACATAAGGATTATTATGCCTGGCAGACAGAAAATGGGAACGGATACACTATGAAATCTACAGAAAATGGGAGGCTGACTGATATATGTATGCTTCGATGATCGCATTGATCAGTGGATATCTGGCTGATCTGATACTGGGAGATCCGGTCTATGCATGGCATCCTGTCAGACTGATTGGAAACCTGATCTCATTTTTAGAGCAGAAGATCAGAAGACGGTGTAGTAAAGAAAGTCAGGTTCAGCTTGCAGGCGGTCTTTTACTGGTCGTGCTGGTGTGCGGAATTTCTATGCTGATACCTGCAATGATGCTACTGTTCGCATACCGGATCCATGTTCTATTTGGGATATTTCTTGAAGCGGTCCTTTGCTATCAGTTCCTTGCCACAAAATCACTTCGTAATGAGAGTAAAAAGGTCTATGATGCACTAAAATACGAAGGACTGGAACAGGGTAGGAATGCAGTATCAAGAATCGTTGGAAGAGATACTGACCAGCTAGATCAGGAAGGCGTCATAAAAGCTGCAGTTGAGACCGTTGCGGAAAATACAACGGATGGGATCATTGCGCCTATTTTTTATATGATGATCGGCGGTGCAGTACTTGGGGCAGGATACAAAGCGGTGAATACAATGGATTCCATGATTGGTTATAAAAATGAAACCTATCTTTATTTTGGAAGGATCGCAGCGAAGCTGGATGATATCGTCAATTATATTCCGGCAAGGATTGCAGCTTTTACCATGATCGGAGCGACTGCTTTTGACCGAACATATTCGACAGAAAAAGCAGCCAGTATCTATAAACGGGACAAATACAACCATGCCAGCCCAAATTCGGCACATACTGAGGCGGTCATGGCAGGAGCACTTGGAATCAGACTGGCTGGTGATGCCATATATTTTGGAAAGCTTTATCAAAAGCCGACGATCGGAGATGACACACGACCTGTTGAGGCTGAAGATATCATACGCTCAAACAGGCTCATGGGTCTGACTTCGATTCTTTTCCTGCTGGTAGCCGCAGGCTGCAGGCTGTTCATTACGATGTTACTGTAATATTTTTAGAGACCGGGAAGGAATTCACATGCATGAACACGGAGGCAATTTAATAAAATATCATAAAGTCACCGATTTTTCGACCAATGTCAATCTAGCAGGGATGCCTGAATCGGTAAGGAATGCAGCGATCAAGGGTTGCATAGATGCACAACAGTATCCAGAACCATACTGCAGATCGCTGGAGTGCGAGATCGAAAAATCAGAAGGACTAAAAGAAGGTCAGGTAATTTGTGGCAATGGTGCAGCAGAACTAATTTTTCTGGTTACTGAAACACTCAGGCCCCGCAAGGCATTAATCTGTGTCCCGACATTTGCGGAATATGAAGAAGCGTTGAATGCAGTCGACTGTCAGGTATCGCACTATGTATGCCATGCGGAACATGATTTTATCATTCAGGATGATCTGTTGGATCATATTTCTGAAGATCTTGATCTGATCTTCTTATGTAATCCGAATAACCCTACCGGATGTCTGATTCCGGAAAAACTGCTCAGAAAAGTGGTCGATATATGTCTGGGAAAGAAGGTATTTCTCATCATGGATGAATGTTTTCTTGACTTCACGGAAGTGGATCATGTAGCTTCACTCAAATCCGAACTAAAACAAAATGCTGGATTGATGATCATAAAGGCTTTTACAAAAACATTTGCGATGCCAGGACTGAGACTTGGGTATGCGCTGAGCGCCGATACAAGTCTGATAGGAAGTATCCGAAAAAGAATGCAGCCATGGAGCGTTTCGCTTCCTGCCCAGTATGCCGGAAAAGCGGCACTCCTGGAGAAAGGATATCTGAGAGAATCTCTCCTGGTATTAAAAAAAGAAAGAAGTTATCTGATCGATCAATTAAAGAAGTTGGGTTACATGGTCTATGGATCAGAAGCAAATTTTATTTTTTTTGATGCAGAGGATGAGACATTGTTCGACCATTGCCTGAATAAAGGGTTTTTAATTCGTGACTGTAGTAATTTTACAGGGCTGAAAAAGGGATATTACAGAATACAGGTTCGAAACAGACAGGATAATGATGCACTGCTTAAGATCCTGAGAGAGAGGTAATATGGCAAGAACAATTATGATACAAGGGACTATGTCAAGTGCAGGAAAAAGTCTGCTGACTGCAGCTCTGTGCAGAATTTTTGCACAGGACGGATACAAGGTGGCACCATTTAAATCACAGAACATGGCATTGAACTCTTATATCACAAAAGAAGGGCTTGAAATGGGGCGCGCACAGGTCATGCAGGCAGAGGCGGCCGGAACCCAGCCGTCTGTACTGATGAATCCGATTCTTTTAAAACCAACAAGCGATATGGGTTCCCAAGTCATTGTGAACGGAGAAGTACTGGGCAATATGAGCGCACAGGAATATTTCAAGTTCAAAACAAAGTTGATTCCCGAAATTAAAAAAGCATATGAGAAATTAGATCAAAATTATGATATCATAGTAATAGAAGGTGCAGGAAGTCCTGCCGAGATCAATCTGAAAGAAAATGACATTGTAAATATGGGAATGGCAGAGATGGTGGATGCCCCGGTCCTGTTAGTAGGAGATATTGACAGAGGCGGTGTGTTCGCACAGCTCTATGGCACTTGTGCATTACTAGAGGAACACGAGAGAAACCGTATCAAAGGACTTATTATAAACAAGTTTCGTGGAGACAGGACATTACTGGATACCGGCATTACTATGCTCGAAGAAAAGACAGGGATACCAGTGCTTGGTGTCATACCATACCTGCAGGTCGATCTGGAAGAGGAAGACAGTCTGACAGAGAGGTTTGGGAACACTTCAGGACAGGGTAAATTCATTGATATTGCAGTGATCAGACTTCCACACATATCAAACTTTACCGATTTTCAGATTCTGGAACGAACCGAAGAAATTAGTCTCAGATATGTAACTTCTGCAACAGAACTTGGACGACCGGATATGATTATTCTTCCTGGTACTAAGAATACGATCGCAGACTTAAAATGGATGAGACAAAAAGGATTGGAAGCTGCCATTCTAAAAGCCTCCGAGAACAATGTGATCCTCTTTGGAATCTGTGGTGGATTTCAGATGATGGGTGCAGAGATTCTTGATGAGGAAGGGTCTGAACAGGCAGGGAACATGAACGGAATGAATTTTTTCCCAATGAAGACTGTGTTTCGAAACAACAAAAAAAGATCTCGTGTCAGAGGTTCTTTTTCACGACAAGTTGGATGTTTAGAAGGATTAAGTGACACCTTGGTCGAAGGATACGAGATTCACATGGGAGAGTCAGAATTTCTTGAAAAAGTAAAACCATTTACGTACGTAACAGATGATATTACCGGAGCGTCATATTTTGATGGTGCCTGTAAGGATCCGTGTTATGGCACATATATTCATGGAATTTTTGATCAGCAACAGACAGTAGAGAAGTTATTTGAGGCTATCTGCCTGAAGAAGAGTGTCAGACCGGAGCAGGTGATGGTTATGGATCAAAAGGAATGGAAAGAAAAACAATATAATGACCTTGCTGAGTCAGTCAGAGCTTATCTGGATATGGAAAGGATTTACGAGATTCTAAAAAATTGAGTTTAGTCTGTTTAGGAGGGATTCTTATGAAAGAGATCTATCTTGTGACAGGAGCGGCAGGGCATCTTGGGAATGTGATTGCAAATACACTTGCATTAAGTGGAGAAGAGGTCAGGGCGTTATTGCTGGATAAGGATAAATCGATCTCTTACCTTGAAGATACTGTGACTAAATTTATAGGAGATGTGCTGGATCCGGAATCACTTGGTCCATTTTTCGAACATGGTGACCAGGAAGAATTGATCGTGATTCATTGCGCCGGAATCGTTAGTATCAGCTCGGCCTACCAGCAGAAGGTCCATGATGTCAACATATTCGGAACAATGAATATTGTGGAACAATGTCATAGACATCATGTAAAAAAGCTGATCTACATCAGTTCAGTTCATGCGATACCGGAAGGAGAGAAAGGGAGCACTATACTGGAAACGAACCGTTTTCATCCAGATCTGGTCAGTGGACATTACGCAAAATCAAAGGCAGAGGCAACAGATTATGTGCTGAAGCAGGTGCAAAATGGACTTCATGTAACAGTTCTGCATCCATCAGGCATCTGTGGTCCCTGCGACTATGGGCATGGACATACCAACCAACTGATCATTGACTTCTGTAAGGGCAGGCTTGTTTCTTCCGTGATCGGGGGATATGATTTTGTCGATGTAAGAGATGTTGCACATGGTGTGATCATGGCAAGCAAAAAGGCGGAATCTGGGGAATGTTACATTCTTTCGAACCGTTATGTTTCAGTAAAAGAATTTTTGGATCTGTTATCAGAAATAACGGGCAGAAAAAGGGTGAAAAACAAGATTCCAATGTGGTTCGCCAAAGTGACGGCTCCAGCGTCTGAACTGTATTATAAGATCAGGCAGCAGACACCCCTTTATACAGCATATTCGCTTTATACACTTTCTTCTAACTCTGATTTCAGTCATGAAAAAGCAGACAGAGAGCTTGCATATACAGTCAGACCTTTTAAACAGACTTTACAGGATACGGTATCCTGGTTAAAAAAACAGCGACGGATTTAATGAATGAGTTGTTCTACTGTCTGTCTTATAAAATAAAGAAATAAAGGCGACATACATTCGCACAGAAAGTCGGGATTATAAAAAATAGCAGAGTATAATGTGTATATAAGAGGTGAGACGATGGACTGGATCAATGGAATGAGATGCGCAATTGAATATATGGAAGAACATATGACAGAAGAAATCAGTTATGATGAGGTGGCAAAACAGGCATGTGTATCAGTATTTCATTTTCAAAGAGTGTTTGGCATTCTGTGTGGAATCACGGTTGGAGAGTATATCAGAAACAGACGCCTGACCATGGCGGGCGAGGAACTGGCTGCAACGAACTGCAAGGTAATTGATGTAGCCATGAAGTATGGATATGATTCACCGGACAGCTTTACAAAAGCATTTATCAGGTTCCACGGAATAAGACCATCCAGTGCAAAAGAGCATGGAGCTGTTTTAAGAGCTTATGCGCCTCTTCACATTAAATATTCATTGGAAGGTGGAGGAATTATGGATTACAGAATTGAAGAAAAAGAAGCATTAAAATTGATTGGAATGAAGAGAACATTTCAGTTTGATGATGCATATCAGAACATAACAATGTTCTGGGAAGAGTTTTTTAAAAAGGGATATGGAAAAGAGATCTGTGGCTGTTTTGGAGTATGTATTGAAGAATCAGCAAAAGAAAAAACATTTACTTACATGATTGCAGATTTGTATGATGGAAAACAAGAAATCAGGGATGAATTCACATTATATGAGATTCCTAAGGGAGAGTGGGCGATCTTCACAGCAAAAGGTCCCCTGCCCAAGTCATTGCAGGATGTGAATACAAAAATCTGGAGTGAATGGGTTCCTAACAGCAGAGAGTATGAAGTGGCGGGCGGCTATAATATTGAAATGTACACAGAAGGTGATACAAAAGCATCTGATTATATCAGTGAGATCTGGGTACCGGTCAGAAAAACAAATTCATAGTCATTGACATTTCTCCTCCTTGTGATTACGCTAGTAATATTGATCATGAGGAGGTAGACACTATGAGTATTAGTGCAATTTTATGGGATTATGATGGCACGATCGTGAACAGTGTCAGAAAAAACATGGCGGTCACGGTGGAAGTTCTGAAGTTCTTTGATCCGCAGATCGAACAGCATCTTCCAAAGGAACTGACAAGCTATGAAGCATATAGTCTCGCCAACCATACTTATAAGAACTGGAGGGAACTATACAGGAATTGTTTTGGGATCGCAGAAGAAAGGTTGGACGAGGCAGGAAGGCTCTGGACACCGGAGCAATTAAAAAACACTATGAAACCTGATCTTTTTACAGGAATGGATGAATTGTTCATGAGCCTGAAACCTATTAAAATGGGAATTTGTTCACAGAACAGCAGCCGAAATATCAGAGAAACACTTCAATATTACGGAGTTTCGGATTGCTTTGAAACACTTATTGGAGTAGATGAAGTGGCGGGAACAGAACAAAAACCTCATCCGGCCGGTTTCATCAAATGTCTGAATGAGCTTGCAGTTCAGATTGAAGGATCTACTATTTTTTATATTGGTGACCATAGTGAGGATGTAACGTTCGGGAAAAATGCAGAAAGACTGCTTTCGGACAAAGGATGCAGAGTAGTGTGTATTGCGGTCGATTTTCTTGGACAGGATCATCTTGGTGATTGGACCACATTACCGGACTATAAGGTTAAAAGTACAATGGAATTAAGAGAGATCTTATTTTCGAAGATCTAAATATTGTTTCGCATACTGCTTGGGAGTAATGCCAAAGAGTTGACGGAAGTGACGGATAAAATGAAATTCATTTTCATAGCCGACCATTCGCGCAATTTCGCTGACCTG
>RRZT010357252.1_pt1 | contig 12220 bp, 10 predicted proteins | sample 2165551 | NCBI WGS metagenome assembly RRZT01 (sample SAMN10456910, study PRJNA506462) | wastewater metagenome | biome: wastewater; feature: sludge; material: wastewater sludge; isolation source: wastewater sludge with Escherichia coli K12::gfp cells carrying plasmid... | place: USA: Moscow, Idaho... | reverse complement strand
GCCGAGCAACGTGCTCACCAGCGCCGCGGTCAGGAGCGTCGCGTAGCGACCGATCACCACCTGGGCCCGCGTGAGACGGGCGAGCCCGTAGAGCGTGTCGAGCCCGGAGCGCTCGTCCAAAGAGAACAGATACGAGCTGACCAGCATCGTGACGATGACCGCGGCGATCGACAGCGTGGCGGTGGGGTAGCCGGTGCTGCCCAGTTGGCCGACGGCCACGCCGAGCACGGCCGCCCCGATCAGGGGGAGCGTGTAGGGACGCAGCGAGCGGCCGGGCGGCGCCAGGAACCCGAGGGAGTACACAGGTCGATTCCTTCCACGGGGACCGCGAGGGCTTTCGCGACGTCGTCGACGTCGGCCGCTTCGACGAGCACGCTCGGCGGGAGGCCTGCCGTCTGGTCCGCCGCCACGATGGCGGTGAAGTTGGTGGCCGTGCGTCGCACGCCGATCAGGACGTCGGGCAGGTGATCCAGATCCTCGCGCACGCCTCTTACCGCGAAGAAGTCGTCGGTGAGCTGATCCATCGGCCGGTCGAGCACGACCTGCCCTTGCCGCAGGGCCACGACCTGGTCCGCCAGCCCCGGCATGTCGGAGGGGATGTGGGTGGAGAACAGCACCGAGTGCGTGGGGTCCACCATGAACTCGCGGATGACCTGGAGCACCTGCTCGCGGGCCAGCGGGTCGAGCCCGCTGGTCGGCTCGTCGAGGACCAGCAACTGAGGACGGGCGGCCAGCGCGACCGTGAGCTTGAGCTTGCTCGCCTCGCCGCGCGAAAGCTCCTTGATCCGGCCCTCCCAGGGCAGGTCGAAGCGCTCCACGAGCTGGCGCGCCAGCGCGTCGTCCCAGGCGTCCGCGGTGGGGCGCAGCGCGCGCAGGGCCTCCCCGACCCGCCAATCGGGCACGAAGTAGGAGGTGTCCAGCACCGCGCGGACGCCCGCAGGCAGGGTTTGCGGATCGGCCCCGAGGATCGTGACGTCGCCGCCGGCGGGCGCGATGAGGCCCAGCAGGATCTTGATCAACGTGGTCTTGCCGGAGCCGTTGGCCCCGAGCAGCGCCGTGACGTAGCCGTACGGCAGCGTGAGATCCACGGGGCCGAGCCGGAAGCGACCTCGGTCTTTGACAAGGCCGCGCAGTTGCGCGGCGACGGGCATGGTCATGGGTGTGGTTGCTCCTCGTCCCAGAGGCGGGACAGTCGTTGAGTCAGATCGTCGATCGGGCGGCCCCCCAGCCGTGCAGCGATGATGGCCGCGCGCAGGGACTGGTCGATGCGGACGTCGAGGTGAGCGCGGACCCGGTGCGGGTCGACGTCGAGCACCACGGTGCCGCGGCCCTGACGCGCGCCGATGATCCCTTCGGCCACCAGGTCGTTGTAGGCGCGCGTGACGGTGATCAGGCTCACCTGCAGGTCGCGGGCGAGTTCGCGTTGGGAGGGAAGCGGCTGACCGGGAGTCAGGGCGCCGCCGTAGACGGCGCTGCGGACCTGATCCTTGATCTGCTCGTACATCGGGGTTCCCGATGTGGTGGACAAGACGATGTGCACATACTGAATATATTGCATATATACAGTTGGGTCAACGCTGCTGCTCCTGAGTCAGGTCCGCTCCGCGACGCCCCCGCCCGCTCGCAACCCCGCCACGGCTAGGGTGCCGCCATGACCACCCCCGCCAGGCCCGCAGCCCCCGCGATCCGCCGGGTGGTCCGCTGGAACGTCGCCGCCGTGGCCGCCCTGCACGTGGCTGCGCTGACACTGTTCCTCGGCGGTCACCTCCTGGGCACCGCCGGACTGGCGATGATCGCGTTCGCCTACAGCCGGGGGCTGCTCCACGCCCTGGACGCCGACCACCTGGCGATGATCGACGGTTCCACGCGCAAACTGCTCGGCGAGCAGCGTAATCCGGCCGGGGTCGGGCTAGCGTTCTCCCTGGGCCACTCGACGGTGGTGCTGGCCGCCGGCGTCGCCGTGGTGCTCGGCGCCGCCTGGGTGAGGGAGGCGATCGACCCGGACACCCAGCTCGCGACCGTCCTGGGCAGCATCGGTGCGGGAGTCTCCGCGACCTACCTGCTCGCCGTCGCCGCCGCCAACACCCCGCTGCTGGTGGCGGCCGTGCGCGGTGCGGACGCGGTGGGGCACACCCACGCGCTGGCCCCGACCGGCTGGTGGGGCCGCCTGCTCATGACGCCGCTGTCGCGGGTGCGCCACGCGGGGCACGTGCACGCGTTCGGACTGCTGTTCGGGCTCGGTTTCGACACGGCGTCCACGATCTCCCTGCTCATGCTCACCGCGTCGGCGTCGCTCGCCGGGGTCCCCCCGGTCGCCCTGCTGTGCCTGCCGCTCGCGTTCGCCGCGGCGATGACCCTCGGCGACTCGATCAACGCTCACGTCATGCTGCGGGTCTACACCGCGGCCGAGACCTCGGCCCGGCGACGGCTCAACATCGCGCTGCTGATCGTCTCCATCACTTCGGCCGTGCTCGTGGCGGGCGCGACGCTCACCGGGCTGGTCGGCGCCTGGACCGGGATCGCCGTGCCCGAGTTCGACACCACCTGGTTCGGGTGGGGTCTCGCCGCCCTGGCCGCGCTCGGCGCCCTGTGGCTGGGCTGGCTCCGGTTCCTCGCCCGGCGCGCCGGGCCCCACCCTCCCCTCAAGCGATAGAGTGAGGATTGCCCTGCTCGGCACACCCCCGCCCTGAAGGAAACCCCGATGCCACGCCTTCGCCTGCTCGGCAGCCTGCTGCTCGCCGCGCTCCTCGCCCTCACCCTGACCGGCTGCGCCACCGTCTACGACCCGGATGCGGTCACGCCTGCCCGCTGGGTACGCGAGCCCAGTTACTCGGCGGCCGTCGTGGACGCCGTCGGCGCCGACGAGGCTGCCGCGGCCTGGCGGTTCGCCGTCGACTTCGCCCTCGCCCACCAGTTCCAGGAAGACCTGATGGACCCGGCGCACCCGCCGACCGCCGACCAGCTCGCCCGAACGGTGCTCGATGACCTCAGCGAGACCGCCAAGCCGTACTGGACGGAGCAAGCCGCCCTCGCCGTCCAGGGCGACTCGACGGCCCGAGGCAACCTCAACGTGCTGCAATTCAGCGGCTGGAGCCCCCGCGCCCAGGTCACCAAACCGGGCCGGGACACGATGCTGCGGACCCAGGCCATCGAACGCGGGGCCGTCGACTATGACGCCACGACCGAGGAGATCACCGTCCGGTTCAGCTACCGGGCCATCGTGCAGATGTCCGCCCAGGGACGCCCCGTGCGGCTCCACGCGAAGAACCGGCCCACCTACTGGCTCGCCCGCCAGCCTGCTGGCGGCCACCTGATCGACAGCTACCAGGGATCCCTCGTCATCGACGAGGTGTGACCGGGCCCGACACGACCCGTACCCTCACCTCGACCCCGGGCGCGACCGCGACGGCGGCCACCACTCCCGGCGGCGACCATCGGCCCAGCCCGAACACCGCCAGGGGCCGGAACCCGGGGACCCGGACGAGGCGACGACCACCCTCGAACGTCGACATGGGGACGCTCAGCCCGACCCCGTGCGCCTTAAGCACGGCCTCCTTCCGCGTCCAGTCGCGGTAGAGCCGTCCCGACCAGTCGGGCACCCCCCGTGCCCGGACGCGCTCCGCAGGAGTCCAGACCCACTCGGCCAGGGCCTCCAGTCCGGACCGCCCGAACCGGCGTTCGACGTCGACGCCGACGGGGCCGCCGGCCAGCGCGACCGCCCCCCAGCCGTCCGTGTACGACAAGGAGACCGAGGGCGCCCCCGGCCACGGCAGCACGGGCCTGCCATGATCGGTCCCCCCGCAGACCCCGCACCGGCGCCCCAGCTCCCAGCCGGGAGCGACGAACGAGGGTGCCAGGACGGCATCCAGGAGGCGACGCCCCCGCAGGGAGCCGCGCACCAGCCAGACATCGCAGCGCGGCGCCCTCACCCGCGCGCCGGAGCGGGTGGTTCGGACGGCAGCCAGCGCTTGACCGTCGAGGTGAAGACCCCCAGGACCATCTCCAGCGGCCCCCTGGAGAACCACAGCCGCCACAACCCCGCCGCCACCAGCAGGATCGCGAACTTCACCAGCAGCGACAGCCAGGAGGCGTCGGCCAGGACCGGAACCTGCAGCATGAGGAGGTGCCCCACGTACGCGCTCAGCGGCATCGACCCGAGGGTGGTGAGCGGGCGCAGCGGACGGGCGACCACGCGCCCGACGATGAGGCAGGCGCCAAGCACGCCGCAGGCGATGCCCAGGGTGAACAGCAGATCGAGCGGGGTGCCGGTGTGGGGCGCCAGGACCGCATTCCACCACCGGGTCGTCGTCGGCAAGGTGCCGCCCGCCCCCCACACCAGGATGTCGGTGTAGGCCTCCAGGGACATGCTCCGCGACGCCACGGCGGCGAGTTGCGTGCGACCACCGACCACGTCGAGAAGCAGCCAGCCCGCCAGGGAGGCGAACGCGGCGAGGGCCGCCCCCCACGCGAGGAGCGAGGCGGCGACGTGGCGGCGTCCGATGGCGGTGCGGCCGATCCCCAGCCCGACGCAGGCGTACGCGAACCAGGTCAACGCCGGGAAGGTGCCGGTGAGCATCACGGTGACCAGGCTCCCGGCGGGGTCCGCGGCGAGATCCACCAGGGTGAGGTTCGGGTTCGACGCCAGCGCCGCGGAACCTGGCAGCTCCCAGGTTCGCCGGATGACGTGGCTGACCAGCGGCGCACCGACGGCGGCCAGCAGACCCAGGACCAGGTCGAACCGTGCGCTCGCCCGCAGGATCGGGACGAGCATGACGAACAGCACCGCATAGGTGGGCAGGATGATGCTGGCCTGGTCCGCATCCACGAGCAACCCCAGCAACAACCCGAGCGTCCCGATGAACAGGGTCCGCACCACGAGGTTGAGGGCCGCGCCGGTCCAGGCCCGCCCGCTCGGGGGGTGGTTGCGTCCGGTGGTCAGGCCCACCCCGACACCGGCCAGGACGGCGAACAGCGCCGCCGAGTTCCCCGAGGCGACGATCCACGCCAGGGGGCGCATCCCGTCGTCCGATACGAGGGGCGTCAGATGCACCGTCATCATGCCCAGCACCGCCAGCGCGCGTGCCAGATCGAGCCCGGCGACCCGGATGCGGGTGGCGCGGGGTGGGGGCGGGGGCGACGGCTCGGCGGCGCACGCGTGCGCGAGGGTGCCGCCCCGGGCGGGGATGTCCGGCGGGAGGCTCGGTGCCGGGGGGGGGTCCGCCGAGCGGGCCCGCTGCGGCACGGCCGTCATCGCGGACCGCCGACGCTCGCCGCCTCCCCGGGTGGCGGTGGCGCCGTGGTGTCCGGACGCGCGGGAATGCCGATCCAGCGCGTCCCTGGGGGGATGTACTCGCCCTTCATCACCAGCGACAACGGCGCCAGCTCGGCATGGGAACCCAGGGTCGCGCCGTAGAGGACGATGCCGCGGACGCCCATCGAGCTACCTTCCTCCAGCCGCACCCGGCCCATCTTCATCACCCGGTCCTCGAACAGGTGCGTTTGGAGGGAGACATGGGCCCCGACGGCGACATCGTCGCCGAGGTGAACCAGGTCGAACTCGGTGAGGTAGGTGGTGTCCAGCAGGACGCGCCGGCCGACGGTGACGCCGAACAGGCGCAGCATCGGCGCGAGCATCGGGGTCCCGGTCAGGGTCTGGAGCAGCACGGGGACGGCGGTCGCCTCGTAGATGCCGGTCATGAACTCGGTGCGTCGCACGAAACCGCTCCACAGCGCCTCGACCCGTGGCCGGTACCGCCCCAGCAGCAGCCACTTCATCCCGGCCACCACCAGCACGGTGAGGACCGAGAAGCCGAGCGCGACGAGGGGGGTGGCGGCGACGGTCAGCCAGGCGGGGGTCTCCGCCGCCAGGAACGACACCACCATCAGCGTGCCGAAGGTCGACAGCCCCAGCAGCGTTCCGGGCAGCGTGATCCGGACGAACTCCACGATGTAGCGCAGCACGACCTTCCAGCGCGGCGGCGCGAACGTGGTCGACTCGTCGAACTCCTCATAGATCTCCCGTTTCGGCAGGAAGATCGCCGGGGATCCGAGCCACGAGGTCCCGGCCGGCATACCGGCTGTGGGCGGGATCGACATGACACCGATCAGGGAGTCGTCGCCCATGGAACTGCCGCAGGGGACGAAGGCCGCGTTGCCGACGAATGCACGGTCGCCCACCGAGGTCGGCCGGAAGGCGACGTGGCCGTTGGCGTAGATGGCGGCGCCGACCGAGCCCATGTCGGCGACGAAGGACCCCTCCCCCAGGCTCAGCAGGTCGGGGTCGATGTTGGCGATGGTCGCGATCTCGGTGTTGCGGCCGATGTGGGCGCCGAGCCGTCGCAACCAGTGAGGGGTATAGAGCGTCCCGAACAGCGAGTTGGTGAGTTCGAGGTTGACGCCGAGCAACTGGTCGGAGAACCACTTCTCCACGCCGAGCGTCGAGCGCAGGTGGTGGATGCCGATGGGCGTCTTCTCCAGGGCGAACCGCCGCATGATCAAGATGAGGGTGCACACCGTCGCGACGAACAGGGGCCCGGTGGCCACGGTGGCCCACAGCGCGGCCATGTGGTCGAACGACATCAGCATCGTCCACACCAGCACGACGGCCGGGACGAGGGCGCCCATGGGCAACAGTTCCAAGGCGGCGATGCTCAGCAGGAACCGCTGCCGCTGGGGGCCGCCCCACGTGGTGGGCGCGCGCGGGCAGGTGAGCATCTCACCGACCACCGGGTCGGCCTCCCGGGCGCCACGGGCCGCGGGTGACCCGTCCCACCATTCGCGGGCCGGCACGCGGACTCCCTGGGGCAGCAACGACTGGTCGCCCAGGACGCCGTGCGCCCCGACGCGAGCGCCGGGCGCGAGCACCGCGTTGGCGCCCACCATGGCGTGCCGGCCGACGACGATCCGGCCGATGTGCAGCCAGCCGCCGTGAATCTCGTAGCCAGCAAGGTGTGTGGCGTAGCCGACGGTCGCGTTGGCGTCGACGGTGATCAGGCTCGGCAGCGGGATCTCGGCGGTGCCCAGGTGCGCGCTCGCCGCTACCTCGGCGCCGCACCAGCGCAGGTAGGTGTTGGCGTAGGGCGACCCGGCGAGCCGCGGCATCGGAGACAGGGACATCGCCCGGGTCACGATCCACACGCGCAGGTGCATCAGGCCGTACAGCGGGTGGGCTCCCTCCTCGATGCGGCGCCCGAACAAGACGGCGGCCAGCGTCGGCAGCCCCCACCGGGAGACGAGGTAGGAGACGGGCACGCTGAGCATGAGTTCGACAAGCATCGCGATGCTCGGCTCGCCTTCGTTCAGCGCGTAGATGACGCCGATGGGAAGCATGGCGACGGCGACGAAGAGCACGATCCAGGCCAGCTGGCCCAACCCGAACGCCACGATCCGGCCGGTGCTCGGGCGTGGCGGCCGCCGCGCCGCGACGGCTTCGGCGGTGTCGCCGCTCCCCCGGTCGGGTCCGCTCGACTCCAGGTGGGCGGCGAGCCGCCGGATGGTGGGGTGCTCGTAGAGTTCGGGAACGGCCAGGCCCGCCATCCCGAAGCGGCCGCTGCGACGCAGTGCCGAGACCAGCGTGGCGGCGACGAGTGAATGCCCGCCCAGGTCGTCGAACAGGTTGGCGGTCACGGAGAGGGCATCGGGCGGCAGCCCCAGGGTGTCCGCCCACGCGGCCTGGAGGAAGGTCTCGATCTCGCCGTCGGCCGGAACGTACTCCCCGACGCTCACCAGCGGGTCGGTCGCCGGGCGCGGGAGGGCCTTGCGGTCGGCCTTCCCCGAGGGCATGAGCGGGATGGTGTCGATCACGTCGATGTAGTCGGGAACCATGTAGGGCGGCAGCTTGCCGCGGGCGTGATCGTGGAGGGCGTGCCGCAGCGCATCCACGTCGTCGACACGGCGGGCCAGCAGGACGAAGGCGGCGAGGCGTCCGCCGTTGCTCTCCTTGTCGATCAGGGTGACGACGGCGGCCTGAACGGCGTCGTTCTCCTGCAGGGAGGTCTCGATCTCGCCCAGGTCGACGCGGTGGCCGCGCACCTTGACCTCCGCGTCGGCGCGTCCCAGGTATTCCAGTTCACCGTCGGCGGTGAGCCGGACCAGGTCTCCGGTGCGGTACAACCGGTCGCCGTGCTCGTTGGTGATGAACTTGGCGGCGGTGAGTTCGGGCCGGTTGAGGTAGCCGATCGCGACGCCGACGCCGCCGATGGCCAGTTCCCCCATCGCCCCTGCGGGGACGGGGCGGCCGTCATCGTCCAGGAGCGCGGCGAAGTAGGTGGGCAGCGGGACGCCGATGGTGACCGGGCGCCCCGGCACGAGTTCGGCGTAGGTGCAGGAGGAGGTGCACTCGGTCGGGCCGTAGGTGTTCAGGATGCGCCGGTGGGGACCGCCCCAGCGTTCGACGAGCCCCTGCGGGCAGGCCTCCCCGCCGAGGTTGAGGGTGCGCAGGAGCGGAAGATCGCGGTCGACGGTCGCCAGGACGGTCGGGACGCCGTGGTAGAAGGTGACCCGGTTCTCCTCCAGGAAGTCGGCCAGCCCGCTGCCGACCTGCCGGCCGTCGACGGGGCCCGCGACCATCGTGGCGCCGACCCCCCAGGTGGGCCACAGCTCCTCCAGCGAGAAGTCGAAGGCGATCGTGAGGCCCTGATAGACGCGGTCGGTCGGCCGGACGTCGTAGATCTGGATGACGACGTCGACGAAGTTCGTGATGGCCGAGTGCGGCACGAGGACACCCTTGGGGCGGCCGGTCGAGCCGGACGTGTAGATCACGTAGGCCTCGGGGTCACCGCCCCGGTCCACCTGGGGCCGCGACGGGGAGGCGAGGGCGATGTCGTCCGCTTCGGCGTCCACGACGACCAGCGGGACCCCCGATTCCCGCGCCACGTCCGCTTTCTCCGCAACGGTGACGAGGCACACCAGGGAAGCGTCGGAGGCGAAATACTCGACCCGATCAGCGGGTGCCGCCGGATCGATGGGAACGTATGCCGCTCCGGTCTTGACGACACCCAGGACGGCGACGTACATGTCACGCGAGCGAGGAATGTAGATTCCGACGCGGCATCCGGGGCCGGCGCCGCGCCTCATCAGGTGATGCGCGAGGCGATTGGCTCGGGTTTCGAGATCCCCGTAGGTGTCCTCCTCTCCCGCACACACCAGCGCGATCAGGGCAGGATCGTGGTCGACCGATCGCTCGAAGAAGTCGATCAGCCGGTGGGGACGGTGCGAGGAGTCCACCTCATCACGGGGGAGGAGATATTCCTGGTGAACATGCAAAGACGCCGGGGTAAACGTGAGTGACATGGAGAAGAGAAACCTTCAATTGTGGGGGGGGTGTTGCCTCCCGGCGGAGCGAATCCGTCATTCCGGTCAGGCATGGCGATGCTAGCAAGATCTCTCAGCTTTTTCCCAGGTGAACTGGACGATATCTACTCACCCGCCCGTTTCCCCTAGCCACTGACGCTGCCCTGGCTGGAGGCCCCGCGCGGCTGACCAGGTGAGCGGCTCCCGCAGCCCACAACCGCCGAGGACGGCGTGGGCGGGGGCGACGCTGCCGTGCGCGGCGCGCACGGCCCAGGACCAGCGGGCGAGCACGACCCCGTCCACCTTCGGGCCCGGAGGCCTCCGGCGCCTCCGCTCACCGGCCACACACACCCGAGACAAACGGCTGCAACCGCGTCCGGGCGAGCTGGCCAAGCCCCCTCAACACGCGTATATTTACCGCCAGAGCGGCGTTGAGCCGGAAAAATACCATTGAACTGGGAGTGAACGATGCGTTTCTTGTTCCTGAGCCTGCGGGCGGCGATGGTCGGGGGCATGGGTAAGCACATGGCTGAGATCGTGTTCCACGACCAGCCGCGCTGATCGACCCCGATCGCACGACACCGGCGCCGAGACCACCTGGGTCTCGGCGCTTTTTCGCGCCCCGCGGGCACCCGCGCCCGGCTGGCTCCCGGCCCACCCCTCCCCATACGCTGGTAGGTATGGTTGAGCCCTTTGATGCCGTCGACGTCATCCGGACCAAGCGAGAACGTCAGACCTTGTCCGACGATCAGATCGCCTGGGTGATCGACGCCTACACCCGCGGCGTGGTCGCCGACGAGCAGATGTCCGCCCTCGCGATGGCGATCTTCCTCAACGGAATGGGTCGCCCCGAGATCGAGCGCTGGACGCGCGCCATGATCGAGTCCGGGGAGCGGCTCGACTTCACATCACTGGGGGCGACCGCCGACAAGCACTCCACCGGCGGGGTGGGCGACAAGATCACACTGCCCCTGGTGCCGCTGGTGGCCGCCTTCGGCGTCCGCGTGCCGCAACTCTCGGGCCGTGGCCTGGGGCACACCGGCGGGACGCTGGACAAGATGGAGTCCATCCCCGGCTGGCGGGCCAACCTCTCCAACGAGGAGATGTTCACGATCCTGCGCGAGGTGGGCGGCGTCATCTGCGCGGCAGGCTCCGGCCTGGCTCCCGCCGACAAGAAGCTGTACGCACTGCGCGACGTCACGGGGACCGTCGAGTCGATTCCGCTGATTGCCTCTTCGATCATGGGCAAAAAGATCGCCGAAGGAACGCAAACGCTCGTGCTGGACGTGAAGACCGGCTCCGGTGCGTTCATGAAGGACCTGGCCTCCGCGCGCACACTGGCCGAGACGATGGTGAGGCTGGGCACAGCCGCAGGCGTCAACACCGTGGCGCTCCTCACCGACATGAACACCCCCCTGGGACGCACGGCCGGTAACGCACTGGAGGTGCGGGAGTCGGTCGAGGTCTTGGCCGGTGGCGGTCCGGCCGACGTCGTCGAGCTCACCATCGCTCTGGCGAGGGAGATGGTCGCCGGGGCCAAGGTCGACGCAGACCCGCTCGACGCGCTCACCAGCGGGCGGGCGATGGATGTGTGGAACGACATGATCGCGGCGCAGGGCGGCGACCCGTTCGCGAGCTTGCCTGTGGCCCACCATCAGCAGGTTTTGACCGCACATCAAGGTGGGGTGATCTCTCGCATCGACGCCTGGGACATCGGGCTGGCGGCCTGGCGCCTGGGTGCGGGTCGCGCGCGCAAGGAGGACCCGGTACAGGCCGCAGCAGGGGTCGAGCTTCATGTCGACCTCGGCGATCACGTGCACGCCGGACAACCGCTGCTGACACTGCACACCGACGATCCCGAACGCATCGAGTCGGCCGAGGAGGCCGCCAAGCGGGCGATCGACATCGGCGGCCCCGTCCCGGACCGCTCGCTCATCCTCGACCGGATCGACTGACCCGGCTCGTGCGCGGGTGGGCGGATAACCCCACCCCGACGACTTCGCGACCTCTCGGGCTCTCCCGGTACACGCCCGTGATCTAACAACGCTCTCTTCCAGTTTGCGGATCGCTCCTCGCATCTTTTAGACTGACGGTCGGTCGGTCAAGGTTTGGGGGAAACGTGACCAGAGTGAGCATGCAGCCGCGGCAGCGGAAGAATCAGATCCTCGACGCCGCAGAGCACCTCTTCACGACGAAGGGCTTCCAAGCGACCACCATCGAGGACATCTTGGCGGCGACCGGCATCGCCAAGGGAACGCTGTATTACCACTTCAGCGGCAAGGAAGAGATCCTCACGGCCATCATCGATCGGACGATCGAGGCGGTGGCGGCGCGCGCACAACACATCGCCGACGGCGATGCAGATCCCCTGACGAAATTCGTGGCGATCCTCGCGGGCGCTCAGGCCCCGTCGACGAACGCGGAACTCACGGAACAGCTGCACGTCGCTGGCAATGCCGAGTTCCATCTGCAGTCCAACGTCGCCATGGTGCGCGGACTCACCCCGTGCCTCGTCCAGGTGGTGATTGAGGGCGTGAGCACGGGGACCTTCAACACGCCACAACCCCTGGAGGACGTCGAGATCTTGCTGATAGCTGGTGGCATGCTAACCGATGAAGGCATCTTCGTCGGCGAGACCAGCCAGCGCCAACGCCGCCTACTGGGGGTCATCCAGGCCGCCGAACGCCTCCTCGGGTGCGAACCCGGAGCGCTGCTCACGCGCCTCGGGGGCATGCTGTGAGGCACTTTCGGTTTCTGTTCGTCGGCGCCCTCGTCGACTCAATCGGCACGGGGGTGAGCGCGTTCGCCCTCGCGGCTTACCTGTTCGGGCGCTACGAGTCCGTGACGGCGGTGGCAGCGGCCCAGCTGTGCGCGTTCACCCCGCTCGTCGTCCTGGCACCGATCGCTGGCACGCTGGCCGACCGTTTCG
>RRZT010724284.1_pt1 | contig 12221 bp, 8 predicted proteins | sample 2165551 | NCBI WGS metagenome assembly RRZT01 (sample SAMN10456910, study PRJNA506462) | wastewater metagenome | biome: wastewater; feature: sludge; material: wastewater sludge; isolation source: wastewater sludge with Escherichia coli K12::gfp cells carrying plasmid... | place: USA: Moscow, Idaho ... | reverse complement strand
CGGTGCCGGACGGAGCGTCCGCCTTGCGCGGGTGGTGCAACTCGATGATCTCGACGGACTCGAAGAACGGGGCGGCCGCTGCTCCGAACTTCATCATCAGCACTGCCGCGATGGAGAAGTTGCTGGCAATCAGCACCCCGGTGCTGGGGGCGTTGCCCACCCATTCACGCACCTCGCTCAGCTTTGCGTCGTCGAAACCGCTGGTGCCAACCACCATGTGCAGCCCGTTCTCGACGCACCACTTGATGTTGTCCATGACCTGCGAAGGATGTGTGAAATCAACTACCACGTCGGCGCCCAGCGCGACGGCACGGTCGTCACCGAGGTCACAACGGGCGACCAGCTGCAGATCGGACGCCCCGTCCACGGCATCGACGATGATGCGACCCATCCGACCCTTCGACCCGAAGACTGCCACCTTGGTCATGGCCCCACCTTTCGCTTCTGCCTGCTGCTGGGCTTGCGTGATCTCTGCGCTTGACTCCGGCGAGCGCGGCTCGACCGGACGGCACAACCCTACGGCACCACTGCGACGCGAACACAGTGGCCCGCCCCTGTGTCAGGGACGGGCCACTGCGTTACAAAGCCAGCCTGGTCAGACAACCGGCCAGGTCACTGGGCGTCTTGCTCCGGCGTCTCCTCATCCTCCACGACAGGAATCAGCGAGAGCTTGCCACGGTCGTCGACCTCGCTGATCTCGACCTGCAGCTTCTGGCCGACACTCAGCACGTCCTCGACGTTGTCGACACGCTTGCCCTTGTTGAGGTCACGCAGCTTGCTGATGTGCAGCAGGCCATCCTTGCCCGGCAGCAGCGAGACGAAGGCTCCGAAGGTGGTCAGCTTGACCACGGTCCCGAGGTAGCGTTCGCCGCGCTCCGGCATCGTCGGATTGGCGATGGCGTTGACCATCTGGCGAGCGGCCTCAGCGGCCTCGCTGGTTTCGGCACCGATGTAGATGGTGCCGTCCTCCTCGATGCTGAGGTTGGCGCCGGTGTCGTCCTGGATCTGGTTGATCACCTTGCCCTTGGGCCCGATCACCTCACCGATCTTGTCAACCGGGATCTTCACGGTGATGATCCGCGGCGCGTACAGGCTCATCTCGTCCGGCCGGTCGATGGCCTCAGCCATCACGTCCAGCAGGGTGAGCCGGGCGTCCTTGGCCTGGGTCAGCGCCTGGGCCAGCACCGAGGCAGGGATACCGTCGAGCTTGGTGTCCAGCTGCAGGGCGGTGATGAAGTCCTTGGTGCCGGCGACCTTGAAGTCCATGTCGCCCAGCGCGTCCTCGGCGCCCAGGATGTCGGTCAGCGCGACGTAGCGCATCTGGCCGTCGATCTCGTCGCTCATCAGGCCCATCGCGATGCCGGCGACCGGCGCCTTCAGCGGCACGCCCGCGTTCAGCAGCGAGAGCGTGGACGCACACACCGAACCCATCGAGGTGGAGCCGTTGGAGCCGAGCGCCTCGGACACCTGACGGATCGCGTAGGGGAACTCCTCGCGCTTGGGCAGCACCGGCACCAGGGCACGCTCGGCGAGCGCTCCGTGGCCGATCTCACGGCGCTTCGGCGACCCGACCCGGCCGGTCTCACCGGTGGAGTAGGGCGGGAAGTTGTAGTTGTGCATGTAGCGCTTGGTGGTCTCGGGCGCCAGCGAGTCGATCTTCTGCTCCATGTCGAGCATGTTCAGCGTGGTGACGCCCAGAATCTGGGTCTCGCCGCGCATGAACAGCGCCGAACCGTGCACCCGGGGGATGACCCCGACCTCAGCGCTCAGCGTGCGAATGTCGCGCAGCCCGCGGCCGTCGATGCGCACCTCCTCGGTGAGCGTCTTGCGGCGCACGACCTTCTTGGTGAGCGCGCGGTAGGCGCCGGTGATCTCTTTCTCACGGCCCTCGAACTGGCCGTCGAGTTCGGTGTGCAGGTCGGCGAGCAGGTTCTCGGTCGACACCTCGCGCTCGTGCTTGCCCACGATGGTCATCACGTTGGCCAGCCGCTCGGTGGCGGCGGCCGAGACGGCCTCGAACACGTCCGGCTGGTAGTCCAGGAACACCGGGTAGCTGCCGACGCTCTTGGGGAACTTGGCGGCCAGTTCGACCTGCGCATCGCACAGCGCCTTGATGAACGGCTTGGCGGCCTCGAGGCCCTGGGCCACGATCTCTTCGGTCGGGGCGACGCGGCCGGAGCGAACCAGATCCCAGGTCTGCTCGGTCGACTCGGCCTCGACCATCATGATCGCGACGTCGCCGTCAGCCAGCACACGGCCGGCCACCACCATGTCGAAGGTGGCGTCCTCGAGTTGCGCCACGGTGGGGAAGCCGACCCAGTCGTTGCCGATCAGGGCGACGCGCACGCCGCCGACGGGGCCGGTGAACGGCAGGCCGGCCAGGGTGGTGGACGCCGAGCCGGCGTTGATGGCCAGCACGTCGTAGAGCACGTCGGGGTTGAGCGCCATGACGGTGATGACGACCTGGACCTCGTTGCGCAGCCCCTTCACGAAGCACGGCCGCAGCGGACGGTCGGTGAGCCGGCAGGCGAGAATCGCGGCCTCGCCGGGCCGTCCTTCACGACGGAAGAACGAGCCGGGAATGCGTCCCGCGGCGTACATGCGCTCTTCGACGTCGACGGTCAGGGGGAAGAAGTCGACACCGTCGCGCGGGTTGTTCGACGCGGTGGTGGCCGAGAGCAGCATGGTGTCGCCGTCGAGGTAGACAGAGGCGGAACCGTTGGCCTGGCGGGCCAGCAGGCCCGACTCGAAGCGGACGACGTGCTTGCCATGGGTGCCGTTGTCGATGACGGCTTCGGTGTACTGCAGATCAGGTCCCTCCACGGGGACTCCTTTCGGGTTACCCACCGCTGCGGCGACACGTCCGAACTTCGGCGATTTGAACCCGGTCTTCGATCGAGGCCCGCGGGGTTCTCGACCCGAAAGCCACTACCGAGGACCGAGGATTCACGTGCGATCGCGCGGTGGACGGTGGATGTTTGCTGTTCAGTTGTTCGGTCGGACGGCTCGTCGCCGAGCCGTCCGGCCGGGAAAGCGTTCAGGGGAGCGGCATGAGCCACTCCCCTGTCGAAGTCAGCGACGCAGGCCGAGCCGCGCGATCAGTTCGCGGTAGTGCTCGATGTCTTGCTTCGCGACGTAGTTCAGCAGCCGGCGGCGCTGGCCGACCAGCAGCATCAGGCCACGGCGGCTGTGGTGGTCGCCCTTGTGCACCTTGAGGTGTTCGGTCAGGTGCGCGATGCGGCGGGTGAGCAGAGCGATCTGCACGTCCGGCGAACCCGTGTCACCCGGCTTGGTGGCGAATTCTTCGATGGTCTTCTTCTTCAGATCAGCGTCCATGAAGGCTGCTGCTCTCCTCTCGGTTTCCCGTTGCGCGGCGCACCCCTGCCGGTGGCACGATGTCGAATGAGATCGCTGGGCTGCTCTGACGAGTCCGCGGGCGTCCTGACGCCAACAACGAAGCTTACCGCACCCCGGCGAGCCAACCGAATCGTCGGTGGTCGACGCCTGGCGCGGCCCGGCTTCGGATGCGAGAATGCAGGCTCCCCCGGTCCGGGGCCACTCCAGAGGTTCGTAGATGCCCATGCTCGCTCGATTGTCCGCACTTGTCGCCGCGACGGCGCTGGCAGTGTCCACGCTCACCCTGAGCGCCCGACCGGCTGCGGCGAAGGTGACCGACGGCGCCTACTTCAACGACCCACTGGTGACGTCGAAGCAGTACACCATCAGAAACCGAATCCGTACGTTGATCGACAAGACCCCTGGCCCGACGAAGAAGTCCGCAGCGGGGGTGATCCGGGTGGCCATGTACAGCTACTCCGACACCGAGAAGGGCACCATCGACGCACTGGTCCGCGCCGCCAAGCGAGGGGTGCAGGTGCGGCTCATCCTGGACAGCGACACCACGCTCGAGCCGGGCTACACCCAGTACGCCGACTACTTCACGAACCTGGCGCGCAGGTACCATCCGGCGTTCCAGGTGAGGTTCTGCCCGATCGGACGGGGCTGCATCGGCAACCTGAACCCGCAATCCAACAACCACAACAAGTTCTTCCTCTTCTCGCGAACCGACGGCACCAGCCAGGTCGTGGTCCAGTCGTCGGCGAACCTCAACAAGACCAACGCGGTCAGCTACTGGAACAACGCCGTGGTTCTCGTCAACCCGGGTCTCTACGACGACTACCGCCTCTACTTCCACGATCTCTGGGTGCAGACGGCGTCCAGCGATTACGGACGCGTGACCAGCAGCGGCAACGCCAAGGTCTGGCACTTTCCGATGGCCATCGGCGACCCGGTCGCCGAGACCTTGAGTCGCGACGTCACCTGTACCGGCAACACCGCCGTCGGCCTGCGGGGGCGCACGATCCTTCGGGTCGCGATGAAGGACTTCTACCGGATCGAGGTCGCCGAGGCCCTGTGGACACTGGCAGATGGCGGTTGCCTGATCAACGTCGCCTACGACGAGCCGGCCGCGATCGAGCCCTACCTGAGCCAGTCGGCCGCCGTGGTGGCCGCGCTGAGCCGTCCGCTGGTGCACCCCGGGGGCGGGATTCAGTTGTTCCTGGCGGGTCCGAGCACAGCGGACAACCCCCAGCGCCGGCTGATCCACTCGAAGTACCTCCTGATCGAGGGCACCTATGCCGGTAAGCGGAACACCAAGGTGGTCTTCACCGGCAGCCACAACTTCTCCTACGGTTCGCTACGGGACAACGACGAAACGCTTCTCCGGGTGGCCAGCACGAAGATCCATGACCAGTACCGCACGAACTTCAGGCGGATCGTGTCGACTCTCGACTGAACCGAGTCGCGGTGGCCCCGGAACTGAAATGGCCCTGCCCAGAGCTGTCGAAAAGCGTGGTGCTCGTGCGTGATCCCTGTGCACGCTTAACCGATTCCTGAGGAGGAACCATGAAATATGTGCTGATGTTCGCCGCCGACGCGTCGGCGATGGCCGATGTCGACCCCGCCGTCGCACAAGAGGTGTACGGGCGGGTCTACCAGTGGTTCGCCGAGAACGCCGCGGTGATCACCGACAGCGGTGCAGAGTTGCTGGGCGCCGAGACCGCGACCACCGTGAAGAGCGGCGGCGTGCTGGTCGACGGGCCGTTCAGCGAAGCCAAAGAGGTGATCGGCGGCTTCAGCGTGATTGACGTGCCCGACCTCGACGCCGCGCTCGACCTGGCCAAGTCGTGGCCGATGCTCGAGTTTCCCGGCGTCTGCGTCGAGGTGCGGCCCATGGTGGTGGACTACTCGCAGTTCGAATGACCACTGCGCCGAGTGACGACGAGCTGGCCGGACTGCTGCGCGAGCAGTCCGGCCGGTTGGTGATGCGGCTGTCGCGTCGGTTCGGTGACTTCGACCTGGCCGAAGACGCCGTGCAGGCGGCGGTCGTCGAGGCCCTGGTCGCCTGGCGGCGCGACGGGCTGCCCGCCAATCCGGTGGCCTGGTTGAGCCTGGCCGCCAGACGCAACGCCCTGGACGGCCTGCGCCGCACCCGCCGGCTCACCGACCTGCCCGACGACCTCGACCCGCCGGCGGCGGACCCGCACGAGTCGTCGTTGGGCGACCGCACCGATGACCGGCTGGCCCTGCTGTTCGCCTGCTGCCACCCGGCCCTGGCCATCGAGGCGCGCATCGCCCTGACCCTGCGGGCGGTGCTCGGCCTGACTACCGGGCAGGTGGCTCGGGCCTTTCTGATCAACGAGCCCACCCTCGCCCAGCGCATCGTGCGGGCCAAGCGCAAGATCACCCAGGCCGGCATCGCCCTCGAAGTGCCCGCGCCCCAGGCCCGCGCGGCCCGGCTCGGCGACGTGCGCACCGTGATCTATGCCTGTTACAACGAGGCCTACGTCTCGACCACCGGCACCGACGATCGGGCGCTGGGCGCCGACGCCCTGTGGCTGGCCGAACTGGTCGCGCAAGCATTCGCCGACGGCGCCGAGAACTGGGGTCTGGCGGCCCTGCTGGCCACTCAGCACGCGCGAGCCGCGTCACGGTTCACCGCCGGGGGCGACCTGGTGCGGCTGGCCGATCAGGACCGCGCCCTCTGGAACGCCGAGTTGCTGCAGCGCGGACGCGACCACCTGGCCCGGGCCGCCCGACTGCGCTCCCCCGGGCCGCTGCAGTTGCAGGCGGCCGTCGCCGCCGTGCACGGAGAGGCCGTCACCTGGGGTGACACCGACTGGGCTCAGATCGTCGGCCTATACGAGCTTTTGGCCAAGCTCGACCCGAGCCCGATCGTGCGGCTGAACAAGGCCGTGGCGCTGGCAGAGTTCAAGCCCGGCCGCACCGCCGTCGCGCTGGCCGAACTGGATGCCCTCAGCGCACCGCTCGCCGGGTACCACCCCTACCACGCGGCCCGAGCCGAACTACTGCGCCGGCTCGGCCGCCACGACGAGGCCGCAGCCGCAGACCTGAGGGCCCTGAGCCTGACCGGCAACGACGCCGAACAGCGGCTGCTGCGCAGCCGCCTGCCACCCACAACCAAGTGAGCACGATTCGGCACCGCTACCGGTGCCTGATCCAGCAGACTTCGCCGACCCGCGGTTAGGCTGACCGCGAGGTCTTTCCCCAGGCCAGGGCGGAGTTGCCATGAAAACCACCCCGTACGCTCGATCGTTGGCAGTCGTCACCGCGTGTCTGCTGGTGGGTTCGATGCTGACCGCCCTGCCCGCACAGTCACCACGGGCGGCCCCCGGAACGGCGCGGGTGATCACTGCGCCGCTGCCCACCGAGCCTGACGACTACGACGTGCTTGCCGCCACGGGTGACTGGATCTGGGCCATGTTGCCTGGTGATTCCACCGTCGATAACACCAGCCTGTCGAAGGACGGCGGACGAACCTGGACCCGGCTCGGCATGATGCCGGAGAGTTCGCACTACGTCGCTGGAGCCGGCCGACTGGCCTACTTCGGTGGCGACGACGGGCTCGGCGTGCCGTACTTCTTCTACCCCACCGATATCGACAACGGCGATTGGCAGGAGCTGTGGTCGGTGGCTGCCGCCGGTACGAAAGCGATGCTCGCCAGCAATCTGTACCTGGTGCGGTCGGGGCACGACGACAACGTCAGAGTGCGGTTCGCCACGCTACCGAAGAAACTGGCCAAGCCCACCCAGCGGTACTCGTTCACCGCCGATTCCGCCTATCTGATACGTCTGACCCACACCGCCGGCTCGGCCGACTACGCGTCCGTGGTCGACGTGCGCACGGCGAAGAGCGTCGGCCGCCTGACTCTGCCGAGCACCGCACAGCACCAGGTCAGCGGGTCTGCGGTGTATTCGCTGACCGCGACCAAGGCGGGTCTGCAGCTGTGCCGACAGCCCCTGCCGTCCGGAAACCGCCACCTGCTCGACGGTCATCGGTGGCGACCAGCGCAGGGCGAACGCGACGCTGTACCAGTTCGGCGCCAATGCGATCGTGCGCCCCACCCCCAAGGCGGACCCGCTGCTCGTGTCGGCCACCGGCACGGTCACCCGGGTGGCGCTTCCGGCCGGCACGACTTCGTGGCAGCGGGACGGCACCGGTGACCCCAGCCGTCCCTTGCTGCGCACCGTGGACGCGCTCGGAAACCCCCACCACCTGCGAGTCGCGCCCGACGGCAGCGTCACCGAGTACTTGAAGGTGAAACAGAAGCCGCTGGAGGTATTCGACCTGACCCTTGCGCCCACGCAGGTTTTCGGCACGCTCTGGGGTTGGCAACCGGAGCGGTTCAAGTGGGGTTGGGGGCCGCTGCAGCAGCAATGGGCATTGAGCAAAGATTCGATCGGCCCGGCCATGGCCACCCCGTTCGCGGTGAGCATGGTGACCGGGTCGCGGTGGATCGTCAGCGACAGCCGTGACCGGCAGAATCTCTATGACGCAGCACGCAAAGGTGCGCGGGTACGCGACGCCGACGCCCTGAGCGGACCGTTCCTGTTGTACGAAAACTCAGTGGCCATGGTCACGGGCCGTTCTGTTGCCACCACGCGCCCCAGAGCGATCTTCGGCAGCCTCGTCGCCGAGCGCGTCACCGCGCCCAAGGGAAAGAAGGGCTATTGGGTGGCGGTGCGCAACCTGGCCGCCTCGACGAAGAAGCCGGTGACCGTACAGGTGTCGCCGGATAGCCGACTCTTCTCACGCCTGTTCTTCTGGGGCGACTGGCTGGGCACCACTGTGGAACCGGGGCGGCTGCGGCTGGTCAACTGGCGCACCGGCACCGTGTTGACCCGTGCCGCCGACCTGAACTACCTGGGTGACGGATTCGCCGTCGTGAGCGATGACGACTACCGGCTGTCGACCCTGAACCTGAGCACGGGCACCGTGACGCAACTCGAGAAGGGCAGCTCATCGCTGGAGTTCTCGGCGTACGGCAACAGGGTGGCCTACCAAGACTCGAAGAGTCTGATCGTCCGCACCGTGCCCGGCACCAGCCGTCCCCGGCTGTTGGGCGCCCTGACCAGCGGCAGGGCCACCAAGAAGTCGCCGTGGAAGGCGGCCATCGACCTCACCAAGCCTGTTGCGGCCGGCACCCTGGTGATCCGCGACGCCAAGGGCCGCGTGGTGCGCACGCTGGCCACGGCGGCGTCCGACACCGGCTCGCTGCGGGGCATCTCGTGGACGGGCCGCGACACCGCCGGGCGCCAGCTGAAGGGCCGCTATACCTGGGAACTGCTCGCCGCAGCCAGCGACGGCACCGGCTTCGCGGTCTCGGTCACCGGCGATGGACGCGCGGGCGGCACGATCACCGCCGGGTGATGGTTGTGGGCGCTCACTACTGTGGCGACACCCCCAGCCTGATCAAACCAGCGTGATCGGAGCCGCGACGATGCCTCGTTGTGCTGCCTCAAGGCCCGCACTGGCTGCGGTATTGGCCGCCACACTGCTGGCCGGCTGCATCGGCACCACGCCCCCGCCGGCCACCGTCGACCCGCCACGCAGCGACCCCGCCATCGTGGTGCAAGAGCCGCTGCCCACCAGGGCCGTCGACTTCACCGTGCTGGCGGCCACCCGCGACGCGATCTGGGCCTCGTTCGATGGGCCAGGGGCGATGCAGGGTGATCGGTTGTCGCTCGACGGAGGGCTGACCTGGAACCCGGGAATTGACAAGTGGTCGATCGGCTCGGCGAGCGGCAGTGACGGCCGGTTCGGCTACGCCGCGACCAACGACGAGCTGCCGATCCCCTACGTGATGAACCCGGACGACCCGACCGCCGCCAAGGCGCTGCGGTGGCGCGACGACGGCTCGCGCTACCTCGCCGTCGGGGTGGGGGCCGCGCTGAGCAGCAACGGCAAACTGACCACGCCGACCAGCCGCCGTACGGTGACGTTCCCCACGCTGCCCGCTGCAGCGACCAAACCCAAGCACACCTATGCGTTCACCGGTGACGCGGCCTTCGCGTTGCGGATCACTCGCACCACCGGCGCCCATGACTACGTGGCCATGGTCGATGTACGCACCGGCAAGAAGGCGGGCGTGCTCACCCTGCCGCGCACGTCTGTTCACCGGGTGGGTGGCTCGAACGTCTATTCGCTGTTCGCCGACGGCCAGGGTCTTGCCCTGTGCCGGCAGCCGCTGCCGTCGGGTCGGCCGTCGTGCCAGCCGGTGGCCACGGGTGATCATCGCGGAACGCACCCGCGGTTGTACCAGTTCGGCGCCCTATCGGTGATTCACGATCCGCTCAGCCTGCACCCGCTGCTCGTCGAGGACGGCCGGGTCACCCCGGTGGTGCTGCCGGCCGGCACCACCTCGTGGCGCGGCGAGGGCTCGGGCGACCCCACTCGTCCGCTGCTGCGCACCGTGGACGCAGCCGGCGAACCGCACCACGTGCGGGTGGCGGACGACGGGTCGACCGCCGAGTGGGTCACCCTGCCGCGTATTCCGCAGACCCCGTTCTCACTGGCGATCACTCCCACCACCGTGCTGGGCACCTGGAACGGCGACCGGCGCACGTGGGTGCGCGCACTGGCCGACGACCAACTGCAACCCGCCACCTGGGTGCCGGGCGCGGGCGTCACCGGCGCCTCGGGCGCGCGCTGGCTGATCTGGGGCGGCAAGGCGAGCCCCACCCTGTACGACCAGGGCAAGCCAGTGCGCACCGTGCAGGCCTCGGGGCTGAGCGGCCCGTACCTCGCAACCCGGGCCGGCGTGCAGTCGGTCACCGGGCGGCAGGTCAGCACCACGACGGCCGTGGCCCAGTTCGGCAGCCTGGTGGCCGAGCGGGCACCACGCAGCGCCGGCAAGGGGTGGCGGGTGGTCGTGCGCGACCTGGCCAACGCGAACGGCAAGCCGGCCACCGTCCGGCTGTCGAAGGGCGACTTGTACGGCAACGTGTACCTGTGGGGTGACTGGGTCGGGTCGACCGCCTACGACGATCGGGGCGACCTGCAGGCGGTGCTGCGCAACCACCGCACCGGCGCGACTCGCACCCACGCGGGCACGCTGTGGGCGCTGGGCGACGGCGTGGCCGTGCTCGACGATGCAGGTCAGTTGGCGGTGTGGAACGTCGGCACCGACGAACTGATCCGGTTGGGCAATCAGTTCGACTCACAAGCGTTCGCGCTGTCGGGCGACCTGCTCGTGTACACCACGTCGGCGGTCATGGTGGTGCGCCGGGTGCCGGGCGTGGCCACCAGCCAACCCCGGCTGTTGGGCGCGGTGACCGCAGGCGACGCCACCACCGAGTCACCCTGGACCGCCGACATCGACGCCACCAAACCGCTGGCGGCCGGCAACCTGACCATCACCGACAGCACCGGCCTGGTGGTGCGCACGCTGCCCACACCGGCCGCCCTCGACGGCTCGCTGCGCCGCCTTTCGTGGGACGGGCTGGACGACGCCGGCAACCCGGCGCCCAAGGGCACCTACACCTGGACCCTGATCGCCTTCGCCGTCGACACGTCGAGCCAGGTGGTGAACGTTACCGGCACCGGGGCCGCGACGGGCACGATCAAGCGCGGCTGATCGAGCTAACCATTGACTCGCAGGGTGCCCCACAGGCCCAGCTCGGCGCCGTAGCGGTAGGCTCCCCTGCGTATCGAGTGGTCGCCGCCGGACACGCCGCCCGTGCAATTGGTGATGTTCTACGTGCTCCCCGCAGGCGGCTCAGCAATACCCGTGCGCGACCTACCTCTCGAAGACGGAAGGTGCTCGACGCGGCCCGGCGATGAGTCATCGAATCGCGCCGATGCAGCGCGCGGACATCCGCCGTCAACCGGGCGCCACAGCCAGGCCCCTAAGCACCAGGCTTACTGACCGTAGTTGATTGATCCCCTGGATGGTGAGGATGACTCCACCCTCGCCTGTCTGGACGTCCCTTCCGTATAAAGTCAACGGGCGAGATTGATCATCATTAGGCTGTTCGAGTAAGAAAACCTTCTCACCCTGAAACGCCACGGCAGTTTGATGAGTAGCGTCGTTGAGTAAGCCCGAATTCCACATCACGTCGGTGCGGCCCGTGGTCGGATCGGTACCATACATTACACCGTTACCAGCAAACCACACCACCCGGCCTCGTGAATCAAGCATCGGAGAAATAGTGGCAGCGCCGAAGACATCAATACCGATGCGCAAGGGCGCACCGTCTGCGTCAACCACGGCACGTTCAGTCGACTTGCCAGTGAGCGTATTCCACTGACGTATGATCAGTGAATCACCTTGACTGGAAGACCTCCAGGTTAGGTAGCTGATGATATCGTCTTGACAGGGAGCGACAATGCCGACCGGAGGATTCACCTCGCCCGATGCTTCCACAGCAATCAGTTTTTGGCCCGAGTCATTTTGCGGGTAAAGTTGCGTGAGCATTTGAGGAAATTGGTCGGCGTCACCTTTGGTCACATCGCGAGCTTCCGCCAACCGCGTAAATTCTCTCCCGCTAAGTTCGGCCACGGCAAAGACTCGCTCACCACAAGCAGCAATTGTCTGCGTGTAGCCCAATACGTCGACGCCAGCGCTGGCCTCACCCTGTGCCACGATGACGTGCTCATGATAGCCTTCGTCGTCAGCACCTTCATTGAACAGTGACACGACAGCTCCGTTCGCGGTAACGAGCGCCGCGTCTTGTCGATTCGCTTTGGGGTTGGCTCGCCGGTGCATCGAATCATTCAGAAAATAGTCGAAGTTTGTGTCATAAAAGTACAGGCCAGCCTGGGTCCAAATCGGCTGGGCATTGTCCATACCCGACGTTCTAATGGCGCGAGTCGATCCATCACTAGACACCAAGATCAAGTAGCTAGGGCTACCAAAGTT
>RRZT010065716.1_pt1 | contig 12225 bp, 9 predicted proteins | sample 2165551 | NCBI WGS metagenome assembly RRZT01 (sample SAMN10456910, study PRJNA506462) | wastewater metagenome | biome: wastewater; feature: sludge; material: wastewater sludge; isolation source: wastewater sludge with Escherichia coli K12::gfp cells carrying plasmid... | place: USA: Moscow, Idaho ... | reverse complement strand
TTGCTCGACCTTGTTGCGGTAGGAATAACGCTTGACGCGTGCCAAACCGGAGTCGACAACGTAGCGGATTCCCGGCACGGTGAGCGAAGTTTCGGCGACATTGGTCGCCAGCACGATGCGCCGCCCGTTGTGCGGCTTGAAGATGCGCGACTGCTCCTCGGCCGACAGGCGGGCAAAGAGCGGCAGTATTTCCGGATGCACGCCGCCTCGACCAAAAGCGTGTTTACGCAGCGCCTCAGCGGCATCGCGAATCTCACGCTCACCGGGCAGAAAGACCAGAACATCTCCCGGCCCTTCGCGGTTCAGCTCGTCGCAGGCATCGACGATGGCATCGTAGAGATCGCGCTCTTCTTCCTTCTCGGCTTCTTCCGTCTGCACCGGACGGTAACGCACCTCGACCGGGAACAGGCGGCCGGAAACCTCGATCACCGGCGCTTTGTTAAAGTGCATAGAGAAGCGCTCGGCATCAATGGTCGCCGAGGTGATGATCAGCTTGAGATCAGGACGCTTTGGCAAAATCTGCTTGAGGTAGCCGAGCAGGAAATCGATGTTCAGGCTGCGCTCATGCGCTTCATCGAGAATCAGCGTGTCGTACTGGCCAAGCCACGGGTCACCTTGCGTTTCGGCGAGCAGGATGCCGTCGGTCATCAGCTTGATGTAAGACTGCGGCGAAGTACGGTCAGTAAAGCGAATCTTGTAGCCCACCACGCTGCCCAGTTCACTATTCAACTCCTGCGCGATGCGCGCAGCAGTGGCGCGTGCAGCAATGCGGCGCGGCTGCGTGTGGCCAATGAGGCCGGTGGTGCCGCGCCCGAGCTCCAGGCAAATTTTCGGAATCTGCGTCGTCTTGCCCGACCCGGTTTCGCCGCAAACAATCACCACTTGATGCTTGTCAATCAGCTCGGCAATCTCGGCGCGCCGCACATTGACCGGCAGGTCGTCGGCAAACTCGGGCTTCGGCAGGCGCTCGCGGCGCAACGCAACGGCCGCACGCGAACGCTCCAGCAGCTTGTCGTACTCGGCCTGCAAGGCATCGCGCTTGCTCCCGAACAGATGACGCAAATCACGCGCCATCGAGCGCAAGCGGCGCTGATCGACAACGAGACAGTCCTCGAACTCGGATTTACGCTTCAATGGGAGACAAACGACAGAAAGGACACGGTGAGGGAGCTTTCGGAAGAAGAATCGAGGCAGGATTTTACCAGCTTGTCGAACACGCCATGAAGGCAGAAACGGCACTGCACACCGCGGCGACACGGCGTGCACGGCGAGAAACCTGAGCTTTCGCTACCTCTTTGCAGTCACCCAACAGGTGATTCGAAATCGGCACATAAGCCCTGGTTTTTTCGCCGCGTTCGCGGTGCTCGCCGTGGTTAACGACTTTTTCCAGGATGAAGTACATGGGACCATCGCAAAAACAAAACGACAAACAGGAATACTCGTTGTGTCGTCGTACTCAACCGCTCCTGACAGACCTCCTACAAGGAAATATGCATGTCATAGCGCGCGCCGCCCGAGAAATTGCAGGTTCCCGCACCCAGCGAAGCACTGTTCATGGTGTAACTGCATTTCACATAGCCGCCGCGATCGCTGCTGGCGTTGGCGTGCCCCGAAGAAGAACCCGATTCGCGGGTCGCTTCGCCGACATAGCGCTCATTCCCCAAACTGAAAGCAAACTCGCCGTGGCCGCGCTCTGGATTGGTAATCGTCCCGGACACCCGGCCAAGCGCTGCGGCCTGCTCATTGGTTGGATACAAGCGCGCCGCATAAACCGGACGCGGCAACGCTACGCTGGCGACAGCGGGCGAATTGCGTGTCGAAACGTTGCTGTCAGGATAAGGCTGAATCGGGACCACGTAGCAGCCGGAAAGCACCGTACCCATTACGGCAAGCGCGACAAACCCTTTGATGTTCCGCATAGCTTTTCATTCCTATAGTAAAGACAAGTCTTAAAGCGATCGGTCCAAAAAAGCCACCGTTCCAATCGCTTTGCCATCGAGGCAAGAGCAGTCTAGCCACATGAATGACCATCGGCCATGCGCACACAAAAAGTAGCGGATAGTGACACCTGAGTGGTCAAATGAATAAATTTTTTGCCAAATATGGCGGAATTTTGCCACCCCGCGCACTCAGGTGCCGGCTACAGCAATCCGATTGCGCCCCGCGTGTTTGGCCGCATAAAGTGCCTGATCCGCCGCTCCGATCAACTTCTCACTGGTCGTGCCGTGTTCGGGACAAGTGGCCACACCGATCGACAAGGTCGCCGACAAAAGCGTATTGGCAAACGGGATCTTCTCGTCGGCAAAGGCAAGCCGCCATTGATCGGCACGTTCAACGGCGGACTCAAGCGACATGGTAGGCAATACCAGCAAGAATTCCTCGCCGCCATAACGACAAGGCAAGTCCCCGCTGCGCGCGCCTCTGCCAATCAGTTCCCCCAGCCGCTTGAGCACCTCATCTCCCGCCTGATGGCCGTAGCGATCGTTCAATTTTTTGAAATAATCGATATCGACCATCAACAAGGAAAGCGGAAGACCGTCGCGCTTGGCTCGCGACAATTCTCGCGCCAGCGACTCATCGAGATAGCGACGGTTATACAGGCCGGTTAAGGGATCGCGAATGCTCTGCTCGCGCAAAACTTTTTGCGCTTCACGCCGCTCTGTCGCATCGCGCGCCACCCCAATATATCCAACGATCTGGCTGGCAGCATCATGAATCGGCGTCGAATTGATCTCAACCCAGACCCGCCCCCCACTTTTACAGAGCATTTCGACCTCAAAACGCTCAACAAGGGACTGCGCACTCTCCAACTGGCGTTGCGTCGCCAGCGCCAGGGTTTGCCGCCCGCCCGGCGCCAGCTGTTCGCTCAGGGGTCGGCCAATCACCTCCTCGCGGCAAAACCCCCGCATCCGCTCATCGGCGCCATTGACAAAAGTAAAACGCAGCTCGCGGTCAAGCTGCCAGACGACATCGCATGTATTCTCGGTCATGAAGCGCAGGCTCTCTTCGCTTTCACGCAACTTGGCCTCGACCTGCTTTTGCTTGTCGATATCGGCAATCATGCCAACCACCCACAAGCTCTGCCCAAGCCCGTCCTTGACGAGGGAAGTGGAAATCAGCCCCCAGAAAACACTGCCATCCTTGCGCACGAAACGGTATTCCCGCGTACGCGACCTGATCTCCCCGGCCAACATGGCGCGAAAAAGATTCCCTATCGAGGCGGCTTCATCGGGGTGGGTAATATCGAGCGTCATCAGCTTGCCACGCGCCTCCCGGCGCTGGTATCCGAACATCCGGCACCAGCGGTAATTGACGTCAACAAAAAGCCCCTGACCGTCAGCCAGCAATACGCCAACCCCAGCGTTATTCAGAATGGCATTCAAGCGCCGCTTGGCATCTGCCGCTTCATTCTCGATCGATTGTCGCCTTGCCCGCTCGCCACGCAAACGGCTGCCAAAGCAAAGGAGCAAAGCAACAACAAGCAAAGTAAGCGCCAGAACAAGCGCTCCGGCATGGGGGTTGAACTGGCTCAAAACGAAGGCCGTTCACGGCACCTCGGCGCTTGCTGGTGCGGACCATGACAAGACCAGAAGCAACAGGCCGCGTAAAAGGAACGCTCCCGGCTTTAACAGACGCCTTTGCCCCCCGACGGCGTGCGCCGGAGAAGGAAAGCCAACGCCTTGTTCAAACCAGCCCAGGTGCATAACAGCCTTTCGTTCGATGGGGCGATTATAGCGAATGCGCAGCGGCGAAATTGCGCACCGGCAGCCCATTCGTCAAACCGATCGCTCCTTCGGTCTGCTTCCATTAGCCTGCGCTCGCAGACGATCTCGGCACGCAGCACCATTGAAGGTTAAAATGACGGCTGTCTGAATCAGAGGATCATGCCGTGAGCAATACCCCGAATGCAAACCCAACCCCGGCGTCAAACTTCATCCGCAATATCATCGATGCCGAACTGTCTGCCGGAAAATTCGCCCAACGCCGCTGGTGCGGCCAGCCCGGCCTCGCCGAGCAGCAGTTAACCGGCAGCCCGGATGCAGCAAAGATCCGTACGCGTTTTCCGCCGGAGCCCAACGGTTACCTGCACTTTGGCCACGCCAAATCGATCTGCCTGAACTTCGGCCTGGCGCGCGACTATGGTGGCCGCTGCCACCTGCGCTTTGACGACACCAATCCGGAAAAGGAAGAAACCGAATACGTCGACTCGATCATCGACGCTGTGCGCTGGCTCGGTTTTTCCTGGCAGGACGAAAACGAAAACAACCTTTACTACGCCTCCAACTATTTCGACTGGATGATCGCCAGTGCCGAATACCTGATCCAGGCCGGACACGCCTATGTCGACAGTCAGAATGCCGACGAAATGCGCGCCAATCGCGGCACGCTGACCGAGCCGGGCAAAGACTCTCCCTACCGCAAGCGGACGCCGGATGAAAACATGCTGCTCTTTCGCCGCATGCAGTCCGGTGAATTCCAGGACGGCACCCATATCCTGCGCGCCAAAATCGATATGGCTTCGCCCAACATCAACCTGCGCGATCCGGCCATCTACCGCATCCGTCACGCCACGCATCACAACACCGGCGACCGCTGGTGCGTGTATCCGATGTACACCTTCGCGCACCCGATTGAAGACGCGCTGGAAAACATTACGCATTCAATCTGTACGCTCGAATTCGAGGATCAACGCCCCTTCTACGACTGGCTGCTCGCCCGCCTGGCCGAAGGCGGATTACTACAACGACCGCTGCCGCAACAAATCGAGTTCTCCCGCCTCAACCTGACTTACGTCGTTCTTTCCTATCGCAAGCTGATCCAGCTCGTCGAAGAAAAACACGTCAAGGACTGGGACGATCCACGTATGCCGACGCTGGTTGGCGCGCGCCGCCGCGGCTATACCCCGGAAGGTTTCCACCTCTTTGCCGAACGCATCGGCGTTTCAAAATCGGACTCGCTAATCGAGTACACGCTGCTCGAAGAAGCCATGCGCGAAGTGATGAACGAATCGGCCGAGCGCCGCGTCGCCGTGCTCGACCCGCTCAAGCTGATCATCGACAACTATCCGGAAGGCCAGAACGAAGAATGCACCGTCCACAACCATCCGTTTAAACCAGAGTTTGGCACGCGAATCATGCCTTTTTCCCGCGAACTGTGGATTGAGCGCGAGGACTTCATGGAAGTCCCGAGCAAAGGCTATCGCCGCTTGTTCCCGGGCAACATGGCGCGACTGCGTCATGGCTATATCGTCAAATGCACGGGCTGCGACAAGAATGCTGCCGGCGATGTCATCGCCGTACATTGCGAATATCTGCCGGAAACCAAGAGCGGCACCCCCGGAGCCGACAGCGTCAAGGTCAAAGGCAATCTGCACTGGGTTTCGGTCGCGCATGGTTACGAAGCTGAAGTCCGCCTCTACGACAGGCTGTTCGTCTGCGCCGCACCCGGTAGCCGCCGCGAAGGTGACGCCCCGGAAGCAGAACGCTCTTTCCTCGACGATCTTAACCCGAGCAGTGAAACGGTCATCAAAGCCTGGCTGGAACCGGCGCTCAAAGAAGCGAAGCCGGAAGATCGCTTCCAGTTTGAACGTCACGGCTACTTCGTCGCCGATCGCTTCGATTCGCAAGAAGGCGCACCGGTATTCAACCGGACCGTAACGCTAAAGGACTCATCGGGAAAGCCGCACGCATAAGCCCATAAATTTTACGGATTCACCGATCATGACGAAAACTGCACTGATTATTTGTGCCGCTACCTCACTGCTGGCCGGTTGCATGGAATATCAAATCGTGTTTTCCGACCCGGAAGAGAACTACCTAAGTTTCAACCACCCATTTACCGACAAGGCTATCGCCGCAGTTGAGGCCAAAGCCACACAACTTTGCGAGCAGCGGAAAAAGGCGGTCATTCAAACAACGAGGTCGTGCTCGCTGACCAAGTGCACGACCAACTTCCAGTGTGTCGCCCGGGAAGATATTTCAAAATACGGGTTATAGTGGATCGAACGCTGGATTTACTTGTCGGCTAGACGGAACGTTACAGGAGCGCCGCATTGAAGGATCAATGGTCTTTAGGGTCCATCGCTGCTGACGGTACGCACCTTGAATTCATCGTTAGCAAACTACCCTGCCGGATCGGCCGCAGCAAGGAAAACGACCTGCTCATCGCCAACCTTGGGCTAAGCCATAGGGCACCCCGCATCGCCGGAAACACCCTGTTCGGCAATGCGCGTCCGAAGGGAACCTTCAGCGAAAAGCTTTTTACCTTGCTCACACAACTGCGCGATTTCGCCAGTCGCCTTGCGCAACTCGGAATCCGCTTTGCTTACGACAACTTTGGTTCCGGGCAGTCTCGCTTACTTGAACTGGCCGACGTTCCGGCGCACTTCGTCAAACTTGGCATGTCACTGCTTCGCGGCCTGCTCAAGGCCAGCGAACCCAAGAAAAAAGTCGTTCGCGATCTGGCACACATGCTCCTAACTGCGGGCTCCGTACCTCTGGCAGAGGGCGTCGAAGACGAAGAGGAAGCACAAATCTGCATTCAAATGGGCTTTCAACTCATCCAGGGCTACCCCACCGGCAGATCAATCCCGGCTGACTCGCTGTAACTTACAAATACTGCAACTTTATCTTTACAACAGACTCGCACGGAGACACCTCATGACCTTCATCGAATCACTCAATGCCGCCTGGGAATGCAATAATTCGCTGCTCTGCGTCGGCCTCGACCCAGACCCGGCCAAGTTTCCTGCCCAGTTCAAAAACAAGCCGAACGCCGTTTTCGATTTCTGTGCCAGCATCGTCGACGCAACGGCCGACCTTGTCTGCTGCTTCAAGCCACAAATCGCCTACTTCGCCGCACAGCGCGCAGAAGACCAGCTCGAAGCGCTCATCGCGCATATTCACGCCAAACACCCCGGCACTCCAGTCATTCTTGATGCCAAGCGGGGCGATATCGGCAGCACGGCCGAGCAATATGCCGTCGAAATATTCGAGCGCTACAAAGCCGACGCGATTACGGTTAATCCCTACATGGGGCGCGACTCCGTCGATCCTTATCTGGCTTACCCGGACAAAGGCGTCATCCTGCTCTGCCGGACGTCAAATCCCGGCGGCAGCGACCTGCAATTTCTCGACATCGGAACGGCCGAGCAACCCGAAAAACTCTACGAGCGAGTGGCCCGCCTTGTCGCCAGCGAATGGAATAGCACCGGCCAATGCGCCCTGGTCGTTGGCGCCACCTTCCCCGGCGAAATCGCCCGCGTGCGTGAAATTGTCGGAGACATGCCGCTGCTGGTACCGGGAATCGGCGCCCAAGGCGGGGATGTAGAAGCCACGGTACGCGCCGGTCGCACAAACAAAGGCCAAGCGCCGGGACGCGGGCTGATGATCAACTCGTCACGCGCCATTCTTTACGCCGGCAAGGGCGAGGACTTTGCCGGCGCTGCCCGCCGCGTCGCGCAGGAAACTCGCGACACAATTAATCTATATCGCTGATCTGGCACGACGATTACAAAAAAAGGGCGGCATCTCGTAGCATCACGGCTTACGAGATGCCGGGCACTCCGCAGGAACAAGATAGCCCATCTCTGCTGCGCACTAATCCTTTGATTTTGCGTAGTTTACCCACATTCATCCCGCCGTTTTATCGGCCTGCGCCGATTTTTTCTCTGGAAACTTGGTAAAATAGCAGGTTCCGGAGCGGCGTCTTGTACCCTCGTCAGGTCACCCACTTGCGCGACCAGGACGCCTCCGTAAACTCACAAAGCGGAGAATTAATGTTCGAAATTCGAATTCATGGCCGTGGCGGCCAAGGGGTAGTAACTGCAGCTGAAATGCTGTCAATTGCTGCGTTTGAAGAAGGCCATCATGCACAAGCCTTTCCCAGTTTTGGCTCAGAGCGAAACGGCGCACCCGTGGTTGCTTTCTGTCGTATCGCTGACAAGGAAATCCGCTTGCGCGAGCCGATCATGGCTCCCGATGCGCTGATCATTCAGGACCCGACCCTACTACACCAGGTCGATGTGTTCGCCGGCTTGAAGAAAGACGGCTTCATCCTGATCAACACGAAAAGCACCTTTGAAGAACTGGGCTTGAGCGACTATGTTCGCGATTGGCCAGCCAATCGGCTGTGCACGCTCGCAGCGACCGATCTCGGTCTCAAACATGTCGGGCGCCCAATGCCGAACGTGCCGCTATTGGCCGGTTTTGCCGCGCTCTCCGGCGTCGTCAAGCTCGAATCCGTATGTCAGGCCATTAACGCAAAATTCTCCGGAAAAGTCGCGCAGGGCAACATCGCCGGCGCTACCGAAGCATTCCAGACTGTTCGCGCCAGAATTGAAGCTGCGAAAAAGGAGGCAAGCCATGCTTAAGCAAATGGAAGGCTCAAACGCCGTTGCCCAAGCCGTTGCGCTATGCCGGCCGGAAGTCATCTGTGCCTACCCGATCTCCCCGCAAACGCACATCGTTGAAGGCGTTGGCGAAATGGTGAAATCGGGCGAACTGGCCAATTGCGAATACATCAACGTTGAGTCCGAATTCGCTGCCATGAGCGTAGCCATTGGCTCTTCCGCCACCGGCGCACGGACCTATACGGCCACCGCCTCGCAAGGGCTGCTGTTCATGGTCGAGGCCGTTTATAACGCCTCCGGCCTCGGTTTACCGATCGTCATGACTGTCGCCAACCGCGCCATCGGCGCACCGATCAACATCTGGAACGACCATTCAGATTCGATCTCGCAGCGCGACAGCGGCTGGATTCAACTCTTTGCCGAAACCAATCAGGAAGCACTCGACCTGCACATCCAGGCCTTCAAGCTGGCCGAAGAGCTGAGCCTGCCGGTGATGGTCTGCATGGACGGCTTCATCCTGACGCACGCCTACGAACGCGTCGACATGCCGACACAGGAACAGGTTGACGCCTTCCTGCCGCCCTACGAGCCGCGCCAGGTACTCGACACCAATGCGCCTGTTTCGATCGGCGCCATGGTCGGCCCGGAAGCTTTCATGGAAGTGCGCTACCTCGCACACGACAAGCAGATGCATGCGCTGGAACTGATCCCGAACATCGCCAAGGAATTCAAGGAAGGCTTCGGCCGTGACTCCGGCGGCCTCGTTCGCGGCTATCGCATGGAAGACGCCGAAACGGTCGTCATCGCCATGGGTTCGCTGCTCGGCACGATCAAGGACACCGTCGATGCGATGCGCGACGCCGGTGTCAAGATCGGCGTACTTGGCATCATCTCTTTCCGCCCCTTCCCGCTGGAAGCAGTTCGCGCTGCACTGACGGGCGTCAAGCGCGTCGTGGTCGTCGAAAAGACCTTCGCTGTCGGCATCGGCGGCATTCTCGCTACCGACGTGCGCACGGCGATGGACGGCATCAGCATCATCGACTACACCGTGGTTGCCGGCCTTGGCGGCCGTCCGATCACGCGCAAATCGCTACAGGATGTTTTCGAAAAAGCGGGTCGCGACGAATTGCCGCCGCTCACTTTCCTCGACCTGGATTGGAACATCGTCAACAAGCAGCTTGAGCGCGAACGGCAAAAGCGCCGCTCCGGCCCGACGGCAGAAAACATCCTGCGTGACGTCAATCCCGCGACCCTACTGTAAGCCGAGGAATAAACATGAGCTTTCAACCCGTCAAGTTTTACCAGACCGGCACTTTCACTGTCGGCAACCGCCTGCTCGCCCCGGAAGAACGCAGCGTTCAGGCCAATATGGAACGCACCAACTCGCTCAACTCCGGACACCGTGCCTGCCAGGGCTGCGGCGAGGCACTGGGTGCCCGTTACGCCATCGATGCGGCGATGCATGCAACCAACAACCAGCTGATCGCCGCCAACGCCACCGGCTGCCTTGAGGTTTTCTCCACCCCCTACCCCGAAACCTCGTGGCAGATTCCGTGGATTCACTCGCTGTTCGGCAATGCCCCGGCGGTCGCCACCGGCATCGCTGCCGCGATCAAGATCAAGCGCCAAAAAGACCTGGTCGGTGACGTTCGCGTTGTCGCGCAAGGCGGCGACGGCGGCACCACCGACATCGGTTTTGGCTGCCTCTCCGGCATGTTCGAGCGCAACGACGACGTGCTCTACATCTGCTACGACAACGGCGGCTACATGAACACTGGCGTACAACGCAGTTCGGCCACGCCGCCGGCAGCACGCACCGCCACTACCATGCCGCTTGGCTCGGAACCTGGCAACGTTTTCGGCCAAGGCAAGTTCATGCCAGCCATCGCCATGGCGCACGAAATTCCTTATGTCGCCACGGCAACCGTAGCCGACCTGCGCGACCTTGAGCACAAGGTCAAGAAGGCCATGACCTTCCGCGGCGCGCGTTACATTCACATCCTCGTCCCCTGTCCGCTGGGCTGGGGCGCGCCCTCGCACGCCACCATCCAGCTCTCGCGTCTGGCCAAGGAAACCGGCGTTTTCCCGGTTTTTGAAGCGATCAACGGCGAAATCACCAGTTCGGCAAAGATCCGCCGCCCGCTGCCGGTCGAAGACTACCTCAAGCCGCAAAAGCGTTTTGCCCACCTTTTTGGGAAAACCCCGGCCGTCGCAACCATCGCACGCTTGCAAGCGCTGGCTGACAAGAACATTCGCAAGTACCAACTGCTCGACATGGAGGCGAACTGATGAACAAGCCGTTTGCAATCACTCTTAACCCCGGCTCGTCGCTCGCCAACCTTACCGGCTCGTGGCGTACCGAGCGCCCGGTCTATGTTGACCGCCTGCCGCCCTGCAACTCTCAATGCCCCGCCGGCGAAGACATTCAAGGCTGGCTGTTCCACGCAGAATCCGGCAACTACGAAAAAGCGTGGAAACACCTGACCAAGGACAACCCCTTCCCGGCGATCATGGGCCGGGTTTGCTATCACAGCTGTGAAGGCGCTTGTAACCGTGGCCAGCTTGACGCGGCCGTTGGCATCAACTCAGTCGAGCGTTTTCTGGGCGACGAGGCAATCAAGCGTGGCTGGAAGCTCGAAGACGCCAAAAAAGAATCCGGCAAGCACGTTCTGATCGTCGGCGCTGGCCCGTCCGGCATGTCGGCCGCCTATCACCTGCGCCGCCTCGGCCACCGCGTCACGGTTCATGACGCCGGCCCGATGCTCGGCGGCATGATGCGCTTCGGCATCCCGAGCTACCGTTTGCCGCGCGACATCCTGGAAGCCGAAATGCAGCGCGTCGTCGACATGGGCGTCAAAGTTGAGCTCAACAGCAAGATCGACAACATCCAGGAAACCATGCAAGCGGGCAAATTTGACGCCGCCTTCCTCGCCGTTGGCGCACATATCGCCAAACGCGCTTACATCCCGTCGAACGAAGTGTCGAAAGTCGTCGATGCCGTTTCCGTGCTACGCAGCATGGAAGGCGAAGACAAGCCGATGCTTGGGCGCCGCGTGGTCGTTTATGGTGGCGGCAACACCGCCATCGACGTAGCCCGTACGGCCAAGCGCATGGGCGCAGAGCCAATCATTGTGTACCGCCGCACACGCGACAAAATGCCGGCACACGACTTCGAAATTGAAGAAGCGCTCGAAGAAGGCGTGATGATCCGCTGGTTGTCAACGATCAAGCAAGCTGGTGACAGCAACATCACCATCGAGAAGATGGCGCTCGATGCCTCGGGTTATCCGCAGCCGACTGGCGAGTTCGAGACCCTGGAAGCCGACTCCGTCGTGCTGGCACTCGGTCAGGATGTCGACTTGGGACTGCTCGAAGGCGTACCGGGACTTGAACTGAAAGAAGGCGTCGTACAGGTCGATGCCAACATGATGACCGGCAAGGCCGGCATTTTCGCCGGCGGCGACATGGTGCCTTCCGATCGGAACATCACCATCGCGGTCGGGCACGGCAAGAAAGCGGCGCGCAACATCGATGCCTGGCTGCACGGCACCACCTACGTTGCTCCGCCCAAACATCAGGTAGCCACCTTTGACCGGTTGAACACCTGGTATTACGCCGACGCACCAAAGACCATCCGCCCGATGCTCGACATCATCCGCCGCCAGTCTTCCTTCGACGAGGTGCAAGGGGGTCTGGACGAAAGCAATGCCTTGTTCGAAGCACGCCGCTGCCTGTCCTGCGGCAACTGCTTCGAATGCGACAACTGCTACGGGGTTTGCCCGGACAACGCCGTCATCAAGCTTGGCCCCGGCAAGCGCTTCGAGTTCAACTACGACTACTGCAAAGGCTGCGGCATTTGCGTATCGGAATGTCCT
>RRZT012769505.1_pt1 | contig 12227 bp, 6 predicted proteins | sample 2165551 | NCBI WGS metagenome assembly RRZT01 (sample SAMN10456910, study PRJNA506462) | wastewater metagenome | biome: wastewater; feature: sludge; material: wastewater sludge; isolation source: wastewater sludge with Escherichia coli K12::gfp cells carrying plasmid... | place: USA: Moscow, Idaho ... | reverse complement strand
AGCGCCGCCGCCGGTTTCTTCTTGATCGTTTTGCTTGGCATACATGCTCCTTGCTGACATGTTATGCCTCACACACAAAATTTCTGACAGGCTCCCCAGCTTTGCTGGGGGCATTTAATTCGTGTCTGCCCATTTCTCTGTTTGTCTCCAGGCGCTGTATATCCGTAGTGCTACCTGCGCGTCATCGGCGGCGTAGAGCAGTTGCCGTTCGGATAGATCGGCATTCGCCCAGTTGCTGGTGCCAATTTTCTTGGACTTCTGCATCGTTTTTCCGAAGAAATGAGCCACCGCCACTTTGGCGCCGACGGTACCCTTGTGACCTTTGCTGCGCAGGACTTCGCCAAGGTCGATAACGTTCTTCAGTTCGATGTCCAGCCTTGATTTCAAGGCGCTGCGGTCATTGCCTAAACCAAAACCGACCTTTAACACGCGCGGCGATTCCAGAATCTCTTTAAGCACCGTTGCGCTATGAGTCCGGGGGACCTGAAAAAGGTAGGCGCGGGACTCGGTGGCGAGCTGAATGAGGTGCGGACCAGTCGAATGTTCGCCTTTCAGGAAGGTTGGCTTCGATTCTGTATCAAAGCCAATCGCCTCGTTTGCCAATAAGGCTGCAAGCGCTTCATCGGCGAGTTGTTGCGACGTCACCAGCGTGATCTCTGCCAAGCGAATGCCTTCATAGGCGGGAAGTCCGGCTGCCTCTAGCGAAGCCCTGTTTAGAATGATGTCGTTCAAGTCGATCTCTTTTTATCAGTGCTGAAGTATGAGTATGGTAAGCGGATAATCCTTAGGGCGTCTTTAAGCGACAGCGAAGCTCCTGAGTACGGCGTGGGCAGTTTCGCGCGTTTTTTGCAATCGCCCTGCGGGTGATAATGGATGCCGCCTGTTTTTGTCTTTTTCTTGTGCTGGCTGTCTTCTCCGTGCTTAACTACGTCTTTCCAAGGCTCTCGAGGAGCTTGTAAAAAGCTGGTTATTTCGAGCTGGTTTTGCAAGGCTTCATTGCTCCGTAGTGTACGCCGCACTAACCATGTTTCTCCTGATGAATATGGCGGTTTTTTTGACGTATGCGCTTGCTCGCGTTGGCTAACTTTTTCACAAAGATGCTGTGATGAACAAGAGCTCGTTTTTATGGCTTTCTTCTTCTCTGCGCAGAGCGCTGGTAGTGGGGGCTGCCCTTGCTATTTTGTTGCCGGCATTGGTGGCCGGCTACTTCCAGATCGTCAGACCATTCAATATCGAGGCCGAGCGGAAAACGCGGGCGCCGGCGCTGCGTTATGCCGAGATGCTTACGCGTGGTTTGGGCTTGGCGATGTGGAATATGGATAAGGAGATTATCAGTGAGCAGGTTGATGCAGTAATGCGTGATCCCGATGTGATGAGCGTTACGATTACCAATGAGGTCAAGGAAATCGTTCTGCATCGGCAACGACTCACCCCATCGCAAGCCGTTCCATTGAAAGAAGAGGGGGATATCTTCCATCACGGCTATCGTTCCGGGCATGTGGTCGTGATGGTCAGCCCAGATCGTATCGCACATGAACGGATGAGGGAGGTTCTTGTATTGAGTTTGGCGCTAGCGGCGCAGGTTGCGTTTTCGCTGCTTTTCATCTGGTTGCTTTTCGAACGGCGTCTGGTGCAGCCGCTGACGAATTTGCAACAAGGGGCGCAACGCCTGGCGCGAGGCGAGCTGGAGTTGCCTCTGCAACAGTATCGACCGGACGAAATTGGGCAGTTGGCACAAAGCATGGATCAAATGCGCCTCGACTGGGCGGCACTGGTCGCTGAGCGAACCGAGCATCTTCGTGCTTTGGAGTTAAGCGAGCAGCGGCAGTCTCTGGCTTTGTTTGGGGGAGATCTTGGCTTGTGGGATTGGGATATATCCAATGATCATATGCTGGTCGACGCGCGCTGGTGCGCCATGCTCGGACGTATCCAGGCTGAGGTGGAGCCGAATAATCGCAGTTGGAGTTCATGGTTGCACCCGGACGATGCCCCAGCCGTTCTCGGCGCTGTTGATGCGCACTTGAAGAACAAAGTACCTTACTACGAAGCCGAATTTCGCATGCAACACGCGGCAGGTCATTGGGTCTGGATTCTTGGTCGAGGCCGGGTGGTCGAGCGCGATTCCAGCGGTTTCCCGCTGCGCATGACTGGTACACACATGGATATTACGGCGCGCAAGCGCGTCGAAGCAGCTTTGCAAGAAAACGAAGAGCGTTGGAAGTTTGCGCTTGAAGGGTCTGGCGAAGGGGTCTGGGACTGGAATTACTTGACCGGAGAAGCCGTGTTCTCAAGGCGCTGGAAGGAATTGATCGGTTTTGAAGAAAGTGAAATTGGCAACAACTTCTCGGAATGGTCGGGCCGCATGCATCCGGATGACTGGCTCAACGTGAAGGCGGCGATTCAGGATCATGTTGCGGGCAAAACAGCCTTTGTTGCGATGGAGTATCGAATGTTGTGCAAGGATGGTCGTTGGTTATGGATGCTTGCTCGTGGCATGGTGGTCTGCCGCGATGCGGACGGCAAGCCATTGCGTCTGGTGGGTATCAATGTCGATATCAGCGAGCGTAAAGCAGCGGCCGACAAGATCGAGAATCTGGCTTTCTACGACACCCTTACTGGACTGCCGAATCGGCGGCTTTTGCTTGATCGGCTGGAGCAGTCCTTGTCCAGCAGCGCCCGGCGCCAACGCCACGGAGCTTTGATGCTGCTCGACATGGACGACTTCAAAACGCTCAACGATACGCTGGGGCATGATGTAGGTGACCAGTTCCTGATTGAAGTGGCGCGCCGTCTCGAAGCCTCTGTTCGTGACGGCGACACCGTCGGGCGTCTCGGTGGCGATGAGTTTGTGGTAATAGTCGAAGACTTCAAGGACGGTTCGTTTGCTGCCATGCAGGCCGAGAACGTTGCCATGAAGATCCTGCAAGCCGTTAGTGAGCCCTATCAGCTGGATCTGTCTTCAGGTTCGGGCATAGAGAGTACGCGCAGCTATCATTGCACGTCGAGCATCGGAATTTCCTTATTTCATGGCAAATCCGTCTCGGCTGACGAGCTGCTTAAACGTGCCGATACCGCCATGTACCAGGCCAAGGCCGCCGGCCGTAACGCATTTCGCTTTTTCGATCCCGAGATGCAGACCGAAGTAACGGCACGCGCGGCTCTCGATAACGATTTGCGCGAAGCGCTACGCGAAGCTCAGTTCCGCCTTCACTACCAACCGCAAGTGGATCAAACTGGGCGCTGGACGGGGGCTGAGGCGCTGGTGCGCTGGCAGCATCCACAACGCGGCATGGTCTCTCCCCTGGAATTTATTCCGCTGGCAGAGCTGTCGGGGCTGATTTTGCCGTTGGGCGACTGGGTTCTTGAGGCGGCGTGTGCGCAACTGATGAGCTGGGAGGGGAGTCCTGAGCTCTCTCATCTCACGGTGGCCGTTAATGTCAGCGCTCGCCAGTTTCGTCAAAAGGACTTTGTAAATCGCGTGTTGAAGCTTGTTGAGCGTACTGGCGCCGATCCAAAAAAATTGAAGCTGGAGCTGACTGAAAGCTTGCTGCTCGACAACGTGGAGGACATCATCGCCAGGATGACTGCCCTGAAAGCGCATGGCATCGGCTTCTCGCTGGATGATTTCGGCACTGGCTATTCGTCGTTGTCCTATTTGAAGCGTCTGCCGCTGGATCAGCTCAAGATCGATCAGTCCTTTGTTCGTGATGTGCTGATTGACCACAATGACGCAGCAATCGCGCGCACCATTGTCGCTTTGGCACAAAGCATGGGCTTGAACGTTATCGCCGAGGGCGTTGAAACCGAGGAGCAGCGCAAGTTCCTGGCGGCCAACGGTTGCACGTCGTATCAGGGCTATCTGTTTGGCCGCCCGATGCCAGCGGATGACTTTTCGCGCCGGTTTTTTGAAGTCAGCAAAGCACCGTGCGCCATTGTCGGGTGAATAGCATTTGCTTAGCTTCCCGCTGCGTGCAACACCTACGTCTGCAGGCGGTGTATTCTGCTCTATATGCTGGGAATCAATCGTTTTCGTCAGGCATTCCTAAAGTGACAAGATCAGGAATTGACTCGGCCAATCGTTATGAGTTTTGTTAAACATTCCGTTCTCGTTTTTAGAATCCTCAAGTGGGTTCTGCTGGTTAGTCTTGCCGTCTTTGTGATCGCCTCGACGTTTGGCATGATTCATGAGCGCGACAAGGCGGTACTCGCTGCACAAGCCAGTACGCAAGCTTCTGTTGAGCAAAATCTTGGCGCGATTTCTGTGGCTCTCTGGATGTTCGACAAGGCAACGATGGACGCGTTGCTTACCGGCTTGGTGCAGTCGAAGTCGGTGGTTTTAGCCGAGTTTCTGACAGGCGACGAAACGGTTGCTGAAGTTCGAAAACCAGGCTTCACGGGTAGCGTAGACAAAGTGTTGGAAGTGCCGGTAATGAGCCCGGATAAGACAAGGCTTCTTGGCTCTGTGCGTATTTCGGAGTCTTACGCCGAAGTTAATGCTCAGGTAGTCGATACTCTGATAACTTTGGTGGTGACTGATTTGATCAAGGTCATCAGTCTGGCGCTGGTACTCTTTACCATCGTCTATCAGGCAATTGCCAAGCCCTTGCATCGATTGGCCCTCGATGTCAGCAGGCTGGGGCATTCCGAAAGCGAGCCGCAGATCGTACTGGCGCGGGAAAAAACAAGCGGCAGCAATCGCGATGAGCTTGATACGCTGGTCGATGCGATCAACGGTTTTGTTGCCGAACGCGGTGATGAAATGCGCCGACGATCAGAAGCTGAAGGCAACCGGCTCGCGGCTGAGCGGGCACTGGCCGAGAGCGAAGAAAATCTCGCGATTACCCTGCATTCGATTGGTGATGCTGTTATCGCCACCGATGCCGACGGGCAGGTAACGCGGATGAACCTGACGGCGGAACGTTTGACTGGCTGGACCTTTGCCGACGCGGCGGGGCATCCTCTGTCTGAAGTGTTTCATATCATCAATGCCGAGACGCGTGAAGCAGTGGCTGACCCGGTGCAAGTGGTTATTGCCTATGCGCAGGTGGTGGGTCTTGCCTATCACACGGTATTGCTCTCCCGTGACGGTTCGGAATATCGGATCTCCGATAGCGCAGCGCCGATCCGCAACGCGGCGGGAGAGATTGTCGGTGTCGTTCTGGTGTTCAGTGATATTACCGAGAGGTATCAGGCCGAGGAAGATCTGCGCCAGACCCGGTTCAGCGTGGATGCCGCATCGGATGCGCTTTTCTGGATGACGCCGGACGCGCGCGTGGTCGATGTCAATGAGGCGGCGTGTCGTGCGCTTGGTTACTCGCGGGAAGATCTGTTGCAGATGCATCTGTCCGATTTCGAAGCGCAATATGATGCCGAACGATGGTCACAGCATTTTGATGAGTTGCGGCAGTGCGGGTCGATGACCTTTGAGTCCGCGCATCGGGCACGTGACGGAAGCGTCTTTCCGGTTGAAGTTGTCGCCAATTATGTCAAGTACGGCAACGAGGAGCGCAACTGCTCTTTCATTCGCGATATCACGGCACGCAAGCAGGCGGAAGCGGCGCTGCAGGAAAAGGAGGAACGCTGGAAGTTCGCCCTTGAAGGTTCCGCTGAAGGCGTTTGGGACTGGAATATTCAGACTGGCGAAGTCGTTTTTTCACGTCGCTGGAAGGAGATGGCCGGGTATTCAGATGCTGAGATTGCCAATGATCTTTTCGAATGGACGAGTCGTGTGCACCCCGATGATTGGCAAAAGCTCTCGACTGCGCTGCACGAGCATGTTGAGGGCAAGACGCCTACCGTCGAGTTCGAGTTTCGCATGTTGTGCAAGGATGGCAGTTGGCTGTGGATGCTTGGCCGCGGCATGGTGGTCAGCCGTGATGCCGAAGGCAAGGCCTTGCGCATGGTCGGTACCAATGCCGATATCAGCGAACGCAAAGCCTCTGCCGACAAGATCGAGCGCCTCGCCTTTTACGACCCGCTGACTTCATTGCCGAACCGGCGGCTGATGCTTGACCGATTGGAGCAAGCCTTGTCCAGCAGCGTGCGGCAAAGCCGCCAGGGCGCCTTGATGTTGCTCGACATGGATAACTTCAAGACACTGAACGACACCCTAGGGCATGACGTCGGCGATCAGTTCCTGGTTGAGGTGGCATGCCGTCTGCAAGCGTCGGTTCGTGAATGCGATACCGTGGCGCGTCTTGGTGGCGACGAGTTTGTGGTGATTCTTGAAGGCTTGAGTCCGGACGAGGTCGGCCTGGACAAAGAAAACCTCGCTGCCATGCAGGCGGAGAGTGTGGCCAGAAAGATACTGAACGCCATGAGCCAGACCTACCAACTCGATTTGTCGGCCGGGGATGGTTTGAAGAGCGCACGCAGTTACCACTGCACTTCGAGCATCGGTATCACGCTGTTTGAAGGCAACGCCATTTCCGCCGATGAGCTGATGAAGCGCGCCGATACCGCCATGTATCAGGCCAAGTCGGCCGGGCGGAATGCGTTCCGCTTCTTTGATCCGACAATGCAGGCCGAAGTTACGGCGCGCGCAGCGCTTGATAACGATCTGCGCGAAGCGCTGCGCGAAGGCCAGTTCTGCCTGCATTATCAGCCGCAGGTGGATCAGTCCGGGCGCTGGATCGGCGCTGAGGCGCTGGTGCGTTGGCAGCATCCTTTGCGCGGCATTGTTTATCCGGTCGAGTTTATTCAGCAAACCGAATTGACAGGGTTGATTCTGCCGCTCGGTGACTGGGTTCTTGAATCCGCCTGTGCGCAATTGCTGGCCTGGGCCTCTATGCCCGAGTTGTCCCATCTCACGGTGGCGGTTAATGTCAGCGCACGACAGTTCCGTCAGCCGGAGTTTGTGAGCAAGGTGCTGACGATTGTCGAGCGTACCGGTGCTGATGCGAAAATGCTGAAACTGGAGTTGACCGAAAGCCTGCTGCTTGAAGACGTCGAGGAGGTTATTGCCAAGATGAGCGCCTTGAAAGCTGAAGGCATTGGCTTCTCGATCGATGATTTCGGTACTGGCTATTCTTCGCTGTCCTATCTGAAGCGCTTGCCGCTCGATCAGCTCAAGATCGACCAGTCCTTTGTCCGTGATGTGCTGACCGATCCGAACGACGCGACCATCGCGCGCACCATTGTCGCGCTGGCCAACAGCATGGGCATGAACGTGATTGCTGAAGGCGTTGAAACTGAAGCCCAGCGCCGCTTCCTCGCCACCAACGGGTGCATGACATATCAGGGCTACCTATTCGGCCGACCGATGCCGGTCGACGATTTTACGCAACGCGCTGTGCTCAGTTCAAACGCGGTGCATTGATCAAAGAGCGATCACCAGATCCGAGCGTGCCTTGCTGCTACAGGCGAGAACAAAACCTGCGCTCACTTCGGCTTCGCTTAGCGTGGCAACGCTCGTTGAATCCGTGTCGCCGGAAATGACCTGGCATTTGCAGGAGCCGCAAACGCCGCTACGGCAGGCGCCGATGATCGGCAGACCGGCGCTTTCAAGCGCTTCGAGCAGCGTCTGCTGGGCGTGGATTTCGCTCTGTTTGCCAAAGTTAGGCGCGTACAACGTATAGCGTTCTGCCGCGAGCGTGGCGTCATTGGCGACAGCAGTTTCGGCGGGAGAAAAGCTCTCGCGGTGAAAATAGCGCATGTCGAAGCCGCGTGCTTCGGCGAAGGACTGCAAGGTGTTCATGTAGCCTGCCGGGCCACAGGTGAAAATCGTCCGGCCGCTGATTTCGGGAACCAGTTGCTCAAATAGCTCCGCAGTGATCGGCCCGGTGACGTCTTCAGCCCGGGCCGGTGTTTCGAGGATGCGCTGCAGATGGAAGTTGGGGTGCTCACGCTGCAGGCGATCGAGCTCGTCGGCCATGATCACCTCCGCACCGGCATAGGCGCTGTGAATGAATTCGATGCTGGCCGCTGGTGCGCTTTCGAGCAACCAGCGCGCGATGGCCATGCACGGCGTGATGCCGCAGCCGGCGGAAAACAGCAGGATGTGTTCGGTCGATGGCCTGTCGATGATGTTGAATTCGCCGGCCGGCGGCAGCGCGCGCAGCATGTGGCCGGGTTGCAGATGGTCGAGCAGGTGGTTCGAGACCTTGCCGCCGACAACGCGCTTGACGGCGATCGAGACTTTTTCCGCGTGGTTTGGCGAGGACGACAGCGAGTAGGCGCGATGCAGCGTTTCGTCAGCTACGTCGACCTGAAAGACGACGAATTGGCCCGCTTTGAAGTTGAGCGGTGCGGCATCGGTGGTTTGAAAAACGAAGGTAGCGGCATCGGCGGTTTCTTCGATTCGGTCGATGCAGACGAGCGGAGCGAATTCGCTGGGATTGGTTGCTGGCAGGGAGTTCATCGCGACACCATTGAATAGGATTAGATACGGCCGCCGCGGCGGCCGTTTGCTGTGAGATTAGGATCAAGCGGCCTTGAGCATGCTCTTGAGGTCGGCTTCGACGGTGCTGATTGGCGTCAGGCCGAATTCCTTATGGAGAATGTTGACCAGATTCTCCGTCAGGAAGCCCGGAATGCTCGGGCCGACACGGATGTTCTTGACGCCGAGCGAGAGCAGGGTGAGCAGAACGACAATGGCTTTTTGTTCGAACCAGCTGAGAACCAGCGTCAGCGGCAGATCATTGACGCCGCAGTCGAACTCCTTGGCCAGCGCCAGCGCCAACTGGATCGCCGAATAGCTGTCGTTGCACTGACCGATGTCGATCAGGCGCGGGATGCCGTTGATGTCGCCGAACTGCTTTTTGTTGAAGCGGTATTTGCCGCAAGCGAGCGTCAGGATAACGCTGTCCTTCGGGGCGCTGGTGGTGAATTCCTCGTAATAGCTGCGCTCGCTCTTGTCGCCGTCGCAGCCGCCGACCAGGAAGAAATGCTTGATATTGCCCTGCCTGACTTGGTCGATCACTGCCGGGGCGGCCGCCATCAGTGCATTGCGACCGAAGCCGACAGTGATCTTGTAAGGTATTTCGTTGTACGGGAAACCGGCCTGGGCTTTTGCGCAAGCGATGACTTCGCTGAAATCCTCGCCCTCAATGTGCTGCACACCGGGCCAGCCGACGATGCTGCGCGTAAAGATACGCTTGGCGTACTGGCCGACATTCGGGTCGATCAGGCAGTTCGAAGTCATCACGATGGCGCCGGGGAAAGCGGCAAATTCGCGTTGCTGGTTTTGCCAGGCACTGCCGTAATTGCCAACCAGATGCTTGAACTTGTTGAGTTCCGGGTAACCGTGCGCGGGCAGCATTTCGCCATTGGTGTAGACGTTGATGCCGGTGCCTTCGGTCTGCTCAAGAATGGCTTTGAGGTCGCAGAGGTCGTGGCCGGAAACAAGAATGGCCTTGCCAGCGACCGGTTTGACGTTCACTTCGGTTGGTGTGGGATGGCCAAATTTGCTCGTCTCGCCGCGGTCGAGCATTTCCATTACTTTGTAGTTCAGCTGACCGATGGCCATCGAGGTGGCGAGCAGCGCGCCCATGTCTTCCGGGTCGGTGCCCAGCCAAGCCATGATGTGGTGGAATTCGGCGGCCACGGCGTCATCGACCTCGCCGAGCACGCGCGCGTGTTCCATGTACGCGGCGGCGCCTTTCAGGCCGTAGAGGCAAAGCAGGCGCAGACCCAGCACATCCTCGCTGATCGTGCCCTTGCCGCGATTGACCGCAGCAATCGGCGCTTGCGCCTGCAGGCCAGCGGCATCGGCGGCCAGCGTGAAGGCCGCGGCAGGGCTTGGCGCAACGGCGGCAACGCCAGCGGCCTGGCAGGCGGCCTCGTAGCTTTGACGCAACTGCTGGCGATACGTTTCGGCCTGACGGGCGTAGCCGGTAATCCGCTCGGCCTCGAAATTCACATTGGTCAGCGTGGCGAAAAATGCCTGCGGAACAAAGACATCGATTGCGCGATCGATAATGCCGAATTCACGGGCTTTTTCTGCGTAGAACGAGGTGCCCTGCAAGGCGTAGACGAGCAGATCCTGCAAATCGGAAACGTTGGCTGTCTTGCCGCACATGCCTTGCGAAAAAGAGCAGCCCTTGCCGGCGGGGGTTGAAATGGTTTGTTCACATTGCACGCAAAACATAATAGATCTCCTGAGTAGGGTGGGTGGAGTCGAACTGAGACGAACTCTACCGACCATCGCCCGGCGAGTATTTGATCTTGGTCAAATATGGGTGATTGATTTCACGGCGCTTCATTTTTTTCGGGCTGTGCAAGTGAAGAAGCCCGTATTCATTGGCTTACAGGCCAATAGTCGCTTGGGTGTTAGTCCAGCGTCTTTCTGAAAGTTTTTAGTCCGAAGGCCAGCACAACGGCGACGAATAGCATGATCGGCCAGATCTGCCCCCAGATCATTTCCAGACCGTTACCCTTGAGCATGATGCCGCGCACGAGGATGAGGAAGTGGGTGAGCGGCAGGAGATTGCCGATGGCTTGCGCCCATTCCGGCATGCCGCGAAAGGGGAACATGAAGCCGGAGAGCAGCAAGGACGGCATGAAGAAGAAAATGGTCATCTGCATGGCCTGCAGCTGGTTGCTGGCGACTGAACTGAAGGTGATGCCGAGCGTCAGGTTGGCGCAAATGAAGAGCAGCACCGCGACATAAAGCAAGAACCAGCTGCCGAACATGGGGATGTCAAATAGCCAGAGCGCGGCGACCAGAATGAGCGTGACCTGAATCAGTCCGATCAGGATGTAGGGGACGATCTTGCCGGTCATCACTTCCAGTGGCGTGGCCGGGGTGGCGAGCAGGTTCTCGAAGGTGCCGCGTTCACGTTCGCGCGTCATCGCCAGGCCGGTCATCAGCACCATGGTCAGCGTCAGAATTACGCCGATCAGGCCGGGAACCACGTTGTAGGCGGACAATCCTTCCGGGTTGTAACGACGGTGTACGCGTAGTTCTATGGGGGGCAGGGCAGGGCGTTGCAGCCCGGGCAGATCGGGGGCAAAGACATTGCTGCCCAGCTGATTGAGCGCCGAAATGGCGCCATTGGCCGCCATCGGGTCGGTGGCATCGGCCTCGACGAGCAAGACCGGGGATTTGCCGCGCAGCAGATCTCGGTTGAAGCCGACCGGAAAGGTGACGACGAATTGCGCCTTGCCCCGTTCGAGCAGCTCATCGGCCTCACGCTCGTTAACACTGCCGATGATCTTGAAGTAATCACTGTTCCGCATGGCCGCCATGTAAGACCGGGCGAACGGGCCGGGGTCGGCCATGACGATGGCCGTGGGCAGCTGCTTGGGATCGGAGTTGATGGCGTAGCCAAACAAAATCAACTGCATGATGGGAATGGAGACGATCATGCCGAAGGTCAGCCGGTCGCGTTTGAGCTGGATGAATTCCTTGAGCAGAATGCCGTACCAGCGGGAAAATGAAAAAAAGCTCATGGCATCACCCCTGAAACTGATCCTGGCTGCCTTGCATGAGGTAAATAAAGGCATCTTCCAGAGAGGCAGGAATCACGGCCATGTTCAGGGCTGTGCCCTGAAGAGTGGCTTGCAGCGTGGCTTCCAGAGCATCCCGGTTTTTGCCGCTGACGTGCAGCGTGGCGCCGAAGCTGGCGACCAGATCGACGCCCGGCAGTTTGCGCAGGGTTTCGCCCAGACCTTGCAGCCCGTCGCCGCTGATCGCCCAGGTGTGAAGTTGTTGGCTGCTCACCACGTCTTTTGCCGTGCCAGAGGCCATCATCGTGCCGTAGGCAATGTAAGCAAGGCGGTGGCAGCGTTCCGCTTCATCCATGTAGTGCGTGGAGACCAGTACCGTGATGCCAGCAGCCGAGAGGCGGTGAATTTCCTCCCAGAAATCACGCCGTGCTTTAGGGTCGACGCCAGCAGTCGGTTCATCAAGCAGCAAAAGTTTCGGCTCGTGCAACAGGCACGAGGCCAGCGCCAGTCGCTGCTTCCAGCCGCCGGAAAGACTGCCAGCCAACTGTTTGCGCCGACTGGAAAGGCCAAGGTTTTCCAGCGCCTGATCGACCACGTCGCGGCGATTTTTCATGCCGAACATGCGGGCGACGAAATCGAGGTTTTCACCGATGCTCAGGTCATCCCACAGCGAAAACTTCTGCGTCATGTAGCCGACCTGACGTTTGATGGCCGCACTTTCGGTGAGTACATTCAGCCCGAGACAGGTGCCGTGGCCGCTATCTGGCGTCAGCAGACCGCACAGCATGCGGATGGAGGTCGTCTTGCCGCTGCCGTTGGGGCCGAGAAAGCCGAAAATT
>RRZT010348145.1_pt1 | contig 12228 bp, 10 predicted proteins | sample 2165551 | NCBI WGS metagenome assembly RRZT01 (sample SAMN10456910, study PRJNA506462) | wastewater metagenome | biome: wastewater; feature: sludge; material: wastewater sludge; isolation source: wastewater sludge with Escherichia coli K12::gfp cells carrying plasmid... | place: USA: Moscow, Idaho... | reverse complement strand
TTTGGCTTATTTTGTGGCAGAATTTTAATCTTCTTCCCCTGGGTTAGACTATATGCAATTTTATCATAAGTACAACCAATAAGCCAAAAGACTGGTTTGAGTGCCCACAGGATAAAACCAACCAACATAAGTAAGAATATTAAAAATAATGCTCCTGCAAAAAGTACAGCAATGAAACAAATTATTCCTAAAAAAATAGTTCCCATATATTTATCCACTCTTTCTATTTATATTTATCCACTCTTTCTATTTATATTTTATATACATTAATTATATAAAATATTTCTTATCTTAACTATATCATAGCACATTTTCTAGCAAAAGTAAAGAAAAAAACAACTAAATTAATAGTTGTTTTTAATTTATTACTTATTTTTTCTTACGAGAGAAATAAGTAAACCGCCAATACCAACCAGAGCACCAAGGATAACAGCGATAAAGCCATTTCCGTTAGATTTCTCTGTTTTAGAATCAGTTTTCACGTCATCATCTGCTGTTTTGTCGTCAGTAGCTTTAACTTCTTGTTTTGTTTCAGATGTAGCTTTATCTTTAGAAGATGTTTTAGCACTAGCTTCTTTAGATTTAGTTGTATCTGTTGCAACTTTAGTAGTTTCAGCTTTATCAGAAGTTGTAGCTTCTGTTTCAGACGTAGCAGTTGTAGCTGGTGTTGCTGGAGTAGCTACACCAACTTTTAGTACGTCACCAACAAAGATTAAATCTGGGTTTTGAACACCATTTGCTGCAACTAGGTAATCAACAGATGTTCCAAGTTTTTGAGCAATAGCTGTCAATGTATCACCATCTTGAACAATGTACGTTGGAGCAGGAGCTGCTTGTGTTGCTTGTGTTGCTTGTGTTGCTGGTGTTGCTGGTGTTGCTTGTGTTGCTTGTGTTGCTTGTGCAGCTGTAGTGCCTTGTGTAGTTGTTGTAGATTGTGAAGTACCACCAGTTGTTGTCTTAGTAGGTTTTGCAGGAGTAGCTGGTTTTGCAGGAGTAGCTGGTTTTGGAGTGGCTTTAGCAGTCAATCCAGCAACAGCTTTTTCTAATGCTTTCACAGAGTTTTCAATATCTGATACAGAAGCATCTTCATTTTTCAACTCTTTTTCAGCAGAAGTGATAGCCTTTTTAAGGTCATCTACAGATTTGTCTGTGTATTTATCAGTTGAAATTGCTTTAGCTTTTGCGATTGCGTCTGATAGTTTTGTGTAATCAGCATCAGTTGCTTTAACAGCAAGAGCTGTAACAGCACCATCAAGTTTAGTCTCAAGAGCCTTAACATCTTCACTACTCAAATCTTCATCTTTAACAGAATCAGAAACTTGTTTGATAATATCTTTAACAGAATCTTTAGATTTATCAGTAAACTCATCAGAGTCAGCTTTTACAGTAGCTTCATCAATGTGTTTAGCCAACGCGTCACGTTCAGCATCAGTAGCACGTTTAACCAATTCTGTCATAGCAGCATCAACTGTTTTAGTAGCAGCATCAACTTCAGCTTGTTTATGTTTTGAATCATTCAAAACTTGTTCAGCTTTAGCAATAACATCTTTTAGTACATCACGTGATTTACCTGTGTAATCTTCGTTTGTGAGAGCTGTTGTAGCTTTGTCAATTGAAGCTTGCAATGCATCAACTTCAACTGGTTTAGCAACCAATCCATCAATAGCAGTTTCTAAAGCTGTAGTAGCAGCATCAACGTCTGTTTGAGTAGATGTTTTGTTATCTCGAACTGTAATTGCCGCAGCAACTTTAGCTTTGAGGTTGTCAATAGACGCCGCAGTATACTCAGTAGATGTAGTGAGTTTTTGTGCTTTAGCAATTGCAGCATTAAGTGCATCACGTTCAACTTCTGGTACAACTGGGATTTCTACAAGAGCAGAGATAGCAGTTTGAAGTGTAGCAGTTGCTTGGTTAACTGAATCTTGTGTAGACTGAGCATTACCAATTACAGCTTGAGCAGATTCAATTGCTTTTTTTACAGTAGCAACAGACTCATCTGTGTATTTACCTGAATTAACCAATCCTACAGCTTTAGAAACAGCAGCTTGCAATCCTGTTTTATCAACAGAAGGTGTTGTAGCTACTACAAGAGCAGAGAATTTGTTGTTCAAGAGGAATGTAGCATCATCAACTTGAAGTGCCGTAGCAGAAGCGTTTGATACTACACTTACAGCAGAATTATAAGCGGCTTTGAATGGTGCATATGTTTCAGCTGTGTATTTGGCAGGAGTTTGGTATGCTGCTGTAGTTGCAGAAATAAGGCTTTGCAATCCTGTTTTATCAACAGTTTTTGGTGCATTTTGCAATGCATTAATTGCTTGTTGAAGTGAAGAAACAGACGTATCAACTTGTGATTGAGTTGCTGTTTTATCATTTGCAACGGCTTGAGCCTTAGACAATTCTGTTTTTAGTTTAGCAATACTGTCTGCTGTATATTCACTAGCAATAGATACTTTAGCTTGAGCGTTCTGAATTGCAGAATTCAATGCACTCTTATCAGCTTCAGCTGTAGTGTTTCCGACAGGTCCAGTAATATTACTCATACCAATCAGATTGTCCTCGCCAAGAACAAGTTTTTGGTTTACAGTGAAACTTTGTGAAGTAATACCTGTTACGTATTGTGCTGGAACTTTTACAATTTTCTGTGAAACTTCATTGGCAACAGGCATTTCAATAAGGACAAGTCCTACACACCAATCGCCACTAAAGCTTTGATAAACAGGAGTTCCTGCATCATATACGTACCCGTCAGCATCAAGCAAATCAACGCTCATTTTACCAACTTTAAGTGTTGAAACACGTGAAGCACTTGCAACATTTTCAGTTTTATCAGTGAGGTGTGTAATATTAGCAACTTGTGGCAATACAGTCAAGCCAACACCTAGAGAGGCAGCAGCGACCATTGCGGCTTTGCTAATTTTGTTTGAAGTAGTTTTTTTTGTTTCGATTTTCTTAGTCATAGAATTTAATCTCGCTTTCTTTGTTTAAAATATTTTAGTTAACGTTGTTTGTAAGGACGACCCTCACAATTGAATGTGTTAGAGCCGTAAAGCAAATCTTCAATTGTTAAGAAATACATATTTCTTCTTTCTTTTGTATAAGTCGTTTACTCCTTAATTATACAAAAGTTTTTTCAAAAAATAACAATTAAATGACTTTAGCTTTACTAATTCCCTTATCATTTTGTTCGACCAGATATACTGTATCAATTAAAGATGGAAGGTAATTACGCTCGTGTGTGATAATGATAGCCTGTCTGTCAGCATAATCAAGTAGTGATTTGATAGCTTCAGCTGTGTTTTCTGCTCTTAATTCAGATACTGCTGATGTTGGCTCATCAAGTGTAATCGGTGCTTTATTTCCTGAAACAATTTTAGTTACGGAAATAAATAATGCTAATGATAAGATTTCACTAAGACCACCACCCTCATTTTCTATATTAATATCAGTGTCAACTCCATCAATTGATTTATTTATATAAATATCTGCGACAGGTGCACCAGATTTAACATCTAGTTTAATTTTAACTGAATAATTATCTCCGAATACCATACGTAGAATTTCAGTTGTACTTTCTTCTAGGATTTCCTTGCCTTGATTCATTGCAGAATGAACTGATTTCTCAAGCAAATCACGTGCGATTGTAGTATTTTCAGAGCTATCTGTAAACTCTTTTAGTTTCAGTTGCTCTTCTGACAATTGCTTGGTCAATAGTGATTTTTCTATAACTTTCTTAGAAATATCACCGTCCAAAGTTTCAATTCTCCTTTCCAAATCAGTCATATATTCCTCCTTAGATGTCTTTACAATTATATTATAACATAAAAAAATAGTATGTCAAGCATAAAAATAAAAAAAACTCTAAAAAAGAGTTTTAAATTATAATCTCGTATGATAGGAACTCATACTCCTCGATATTACCAAGGACGTCAATAGAACTCTTGACTTTAAGAGGTGCATTGATATTTAAGTGCTTAATTGATGACGTAAGTTCAGCTAATGACGGGTATTTATTTGGGTTTGATGACGCAATATACAGTTTGTTTTGCAATTCATCTGAACTAAATCGAGCTAAACTCTGATTGGAGAACAAACTTTCTGATAACTTTCCGCTATGTTTAATTGCAAATTCTTTTGCTTTTTTATAATCAGAATCATCAAGGTTTTTGTCTTTTCCAATGTGAGTTTTCATAAATGCTAGACCAAGTGAACGTGAATTCTTAACATCAAATGCAACACCATTAATATAGAAATCAACACCCTTAATATTTTTAAGTGTTGGTGTAATGTTATCTTTGAATGCTTTATAAAGGATTGCTTCGGTTGAGTCATTGCGAAGTTGATTCAACTCAAATGTATGAAGAGAACGTACGGTTTCCTCTTCTATCAGTCGCTCTTTTTCCTCAAATGTAATGTCTAAGCGGCGAATTGAATTTAATTTAGATTCATAGTTTTTCCCACTAATATAATTAGTGGAATCTGGATATTTTTTGTTGAACTTTTCAAGGAATGATTGGTATGTTGCTGTTGCTTTATCTAATTCGTCGTATTTTTTATATTTGTGTTTACCATCATCCAGCTTTGTTTCAAATTCTGCTCTTACAAATTCAGAGAACTTACTATAATCCCAACTTGCGATTATAAACTCAATTGCTTTTTCTTTATTAGGAAACTGCTCTGTGCCACCTGACAATAATTGTGCAAACTTGTGAATAACCTCAGCTGTTGGTAGCAATCGGTCAATTGTGTATTCGTCTACTGCCGAGCGAATATCTTTCATTATATGTTTTTTAAGACTCATATTATGATTCTTCTTTCTTTTTTCTTATTTTATGAGATAGATTAGAGAAATATAAGACTGTCTCACATTTCTTCTTTCTTTATTTTGTTTTTTTATTTACAATTTAATTATATAAAGAATAATAAAAAAAGACCATAAAAATAGTCTTTTTATTATTAACCGTAGACAACCCAACTACCAGCAGGTAATTTTCCTGCCATTTGTGCTTGTTCAGATAACGGCATACCTTGGTATTCACCGTGCCCTAGTAATTGTAACGCTCCATAAGCTCCAGATGAAGCGTTCATTGCACTTACGTTTCCACCTGACTCACGACTGATGATATAAGCCCACTCACTTGCTGAATATCCAGCAGCGTTAGCCGTGTTGTTAACCATATAGTTCGCCAAAGCATTAATATCTACAGCACCAGAAGTCTGTGAAAGATTTAATCCTGATGCTGTTGTTGCTGTTGATGTTTGAGCTGTTTGTGCAACAGCTTGAGCTTGACGTTCTTTTTCTGCTTTTTCTTCAGCCGCCTTAGCCTGACGTTCTTGTTCAGCACGCGCAGCTTCTTCTTTAGCTTTAGTCTCAGCAACCAACTTGTCAGACTCATTATTTTTACCAGCTATTTCATTAGCAGAACTTAAAATCCTGTCAACCTGGAATGATGCCTTTGCTTTGGATAGTTGAGATTTAATTTCTTCTTTTTTATCCTTTAAATTAAGACTCTCTATATTTTTCATAGCAGAAGTCTGTTTTGACGCAAATTGAGAATCCAATTCACTTTGTCCTTTATTAATTGATTTAATAATATTAGAGGATTGCTTAATTGATGTGGTCTCGGTTGGCTCACCAGTCATTTCTATTTTAATAACATCAGCACTTGCCTTCGTGTGTGTACTTAACGATACACCAACTGTAAATAACAAAGTTGCCGTGAGTAAACCTGTAGTTACTTTATTCAATATAAAATCTCCTTTAAAAAAAAATTTAGTTCTATATTAATTTTAGCATAAAATATCAAAAAAAGAAAGCCTCATCTGGCTTTCTTGACTTAATTAAGTTTAAGCAAGAACTCGTCTTCAGTAAGAATAGGAATTCCAAGGTTTTGAGCTTTCTTAAATTTAGATGATGATGAGTCTGTTTCATTAGTAACTAGATATTCAGTTTTTCCTGAAATTGAACCAGCAAGCTTAATGCCATAAGATTCTAATAATTCTTTCAATTCTGAACGTTTCATTTTAGTTTTGCCCGTCACAACTATTGTTAATCCAGACAAATCTTTTTTATCATCACTTACAGATTTAGTGCCACCTAAATTAGATAAACTAAAACCTAGTTTTTCTAGTTCAAGTAAAGTTTTCTTATTTTCATCAGATAACAGATTATTCTTAATATCCAACACCTTTTGTTCACCAATAGAATCAACTTCATTTCTGAATTTGTCTAAGTCTTTATCAATTTCCTTAGAATCTAATAGTTTACGTGCTGAACCAAAGTAAGACATAATTTGTTTTGATAAGTCATTTCCAATACCAGGAAGACCAAGTGCAACTAAAATATTTTTAGTTGGTCTTGTTTTGGCTTTTTCTAATTCAGAAATCAATTTATTGTACTTTTTCTCACCAAGACTTGGAATATCAATAAATTCTTCTTTATCAATAGACCACAAACTTAGGAAATCTTTCAAATTAATGAGATTGTTATCTGCTAATGTTTTAACAGTACGTTTGGATAATGCATCTATATCTAATCCAGTTTTTCCAACGAATATTTTCCAGCGGTTTAACAACTGTTCTTCTGTTTCAACTAAAGTGTATAACAATTCATTCTTGAAAAATGTCTTTTCAGGTTGTACTACTTCAATTTCAGAACCATCTCGTTCATCTACAATTGGTTTGATGATTTGAGGAATTACGTCATTTGCTTTTTGGATAAACACAGTATCACCGATACGTATATCTCTTTTTCTGATATTAAAAAGGTTAGCTAGACTTGCTCTTGTAATTGTAGAGCCTGATAAAAGAACAGGTTCTACAACACCTACTGGAGTAACCAAACCTTTTGCACCAACTTGCCAAACCACATCTGTTAATGTTGTAGTTGCCACATCTGCTGGAAATTTAAAAGCCAACTGGTTCTTTGGGTGATGTTCTGTGAATCCAATCTCACGTCTATTTTTAATGAAGTTGGGTTTAATAACCAATCCATCAATAGTATGAGGCACTTTATCACGTTTAGAAGAATCAAACCCTTTAATAACAGAGATAACTTCTTCTTTAGTTAATAAAGCATCAGAGAAGTCATCTTTTGTTGATTCAGAGCCTTCTTTGTTGAACGGTACTGTAATGTAATCACGACCAAAAACTTTAGATAGAAAAGATAACATTTCTAGTTCTGAATCAATTCCAAGTTCTTCAGCGTTTTCTAAATTATAGAAATGAGTCATAACTTTACGTTCTTTAGCTAAATTAGTATCAAGGGATTGTAATGTTCCTGAAACTAAATTTCTACTATTTTGGAAATCACCATTAATATTTAGCTCATCAAAAGCAGAATCGTTAATAATAGATTCACCACGTGCTGTCAAATTAGGAAATTTTGATAACTCGTTTAATGCTTTTGATGATAAAGTTGGAAGCATAATGTCGGTATTGTCTGTACCAACTTCTCCGTCTCCTCGACTAGAAATAGTTAGCTTGCCGTCATTAACATTTTTGTGTTTATAAAATACTGATGTTAATCCATCATCTTTTGTTTCAACAATAAACCCGTCGGTATACCACAAATCACTAGGATTATCAGAGAACTTGTTTAAGAACTTTTTAACGTCACCAATCTTATTTGCCTTTTGTAATGAAAGCATACGATACTGATGATGAACTTTAGGTTTCTTATTACTAGCTTCTGATACTTTAGATAATACTTCTACTGGATAAGTTTCAGCAATTGGTGAGCTTACCGTTTTGAACAATAACTCATCAAATTCTGTATCTGTTAAAGATGGATTGCTTTCATTATATTCTTTGTTGGCAATGTTTAAAATTAAATTAGCAGATTTGAAATCTTCAAGTGTTTCAATTGATTTAATTTTACTTAAATAAGTAAAGAGTTCTTTTTCTGTTTTTTTCATAGTTTGTTCTTCTTTCTTTTGTTTTTTTTATTTTACAATTTAATTATATAAAGAATAAAAAAAAGACAAGGTTTAATTCCTTATCTTTTGATAATTAATCTAATTCATTAATTTTTAAATATTCACGGAGAATTTCTTCGTAAACTTCATCTTTAGCAATAGCTTCATCTGCCTCATATAACGGCTTTATGGTCGTTTTCAGCCGTTGACCTTTGTACTATTTTTACAGTACGCTTTTAATGCCATCAAGCGTCCAGTCAAAGTAGAAATCATACGCTTCTTTTTCTGTCATACCGTCAACTTCTGAAAAGTCGATTCCGTCGATAGCGCTTTGAACTGCGTCGTTGACACTACCTAGTTGTGCGAGTGTTTCCTCGCTTTGTGCTGCATAAGCTGCTTCAACTGCTTTTGTCATAATTGCTTCAACTGTTTTTTTCATAGTTAATTCTTCTTTCTTTTGTTTTTTTTATTTTACAATTTAATTATATAAAATATCTTATATTATAAAAGAAATGACGTAAACAAAAAAAAGCCATAGGTTTGGCTCTTTTGGAATTTAATATTTATTATTAATCTTCCGCTAAATATGAAAGAATATCTGATTTATAAATTTCAATTCTAGGGTCTTGGCTGTTCAGCTCATCTTCACCCCAATAGTTATAATACATATTATACAATACATTAACTTCATTTTTAGAAATAATATTATAATATCCAGATTCGATATTTTCTATAATATTATGTAGAAAAAATAAAATATCTAATTCTGAAAAAGCTGTAATTTTATAACAAATAGGTATAATTTTATAACAAATGTCTTGAATTCCTGAGCCGTTATCGTAATCTAAAGACTCAACAATCTTCATTAAAGTTTTAGGGTAAATGTCTAATATAGGTAATCCATTATTAATTACACTGTCTTGACAAATATAGTGCTCAAATAATTCATTTGGTAAATTGTAAATAAAGTCGTCACTAATTGACCGTGTTGAAAATAGAAGGTCAAATGGCTTGTATAATTTGAGCGAACCATATAATAAATTATGATAATTATGATTATTGTCCAAGGCACAAGACACATATAATATAGCGTTGCTAATTTCTGAGTGTTGGTGTAATATTTTATCTTTAATTTTCTTAATTAACCAACCCAAATCTTTTTCTGTTATATCTTTACCATTACATAAGTTTTCAAAGCATTCATAATATTTAGTATTTCGATTTAGTTGAATATAATGGAATTGTCTACACTTAGAGTTCTCTTTTAAAAATGAAGGTGAGATTGACAAACAATCCTTTTCATCTAAATAGACATTTAAACCTACGTCGCGTTTATATCTAAATGCTGAAAACATATCACCATAAGATTCTTTGTTTGCTGAATGAACAAACTCTATAAACTTATCATTTAATTTTAAATTTAGTTGTGATAAAAATAAATCAGAATCGTTATATACTTTTTGTTCATCTGTTTTAATCATTATTTATCTTCTTTCTTTTGTTTTTTTTATTTTACAATTTAATTATATAATATTTCTTATATTATAAAAGAAGCAACATAAACAAAAAAAGCCAGAAGTTTGGCTCTCTTTTTAAAATTAAGAATTATAATTATTACTCTTCTGATTCTAAATATGAAACTATATTAGAAGTATAAGTTTCAACTCTAGGGTCTTGTTTTGTGGTATTTTCATTGTGTGTCTCAGACCAATCACAAACAGAGTAGTATAAATAAGAAACGTATCTTTTAGAAACATTCTTATAATGTCCAGATTTGATATTTTCCATAACCTTGTGTATAAGAAATAATCTGTCTAATTTTGAAAAAATTATATTTTTATTACAAAGGTCTTCAATTCCTGAAACGTCCTTGCAATCTATAAATTCAATAGTTTTCATTAAAGCTTTAGGATAAACATCTAATATAGGTATTTCAATATCAATTACACTATCTTTGCGACAAATATAATGCTCAAATATGTCAGTTGGTAAGTCACAGACAAAGTTATCACTAATCGAACGTGTTGAAAATAGAAGGTCAAATTTCTTATGTAATTTAAGAGGACCAAATAACAACCCATCAGAAAACCATTTCATTGCATCACTATCAAACCACCAATCGGGTTCTTGCGTTTCACCATTGTTGTCTTGCAAAGCATAAAGTACCTCTAATTTAGCCAGGTTGATTTCTGAGTGTTTAGACAATATTTTATTCTTCATATTATCAACCAAATCGTCTAATTCCTCGTCTGTTATAGCACGACCATAGCATAAATTTTCAAAGCATTTTTGATATTTATTATGTGGATTTAGTTTAATTATATGGAATTGCCTGCACTTAGACTTATCTTTAGCAGATAAAGATGAGAAGGAAATATAAGAGCTAAAACCTACCGAAATTGATATTTCATCATTTTCATCTAAATAAACAGTTAGAATCAAATCGGATTCACTCCAAAATGAAGTAAATATATCATCATATTCACTAAGGTATATCAAACTATCATTCTCAGATTCCTTCCTAACTGCATTAACAAATTCAATTAATTTATCTTTTAATTCTAAATTTAATTTAGATAAAAATAAATCAGAATCTTTGTCTTTGTATTCATCTGTTTTAATCATTTTAATTCTTCTTTCTATTGTTTTTATTTTACAATTTAATTATATAATTTATCTTTTAATTTAAAAGAAGTGAAGTTATGCAAACAAAAAAGCCTTAGTTTTGGCTCTTTTTGAATTTTCTACCTATATTCTATAACTCTCAACAACTTCATCTGGTAAATTGCAAATAAAGTTGTCATCAACTGAACGTGTTGAAAGTATAAGGTCAAACGTCTTATGTAATTTTAGTTGACCATATAATAATGATATCCAATCAGTATCGTTGTTATTGCTTTGTAAAACAGAAAGTACCTCTAATTTAGCAGTGTTAATTTCTGAATGTTTATCTAATATTTTAGATTTAACTTTCTTAACCAGCCAATCCAAATCTTTTTCCGTTACGTGTTTACCATAACATAAGTTTTTAAAGCATTCGTAATATCTAGTCCTTGGTTTTAGTTTAATTATATGGAATTGTCTACACTTAGACCTCTCTTTTGATGAAGATAAATATGCAAACTCAACATAAAGTCTACCACCCACTGAAATTGATAATTTATCACTTTCATCTAAATGAACATTTAGAGACACATCAAATTCACATCTAAATGCCGAAAACATCAAATCATATTCGCTTCCATTGTTTATTAAGCTATTTTTATAAAAATTCTTTCGCGCGTAATCAACAAATTCCATTAATTTATCTTTTAATTCTGAATCTAATTTTAGTTCAGCTAAAAATAAATCAGAATCTTTATCCACGTGTTCATCTGTTGTTTTTATCATAGAATTCTTCTTTCTTTTTGTTTTTATTTTACAATTTAATTATAGTTATTCTATTTATTTTGAAGGATAGATATTATATCCTTTTGTTCAGTTGTAAGTTTATATACGACTTGATGTAAATAAGGAGATTCTATTGTTCCATCTTTATGTTCTAAACCAAGATAGTGCCCAAGCTCGTGTGTTAATATTTTATTCAAGTAAATATCAAATTCCTTATCACCAAATTTCTCTTTAATTTGGGAAGTATCAATCTCTAAATACGAATTCCATTGATACGTGCTCACATCTTCATTTGAATTAGGGGTGGTTGCTAATCCCATTGTACCGTCAGGCAATGATTTGTCCCATATAACCTTAACTTTTTGATTAAAAGGATTATAACCCAACTCGTCAGTCCACCATTTCATTGCATAGTTTAAATTGTCAGAATATTTAAAATTCATTTTCTGGTTTTCATCTGAATTATATCTAGATATATCAATAGAAGATTGGGCTTTATATTTTGTGTATACGTACGTGTTTATATAATCGTAGTTTACACCACTTACGTTACTGTATGTAAAAAAGACTAAAAATGATGAAAATAATGCAGTTAAAGCTATCTTAACTGAAGATTTCACATTATATGATGCTTTTTTCTTTTTTATATTGTCTTTTCTAATAGTTTTTATATCATTTTCCCCCTATAACTCAATTGTATTTCTATCTCTTTTTTTTAAAAAAGCTTTACAGCCAAAAAAGATATTCATCCCTTTAATATTATCAGATTTTATAATTTTTCTAACCATAATTTCACCTCGTCAGTTTTTCTTTTCTATTTTAATTTTAGCACAAACACAAAAAAAGCTATATAAAATATATATAGCTTTAATATTTATAGTTCAATATCTTTTACAATTTGTGCAATCTTTTGGAAAAGATA
>RRZT010144517.1_pt1 | contig 12228 bp, 6 predicted proteins | sample 2165551 | NCBI WGS metagenome assembly RRZT01 (sample SAMN10456910, study PRJNA506462) | wastewater metagenome | biome: wastewater; feature: sludge; material: wastewater sludge; isolation source: wastewater sludge with Escherichia coli K12::gfp cells carrying plasmid... | place: USA: Moscow, Idaho ... | reverse complement strand
CCGAAATCGAGTGCATCAACTCACGCTGCGGCGGGTGTTATGCAGATCTTCCCTAGACGTGATCGCCCGCATCCCGCCCAAGGTCCAGCGCATCTATGTGGTAGACGACAAGTGCCCGCAACACAGCGGCGAACTGGTGGAAGAGCAATGTCGCGACCCGCGCGTGCGGGTGATATTCCATGAAGAAAACCAGGGCGTCGGCGGCGCCGTCGGCAGCGGCTATCGGGCCGCGATCGAAGAAGGCATGGACATCGTCGTCAAGGTCGATGGCGATGGGCAGATGGATCCGGCGCTGATCCCGCACTTCACACGTCCGATTGAACGTGGACGCGCCGATTACACCAAGGGCAACCGGTTCTATCGGCCCGAATCGCTCAAGGGCATGCCGCCCATCCGGCTGTTCGGCAACGCGGCGCTGTCGTTCATCAACAAGCTCAGCACCGGTTACTGGTCGATCATGGATCCGACCAACGGCTACACCGCCATCCACACCAGCGTGTTGCGCGAGATGCCGTTGCACAAGCTGGAGAAGCGCTACTTCTTCGAAACCGACATGCTCTACCACCTCAACACCATGCGCGCGGTGGTGCACGACGTGCCGATGGATGCGGTGTATGCGGACGAGGAATCGAGCCTGAAGGTCTCGAAGGTGCTGCCGGAGTTCATGGTCAAGCACGTCAACCGCTTCTTCAAGCGCTACGTGTACCTGTACCTGCTGCGCGATTTCAACATCGGCAGCCTGTACAGCCTGCTCGGCGTGGTGCTGTGCGGGCTGGGCGTGGTGTTTGGCGGCTGGGCCTGGCTGCGCAGCCTGACGACGGGGCAACCGGCGACCAGCGGCACCGTCATGCTGGCGGCGTTGCCGCTGATCATCGGCATTCAGTTTCTGATCGCATTCTTGCACCACGATGTCGAGCGCGTGCCGTCGCAGCCGCTCAGCGAGGACCTGACCGACGACCCCGAGGAGACGCCCGCTGCGCGCGCTGGTTGAACGCCCGGCAGGCGCGTGGTCGAAGGTCGTCGGCTTGTTGACCGACATCGACGACACGCTGACCACCGAGGGCGCGATCACGCCCGATGCGTTGCAGGCACTGGCCGATTTGCGCGACGCCGGCTTGCCGGTGATCGCCGTCACCGGTCGGCCCGTCGGCTGGAGCGTACCGTTTGCGCTGGCCTGGCCCCTGGGCGCCATCGTGGCCGAGAACGGCGCGGCGGCGTTGATTCCAGGCGACATTGATCAAATCGGCTGCCAGCGCTTTCCTGATCAGCGCGCGCAGCTATCAAAAATATATCAGCAGGATGCCGCCACGCGTGCGCGCAACTTTGAGCAGCTGCAGCGCGCCGCGGCCCGCGTGCTGCGCGAAGTGCCGGGCAGCGCGCTGGCGCAGGATTCGCCGGGGCGCGAAACCGACATCGCCATTGACCACAGCGAGTTCAGTCGTCTTGACGAAGCGCAGATCTCCCAGGCCGTCGCCGTGATGCAGGCCGAAGGCCTGCACGCCACCGTCAGCAGCATCCACATCAACGGCTGGATCGGCACGCACGACAAGTGGCAGGGCGCGTGCTGGATCGCGCGCGAGTTGCTGGATCGCGATCTGCCGGCCGAAGCCGAGCGCTGGGTCTACGTCGGCGATTCGACCAACGACCAGGTGATGTTCGAGCACCTGCCGCAAAGCGTGGGCGTGGCCAACATCCGCCGCTTTGAATCCAAGCTGAAGTATCTGCCGCGCTACATCACGCGCGGCGAGCGCGGCGCCGGTTTTGCCGAGGTGGCGCGCGCGCTGCTGGCCGACCGCACCTGATACGCGCTCAAGAGCCTTTGGCCAGCCCCAGCTTCTCGATCAGTGCCTTCTCGCGCGTGAAGGTGTCTTGCGCAAACTTCTTGTACTGCGCCGAGTTCATGTAGATCGGCACCATGTCGTAGCGCTTGAGTGCGTCAAGGTAGGCCGGCTGCTCCATCGCCGTCTTGAAGGCGTCGTGCAGGCGCTTGACCACGGCGGGCGGCGTGTCGCGCGGCGCGCCGATGCCGAAAGGCGAGTTCTGCACGATGTCGTAGCCCAGGTCCTTCAGCGTCGGCGCGTCGGGAAATTTGTCGAGCCGCTTGTCGCCCCAGGTATTGAGCACACGCAGCTTGCCGGCCTCGACCTGCGGCGCGAAGCCGGTCGAATCGCTGGCCGCCATGATGTGGCCGCCCAGCACCGCCTGCATCAAATCGGCGCTGCCCTTGTAGGGCACATGCGTCAGCTGCAGGCCGGCCTTTTGCGCCACCAGCTCCATCGTCAGGTGCGGGCTGGTCATGGTGCCGGTGGAGCCGTAGGTGAGCTTGCCGGGGTTGGCCTTGGCCCAGGCGACGAAATGGGTCCAGCTCTTGATCGGTGAATCGGTCGGCACCACGACGCCGAACGCGTAGCCCGTCACGTTGAGCACGTAGTTGATGTCCTTCACCGGATCCCAGTTGATCTTGGTGGTGTAGGGCAGGCGAAACACGCCGAGCGGAATCTGTGCCAGCGTGTAGCCGTCGGCCGGCGCGGTCTGCAGCGCCTGCGCCGGCAGCGTGCCGCCGGCGCCCGGCTTGTTCTCGACCACCACAGGCTGGCCCAGCGCCTTGCTGGCGCCATCGGCCAGCGCGCGCATGGTGATGTCGGTCGGCCCGCCTGCGGGGAAGGCGATGACCAGCTTGATCGGCCTGGTGGGAAAGGTCTGCGCCAGTGCAGGCCCCGCAAGCGTGACGGCGGTGCACAGGGCGATGAGGGTACGGCGATGCATGCGGCGGGCTCCTGAAGAAAGTTCTTCGACGATTCAACCCGATTTGACCGGCCCGCGCATCAAGGAAAGCCCGCAGCTGGGTCACCGGGGCGACGAAGGCGCGCCAAGGCGTGGCCAGCAGCTACTTGATTCGCGCCACCGCGACTGTCACGCCACCGGCGCGCTGCAACACCCTGGCCAGCGCCACGCCGGTGTGCGTTCCGGCGCGCACCACATCTTCGGGCGTTCCGGCGGCCACCAACTGGCCTCCGCCATCGCCGCCTTCGGGGCCCAGGTCGATGATCCAGTCGGCCTCGGCGATCAGGTCGAGGTCGTGCTCGATCACCAGCACGCTGTGGCCGCCGTTCACCAGGCGGTGCAGTACGTGGATCAGCTTTTCGACGTCCTGCATGTGCAGGCCCACTGTGGGTTCGTCCAGCACGTAAAGCGTGTGCGGCGCCTTCTGGCCGCGGCGGCCCACGTCGTCCCGCACCTTGCTAAGTTCGGTGACAAGCTTGATGCGCTGCGCCTCACCACCGCTCAGCGTTGGACTGGGCTGGCCGAGCGTGAGGTAGCCGAGGCCCACGTCCTTCAGGAGTTGCAGTGGGTGCGCGATGGCGGGCATCGACGCAAAGAAATCCACCGCTTCATCGACTTCCATCTGCAGCACATCTCCGATGCTTTTGCCGCGCCATGTCACAGCCAGCGTCTCGGGGTTGAAGCGCGCGCCGTGGCAGACCTCGCACGGCACCTTCACGTCGGGCAGAAAGCTCATGCCGATGGTGCGCACGCCCTGGCCTTCGCACGCCGGGCAGCGGCCTTCGCCGGTGTTGAAGCTGAAACGCCCTGGGCCATAGCCTCGCGCCTTGGCTTCCAGCGTGTCGGCAAACAGCTTGCGCACGGTGTCCCAAAAGCCGATGTAGGTGGCGGGGCAGGAGCGCGGCGTCTTGCCGATGGGGGTCTGGTCGACTTCGAGTACGCGGTCGACCGATTCAAACCCGCGCAGACCGGTGCAGCCAATCAGCGGCGGCGCCTTGCCCGCGTCCATGGCGTCGCGCCCGGCCTTGGTGGCGCGCTGGCCGACCCACGCGGCCACATTGGCCAGCAGCACATCGCGCGCCAGCGTTGACTTGCCCGAGCCGCTGACGCCCGTGACGGCGACCAGGCGCTGCAGCGGCACCGCCACATCGACCTGCTTGAGGTTGTGCAGTTGCGCGCCCAGCAGATGCAGCCATCGTGGTGTGGCTTCGGACGCAGAAGCACTATTTCTGCCCCCAGCGCCCATCCCGTCTGCGCGAGCAGCTTCTGATTCAATAGCACGGCGCGCCTGCATCGGGTGCCGCATCGCTTCACGCAGATAGCGGCCGGTGGCCGAATCTTCCGCCGCTTCCAGATCAGCCGCCGTGCCTTCGGCCACCAGCCGGCCACCGCGCACGCCCGCGCCGGGGCCGATGTCGATCAGGTGCTCGGCGCGGCGGATGGTGTCTTCGTCATGCTCCACCACCACCAGCGTGTTGCCCTTGCTGGAGAGCGTGTGCAGCGCGTCGAGCAATATCTGGTTGTCCCGCGCGTGCAGGCCGATGGTCGGCTCATCGAGCACGTAGCACACGCCTTGCAGGTTGCTGCCCAGTTGCGCCGCCAGGCGAATGCGCTGCGCCTCGCCGCCGCTCAGCGTCGGCGCGCCGCGATCCAGCGTGAGGTAGCCCAGGCCGACTTGTGCGAGGAAGTCGAGGCGGCTCTTGATCTCGGGGATCAGATCGCGGGCGATGTCGGCGTCGCGGCCTTCGAGCTTCAGGTCCTCGAACCACGTCCGCAGATCGTGCACCGATAAGCGCGCCAAATCGGTAATGGCGATGCCGTCCATCGCGCCGGCTTCCAGCAGCACAGCGCGTGCGACGGGGTTCAAACGCGTTCCCTGGCACGTCGGGCACGCCACGTCGCCCACGTCCTCCACCTCGGGCTCATCAAACGTCTGCTCGCGCCCCTTCTGGTCGTCGGCCAGCACCGAATCATCGAGCGCCTTGCGCTGCTCGCGCGTGAGCTTGACACCCGTGCCGACGCAGTCGGGGCACCAGCCGTGCTTGCTGTTGTACGAGAACAGGCGCGGATCGAGTTCAGCGTACGACGTCGCACACACGGGGCACGCGCGCTTGGTCGAGAACACCTCCACCTGCCCGATGCGTGCCGTCGATTGCCCCGTCTCCATCGCGTTGCGCAGTCCGGCCAGATCGTGCAGCACATGCACCACGCCCTTGCCATGCTCCAGCGCGCGCGTGAGCGATTCGCGCAACTGCGCCTCGTTGCCGGGCGTGACGGGCAGGCTCATCACGGGCAGCTCGATGGTGTGTTCCTTGAAGCGGTCGATGCGCGGGAAGTTCGTGGTCGGCAAGAACTCGCCATCGACCCGCAGATGCGTGAAGCCGCGCGGGCGCGCCCAGTCGGCCAGCTCGGTGTACACGCCCTTGCGGCCGACGACCAGCGGCGCCAGCAGACCAATCGTCTGGCCGCGATAGCGCGTCATGATCTGCGCGGCAATGCGCTCGGGCGTCTGCGGCTGCACGGCGGCGCCGTCGTGCACGCAGTGCTGCACGCCCAGCTTGACGTAGAGCAGGCGCAGAAAGTGCCACACCTCGGTCGTCGTGCCCACGGTGGATTTGCGCCCGCCGCGCGACAGGCGCTGCTCGATGGCCACCGTCGGCGGGATGCCGTACACCGCATCGACCTCGGGCCGACCCGCCGGCTGCACGATGCTGCGCGCGTAGGCGTTGAGCGATTCGAGATAACGCCGCTGGCCTTCGTTGAACAGGATGTCGAAGGCCAGCGTGGATTTGCCCGAGCCGCTGACGCCGGTGATGACGTTGAACTTGCCGCGTGGGATGTCGACGCTCAGGTTCTTGAGGTTGTGCTCGCGCGCGTGGACGATTTCAATGCTGTTTTGAGCCTCCTGTGCAGGTGTATCCAGCGCTAGCAGCTCTGTTTTGTATAGCGACCTGGGTTCTTCGGCAGACACACCCACCGCGGCGCCGATGGCCTGCGCGTAGGCCCGCAGCGCAGCGCCGGTGTGCGATGTGGTGTGTTGCATCACCTCGTCCGGCGTGCCTTCGGCCACCACCTGGCCGCCGGCTTCGCCGCCTTCCGGGCCGAGGTCGATCAGCCAATCCGCCGCGCGCATCACGTCCAGGTTGTGCTCGATGACGATCAGCGAGTGCCCCGCGTCCAGCAGCTTGCGGAAGGCGCGCATCAGCTTGGCGATGTCGTCGAAGTGCAGGCCGGTGGTCGGTTCGTCGAACAGGAACAGCGTGCCCTTGCGCGCGGCCGGCTGTCGGCTGGCCGTCGCGCTTTGGGCGGCGTCGGCCAGAAAGCCGGCCAGCTTCAAGCGCTGCGCTTCGCCGCCGCTGAGCGTCGGTACGGGCTGGCCCAGCTTGACGTAATCGAGCCCCACGTCGACGATGGGTTGCAGCGCGCGGATCACCTCGCGGTCTTGGGCGAACAAGTGGGCGGCTTCGGCGACGGTGAGGTCCAGGACGTCGGCGACGTTCAAGAGTCGCTTGCGGTGGACCGGCAAATGGGGGTCAGCGTCCAGTTTCCCATCGACGGCCTGAGCCAGTCGATCAGCAGCGTCCTGGAAATTGGAATCCGACCCCAATTTACCTACGGGTCGCTGGAGGGTGACTTCGAGAATTTCCGGCCGATAGCGCTTGCCGTCGCAGTCGGGGCAGCGCAGGTAGATGTCGGACAGGAACTGCATCTCGACGTGCTCGAAGCCCGAGCCGCCGCAGGTTGGGCAGCGGCCGTCGCCCGAGTTGAAGCTGAACTTGGCCGCCGTGTAGCCGCGCTGTTTGGCCAGCGGCGCCTGCGCGAACAGCGCGCGGATCGCGTCCCACGCGCCAACGTAGCTGGCCGGGTTGGAGCGCGCCGTCTTGCCGATGGGCGACTGGTCGACAAACACCACGTCGCTCAAATGATCGGCGCCCAGCAAGCGCTCGTGTGCGCCGGGCGATTCGGTCGCCTTGCCGAAGTGGCGCAGCAGCGCGGGCGACAGCACGTCTTGCACCAGCGTCGATTTGCCCGAGCCGCTGACGCCCGTGACGACCACCAACCGCTGCAGCGGGAAATCCACCGTGACCTGCTTCAGGTTGTGCTCGGTCGCGCCTTCCAGGATCAGGCGCGGCGTGTGGTCTGCAACCGGCCGCGCGTAGCCCAGACCGATGTGGCGCCGCCCGCCCAGGTAGGCGCCGGTCAGCGTGTCGGCGGCGCGCAGTTCGTCCGGCGTGCCATCGAACACGATGCGCCCGCCGGCCGCGCCGGGGCCGGGGCCGAAGTCGAGCACGCGGTCGGCCGCCAGCATGACGGCGGGGTCGTGCTCGACCACCACCAGCGTGTTGCCGGCGGATTTCAGGCGCTGCATTGCTTCGGTGATGCGGTTCATGTCGCGCGGGTGCAGGCCGATGCTGGGCTCGTCGAGCACGAACAGCGTGTTGACGAGCGACGTGCCGAGCGCGGTGGTCAGGTTGATGCGCTGCACCTCGCCGCCGGAGAGCGTGCGGCTTTGACGATCAAGCGTGAGGTAGCCGATGCCGACGTCGCACAGGTACTTGATGCGGGTGGTGATTTCTTCCAGGATCAATGCCAGCGCCTTGGCGTCCGCCGAATCGGCATCAAAAACGCCGCCAGCGCTTGATGGATAAGCGCCAGCAGCTTCTGTTTTGGTAGCAATCTGATCGCCCAGTCGATCAAAGAAGATGCGCAGCCGATCGATCGGCAGCAGCATCAAGTCGTGCAGGCACAGCCCAGGCAGTGCTTCAAGCTGCTCACGCGACCACGCCACCCCCACGGGCATAAAGCGCTTCGACGGCTCCAGCACCGCGTCGGCATCGGCCTGGCTGCCCACGCGCCACAGCAGCGGCTCCGTCTTGAGTCGCGCGCCGCCGCAGTCGGGGCACGGCGTGTAGCTGCGGTACTTGGACAGCAGCACGCGGATGTGCATCTTGTAGGCCTTGCTCTCCAGGTACTTGAAGAAGCGCGCGATGCCATACCACTGCTTGCCCCAGTTGCCTTCCTTGTAGTTGGGCGTGCCGTCGATCACCCAGGCTTTTTGTTCAGGCGTGAGCTTGTTCCACGCCGTGTCGCGCGGGATGCCGGCGGCTTCGGCGTGGCGCATCAAGTCGTCCTGGGCTTCTTTCCACGCCGGCGTCTGGATTGGCTTGATGGCGCCGGCGCGCAGCGTCAGGCGCTCGTCGGGAATCACCAGCCCCCAATCTACGCCGATCACGCGCCCAAAGCCGCGGCAGGTGTCGCACGCGCCGACCGCCGAGTTGAACGAGAACATCGACGGAATCGGGTCGCTGTAGCGCCGGTTGCTTTCGGGGCAATGCAGGCCGGTGGAGAACTTCCACAGCACCGGCGCGGTCACCGACTTCAAAGCCAAATCACCCTCTGGCGCTTGTCCATCAAGCGCGGTCAGCTCTTGATTTGGGAGCGCATAGACCATCATGCGGCCAGCGCCGCGCTTGAGCGCGACCTCGATCGCCTCGATCACCCGGGCACGCTCGGCGCTGCCGATGCGAAAGCGGTCGGCCACCACGTCCAGAGTCTTTTTACCCTCGCTCTCGCGCTCGGCCTGCACGCGCGTGAAGCCGCTGGCGGACAGCCATTGCTGAACTTCTTCTGTCGTCGCGCTGGCGGGCAGTTCAACGGCGAAGGTCACGACCAGGCGCGGATCGTCCGACTCCAGCGCACGCCGCTGCATCTCCGCATAAATGCTGTCGGCGTTGTCGTGCCGCACCGGCAGCGCGGTGTCTGCATCGAACAACTGCCCCGCGCGCGCAAGCAGCAGCTTCAGGTGGTCGTTCAGCTCCGTCATCGTGCCGACGGTGGAGCGCGACGAGCGCACCGGATTGGTCTGGTCGATGGCAATCGCAGGCGGCACGCCTTCGACCTTGTCCACGGCGGGCTTGTCCATTCGGTCGAGAAACTGGCGCGCGTAGGCGCTGAAGGTTTCGACGTAGCGGCGCTGGCCTTCGGCAAACAGCGTGTCGAACACCAGGCTCGACTTGCCCGAGCCGCTGGGCCCGGTGACCACGGTCAACTCGCCGGTGCGAATGTCGAGGTCGAGGTTCTTGAGGTTGTGCTGGCGGGCACCGCGAATGCGGATCAGGGGAGACGACATGCCAAGGGGCCCAGGACGGGAGATGGGGCGAAAATTCTATGCGCCTGGCGTGGCCAGCGCGGCGGGCCATGAAAAAAGCCCGCACAAGGCGGGCTTTGGGGTTGGGCGTTGACGAGGAGCCGTCAGGCCTTGGTCGTCAACGCCGGCTGGGACGCTGGCGGCTGCAGCGCGCCATGCTTTTCTCCGGTCAGGTCGATGTCACCGCCCTTGGACAGCACGTAGACCGCGATGGCCGCAAAGATGATGAAACCAATGACGATTTTCCACATGGCGTTTGGCTCCCATCAATCCGTGGCGTAGATGTCCACGTCCTTGGTTTCCTTCATGAACAGCACGCCAATGATGAAGGTGATGGCGGCGATCACGATGGGATACCACAAGCCGTAGTACATGTTGCCGTTGGCGGCCACCATGGCGAACGAGATGGTGGGCAGCATGCCGCCGAACCAGCCGTTGCCGATGTGATAAGGCAGCGACATGGAGGTGTAGCGGATGCGTGTGGGGAACATCTCGACCAGCGCGGCGGCAATCGGCCCATACACCATGGTCACGTAGATCACCAGCAGCGTCAGGATGGCGACGATCAGCGGCTTGTTCATCTTGGCCGGATCGGCCTTGGCCGGGTAGCCAGCGGCCTTGAGCGCGTCGCTCACCTCCTTCTTGAAGGCGGCGATGGCCTTGGCGCTGGATTCATCGAACTTGCTGTTGACCACGTTGCCGGCAGGCGCGGTGATGAGCTTGTCGCCAATCTTCACCGTTGCGGGCCCGGTGCCAGCAACGTTCTCGTAGCTCACCGATTGCTGCGCGAGGAAGCGCTTGGCGATGTCGCACGAGGTGCGGAAGTCGATTTCACGCGCCACCGGGTTGCCGCCGAACGAGCACTCGGCCGGGTTGGCCGTGACCACGACCTGGTTGGCGGCCTGCGCGGCGGCCAGGTCCGGGTTGGCGGCGTTGGTGAGCGCCTTGAACAGCGGGAAATACGTCAGCACCGCCAGCAGCAGGCCAGCCATGATGATCGGCTTGCGGCCGATCTTGTCGGACAGCGAGCCGAACACGACGAAGAACGGCGTACCGATCAACAGCGCGATGGCGATCAGGATGTTGGCGGTCGATGCATCGACCTTGAGCACGCTCTGCAGGAAGAACAGCGCGTAGAACTGACCCGTGTACCACACCACGGCCTGACCCGCGACCAGGCCGAACAGCGCCAGCAGCACGATCTTCAGGTTCTTCCACTCGCCGAAGGATTCGGTCAGCGGCGCCTTGGAGGTCTTGCCCTCGGACTTCATCTTCTGGAACGCCGGCGATTCGTTCATCGACAGGCGAATCCACACCGAGATCGCCAGCAGCGCGATCGAGATCAGGAACGGAATGCGCCACCCCCAGGCCTGGAACGCGTCCTCGCCGAGCACGTTGCGCGTGACCAGGATGACGATCAGCGACAGGAACAGGCCCAGCGTCGCCGTGGTCTGGATCCACGACGTGTACGCACCGCGCTTGCCGTGCGGCGCGTGCTCGGCCACGTAGGTGGCGGCGCCGCCGTATTCACCGCCCAGCGCCAGACCCTGCAGCATGCGCAGCACGATCAGGATCACCGGGGCCGCAACGCCGATCGAGGCGTAGTTGGGCAGCAGGCCGACGACGAAGGTCGACAGGCCCATGATCAGGATGGTGACCAGGAAGGTGTACTTGCGTCCGATCATGTCGCCCAGGCGGCCGAAGAACAGCGCGCCGAACGGCCGCACGATGAAGCCGGCGGCAAACGCGAACAGCGCGAAGATGAAGGCCGACGTTGGGTCGAGGCCGGCGAAGAACTGCTTGGCAATGATGGCTGCCAGCGAACCGTAGAGATAGAAGTCATACCACTCGAACACGGTGCCGAGTGATGAGGCGAAGATGACTTTCTTCTCCTCCGCCGTCATGGGGCGGTTGGCCGCCGCGGATGTCGCTGTTGCCATGCACTGGTCTCCTCAAGGTGTTGAAAAAATCGCCCGCGAAAAGCAAGCAAATGTGTAGGGAAGCGTTGATTTGTGTCGATCTGACTGACGACTTTCTGACAAGCCGGGCGCGTGCGGCAGCGCCTGGCTGATCGCAAACTGACAGCCTCAGGGGCAACCCTGATGCTATTTTTTTTGATGTGAAATTTGACGCGGGTCAAACCGCGCGCCGGCCGTCGGTGCGCCGCCGCGGGCTCCGTGAAAACCCGAGAAAAAACTTGTTTCCTATTTGCACATGACCCTACTACCAACGTAAGCACGTGGTCAGTGCCTCTGCCCAGAATCGCGCCGATATCGCCCTTGGCGCACAACGAAACCCCAACCCTGGAGGAGACAAGCATGACCGACCCCATGGTCGAGCGCATACAGCGCAACCCCAAGTACCAGCAGCTGAAAAGCACGCGCGGCCGCTACGGCTGGACGCTGGCGATCCTGATGCTGATCGTCTATTACGGCTACATCGCGCTGATCGCTTTCGACAAGGAGTTTCTCGCCAAGCCCATCGGCGCAGGCGTGACCACCATCGGGATTCCCATCGGCATGGCGGTCATCGTGTTCTCGATCGTCATCACCGGGCTGTACGTGCGCCGCGCCAACAGCGAGTTCGATGCGCTGACGCGCGAGATCATCGAAGAGGCCACCCAATGAGCCGCACCCGCCTACCCCTTGTCGCGGCGCTGCTGGCGCTGGCCGCTGGTGCCGTGCACGCAGCCGGCGGCGACGTCGGCGAAGCCGCCAAGCAGGCGACCAACTGGATCGCCATCATCATGTTCACCGTCTTCGTGGTGGCCACGCTGGGCATCACCAAGTGGGCGGCCGGCCGCACCAAGTCCGCGGCCGACTTCTACACCGCCGGCGGCGGCATTACCGGCTTTCAGAACGGGCTGGCCATCGCGGGCGACTACATGTCGGCGGCGTCCTTCCTCGGCATCTCGGCGGCCGTCATGGCCAGCGGTTACGACGGCCTGATCTATTCCATCGGCTTTCTGGTCGGCTGGCCGATCCTCACCTTCCTGCTGGCCGAGCGCCTGCGCAACCTGGGCAAGTTCACCTTTGCCGACGTGGCCGGCTACCGCTTCCAGCAGACGCCGATCCGCGCCTTTGCCGCCAGCGGCACGCTGGTGGTGGTGGCGTTCTACCTGATCGCGCAGATGGTCGGCGCCGGCCAGCTCATCAAGCTGCTGTTCGGCCTGGACTACTGGATTGCCGTGGTGCTGGTGGGCGCGCTGATGATGGTCTACGTGCTGTTCGGCGGCATGACGGCCACCACCTGGGTGCAGATCATCAAGGCGGTGCTGCTGCTGTCGGGCGTCACCT
>RRZT010125444.1_pt1 | contig 12231 bp, 13 predicted proteins | sample 2165551 | NCBI WGS metagenome assembly RRZT01 (sample SAMN10456910, study PRJNA506462) | wastewater metagenome | biome: wastewater; feature: sludge; material: wastewater sludge; isolation source: wastewater sludge with Escherichia coli K12::gfp cells carrying plasmid... | place: USA: Moscow, Idaho... | reverse complement strand
CCTTTAACTCCGTTGATCTTCGATTGCGTAACAACCCTAATATTCGCCAAAGGCGAACGTATTGAAAGAGAGACAAAAACCGAAGAAGATTTGCAGGATTGTAACTTTAAAGTTACTTTTGTATTAAACTATGAAGAGTGGAAAGAATCCGGACTGTTATAGCTTGTAAGAATTATTTTAAAGATTTTCTCCTTGAACAACCCGAAAAAGTACAAGATAAGATTTTCAAAATAATAGAGATAATCGAATCTCAACAACGAATACCTGAAAAATACCTAAAGCATATTGAAGGTGAAAAAGGGCTCTATGAAACAAGAATAGCGCTTGGATCAGATATCTGGAGAGTTTTTTGTTTTTTTGACCAAGGACAATTGGTAATATTACTAAATGGGTTTCAAAAGAAAACTCAGAAAACACCGAAACAAGAGATTGAAAAGGCTGTGACATTAATGAATGAGTACTATAACGAGAAAAAGAAATAATTATGAAAGAGTTAAACACAACATCATGGTCAGATCTAAAAGATCAAGTTTACGGTGAAAAAGGGACATCTCGTAGAGACCGTTTGGACAGAGAATTTAAGTCATTTAAAGTTGGTCTAATGCTTCGCGAAGCACGTGAACAGAAACATATGACTCAAGATCAACTTGGATTAATTATTGACAAAAAGCGAAGTTTTATATCAAGAATTGAAAATGATGCAAGTAATATGACACTAAAAACGCTTTATGATATTGTTGAAAAAGGTCTAGGTGGAAAAATTAAAATACAAATAGAACTGTAAGAATCTTACGTATATCAAAAGAGCCACCTTTTTGGGGTGGCTCTCGAAACTATTTAGTTTGTTTTAAACTCATATTTGACGTGCGAAAGCTCTTTATTGGCTTTCTCGATTTTCGCTTTTAACTCCTCTTTAAAAGCTGCCAATCTGCCTGCAAGCGCCTCATCTGAAAGTGATAACATCTGAACAGCTAAGATTCCTGCATTTTGAGCACCATCAATACCCACAGTTGCAACTGGTATTCCCGGAGGCATTTGTACAATGGCCAAAAGCGCATCCAAACCATCTAACGATGCTTTAATAGGCACCCCAATAATTGGTAATTTGGTCATTGAAGCAATTACGCCTGGTAAATGTGCTGCCATACCTGCTGCTGCAATGATGACTTTAATACCACGCGCTTCGGCACCTTTTGCAAATACTTCAACCGCCTCTGGCGTGCGGTGAGCCGACAGAGCATTCATCTCAAACGGCACTTTCAAATCGTTGAGTACCTGCGCCGCCTTCTCCATCACTGCAAGATCAGACGTGCTACCCATAATAATACTAACTTTTGGTGTCATGTGTTTTTTTTGCAAAGATAGGAAAAAGAGAAATTATCACACCTTTTCGTCTTTAATTATTTGGAAAATACCATTTATAAAGATCATGATCTAAAACGTGTATTTCACCTGAGTTAACTCTTCTGAGACCTCCCATAATCGCTGGGCTAGTGCTATGTCGTAAGATTTAGGACTCGATTTTAGGATTTGGGGATAGCCGCGAGTCTCCATAAAATTTGTAGGCCCAACATATTCGCCACCCTTTAAGGTTAAATCAGTAGCACCTCTTAGTATCGGTAGAGTTCCCATTTCAACTTTTTGGGCAACCAAATTTGTAAGCAGTCCTACCATAAGTCCTGAATTGCTTTGCAGATTGGTTACCGTATATCCCGGATGTACTCCAATGGAAATGGACTCACTTTGACTCGCTTTTAATCGTCGGTCTAACTCGTAGGCAAAAAGCAAGTTAGCGAGCTTGCTCTGCGAGTAGGCCGTAATTCTATCGTATGAATTTCTACTATTTAAGTCATCAAAATGGATGTTAGCCTTTACTTTGTGCATGAGGCTACTTTGTGTGATAACTCTCGATTTCGGGGTGTTTTTAAGAGTGTTTAGTAGCAGCCCTGTTAGTGCAAAATGGCCTAAATGGTTTGTCCCAAAGTGCGTTTCAAAGCCCTGTTTAGTCTCTTCGCGTTGTTTTGGAAACATCACTCCAGCATTGTTTAGGAGAAGATCTAGAGAGTTGAAATCAGCTTGAAAATCGGTTGCAAACTTTCGTATAGAGTTCAGATCGGCCAAATCTAGCTCCATTAGTGTGAGTTTTGCCTTACTATTTGTACGTTTTATTGCCTTAAGGGCGTTGGCACCCTTTGACATATTACGTACAGCCATTATAACATGAGCCCCTTTAGAACTCAATACTTGTGTGGCTTCGAGGCCCAGTCCGCTGCTAGCGCCTGTTATAATGATATTTTTCCCTTGTAAATTGCCAATATTGGCTGCTGTCCATCTGTTATTTTTCATCACCTTATTGAATTAGAATTATGCAACAAAGGTGAGAAAGATTTGGGGTGGAGGATAAGTCAAATTACTTATTGTTGTATTCAAAAAGGGGATTTATAAAAAACTACTCTTCGGCAGCGTAAATTTCATCAACGATTGTTACTACGGTATCAACGTATCCATAGCAACGTTCAATAAGGCCGTTCTGTTGAAACTCTTGTTGTCCAGTAGCAGTAGATAGGTCGCAACCTGAAAGAAGGTGTTTGCAATTAACTGTGCCATGTTTTGCTTCAAATCGTTCCATTAGTTCACGCACTCTCATATAAGTGGTAATTTGATTCTGTTTGTCATCATTTTCACCTCTTCCATACTTTAGACTAAGCGCTAAGATTCCACCCGAAAGGGCGCCACACACCTCTTGTTTTCGACCCATGCCAGCGCCAAATCATTTGACATTTTTAGAGCCAAATCTGCTGAGATGCCTGTTTTGTCTGCATAACAGTAGAGCACCGATTGAGCGCAGTTATATCCATCTTTAAATTTCGCTAATGCTATTTGTCTGTTTGACATTACTCTAGTATTTTAATAAAATGGTTAATCTTCTCCTTTAATGTTTTCTCAATAATTGGTTTTGTGATGTAATCGTCGAAAGGGTTTTTGCTATATTTCTCGCTATATTGTTCAAATGAGTATGCTGTTTGGGCAATAATAGGCAAGTTTGGACGAAACTCCTTAATGCGCGAAGCTGCTGTGTGTCCATCCATTTTGGGCATTTTAATGTCCATCAGCACCAAACGAATATCCTTGTTTGAGCGGCACAACTCCAATGCTTCATCTCCATCAGAGGCATGGATCAGATTTAGGTTAGAGTGCGCCAGCAGAGCCTCTATATATAGAAAATTAAACTTCTCATCTTCGGCTACTAGGATGGTGGGGAGATTGTTTTGGGGAGATACGTAGTTGTCGCTTCTATTGTTGACAGCCGTGTAAGGGATTGTAAAATAGAATGTTGATCCTTGCTGTGGAGTTGATTCAACCCATATTTCACCGCCAAGAAGTTCGATAAATCCTTTTGAAATAGACAATCCAAGTCCATTGCCCCCATATTGGCGAATCATGCCCGTTTCAACCTGCACAAATCGTTCAAAAATTTTCTCTTGCATTTCGAGGCTAATTCCAATTCCAGTATCTTTTACATAAAACCGTAATTTGGAATCAACGAGTTCATATCCAAATACAACCGAACCTTCGTGTGTGAATTTAAGAGCATTCACGATAAGGTTTGTAAGCACTTGAGTCAGCTTTGTTTTATCGGTATATATCTCTGATTCTGTGTCACTTAATGGCGTTTCTGCAATCAGCGCGATCTCTTTAGTTTGAGCTTGCTCTTTAAGTATTTCGGACAACTCGGCCACCGTTTTATTAATGCAAACTGGTTGGTAGGAGATGGTGTGTTGCTTGGTTTCGAGAGCCGAAATGGTTAGGATATCTTCGACAATCGATTGTAATTGCATTGAGCTGCTTACGATAATTGATGAGAATTGTTTGCGTTTCTCGGGCGAAAGCTCAGGTTTAATAATCAATTGCGAGAACCCGTTAATGGCATTCATTGGGGTTTTTATTTCATGCGACATGTTTAGTAGAAAAGAGCTTTTTAAGCGGTTGTTCTCCTCTGCTAAGTCGCGTGCTTTAATCAGATCGGCAATTAGAGCCTCTCGTTCCGATACATCTCTAATAATTGCCAAATTCCCAATCCATTTGCCTTTAGCGTCAAATAGCTTGCTTCCAAAGGTCTCGCCTGGAAAAATTTGGTTCGATCTCTTTTTATAGTTGGTAATGTATCGATCTTTAAAATTTACGCTATTTTGGTTGAATACACGATTTCCAGCATCTAAGAATGCCTCGAAATTTTCGTATAGCTCTTCGGGGGTGTGATTTATAATTTCATTGGGTTCATACCCAAACGTGGTGTGCATGCCATCGTTAACGAGGAGGATTTTGCGGTTCGTGTCGGCAATTATTACGGCATCGCTAATGGTGTTAAACATTGTTTCAAAAAGCAATTTCTGGCTTTTTAATTCGTCGTCGGCAATTTTTTGCTGAGTGATGTCTATTGTTATAATCTGAATGCTGTCGGGCGGAATAAAATTGTAGGTGGTGGAGGTGAATTTTTCTTCGCCACTCCCTCTAAAATAGTATTTGCGCTCAATGGTCCGGCTCTGTTTAGTGTTGTAGCACTCAAATAAGTAATCGGTTAAATCGGGCTCATCTTGCCACAATATTCTTGATTTAATGCCAAACACCTTTTCAATACCTCCATTGCTCTCTTCATAAGCTTTCTTATTGGCACGTACCATCACAAAATCATCATCCAATTTTTTCCAAATGAAGGTTGCGTGCGGAAAATGCTCGAACCAATTGCGGTATTTCTCCTCGCTCTTTTCTGCCTCATTTTTGGCTTCAATCAATTCGTTTTCGATGTTTTTTTGTTCCGTAATATCGATTCCGATGCCAACAAGGTAGGTTTTTCCATTATTTTCAAAACCTTTGCCACGTAAGAAATAGGGAACTTGAGTCCCATTTTTATGTTTTATGAAGAGCTCCATTTCAAACTCTTCCTTCTGTTTGATTAAATCTAAGGCGTAATTAAGTTTGGGCAATTGCTCTGATTCGAAGAGATCAGCAACGTGCATTTGGTAGAGATCGGCATTGGAATACCCGAGGAATATTTCATGGTTTTTATTCCATTTTAATAATAACGCATGATTATCTTGCATCTCATAGAGGAAGAAGATTCCTGGAAGGGTTTCGATCAGATTTAAGTTAAAGATGCGTTCATGTTCAATGGCTTTTTCAACCTCTTTTCGTTTGGAGATATCTCTTACCGCTGTAACTCTGACTTCACCTTCATTGCCAAATGATCCGATATTTTTACTCTCAAGTTCAACCGAAATAATAGATCCATCTCTCCTTTTCCCTTCCACCTCATAGGGGAGTGGGTAGTGGTTGCTGGCGTTTTGATAGAGCACGTCGTGATATTTCTCAAGCACTAGGAGCTTTATCAAATCTTTTCCAACAAGTTCATCATAGGAGTAATTAACCATCATTTGGAGCGTTAGATTAACATCTAAAGCAATTCCATTTTTGTGAATTATAATGCCTTCAAAAGCGTGATTAGCTAGTTGCTTGTATTTTGACTCGTTTGATTCTGCAAGCAACAGTGCCTCTTCAAGTTCGCTGTTTTTTTTAATCAAACTTTTCGTTATCCGGTGGTGGTAGAGGACATCGGCAGCAATGGTTGCAACTAGTTCTGTAAACTCAAGATCTATTTTGTCATAAGAGAGGTCTATTTGAGCGAGCAGATCTGTGTTGTAATAGATGGGAATATTTAGCTCTTTTAAAGATGATTCGTGAAAATGAGCCTTGGGATTCTCCAAAGCATGTGGGGCGCCCAATTGACCGTTAACAGAGGGTGTGTAAACCATCTTGGAAGCGTCAAAAGTTGTCACAAAGAGGTGAAAGATATTATCAATAATTTCTGCTTCCGATGCTAATTGGATAGATTCGCGAGGATTTCTAACGCTACTTTATAATCGGTGGATAACTCCATTTTATTAGTTGTTTGATGAGCGCTATTGAAATATCTTTTCAAACTCTTCATTGTTCATCATTTAGGATTGTAGTGCCCGATTATTCATTATGTATAGTGCAATTTTAGTAAAAAAAATGCAGATATTAAAGGTTTTGCATCAAATATCAGATTGGCGTTCTATCAATCGGTTGCGCTGTTTTTCAATATGAGTTAATCTTTCATTTTCTTGACTAAATTAGCTTGACTTTAGTGTTTGAAGTGAAAATTCGGTAAAATATCTATTAGACCCCCTCTAAATTGAAGTGATTGAATTGTAAAATCCTACATTTTTGTAATCAACCCCATTTAATCTACGTACATGTCTGCTTTTAAATGTAGTTTTTGCAAGCTCCATCAATTTTTAAAAATTATTTTCAAAAATTTTTATAACTGAAAATCAAGTAGTTACAATCTATATTCGTTGCTAAAAAATGACGTGCCAAAAGGGTGGCACATTTAATGCCTTATACCTATCAACTAACAATTTAATTGGAGGATAATAAGATGAGAAAAATTGCAATTTACGGAAAAGGTGGTATCGGTAAGAGCACCACAACACAAAACACTGTTGCCGGCTTGGCGGAGATGGGAAAAAAGATTTTAGTGGTTGGATGTGACCCTAAAGCGGATTCAACACGACTTTTACTTGGTGGCTTGGCACAGAAAACGGTGCTTGACACACTTCGTGAAGAGGGTGAAGATGTTGAGTTAGATGACGTTGTGAAAGGTGGATTTAAAGGAACTCGTTGCGTTGAGTCGGGCGGTCCTGAGCCAGGTGTAGGTTGTGCAGGTAGAGGTATCATTACATCGGTAAACTTGCTTGAGCAATTAGGTGCTTACGATGAGAAGATGTTTGAGACCGATTACGTTTTCTACGATGTATTAGGTGACGTGGTTTGTGGAGGTTTTGCAATGCCAATGCGCGAAGGAAAAGCTCAAGAGATTTACATTGTATGTTCAGGTGAGATGATGGCGATGTATGCTGCTAACAACATTAGCAAAGGTATTGTGAAGTTTGCTGAGGCTGGTGGTGTTCGTTTAGGTGGTATCATCTGTAACAGCCGTAAGTGCGACAACGAGCAACCAATGATTGAGGCTTTTGCTAAAAAATTAGGTACTCAAATGATTCACTTTGTTCCTCGCGATAACATGGTTCAACGTGCTGAGATCAACCGTAAGACTGTGATTGAGTATGATCCAACTCACAACCAAGCTGATGAATACAGACAATTGGCTCGCAAAATTGACCAAAACAAAATGTTTGTGATTCCTACTCCTTTGGAGATTGAAGAGCTTGAGGCATTGTTGATTGAATACGGTGTAGCTAACTAATTGAATTAAAAACCTTTAAAAAGTAAAGATATGTTACTTATCAGAGCAATTGTACGTCCAGAGAAATCTCCAGTAGTTTTAAAAGCACTTTTCGAAGCAGGCTTTCCGGCAGTAACCAAAATGGCCGTTTTTGGTTGCGGTAAACAGCGCGGTTTAAAAGAGGGCAACATCACTTACGATGAATTACCTAAAGAGCTTTTATTGATAGCAATTAAAGATGCCGATAAAGATTTTGTGGTTAACACTATTATTGAAGCGGCTCGTACCGATGAAAAAGGTGCTTTTGGAGATGGCAAGGTATTCATAACGCCAATTCTTGAGACTTATACTGTATCGAACGGATTGAAAGAGGCGTAACCAGACAGGCTAATTTATAATCCAACAAGAGAACAACTTAAAAATTACGGGCATGAAACAATCATGACAAATATTGGGAATTACCCATTTATTTATCAGCTCATGATTGTTCCATGAGGCAATAATCAAAAATATTATTCTCATGAAATTAATACTCGCAGTAATACGCATAGCTAAGATGAACGAAACCAAAGTAGCACTTTCGGCTGCAGGGTTACCATCGTTCACGGCGGTAGGAGTACTAGGACGTGGAGCCGGACGTGGCTTAGGTCCTACCTACCAAGAGGTTGTGAGCAATTCAGATAATCAGGAGTTGCTTAAAAGCCTAGGAGATGCGCCAAGACTTAAATCAAAACGGATGATTACACTAGTGGTTACCGATGATAAAAAGGATTTGGCCGTTGAAACAATCATCAAAACCAATCAAACTGGCAACAGTGGCGATGGCAAAATTATAGTGGTAGAAGCTATTGACTCCATCACCGTTCGCACAGGAGAGAAGGGCGATATAACATTAGATTAACAAGAAGGAGGTATCTATGGCAAAAAATGAGATGGATCCACTAAGGTGGAAACAAGAGGTGTTGAAAAAGTACCCCTCAAAAATTGGAAAAAAGCGCGAGAAATCAATTATCGTGAATAATGGTTCTGAAGATATTCCGCAAATACAGGCTAACGTTCGTACCATTCCGGGCATTATTACTCAAAGAGGTTGTACCTATGCGGGTTGTAAGGGTGTGGTACTTGGCCCAACACGCGATATCGTTAACTTAGTTCATGGTCCAATTGGATGTAGCTTTTACGCTTGGCTTACACGTCGTAACCAAACTTTACCACCTACTCCTGATTCTCCAAACTACATCAACTACTGTTTCTCTTCCGATATGCAAGATGCGGGTATAGTTACACTAGTTAATCCGAAACAATAAGCGAACGCTCCCTCCCCAATTATTGTTACTGATGAGGGTATATTCAGTCTGCCTTTTAATTCATTGCATCCATTAAATGCATAATTGCCAATAGTCGTTACTGATTCAGGTATTGTATAATCACCTGTTTTAGTAGTTGGATATTTAATTAATGTTGTTATGTTCTTATTGAATAAAACACCATCAATACTCGTATAGTTTTTATTATCAAGTTCAACTTGAATAGCGTCTTTGTATCTATAAAAAGCATTTTCGCCGATAGTTGTTACAGAAGAAGGAATAGTTAATAATCCCGTAATCCCGGTGTCGAATGCAAATGCATAATCGCCAATGGTTATTACAGAAGCTGGGATAATTAACTTGCCAGTGTTCCACTGCAATTATAAAATGCATATTTACCTATGATTTCTACAGATGGAGGTAAAGCAAGGGGGCTGGTTATACCAGTGCAATAATAAAACGCATAGTCGCTTATGGTTTTTACTAATGGGGATATTGTTAAGTCTGTAAAACTTGTGCATTGATCAAAGACGTGTTCACCTATTATTTCAACAGATGGCGGAATAACTAATGCCCCCGTAAAGCCCTTACATTTATAAAAAGCATATTTCCCAATTGATTTAACAGTTGTAGGCAAGTTAAGTAAACCTGTTATTTTGTCGCAGTTATTAAATGCATAGCTATCAATCGATGTTATCCCAGTTGGGTAGATAAATGATGTAATAGGTTTTCCAATGCCTGAATATGAGTTTGAAAATGCCCAAGCAGGCACTTCATTTTCAGGATAAATTGTTGGATAGTTTCCCACTGTTCCCATATTACCACTATAAGCAGAAATAGTTGCACCACTTAGGTTTATAATTCTCAATATTGGCATATCATCGCGCATGGTTTTAAAGTCGCGAGCATCTATTGTACCAGTAACTGTTAGGTCGTATACATCATATAAATAGCCAGAAAGCACAGTGGATAGATTGCCAGCTGTACAAGCCACGGTTTTACGTAGTAATTGGGATGTACTGTTACCAGCCATAATCAACAGCAGGGCAATAAAGAGTGTTATTTTTTTTATAAAATTTTGTAATTAACGATTTGGTTTTGAGTGAACAAAGATAATATATAATAGAAAAATAGTTTAAATAGCAGATAAATTTAAGACTTATCTGATTCTACGTAGAAATACATTCATTTGCAAAACTTTAATCCCATTCATTTGAATATGTGGTGATGGAAGAGGGATTCATTTTGTTTGCTGGTCAATTTTAATCGCTTTATGTGTTGGCAATTAGGATATTATCTTGTGTTGTTCTTCAATTGCTGTCATCGTCACCCTTACACGATGACTTTTAAGAGATCTTACTCTCCATCCTTAAGCATTATTCCACCTTTTACAATCCAAGAGAGCCCAAATGCCATAAGAAACAGCGTTTCAAAAAGATAGATGGGTCTGAATTGTTGAAGGGAAAACTGCAAGTGTGATGGTGAGATTTTGTAAAGGCCCATAATGAAAATTGATGCAAACATGATGATGCCACAGGTGCGATAAAGCCTATTTCTATATGCTTTTTGAGGCGTAACTGGATCGTTACCGGTTTTTGTAAAGATAAAGTACGTAATACAAGCAATCGTGAAAAAATAGGTAGAAGCGGCAACAAGATGAATCACATCTGTAACTTGAGGGGATATAAATGCGAACAGATAGTGTGTTGGTGCATTTGTTTCGCTCGAAGTTGGAAATAGCGCAATTGTTAAAGCCAATAGACTCGCAATGTTTGTTAGTTGGTTATCCACTTTGGAGTAACCTTTATAGAGATAAAGCAGAAGTGACTTAGAAACAAGAATGGCGATCAAAATCTCGCGAGAATTGGTGTAGTAGTAAGCGCTTATGGAGTTTCGTAGAGGTGCTGCATCATCAAACCAGCTACCTAAATAGACTAAAAATGGAAGGGCGATACCTAAATAGCCAATCATCTTGCGAAGCGTTTGGGATATTATGATTTGGTGAGAGTCATTTATTGCCATATTTATCTCTTTTACAAAAAGTGTCGCTAATGTATAAAAACTCCTAAAATAAAGCCTAACTCTCAATGTCTATTTGGAAAATGTATTTAATGTGCTAATTAAATGTCTTTTAATCAGATTTATACATTTAAATATTAATTCCTTCTCTTCGTAATCTATATTGATAGCTATACTTAACCCGTAATAGGTTTATATAAATTCCTTATATAATCCATATATATCCCACGTATATCCCACGTATATCCCACGTATAATACACCTTTTTTTGCCAAAATGTGTAATATTCCATTGATATATCTATGTTATTATTGAATTATAGATGAATTATCCTAGACGTAATGGCGGGTATTCTACCTATATGGCATAATATACCAAGGAATTGGAATAGCTTACATTTGTGCCAACCTTATAGTTTTGATTAATTAGACGGAATTTTCAAACGAACCATCTCGGCAAAAAATGGACGGAATAAATTCCATCCCTACCATGTCGGTCGAACCTACGGTTCTTCGAAGTTGGTGCGCCATTGGAGAGCCATAGGCTCGGAACGAGTGGTAGCCACGGATTTCAATCCGTGGTATTGAAATCCGTGGTTGTTTTTTCAATCCGTGGTGTTGAATATTTGTGGTTATCTATTTCAATCCGTGGTGTCGATAATGCGATTATCTCTCTTAATCCGTGGCTTTTGAAAATGATTGTTTGCTATTTCAATCTGTAATTTCTATACACATAATGGATTTTAATCTATGCTGTGTGTAATTATAATTCACCTTCAATTTGCCTCTTTCCCAACATTCCCACCATCTAAAGCCCTATTGCATTGGATTTTGTATTATATTTATCCCCTCATTTTTAAATCTTGGCTAAGATGTTTTTTGCTAGGGTTTATTGTTTCACTTTCAATACGTTATATATTTTATGGTAAAGAGAACTGCACTTTTAAATCAGATTATTAAGGAGAGAGTTTTACTGCTCGATGGGGCTATGGGTAGCCTAATTCAGAAGCATAAGTTGGTTGAGTCTGATTTTAGAGGTGTCATGTTTAAGAACCATACACACCCTCTACAGGGCGATAACGATATCTTAGCACTTACAAAACCAGAAGTTATTCAGCTTATACATGAGCAATATCTTGAGGCGGGTTCTGATATAATTGAGACCAATACGTTTAACGCAACGTCTATTTCACAAGCCGATTATGGTTTAGAAACGGTTGTATATGAGCTCAATAGGCAAGCGGCTGTGTTAGCTCGTAAAGCGGCCGATAAGTGGAGTACACCTGAGAAACCTCGTTTTGTAGCTGGTGCCATTGGCCCTACCAATAAAACTGCTTCTCTATCGCCCGATGTAAATAATCCGGGCTATCGTGCCGTTTCGTACGACGATCTGTTTGAAGCATATACCGAACAAGTTAGAGGTTTGTTAGATGGTGGTGTCGATGCCTTTTTGGTGGAGACCATCTTTGATACACTCAATGCAAAAGCGGCTCTGTTTGTAATTGAAAAAGAGCTCGAAATACGCAATGTTAATGATTTCCCGTTGATGGTGTCGGTAACTGTGGCCGATGCAAGTGGTCGCACGCTATCGGGGCAAACCATTGAGGCGTTTGTGAACTCCGTATCGCATTGCAACTTG
>RRZT012174492.1_pt1 | contig 12232 bp, 10 predicted proteins | sample 2165551 | NCBI WGS metagenome assembly RRZT01 (sample SAMN10456910, study PRJNA506462) | wastewater metagenome | biome: wastewater; feature: sludge; material: wastewater sludge; isolation source: wastewater sludge with Escherichia coli K12::gfp cells carrying plasmid... | place: USA: Moscow, Idaho... | reverse complement strand
TCCAACAACTAACGCCCAATCCACATGACAAACATATTGATTATACATACTCTGATATGAGGTTGGATTTGATGCTCTAGCAATAATCCAAGTTGGATGTCCATAATAAAAATCTGTTAGAGCTACCCATGAAGACTCTTTTTCGCTTTGAACATTTGATACATTTGCTAATATACTTAAACTTATTACTCCATTACGGCTAATCCACGCAACACTTCTAAAGAAATGGCTAAATCTCTCTTGACTAACATAAGGGACAATTGAATCTTTAATTAATCTATTTAAATTAGTATTTCTAAAATTATATTTTAAATAGTATTTATCCAGATTATTTATACCTAATTCTTCATCGTAAATAATCTCTAAAACAACAATTTCTTCTCCATAATAGCTACTGTCTATTAATACTTCATCTTTTAATTTCTCAGCTAAAACTTGCTCTGGAGTAATATTATTATCGTTTAGCGCTTTCACATCATCAAATTTAAAAAATAAAACAAATAAACAAGTTATTAAAATACAAAAATAACAATATTTTTTTCTCATTTCTTCCACCCATTTTCATTTATTTAAAAATATCAATTAAAAAATATCTTGTCAAGATAGCGTTTCGTTTCAAATGATTGCAAATTTTGATTAATTACTCAACAGAGTTGAAATATTGTATATAAACTCTAACTTTATACTTTCTTGAGTATAAAAAATAGTATAAAAATTAGATAATTAAGGGTCTTCATTTTTATAGATCAATTTATTAGAATCAAATCCGAAATAGAATAATCAAAAACCGCCTTTCAGCGGTTAGTTCACCATATTGGTGGAGATGAGGCGTGGCACTTTTATCACTTGGTAAAATAGTTAGTAATACTTAACCAATATCATCAAAGTAGACGACTTCTCATCGCAATTTACTAAACTTAAATTAATGATTTATAATGTTCTATCCAAAGTTTAACAACAACCAAGCGGGTTTTAAGATCATCAAGATACCAAGTAGTATCATTAATATCCCACCGATTAAATGTGCATTACGTGCATATTTCGTAGAGATACCAGTAAGTTCTGCAGTTTTCATCGCAATCACAAACACAATAACATCATCAAGCATAAACATCGCTAAGTATAACAATAAATACATAATGTGTTGCGTACTGCTTAAATCGTTTAAGGTTAATATTTGTGTAAATAATACCGGTAATCCAGCCGAACAAATTAATTCAACTAAGTTAACTGAAACCGCAAGTACGACAATCCCAACTGCCGCAAGCGCGAATACAGGTTGCGAGTAGATTGCTTTTAAACGATCTCTGATTTTTAAACGTTTGGATTCATCAACAATCTCACATCCTGGTTCCATTTGGGTATAACGACGAATATTAAATATTCCCCCACCAATACTCAAACCACCAATTAACCATCGGATATATACTAATGTGCCGAATAGAATGGTTATATTTAACCAACTCAACATAAAGAAGAAATACATGATTGCGGTTGTTAGTAGGAATAATCCCCCTAAGAACCATTTCTTCCATTGTTCTTCAAGATGGAATAACATACTGATTAAGAGGAGTAATACCCACATTGCACATGGATTAAAGCCATCTAATCCACCTAATACAATTGCTAATAACGGTAACGATACACTCTTCGCATCAACTTCCCCAAAGAATGGTAAATTGACTTTAGATTCTTCATTAATAATATCTACGCCTTGTCCAGGTTCTACTATACCTAACATCTCACCTACAACATCACGTACATTGTTATCTCTTACGAAAGTGATTGCTTCTTCAATGGTCTTTTCAGTTGAACCTTCTTTAAATCCTACAATTACTTCACGACCAATAATTAAGGTTGGTGTTGAATTAATTGGTTGGTTTAAGAGTTCACCAACATCTTTACTTAGCTTTTGATTTTCTTTATCAAATGCGATTTCATACTTATGTAATACGAGATTAGTATCCTTTGAAGTAAGTTCTTCGAGATATGTCGTTTCAAGTGCACATGTTGGACACCCTTCCGCATGGAAGTAATATAAGTTGACTTGTTTATCACTGGCTGACACATTGGTAACCCCAAATAGAATTAATAATAGACTAACAATAATCGTGAATTTGAAGCGCATTATGTATTTCCTTTTCTAATTATTTATTTTCAATCTAAATTTTTGATAATATATGTTTAATTGAACAAATATTCATGTATACTAATATAGTATTCTACATGATACTTATAGTCAATAAATATAAGTAAGAAAAGAGGAAAATATGAAAAAATTGATAGTTATAATGCTTAGTATTTTATTATTTTTTGCAGGTTGTAAGTCATCTGGATTTATCGAAGTAGATACGAAAACAGTTAACGACAAATTGGAAAATAGTGATACCTTTATACTATATATGGGATTATCGTATTGTTCAGCGTGCAAAATATTCCGCTCTGTAGTTAAGAGTTCTATTGACAAGGAGAACTTTGATGTATTTTATTTAGAATTTGATAAAGTCCCAGAAAAAGATCAAGAACTTCTAACGACAACTATAACAAGTTTTCTAGAACAAAATGAAACTTTTCCTTATTCATTTCCAATACTATTTGTAATAAAAGACGGAGTAATTCTTGATCAGTTTTCCCTTCAACAAGCAGATACTGAAGACAAATTTATTAAAAGAATTAATAATTCTGGTATTTTTGAATAAGAACATTTATTTGGATTATTAAGTAAATAAAACGGAATTATAAAATCAATTAGATTTATAATTCCGTTTTTATAAGGATACGCACACATTCATGAACTATATCAAAATTTTGTGTATTTATAATCAAATTAAGCATTTTTGAAAATTAATCCATTGTATGTGCATTTAAGATTTAATCATTCAACTAAAAGGAAACAGATGTTTAAACTCAACTAGACTCTTAATACACTCTATCTATTATTACTCAATAGATTGGTATGACTTACAAATCACGCGTATTCATAACTCTTAAAGCATTGAATACAGCTAACAACGCAACACCTGTATCAGCAAATACCGCTTCCCACATGGTAGCTAGTCCTAGTGAACCTAAAACTAAGAATATACCTTTTACAACCATAGCTAATGCAATATTCTGAAATACAATTTTTCTTGTTTTCTTTGCAACTCTAATCGCTGTAATAATTTTAGATGGTTCATCTGTCATTATCACAACATCCGCTGCTTCAATTGCTGCATCTGATCCAAGCCCACCCATTGCAATACCAATGTTTGCTCGAGCTAATACAGGCGCATCATTAATTCCATCTCCAACAAAGACAATGTTACCCTTTGTTGTTTTCTGTTTTTCGATTTCTTCGAATTTAGTAATTTTGTCCGTCGGCAACAACTCAGAATAAACCTCATCCAAGCCAAGATAATTACCAATTTCTTCGCCAACTACTTTTCTATCGCCAGTAAGCATTATGGTTCTCATAATCCCTAATTTCTTTAAATCTGCAATTGTCTGTTTAGAATCTGCTTTGACTTCATCTGATACAACGATATAGCCAATATATTTTGAATCACTAGCTACATATACAATACTTCCATTCGCACTAATTTCTTCGAAAGGAATATTCTCTTTTATCATTAATTTCGAATTCCCAACATAAACATTTATATTATCAATTTTTAAATTTATTCCGTAACCTGAAATTTCTTTATAGTCACTAATTCTATCTAAATCTATTGTCTTAGAATATTTATTCAGAATAGCTTTAGCTATTGGATGATTAGAGTGATTTTCCGCATACGCCGCAAGTTCTAATACATTCTCTGTGTTATATCCTTCTTCCGAATTAATATTTGTGACAGTAAATATACCTTTGGTTAAAGTACCTGTTTTATCAAAAATAACCATCTCTATATTATTTAATGCTTCAAGATAATTACTACCTTTTATAAGTATTCCACGTCTTGAAGCTCCTCCTATACCACCAAAGAAACCGAGTGGTATCGATATAACTAATGCACAAGGACAAGAAATAACTAAGAATACTAATGCTCTATAAATCCATTCATTGAAACTTTGATTTGGCATTAATAATGGCGGAAGAATTGCTAATGCTAATGCTAGAAAAACAACAATTGGTGTATACACAGCTGCAAACTTAGATATAAACTTCTCGGTTGGCGCTTTTCTGCTACTCGCATTTTCAACCAATTCAAGTATTTTCGACACTGTTGAATCTTCAAAAGATTTAGTTACTTTGATTAAAATAAGTCCATTGAGATTTATAAAACCACTTATAGCTTGATCATCAACAAACAATTCTCTTGGAACTGATTCACCTGTTAATGCAGCAGTATCAACCATAGATGAACCTTCAATAACAACCCCATCCAGCGGTACTTTTTCACCAGGATTTACAATGATAACATCTCCAATTTTAACGCTTTCTGGTTTAACTTTAACTATTTCATTGTTTATTCTAATGTTAGCGTAATCAGGGCGTATATCCATCATCTTTCTTATTGATCTTCTTGAATTATCAACCGCTATATCTTGAAATAATTCACCAACCAAGTAGAATAACATAACTGCAACACCTTCTGGATATTCACCGATGAAGAATGCTCCAATTGTTGCAATACTCATCAAAAAATTTTCACTAAAGACTTGCCCACTTCGAATACCCTTTAATGCCTTTAAAACGATATCGCCACCAACAATAATATAACTTAATAGAAATATAGCTAATTCAATATTTGATTCAAACTTAAAAATCAATCCTATTGCAAATAATCCACCACCAACAATCAATTTAAATATTTGTTTATTTAATGAAAAATCATTTTCTTCATCACTTTCATGATCATCATTTTTAACATCATTCGCTAATAAAGTATTCTCTTTGTTATTTGGAAATTTCATTCGAATATCGGGCTCAATTGTTTTAGAAATACTAAATAGCTTCTCATTCAATTGATTTACATTTATATTTTTGTCAATTTCAACAATCATATTTTGATTCGCAAAATTAACAGATGCATATTTTACACCTTCAATCTTCGTGATTTTTTTCTCTATTTTGATCGCACAATTAGCACATGATAGTCCTTCAAGTTTAACTTCTTGTCTAATTACATCATTACTTTTCATTTCCACAACATTAACTTCTGGTTCAATTGATTTAATATATTTCTTAATATTTTCCATTGTACTAACTAGATTTACATCCTCATCATAATCAAATGAAAGTTTTCTATTCACGAAATCAACACTTACATTCGACAAGCCTGGATTTTTTTTAACATATATTTCTATTTTATTGGCGCAATTCGCACAATCTAATCCTTCTAGAATCACTTTATTATTTTTCATTTACTTTTCTCTCTTATTTTTCTCTAATATGCAAGAATCCTTGACTAAATATATCTTTTACATGCTCATCTTTGATTGAATAATAAACAACTTTCCCATCTTTTCTATTCTTCACAAGATTCGATTGTTTCAATAATCTTAATTGATGAGAAATAGCTGATTGTGTAATATTTAATAAAGCCGAAATATCACAAACACACATTTCCGACTCATTTAGAGCCCATAAAATTCTCACACGTGTTGAATCTCCAAAAATCTTAAATAAATCTGCTAAATCAATCAGAGATTCTTCTTCTGGCATTTTGCTCTTAACATTATTTACAACATCTTCATGAATAGTCGTACAATCACATTTAGATACTGTTTCTGAATTTTTCATTTTATTCCCCTTTAGATGAACGTTTGAACATCTATTCATATATTAAATCTTTTTTAGTGATTTTTCAAGTATAATAATTTATATTTATGTAAAGATTAATGCTAATATTTAGATTATTCTATTCGCGTAATTAAATTACTATTAAAAAACCGCTTTTCAGCGGTCAGTTCACCAAATTGGTGGAAGTGAGGCGTGCCACGTTTATCACTTGGTAAAATTTATGAACTAAACAGAGGAATAGTATTTAGAATTTTTGAAACACAAATCAATATGTTATTATATTTACAAATGGGGGAAACATTTTACTCTATTCCAACTATTAAATCATTTATTATTTTAGGTGTTACTCAACATATAAGGACTTGATTTAATAAATCCTTTATATTAGGAGTAGATTCTGTGATTTAACCATTACTTTGGTAAAAGAAGCGAGTGTTTCCTTGGTTTTTGATAGAAAAACCATGAGTTTCTCTTGATCATCCATCCCCATAAAACGACGCATGAAGATATATAAAGCGAGATATCGACTGAGATATTTGGTGGAAACACCTCGATAATGACGATACAGTTTCTTAAAGCCAGAATGCATACTGTTTACGGTATTTAAATGAATTACGGGTGTAAATGTTTGATGATCGGATACGACCATACTGGTCAGCTTGTTTTGTTGGATCAGATCGTAATTGGAGAAGAGCCCATCATTGATGAGAATAGATTCTTCTTTAATAACAGATCCAAATACTTTGATGACCTCCTTGGAGCTGGGTTTAGCCCGATTAACACATTGAACCAATTCTTGTCCAAGACGGTTCGTCCCCATGAAGATACAGAGTTTTTCTTCGGATAGACCCCGTTTCTGTGCCCCTTCACCATGCTTACGCGCCTTCCGACCGGATGTTCGTTTAATCCCTTTGAATCCATCATTGATGTAAGTTTCATCCATTTCAATGATGCCTTCAAGTGTAATCGGCTGTTCATAGAGGAGTTGTTCGAGTAGAAGTAGAAATTTATGACGCATATGGAAGACGGTTTCGGTAGAAACGTCCAATTCGGCGGCTGTTTTGACTAAGGGAATGGCGTTTAAGGTATCCACGATCAAAATCGACCATTGGGCTTCACTTTGGTGAGAGTTATACCGGAGCTTACCTCTTGTTTGAACAAACTTATGAAAGCAACTCTGGCATTCAACCCGTTGTTTCCCATTTAAGAAGCCTTTCTTGATGATCTTCGGTTCAGCGACGCCGCATACAGGACACTGTGCGTAGTGGGAGGATTCGACAAATTCGTTGAACTGGACATAGCTTCTTAGTTCACGTTGGATCCGTTCTTTTTGGAAGTCAGTAAGCTGATTGAATAAGTCTAGAATGTCGTTGTTTTGCATAAGGGTCCTCGTGTGTAAGATCCATTATACGGATTGACGGAGATAACGTAAGTTACCTGTCCAAAATCAAGTCCTTATGTGTTGAGTAACACCTTATTTTATTCAATACTAATGTTATTTATTACATTCTTTTTACGTAAACTTAAAAAACCTAAAACTGAAACTACCGCAGAAGAAGATGCATCCAGAATTATATCCTTCATTGTATCCAAAAGTGCATTTTGACCAATTAATATAGTACCATCGTACGTTATAAATTTTTGCATATTCGTTTTTAAAAAATAATCCATTGTAAATTCATATATTTCCCAGATAATTCCCATAGATAAAGCAAAACAGAATGCAAATAGCGCAATAAATAAAGGGCTTAAACGTACTCTATTTGAAAACTCGGCATTTAAAATAGTAACTAAACTAAACCCAATAGACGCTAACATCGCTGCACTAAATGTATGAAGAATGTCATCCCAATATGGAAACAAATAATAAAAATTTCTAACTTCACCTAAATATATAGATAAGTATAAGAAAATATAGAATAATGTTTCTACAAAATTTGGGACAGTTATTAGAAATCGCTTGTGGATAAATGATGGTAACCACATAACTATCAATCCAAGTATGCAACTAACTAGCATTAGTACATAATCGCTTTGATATTTTACATTCTCAGCAGCACCTGGAATATCTAATGGAGCAGTAAAAATACGATAGACACTAAATATTATAGAAAGAACTAGTGTTAATAAAAGAAACTTTGATATAAATTGGTTAAGCTTTGAGTTTTTCATATTTTAGCCCTCTAATACTAACTTTTCAAATTCTTCTTTACTAAGCGTTTCTTGAACAAAGAGAATTTTAGTCAGACTATGTAATAGTGTAATATTTTCATTCAAGATAGATAAAGCTTTTTGGTGACATTCTTTTATAATTTTAAGTATACTATTATCTATTTGATACGCAAATTCTGAAGATACGTTTAGACTTGTTTCATCATTCAAATAAATATTTGTTAACGTACTCATTCCCATCATATCGAAAGTATCAGTCATACCAAATCGAGTAACCATTGCTCTCGCCAGCTTGGTCGCTTGTTCAATATCATTTGATGCACCTGTTGTTACTGAATTGAAAACTATTTCTTCAGCAGCTCTTCCTCCTAAATAAACAGTAATTTTATCTATTAGTTGTTCTTTAGAAAATAAGACTTGATCTGATTCATCAATTTGTAGTGTATACCCTAATGCACCAGATGTTCTTGGAATGATCGAAATTTTATGCACGGATGAAGCATATTGTAGTTTCGCTGCTACAAGGGCATGTCCTATTTCATGATAGGCAATAATTGATTTATCTTTAGGACTAATAACTGTGTTTTTGCGTTGAGCACCAGCGAGTATATTTTCAACACTTTCCTCTAAATCTAGTTGGGTTACTGTGTTTCGACTATTTCTAACAGCTCTTAAGGCAGCTTCATTTATGATATTAGCTAAATCTGCGCCAGAAGCTCCAGATGTTGCGTGTGCAATTATATCTAAATCAATAAATGAATTGGTTTTTACTTTGTTTAAATGAATTTCTAATATTGCTTTTCTACCATTAATATCTGGAAGATCACAAATTACTCTTCGATCAAATCTGCCTGGTCTCAATAATGCTTTATCAAGAACCTCAGGTCTATTAGTTGCTGCTAGAATTACTACACCTTTATCCGCATTAAATCCATCCATCTCTGTTAACAGTTGATTTAGTGTTTGCTCACGTTCATCATTTCCACCCATTTGATTTGTATTTCTAGATTTGCCAATTGCATCAATTTCATCTATGAAAATAATACACGGAGCTTTTTCTTGAGCCTGTTTAAATAAATCACGAACTCTAGCTGCACCAAGTCCTACAAACATTTCTATGAATTCTGAACCAGATATTGAGAAAAATGGTACTTTTGCTTCACCTGCCAATGCTTTAGCTAATAATGTTTTTCCTGTACCAGGCGCACCAACAAGTAAAACACCTTTTGGAACTTTTGCTCCAATTTCACTATATTTTTTAGGATTACTTAAATAATCCACAATTTCGATTAACGCTTCTTTAGCTTCGTCTTGACCAGCTACATCCTTAAATGATTTTCCTGTTTGAGCTTCAACATAAATTTTAGCATTACTTTTCCCAAATGACATGGCATTTGATTGATTAGGTAATTTGCTAAAAATCCTCTTAAAGAATAGTTGACCCAGAGTGAATATTAATATAGACGGAAATAACCATCCAATTAAAAAATCAATTATTGGAGAATTTTCTTCAGGTATTACTTGATTAAAGGTCACATTTGCGTCATATAATCGTTCAACCAAATTACTATCTTCAATTCTTCCTGTAAAGTATATTTGACTATCGTTCAATGAGTCAATTAGAGTAAACCCTATTTGCGTTTGATTAATTTCGACTTTCTCAACTTTACCTGCTTCAACTTGTCTTAAGAAAGTTCCATAATCTACTTCTTTCATAGTGTTATTAAATATTAATGGCATAACAAAACTATTAAATAATAATACTAGTATTACTAAAAAACTATAATATATAAATATTGATTTCCTAGGTTTCTTAATGTTGTTCATTTCTGTCCCTTTTTAACTATGCATATTGTGCATTAAATAGCGTTTCATAATGAGAATAAATCTTTTGAAAGTTTCCTCTATAATTATTTTCCCAAGGTTTGATGCGTCCACTAAAATGTAAGATAACTATCTCCTTTAAAAATCTTTCCATTTTTAAATTCTGCTTGGATTTATTCTTGTAAAATATATAATGGCGCGAATTAAAATTGTATTTTTGTTCATCAATCGCAATAATTTTGTCGGAATATAATGAATTTAAAATATCTTGATCAGGAATTAGTCAAGTCCTTAATCTTGTGTAAAATCATTTATGTTAGTCTTGGATCAACGTTAGTTGATCCACTTTTTTGTTTTGTCAGTAAACTTTATATATTGACGAGGACTGGATTGCCATTCTTCGTGGATATCAATTAGTACAGAACCCAGTAGTCTTAATGCAGATTGAGTGTTAGGGAATATACGGACAACTTTTTCTCTGCGTCTAATTTCAGAGTTTAGTCTTTCAAGCATATTTGTACTTTTCAAACGTGAGTAATTCGTTTCTTCGATTGAACAGTATTGGAAACTATCTTCAAAACCTTCATCTAAACATTCAACCATCTTTTCATATTGACCTGCGTACTCATCAACGATTTGATTCTTAAGTGACCGTGCTAGTTCAATATTGTTTGTCTTAAATAGGACTTTTAATTCAGCTCTCACTTTTTCAGTATTCTTTCGTGGGAGTTTATCAAATACATTTCGCATGAAGTGCACTTGGCAACGTTGCCAACTAACACCACTAAAGCTTTCTTTAATCGCTCTGACTTCTCCTTTATGCGCATCAGAGATAACTAGCTTTAAACCGCTTAGACCACGTTGGATTAACTGTTCATACAAGTTTTTCCATGTCTCATACGTTTCTGAGTCTGATATCGAGAAGTTTAATAGTTCTCTTTCACCCATATCATTAATTCCCAAGATCACATGAAACGCTTTAGAAACGACCCGATGATTCTCTCTAACCTTGATGTAGAGGACATCACTTAGAATAAAGGGATACGCTCTTTCTAATGGTCGATTTAAGAAATCATCTACCATGTCATCTAATTCACTGGTCAGTGAGCTGACAAATGATTTAGATACCGATGTCCCACACAGTTCTTCAACCACTTTACTCACTTTTCGTGTGGATACTCCCTGAACATACATTTCAAGCATCGTTGATAATAAAGCTTTTTCATTTCGCTGATATCTTTCAAAGATACTTGGTGAGAATTCACCATCTCGTGTTCTAGGGACAATGAGTTCAAGTCGTCCTATGCGTGTTGTGTAATTTCGTTCATAATAGCCATTACGGCTTGAGTTGCGATGATTCTCTCGTGAATAGGCATCTACATTGATGTATTCATCTCTTTCTTTCTCCATCAACTGATTAAAAATCGTCGTTAACATTTGTTTGGCGAGATCATTTGCGCCACTATGTGCAATGATGTCTTGAATCTGATCAGCGTTTAAATTAAGATTGATTTGGGTCATAGAGCTCTTCCTTATGTCTGTGTCGTAACTAACATAATAGCAGGTCTCTATGGCCTTTCAACTTTTACACAATTATATGGGCTCTATCACTCTAAGTCAATAGATTTAATTTTACTTATAGTAACTATTTTATTTATGATTTTATTAAGTCTCGAACCTAAACAAAAACCGCTTTTCAGCGGTTAGTTCACCAAATTGGTGGAAGTGAGGCGTGGCACTTTTATCACTTAGCAAAATGCAGTTATGCACGTTACTGCACCGATGATAATCTCTATAGACTTTATATTAAAATAAACATTGGCATGAATATATTGACATATAAAACATACTCTATAGTCTATTTGGCTCGACTAGTTTCTTGTGAATTTAATATAGACAGAATAAACTCTTTTTCTAGTTCATCAACATCTTTCATGTAAACTTCTTTTATCTTATTATTAAAGCCATCTTCAGTATGTTTATAAAGATAAATATATTTCTCAACGCCATAATTTCCTAATATAAATTTTGTAAAACTGCCTGCTATAGGATAAGTCAAACTATCACTATACTTGATAAAATTTTCTTCAGACAATAATTGCTCAATATTTACATACCTTTTTTCTTTTAAAAACAAACGAACCCAATCATCATTGTCCTTATCCCACCATACTTTGTCAAAAAACATAGCTAACCCTTCTCTAATAAAGGATGACTTGGGTTTATTTATTGTAAAGGACAAAATATGAGTATCTTCGTGTGGTCCAATACATTTTATCTTTTCATTGTAGACTGCATATACTTCATCTGGCGGGCAAGCAAAACCATTACACGGTTCATAATCTCCGTAAATTTCTCCCACTCGCTCTGGAGAGTCAACTAAATAATATTTAATTCTTATACTTGGATGTATGTCAAGAAAAGTACAAATCTCTTTGAAACAATTCTCTTGTATCTCAATAATCTGATTAATGTCTCTTTCAGCGATTGAGTTCTTTAAAAAATAAAAAT
>RRZT010033495.1_pt1 | contig 12232 bp, 14 predicted proteins | sample 2165551 | NCBI WGS metagenome assembly RRZT01 (sample SAMN10456910, study PRJNA506462) | wastewater metagenome | biome: wastewater; feature: sludge; material: wastewater sludge; isolation source: wastewater sludge with Escherichia coli K12::gfp cells carrying plasmid... | place: USA: Moscow, Idaho... | reverse complement strand
TCCTCGAGTCCGTCGAGATCGCCGCCGACCGCAACCTGACCGACATGCGCTTCCCGGTGCAGTACGTCAACCGCCCGAACCTGAACTTCCGCGGTTTCGCCGGCACCCTGGCCAGCGGCATCGTGCACAAGGGCGACGAGATTGCCGTGCTGCCGTCGGGCAAGACCAGCAAGGTCAAGTCCATCGTCACCTTCGACGGCGAGCTGGAGCAGGCGATCCCCGGCCAGGCGGTGACCCTGACCCTGGAAGACGAGATCGACGTGTCGCGCGGCGACATGCTGGTGCATGCCGACAACCGTCCGCAGGTCACCGACAGCTTCGACGCCATGCTGGTATGGATGGCTGAGGAGCCGATGCTGCCGGGCAAGAAGTACGACATCAAGCGCGCCACCAGCTATGTGCCGGGCAACATCGTCGGCATCGAGCACCGTGTCGACGTCAACAGCCTCGAGCAGCTGGCCGCCAGCGAGCTGAAGCTCAACGAGATCGGCAAGGTGCGCGTCAGCCTGGATGCGCCCATCGCCCTCGATGGCTACGCCCACAACCGCACCACCGGCGCGTTCATCGTCGTCGACCGGCTGACCAACGGCACCGTCGGTGCCGGGATGATCGTCGCCGACCCGCTGGCCGGGCAGAACAGCCACGGTCACCATGGGCGCCTGGCCCACGTCAGCACCGAGGAGCGCGCCGCGCGCTTCGGTCAGCAGCCGGCCACCGTGCTGTTCTCCGGGCTCTCCGGCGCCGGCAAGAGCACCCTGGCCTATGCCGTCGAGCGCAAGCTGTTCGACAGTGGTCGCGCGGTCTACGTGCTGGACGGCCAGAACCTGCGTCACGACCTGAACAAGGGCCTGCCGCTGGATCGCGCCGGCCGCGCCGAGAACTGGCGCCGCGCCGCCCAGGTGGCCAAGCAGTTCAACGAGGCGGGTCTCTTGACCCTGGCGGCCTTCGTCGCCCCGGATGCCGAGGGGCGCGAGCAGGCCCGGGCCGTCATCGGCGCCGAGCGGCTGATCACCGTTTACGTGCAGGCCTCGCCGCAGGCCTGCCGCGAGCGCGATCCGCAGGGCCTGTACGCCGCCGGCGAGGACAACATCCCCGGCGAGTCCTTCCCCTACGACGTGCCGCTGGATGCCGATCTGGTGATCGACACCCAGTCCACCTCGGTGGAGGAGGGCGTGGCCCAGGTGCTGGCGCTGCTGCGCAGCCGCGGCGCGATCTGATCCGCATCCGTCAGACGACAAGGCCCCGGCGCAATGCCGGGGCCTTGTCGCTTCTGGGGTAATGCCGCCGCCAGACAAGCAAAAGCCCTGCAGTTGCAGGGCTTTTGTCGTGTCGCGGAGGTGGCGTCAGCCGTGCTTGACCACCGGCTCGTCGCTGAGTATGCCGGACTGGCCGGGGGCATAGTCTTTCGGCGGCTCGGTGCCGCTGACGTTGCTCGACAGGCGCTCGCGCGGCGGCTGGGCGCCGTCGCTGAGGGCGGCGATCAGCCGCTGGCGGGTCAGCTCGTCGAGTGCTAGACGGCTGGCGCCCTCGGAGAGGTGCTCCTGGATGTCCTGATAGTTCTGGTTGAGCTTCTGCACCAGGTTGGCGGTGGCGTTGAAGTGATTGATCACCTCGCTCTGGTAGGCCTCGAAGCGCTCCTGCATCTCGTCCATCTTGTGTTGGGCGCGACCGGGAGCGGCGCCCGGCAGCAGGCGCGCGAGCAGGAAGCCGATGACGACGCCGACGATCAGCGCCACGACTGGCAGCAGCCAGCCAGCAAGAGACTGTTCCACGAATCCTTCCTCTATAGACGGTATTTGCATTACGTTAACGGCTTGTGCCGGCGCTGTATAGCATCGGCGCTCAGCCAGCCTGCAGCAGGGCCGCGTGCGCCCTGTAGGCCACAGACGAGTCGCCCCTGGTCGGGGTCACGGAGTACCTTGTGTCTTTGACGGAAATCCCCCTGCTGCTCGACGGCCCCGCCGGTGCCCTCGAAGCGCTGTACCTGGGTCGCGCCGATGCGCGCGGCCTGGCGCTGATCTGCCATCCCCACCCGCTGTTCGCCGGCAGCATGCACAACAAGGTGGTGGCCACCCTGCAGCGCGCGGCGCGCGACGCCGGCTACGCCACCCTGCGTTTCAACTTCCGTGGCGTCGGCCAGAGCCCGGGCGAGCACGCCCACGGCGAGGGCGAAATCGACGATGCCGAGGCGGCCGCGAACTGGCTGCTGGCCGAACATCCCGGCCTGCCGCTGACCCTGTGCGGCTTCTCCTTCGGCGCCTGCGTGGCGGCCTGCCTGGGCGGCCGCCTGGAGCAGCGTGGCGTCGAGGTTGCGCAGCTGCTGATGCTGGCGCCGCCGGTCGAGCGCTTCGCCGTCGATGGCCGTCTGCCCGAGGCGGGGCCGCTGTGCGTGATCCAGCCCGAGGACGACGAGGTGGTCACGCCGGCGGCGGTGTACGCCTGGTCGGCGGCCCTCGAGCGCCCCCACGAGCTGCTCAAGGTGGCAGAATGCGGGCACTTCTTCCACGGCAAGCTGAACGAGCTGAAAGCGCTGGTTCTGCCCCGCCTCCATTCCTGACGCAGTCCGACAAGCGATAGATCATGACCATCCGTATTCTTACCGGCATCACCACCACCGGCACGCCGCACCTGGGCAACTACGCCGGTGCCATCCGCCCGGCGATCAGAGCCAGCCGCGCGGACAATGTGGACTCCTTCTACTTCCTGGCCGACTACCACGCGCTGATCAAGTGCGACGATCCGCAGCGCATCCAGCGCTCGCGCCTGGAGATCGCCGCCACCTGGCTGGCCTGCGGCCTCGACCCCGAGCGGGTGACCTTCTATCGCCAGTCGGACATCCCCGAGATCCCCGAGCTGACCTGGCTGCTCACCTGCGTGGCGGCCAAGGGCCTGCTCAACCGTGCCCACGCCTACAAGGCTTCGGTCGACCAGAACCTGGCCAGGGGCGAGGACCCGGACGCCGGGGTGACCATGGGCCTGTTCAGCTACCCGGTGCTGATGGCTGCCGACATCCTGATGTTCAATGCCAACCAGGTGCCGGTCGGTCGCGACCAGATCCAGCACGTGGAAATGGCCCGCGACATCGGCCAGCGCTTCAACCACCTGTTCGGCAACGGCCGCGAGCTGTTCGCCCTGCCCGAGGCGCTGATCGAGGAGAGCGTGGCGACCCTGCCTGGCCTCGACGGGCGCAAGATGAGCAAGAGCTACGACAACACCATCCCGCTGTTCGGCACCAGCAAGCAGCTCAAGGACGCGGTGGCGCGCATCGTCACCGACTCGAAGCTGCCGGGCGAGCCCAAGGATGCCGACAGCTCGCATCTCTGCACCCTCTACCAGGCTTTCGCCAGCGCCGAGCAGGGCGCGGCATTCCGTGCCGAACTGCAGGATGGCCTGGGCTGGGGCGAGGCCAAGCGCCGCCTGACCGAGCTGCTCGAAGGCGAGCTGGGTGCGGCCCGCGAGCGCTACAACGCGCTGATCGCCCGGCCGAACGATCTGGAGGACATCCTGCTGGCCGGCGCCGCCAAGGCCCGCAAGATCGCCACGCCGTTCCTCGGCGAGCTGCGCGAGGCGGTGGGCCTGCGCTCCTTCGTGGCCGCGCCGGTCGCCAAGCCGGCGGGCGCCTCGCTGGGCCAGGCGCTGGGCGCCTTCGTCAGTTTCCTCGACGAGGTGGCGGTGGACATGAACATGGCGCAGGCCGCCAAGCGCGGCGTACCGGTCCCGGCGGCCGCGCCCGCCGCTCCTGCCGCAGCGTCGGTCCCGGTCGCCGCAGTCGCCGCCGACAAGGCCGCACCCAAGGCGGCGAAGAAGTCGCGTCTGGTCAGCTTCCGCGACGGCGACGGCAGCTTCCGCTTCCGCCTGCTGGACGTCGACGGCAGCCCGCTGCTGCTGTCGATCGGCTTCGCCGACGGCAAGAGTGCCGGCGCGGCGAGCAAGCGCCTGCAGGACGAGGAGCTGGATCTGCGCAAGGACGGCAGCGGCTTTGCCGTGTGGCTGGACGATGCGCCGGTGGCGCACAGCCCGGCCTATGCCGACAATGCCGCGCGCGATGCGGCGATGCGTCGTCTCGGCGAGGTGCTGGCGCCGCAGGAAGAGTAGGGTGCCGCGCGCAGCGGTCCGGCGAATTGCCAAGGGCGGGGTGCGCCGTTAAAGTGGCGGCCCCGTTTCTTAACCGTGTTGCCGTCATGACCCCGCTCGAACGCTACCAGGCCGATCTGAAACGCCCCGACTTCTTCCACGACGCCGCGCAGGAAAATGCCGTGCGTCATCTGCAGCGTCTCTACGACGACCTGGTCAGCGGCCAGCAGGAGTCGGCGGGCCTGTTCGGCAAGCTGTTCGGCCGCAAGAAGCCGCAGGGGCCGGTCAAGGGCATCTACTTCTGGGGCGGCGTCGGTCGCGGCAAGACCTACCTGGTCGACACCTTCTTCGACGCCCTGCCGTTCGAGCAGAAGATGCGCACCCACTTCCACCGCTTCATGAAGCGCGTCCACGAGGAGATGAAGACCCTCAAGGGCGAGAAGAACCCGCTGACCATCATCGGCAAGCGCTTCGCCGACGAGGCGCGGGTGATCTGCTTCGACGAATTCTTCGTCTCCGACATCACCGACGCGATGATCCTCGCCACCCTGCTCGAGGAGCTGTTCAACAACGGCGTGAGTCTGGTGGCGACCTCCAACATCGTGCCGGACGGCCTGTACAAGGACGGCCTGCAGCGTGCCCGCTTCCTGCCGGCGATCGCCCTGCTCAAGCAGCACACCGAGATCGTCAACGTCGACAGCGGCATCGACTACCGCCTGCGCGCCCTGGAGCAGGCCGAGCTGTACCACTGCCCGCTCGACGCCGAGGCCGAGCTGAGCCTGGAGCGCAGCTTCAAGAGCCTGCTCACCGAGAACTGCACGGTGAAGGACGATGACGTGCTGCTGATCGAGAACCGCGAGATCCGCGCGCGCAAGACCGCCAACGACGTTGCCTGGTTCGAGTTCCGCGCCCTGTGCGACGGCCCGCGCAGCCAGAACGACTACATCGAGCTGGGCAAGATCTTCGGCGCGGTGTTGATCTCCAATGTCGAGCAGATGGGCACCGCCAAGGACGACATGGCGCGGCGCTTCATCAACCTGGTGGACGAGTTCTACGACCGCAACGTCAAGCTGATCCTCTCCGCCGAGGTGGAACTCAAGGATCTCTACACCGGCGGCCGCCTGGAGTTCGAGTTCCAGCGCACCCTGAGTCGCCTGCTGGAGATGCAGTCCCACGAATTCCTCGCCCGGCCGCACAAGCCGTGACCTCGACGAGGGCACCTGCGGGTGCCCTCGTCGTTTCCGCTCCCGGGCGGTGTGGATATACTGCGCTCCGTTCCTTCCAGTCCCTTTCCGGAGAAATCGACATGCTGCCCCGTCTGCTGCTTGGCCTGTTCGCCGCCGCCAGTCTGACCCTGGCGGGCTGTGCGCACAGCCCGCAACAACTCAGTCTGCAACCGATGGTCACCGCGCCGCTGACGCCGGTCGGTCAGGGTCAGCCGGTGGTGGTGCGGGTTGTCGACGGACGTCCCTCGCCGGTGCTCGGCACCCGTGGCGGCCTCTACCCGGAAACCAGCGCGATCAGCGTCAACCCGCAGGACCTGCTGCCCAAGCTGCAGGGTCAGGCCGAGGCGGCGGTACGCTTGCTCGGTTTCACCCCGACACCCAACGCCTACAACGCGCCGCAGCTGACCCTGACCCTGACCGACCTGAAGTACCAGTCGCCCAAGGATGGCAGCTACGTCACCGAGGCGAACATCAGCGCCAGCATCCGCGCCGACGTGCAGAACAGCGTGCGCCGCTACAGCGGCCGCTACGGCGCCTCGCTGAACCAGCGCTTCGGCATGGCGCCCAATCAGCAGACCAACAGCAAGCTGGTCAGCGATGTGGTCAGCGATGCGCTGACCCGGGTGTTCAAGGATCCCACCGTCGGCCAGTTGCTGAACAACCAGTAAGCCGCGGCTGCTGTCCGGCGAGCGCAAGGCGATGGCGACCCCATCGCCTTTTTTCATGCCCGGACGCTGCGCTCGTCGGATAGCTGCCGAGCGGCGCGGCTGCGGCGGTTAGACTGCGCGGCGTTTCGACCGGCCGCGCGGCGCCGGTCAGTCATCGCAAGGCCTGCCCGGCAGGCCGTCGGGGAGGTGTGGATGTCGCTTGAAGTGCTGTGGTCGCTGGGGCTGGCCTATCCGGCCCAGGTCGTCAATGGGCTGGCCCTGTTCCTGGCGCTGGCCGGCAGCTGGCTGCTGCTGGCCACCCGCTGGCGCGAGCGCCGCGCGCTGGCGCGCGTGCTGATGGAAAGCGAGGGGGAGGCGCTGCTGGAGGCGCTGGCGCCGTCGGCGGCCGATGCGGCGCTCGACCGCCTCAACCGCTTCTTCTATGCCTTCGGGCTGGTCAGCTTGGGCGCCGGGCTGGCCCTGTCGTGGTTCAGCACCACTCTGAGCACGTCGCTCGTCGGCTGAGCGTGGCGGCGCAGAGCGCCGCCGTTCTCCTCAGGTCGCGCTGTGCAGCGCGGCGTAGCGGTTACGCAGCGGGGTAGCGTACTGCATGATCAGCCACGGGCGCTGCTCGGCCGGGCAGGCGTCGAGGCGGCGTTGCCATTCGCTGCGCGCGCGCGCCAGCTCGCCAGCCTCGAACAGACTGTCCGCCGGCGGCACCGCCAGTTGCGGGTCGCGCTCGTCCCACATGGCGTAGGCCAGATAGTGCACCGGGAACAGCCGGTAATGGCCGAGTATCTCGCGGTCGATGCGCTGTGCCAGCAGCTTGGCGTCGTCCTCCGGGGTGTCGATCTCGGCGCCGAAGTGGATGTGCACGCGCCCCTTGTAGCCGGTGATGCCCAGGGCGATGCTGGCGTCGTCCTCGCCCGGCGCCTTGCTGTAGCTGCCGGTGCTGGCGCGGATGTACAGCTCGCGGGCCTTGGCCAGGTCGCAGGGATCGTACTCGTAGCTGATGGCGATCGGTACCAGATGGAGTTCGCGCAGCACACTGGCGAAGGCTTCGTCCTTGCGGCTCATGTGGAACATCTTGAGGATCGCCGAATCGGTACGGTCGTTGCCGTCCTTGGCGCGGCCCTCGGCCTGGGCGATCCAGATCGACTCGCCTTCCGTGCGGATCGAGTGGTTGATGTAGGCCGACAGGGTCTGGAAAGCGGCCAGCTTCTCGCGCCGACCGCTGATCGAGCGGTGCACGATGAAGCTCTTGTTCAGGCGCATCAGGTCGCTGACGAAGGGCTTCTGCAGCAGGTTGTCGCCGATCGCCAGGCGTGGCGTGGGATGCCCGGCGTGGTACAGCGCGTAGTTGACGAACGCCGGATCCATGACGATGTCGCGGTGATTGCTGAGGAACAGGTAGGCGCGCCCCTTCTGCAGGTTTTCCAGGCCGGAGTAGGTGATGCCGTCGCTGGCCCGCTCGATGCTGCGGTCGACATAGGGCTCGATGCGCGCCTGCAGGGCGGCCACGCTGTCCACGCCCTGGATCTCGCGGCGCAGGTAATGGGCGATGATCGGCTTGAGCAGCCAGCCGCAGGGGCCGGCCAGGCGCGGGAAGCGATAGCGTGTCAGGATGGAAAGAAAGGCGTCGTCGGTGAGCAGGCGCGCCAGAACGGCGCGCACTTCCGTGTCGGCATAGGGTCGGATGGCTTCGAACTCGCCCATTGTCGTCTCTTGATCAGGATATCGGGGGCGGTCCGTGAGTTCCGCCAGGCAGGAAGTCGATTATAAACGAAGAGTTCCGGGAGGCGTGGATGCTGGAAGTTCAGGGCTATGACTGTCCGTATTGCGGCGAGTCGGTAGAAACGCTGCTCGATCTGTCGGCCGGCGACCAGTCCTATGTCGAGGACTGCCCGGTCTGCTGTCGACCGGTATGTTTCGAGCTGCGCACCGATGGCCGCAGCTGGACGCTGCGGGTCGGGCGCGAGGACGACTGATGCAGCGGATCTACGAGCCGGCCGACGGGCTGGAAGGTGAGCGGCTGGTCGACATGCTGGCCGGCGAGGGCATCGATGCGCGCCTGCTGGGCGGTTATCTGCTCGGTGCGCTGGGCGAGCTGCCGCTGGCCGGATTGCTGGCGATCCAGGTGGCGGATGCCGATGCGCCGCGCGCCCGGGCGCTGATCGCGGCGTACAATAGCGCCCGGCCGCTGGACGACAGCGGCGAGCCGGGCGGGGAGCCCGGGGTGCTCGATTGCTGAGCTGTCCTGTTTGCTGTGGATAAGGCCTTTCTCATGTGCGGACGTTTTGCCCTGTTTCGCTGGCCGGAGTCCCTGGCGGCCGTGCCCGGCTTTCCGGCGCGCTTGGAGTCGCGCTGGAACATCTCGCCCGGCCAGTCGGTGCTGCTGCTGCGCGCAACGGCCGACGGGCGCGAGGCGGCTGCGGTGCACTGGGGGCTGACGCCGCCCTGGCTGGCAGACCTGTCGCGAGCGCCGGCCCAGGCGCGTGCGGAAACCCTCGCCGAGCAGCCGTTGTTTCGCGAGGCGTTCGCCCGGCGCCGCGGCATCCTGCCGGCCAACGGCTTCTATGAATGGCGCGGCCCGCGGCGTCGGCCGTTCTGGATGAGCGCGGAGCAGGGCGGTCTGCTGTCGATGGCGGCGTTGTGGGAGGCCTATCCGGTCGGTGGTCGTACCTACCTGAGCGCCGCGGTGGTCACCGTGGCAGCCGGACCGCAGCGCCGGCCGTTGCTGCTGGACGCCGCCGGCGAGGCCTTGTGGCTGGACCCGCAGGCCGACCCGCAGGCGCTGCAGGCCCTGCTGGGCGCTGGCCGGGTGGGCTTGCGCGAGCGACTGCTGGCCGGGCTGGGCAACAGCCCGCAGGAGGAGGGGCCGCAATGCCTGACCCCGGCCTGAACTTGCCGGCGGGCAAATTGTCCGATTTCGGCCAGCGCCCTAAGATGATGGCCTTGCGCCTTCAGGAGAGAATATCCATGCCCCGTGTCTTGCGTCTTGCCGGTCTTGCCGGTGCGTTGCTGCTGAGCGGCTGCCAGGCGGTCAACACCACCAGCGGCGGTGCCGTGGGGGTGCAGCGCCAGCAGTACATGTTCAGCATGCTGTCCAGCGACCAGCTGAACCAGATGTATGCCCAGTCCTACCGGGAAACCCTGAGCAAGGCGGCCAGCAGCGGCAAGCTGGACAAGAGCAGCGCGCTGGCCCAGCGGGTCGACGGCGTGGCCCGGCGCTTGATCGCCCAGGCGCCGGCGTTCCGTGCCGATGCGCTGAACTGGAACTGGGAAATCAACCTGATCGACAGCGACGAGCTGAATGCCAATGTCGGTCCGGGCGGCAAGATCATCGTCTACAGCGGGCTGGTGCGTCAGCTCAATCTGAGCGATGCCGAGCTGGCCGCGGTGCTGGGCCACGAGATCGCCCACGCCCTGCGCGAGCACAGTCGCGAGGCGATTTCCAAGGCCTATGGTGCCGAGCTGGCCAAGCAAGGGGCTGTTGCCCTGCTCGGGCTGGGCGAAGCGGGCGGCCAGTTGGCCGATGTCGCCGTGCAGTACGGCATGACCCTGCCCAACAGCCGCGGTCACGAGAACGAGGCCGACCTGATCGGTCTGGAGCTGGCGGCGCGCGCCGGCTTCGATCCGAATGCCGCCATCACCCTGTGGAACAAGATGGCGCAGGCCGGCAATGGTGCGCCGCCCGAGTTCATGAGCACCCACCCGGCTTCGTCGACGCGACAAGCCAACCTGCGCGCCGCGATTCCGCGCGTAATGCCTCTTTACGAACAGGCGCGCGGTCAGCGTTGAGGCGTGTTCGGGGCGTGAATTTGTCGTTGATGTGACTTGTATTTTTCTGTCGGGTCGGTAAAATTCGCGGGCTTTTATGGATGGGGGATGCCAAGCCCATCTTGCTCGGCGGGAATGCCTAGCCTGCCGATTTGTCGTAGCGGACGCACTGACCCGAGCCCCCGATTAGTGTCCGCACGCGACTGCGATTGCCTTGAATGAGGCAAGTACTGTCCAGTAAGATTCGCCGCTTGATTATCAGGCGGCCTCTGAGGCTATAAACCAATGAAAACTTTCTCTGCGAAACCGGAAACCGTCAAGCGCGACTGGTACGTTGTCGACGCCGCTGGCAAGACCCTGGGTCGTCTTGCCACTGAAATCGCCAGCCGTCTGCGTGGCAAGCACAAGCCGGAGTACACTCCGCACGTCGATACCGGCGACTACATCGTCGTGATCAACGCCGAGCAGGTGCGTGTCACCGGTGCCAAGAGCTCCGACAAGATGTACTACCATCACTCCGGTTTCCCGGGTGGTATCAAGTCGATCAACTTCGAGAAGCTGATCGCTCGCGCTCCCGAGCGCGTGATCGAGACCGCCGTCAAGGGCATGCTGCCGAAGAACCCGCTGGGTCGCGACATGTATCGCAAGCTGAAAGTGTATGCTGGTGCCAGCCACCCGCACACCGCTCAGCAGCCCCAAGAACTGAAGATTTAACGGAGTAGGCTCAAATGTCGGCGACTCAAAACTACGGCACCGGCCGTCGCAAGACCGCTACCGCGCGTGTATTCCTGCGTCCGGGCACTGGCAAGATCTCCATCAATAATCGCAGCCTGGAGCAGTTCTTCGGCCGCGAGACCGCTCGCATGGTCGTGCGCCAGCCGCTCGAGCTGACCGAGAATGTCGAGAAGTTCGATGTTTACGTCACCGTCGCCGGTGGCGGTGTCAGCGGCCAGGCCGGTGCTATCCGTCATGGCATCACTCGCGCCCTGATCGAGTACGACGAGACCCTGCGCAGCCCGCTGCGTAAAGCCGGTTACGTCACTCGTGACGCCCGTGAGGTCGAGCGTAAGAAGATTGGTCTGCGCAAAGCCCGTAAGCGTCCGCAATACTCCAAGCGTTAATCGACAACGCTCTGGCAAACGCCCAGACTCCTTCGGGATCTGGGCGTTTTCGTATCCGCCAGATTTGTCTGCGACAGTCTGTCGCAGGCGTAATTCCCTGATCCACAAGGCTTTACCTGCGGTTGTTGCCAGTTATTACCTTGTCAGAAAAGGGGCTTTTCATTACCATCTGGCGGATTTTTTGCGCAGCTGGTTTTAACTATAGTGCCTGCCCGAGCAGGTCACAGAAAGCTGATGGGAGACGACTGAATGAGTAATGACGGCGTGAATGTGGGCCGGCGTCGGTTCCTCGTCGCCGCCACTTCGGTGGTGGGGGCGGCTGGAGCTGTCGGTGCTGCGGTCCCGTTCGTGGGGTCATGGTTCCCCAGTGCCAAGGCCAAGGCCGCCGGTGCTCCGGTGAAGGTGAACGTGGCGAAGATCGAGCCGGGTCAGCAGATCGTTGCTGAGTGGCGCGGCAAGCCGGTGTTCATCGTTCGCCGCACCGACGAGATCCTGGCCAATCTGGCCAAGCTCGAGGGTGCCGTGGCAGACCCGGAATCCAAGGCTTCCGAGCAACCGACCTACGTGGACCCGAAGGTTCGTTCGATCAAGCCCGATCTGCTGGTCGTCGAAGGCCTGTGTACCCATCTGGGCTGCGCGCCGTCCTTCCGTCCCGAAGTCGCCCCGGCCGACCTGGGTGCCGATTGGGTGGGTGGCTACTTCTGCCCCTGCCACGGCTCCCGCTACGACCTGGCTGGCCGCGTGTACAAGGCGCAGCCCGCGCCGTTGAACCTGCCGGTCCCGCCGCACACCTACGAGTCCGATGATGTGATCATCGTCGGTGTGGATCAGGAGAAAGCCTGATGAGCAAATTCATGGAATGGGTCGATGCGCGTTTCCCCGCGACCAAGATGTGGGAAGACCATCTGTCCAAATATTACGCACCGAAGAACTTCAACTTCTGGTATTTCTTCGGCTCCCTGGCGCTGCTGGTGCTGGTCAACCAGATCCTCACCGGTATCTGGCTGACCATGAGCTTCGAGCCGTCCGCCGAAGGCGCATTCGCCTCCGTCGAATACATCATGCGTGATGTGGAGTACGGCTGGATCCTGCGCTACATGCACTCCACCGGCGCTTCGGCGTTCTTCGTGGTGGTGTACCTGCACATGTTCCGCGGCCTGATGTACGGCTCCTACCAGAAGCCGCGCGAACTGGTGTGGATCTTCGGCATGCTGATCTACCTGGCGCTGATGGCCGAGGCCTTCATGGGCTACCTGCTGCCGTGGGGTCAGATGTCGTTCTGGGGCGCCCAGGTGATCGTCAACCTGTTCTCCGCGATTCCCGTGATCGGTCCCGACCTCTCGGTCGTGATCCGCGGTGACTTCGTGGTGTCCGACGCCACCCT
>RRZT011386350.1_pt1 | contig 12236 bp, 14 predicted proteins | sample 2165551 | NCBI WGS metagenome assembly RRZT01 (sample SAMN10456910, study PRJNA506462) | wastewater metagenome | biome: wastewater; feature: sludge; material: wastewater sludge; isolation source: wastewater sludge with Escherichia coli K12::gfp cells carrying plasmid... | place: USA: Moscow, Idaho... | reverse complement strand
CTCCATGCGGCAATCCACCCGCAAACGTTGCGCCGCGTGGGTTACGGCTTGCAGCCTAAGCCACCCTACAAAACTGGAACCAAACGCAAAAAACGCAAAAACTCCGCAAAAGTCGCTAAAAACACCCAAATAATATTTTTGGTATTTCTTTTGCGACTTTTGCGTAACTTCTGCGCCCTCTGCGTCCTGCCCCCGCATTTCCGCCCCGCATTCCCAGCACCCAGCATGGCAGCTTGAGGCGGCAGTCACATCGGCACAATGTGTTCGGCGTATTCGTGCAGGGCGTTGATGATTTCCAGACTGGCTTCGTCTTCGGTGCTGCTTTGCAGGGTGTCGAGCTGTGCGAGCAGCTCATCTACGGTGCGTGCGCCGCCTTCGCCTTCGAGCAGGCGGGCTGCGCAGTGTTCTTGCCAGCGTTCGGCTTCTTCTTCGCTCAGGGTTGGCACAAAGTTGCGGGCGCGGTAGCGCCAGACCAGTTCTGGCAGGCGCTCATCGTCGAAGCTGGTGTATCTGGGGGGCAGTTGCGCCAGTTGTGCGGGCGGCAGGGTGCGGATGTGGTCGAGTTTGCGGCGGTCGTTGTCGTTAATAAATCCGTTATACAGGGCTGCATCTACGTCGGGCGGCATGGTGGGGTCGATGGGCTGCGGGGCGAAGACTTCGCGCCAGATGGCGCTCATGTCGGGCAGGGCGCGGGCAGCATCGGCGTGTTGCAGGGCTTGTTGCAGGTCTATCTGGCAGGCGGTGGCTTGTTCGGCGCTCAAGGTGCGCAGGTTGCGTACGACCATGGGCGATTTGTTGAGGTGTATGGTTTTGATGGGCAGGCGCTGCACGTCGGGCGGTAGTTCGTCGCTGCGGGTGAATAGGCGCTGGCGTATTTCTGCGGCAGACAGGCCTGCAAGCTCGGCGGGGTTGTGGCGTAGGTTCCAGGCGATGAGTTCGTTGCGGTTGGTGGGGTGGTCGGCCAGCGGCCACATGAGGCTCAAGCAGCCTTGCTCGGGCGGGAACATGCCCGATACGTGCAAAAAGGGTTGCGCTTGTTGCTGGGTGGTGGGCAGGCCAAGCTCTTGGGCTACGCGGTCTTTTTTGTGCAGCGCCAGGGCAAAGTCAAAGAGCTTTTGGTTGGCTTGGCGCAGCAGGCGTACCAGTGCAATGGTGGCGCGTACGTCTGATAAGGCATCGTGGGCGCTGGTGTGCTCTAAGCCGTTGGCGGCGCTTAGGTGCTCTAGTTTGAAGCTGGGCTTGCCGTCTTCGTGGCGCGGCCAGTTGATGCCTTGCGGGCGCAGGGCGTAGGCCAAGCGTACTACGTCAAGCAAGTCCCAGCGGCCGCATTCGTTGCGCCACTCGCGGCTGTAGGGCTCGATGAGGTTGCGCCAAAACAGGTAGCGGGTAAATTCGTCGTCAAAACGGATGGTGTTGTAGCCTACGCCGATGGTGCCTGGCTGGCTGAATTCGGCATGTATGCGGGCTGCAAATTCGTGCTCGGGCAAGCCGTGTTGCAGGCAGTGCTGCGGGGTGATGCCTGTAATGAGGCACGATTGGGCATCGGGCAGGTAGTCGGGCGCGGGCTGGCACAGCAGGTTGATGGGCTCGCCAATGGGGTTGAGGTTGGCATCGGTGCGGATGGCGGCAAACTGCGCGGGGCGGTCGGTGCGCGGGTTGGTGCCAAAGGTTTCGTAATCGTGCCAGAGAAAGGTGTGCGTAGCGGTGGCGCTAGTGTTGGGCGTATTCATGCACGCAATTATGGCCTGAGCAGCAGCACTGTGGTGTGCTTGCAGGCCATTTGGCTGGCGTGTGCGTTGGGGCGCAGCTCAAGCGCCGCAGTTTAGCGGTGTTGTCTGCGTGCAGCGGGTGCGCCGCCAGAGCGTGGTTCGAGCTTGCGGAAGGTGATGCGCCCTTTGCTCATGTCGTAGGGGGAAAGTTCAATGCTCACGTTATCGCCCGCCAAAATGCGGATGTGGTGCTTGCGCATTTTGCCGCTGGAGTAGGCAACGATGGGGTGGCCGTTTTCAAGCGTTACGCGGTAGCGCGAGTCGGGCAGTACTTCGTCAACAACGCCCTGCATTTCGATTAAGTCTTCTTTTGCCATGTATCAGCTCCTTGGGCTATGGGTGAATGAAAGCGCCGCGCAGCAGATGCAGCGATTCAGAAAAACGGCTGCGGGCATGCCTTGGCAGGCACAGCAGGCGGCAGTGGATAAAAAAAGCGTTGCTGCTTGCGTGCAGCAGGCTGGCGGGCAAAAGCACGCGCCAAATGTACGAACAAGTGCAAGAACCAGTGCGGGTGCAAGTGCAAATACACGCCAGCAAAACAGGCTGTAAAGCTGGCAATTAAGCAGCCACTGTGAAGTAGCCACTGTGCCCGCACGCAACACGAAAGGCTCTGCCGCAGGATGTTTTGCTTGTTACAAATAAACCCGCGCGAGTGCCACTGGCGCAAACCAGCTTAAGCCGCATGGGGGCGGGATGTGTGGGGCTTTTTGTCCCAGCCAAAAAATTCGGAAGCCTCAGACACAATTAAAAAGGCTTCGGGGTCAAACTGCTCAATGATGTCTTTTAAAAGCTGCAAGCGCGAGGCATCTACACACAGCAGCAGCACGCTACGCGACTGGTTTTGCTGGTGCAAGCCTGTGCCTGTAAGGATGGTGCCGTGCTCCTCAATGCGCTCACGCACCTCTTGCGCCAGCGCTTGCGGGTTGCGCGAAATGATATGAACGATTTTGCGGGAAGGCCGCCCCGAAATAACCAAATCAATCATTTTTATCGTGACATACACGCCAATTATACTGTAGAGGGCTTTTTCAGCATTGCGGTAAGTGATGATATATCCCAGAATAATGAGAATATCCATCACTAAAAGCACTTCGGCAGTTTTAAAACGGGTTTTCATGGCAATAATTTCGCCTAAAACCGAGGTGCTGCCCGTAGAGGAGCGCCCTTTGATAATGAGCCCTACGCCTATTCCAAGGAAAATGCCGCCAAAAATGGTTGCCAGCAAAATATTGTCGGTAATGGCTTTGAGTTTTAAAAACTCTCTGAAAAAATCAATAAAAAACGTGGTTGAAAATAGCGCGAAAAATGTTTTTATGGTGTATTGCTTGCCAAAATAGAAAAATCCCAAAAGCACAAATGGCACGCTCACAAATAATAAAAGTGTGCCTACGCTCAAGGAGCTAAACAGGTAATGCAAAATCAGCGCCAGCCCTGTGCCGCCGCCTGTAACAAGGTTGTTGGGCGAAACAAAGCAGACTACGGCAAAGGCCATGAGCGCAGTTCCGCAGAGAACGTACAGATATTGCAGGGCTTGAACGTGTTTTTGGTTTTTCATGGGCTTGGCTGGCGGTGTTTTTTGAGCGCAAAACGCCAATGCTGCACGGTTGCATGCTGGCTGGTGTTGTGCGTATAAGTCAGGGAGAAATGCTGCTGCCCGTATTGGGCATAGATGCCGCCGTAACGCAAGCCCTGAGGCAGGGTTGGGCGGCGCAGGTGTGCGCCCGCTATTTTGACAGAGGCGGCTTGAAAAAGCAAATGGCCGCTTCGCGCCTTGCTTTCTGTATGTTATTTGACAGAAGATGGGCGCACATACTGAAAGATAGCGAAATATAAGAGCTTAAGCGCAACTGTGCGGCGGGGTGGCGCTGGAGATTCTCTGGTGCGCAAGAGGGCTTTTGCTGCTTTTTTCTGTGCTTTTCTGATGTGGTTACAGCGTTTTGCATATCTTTTGCGCCCTCTGCGTTCTGCCCCCGCACCCGTGCCCGACTTGTTTCTAATCTGGTAAAAACAGGGCTTGCAGGTCGCTTAGAAAGTCAAAGCCGTGCTCGCTGGGCCAGACGTTGTGCAGGTCGCTGTGCAACCAGCCGCGCTCTTGGGCTTGTTGCAGTGGGCGCTCGATGGCGTTGGCTGACAAGCCTGTGCGGCTGCAAAAGTCTGCCAGTGCAAAGCCAGCGCGCAGGCGCAGTGCGCCAAGCATGTATTCAAATGCCAAATCAGCGCGGGGCACTTCGTGGGCTTGTGCCAGTGCTTGCCCTGCTAAGGCTTGCTGCATGTAGCGTTGCGGCTCGCGCAGGCGCACTTGGCGCACGATGCGGTGCGGAAAGCTCAGTTTGCTGTGCGCGCCTGCGCCTATGCCTAAATAGTCGCCAAACTCCCAGTAGTTGCGGTTGTGGCGGCAGTGGTGGCCGCTGCGGGCGTAGGCCGATACTTCGTAGCGTTGCAGGTCGCAAGTGGCGGTTTGCGCGGTGATGGCGTCGAGCATGGTGTAGGCCAGATCGTCGTCAGGCAGGTGGGGCGGCGGGTATTTGGCAAAGAAGGTGTTGGGCTCGATGGTGAGTTGGTAGATGCTCAGGTGTGGCGGGGCAAAGGCGAGGGCTTGTGTTAAGTCGTGCTGCAAGCCCGCAAGGGTTTGCGCGGGCAGTGCGTACATCAAATCCAGATTGAAGGTGCTAAAGGTGCGGGCGGCTTCGCTTAAAGCGGCGCTGGCTTGCTCGGCGGTGTGGATGCGGCCAAGCGCGTGCAGGGCGGCATCGTCAAAACTTTGCACGCCTACCGACAAGCGGGTAACACCTGCTTGCGCGTAGGCGGCAAAGCGTTCGCGCTCGAATGTGCCGGGGTTGGCTTCGAGGGTGATTTCGCACTCGGGCAGCAGCGGCAGGCGGGCGCGTACGGCGCTTAGCAGGCGGGCGATGGCTTGCGGGCTAAACAGGCTGGGCGTGCCGCCACCCATAAAGATGCTGTAAACGGGGCGGCCCCAAATCAGGGGCAGGGCGGCTTCCAAATCGGCAAGCAGCGCAGCGATGTATCTGTCTTCGGGAACGCTGCTGATGCTTGTATCGGCACTGCCAGGGTTGCTCTCAAGCGGCTGGGCAGCGTGCGAATTGAAGTCGCAATAGGGGCATTTTTTCAGGCACCAAGGGATATGGATATACAGCGATAAAGGCGGTAGCGCCTGCAATTGCAACAGACCTGGGCGCAGGTAGTGGGCGGGCTGCTGGTGCAGCAGTGCGGCATCGCCTGTGGCGGGTGCGTTTGGGGCGCTTTGTATGCTGATGGTGGCGGGCGGTGGCGGCGGTGTGGGGTTCATGGCGTGGCGGGTGTGCCTGCTTGGTTGCGGCTTGCCGCCTTGTGCGCGGCAGGGGCAAATGGGTTTGGGTGGATTGCTTGGGCAATGTGCGCGGGTAGGTTGGGTTTGCGGCTTGGATTGGCCGATTGAATGCTTTTATGAACTGGTGGTGCTAGCCGCTGCAGGCAGCCAGTTGGTGCGTAGCAGTTGCAGCATGGCAGCAGCGGCTTGCCCACGGTGGCTGAGGCGGTTTTTTTCAGCAGGGGGCAGCTCGGCAAAGGTTTTGCCTAAAGCGGGCAGATACAGCACGGGGTCAAAGCCAAAGCCGTTGCTGCCTATGGGCTGGCGCGTGATTTCGCCTGTGGAGCGGCCTGTGGCAACCAGCGGCTCGGGGTCTTGCGGGTTGCGTACGGCTACCAGCGTGCAGACGAGTGCGGCGCGGCGCTGGGTAATGCCTTGCATTTGCTCAAGCAGGGCTTTGACGTTGTTGTCGTCACCTTTGGGTAAGCCAAATTGGGTGGCGTAGTAGGCAGTTTGCACGCCAGGCAGGCCGCCAAAGGCATCTACGCACAAGCCTGCATCATCGGCAATAGCGGGCAGGCCGCTGTGGGCGCTGGCGTGCCGCGCTTTGGCAAGGGCGTTTTCCAAAAAGGTGTGGTGCGGCTCGGGCGCTTCGGGAATGCCGAGCGTGCCTTGGGTGATGAGGGTAACGCCCAGCGTGCCAAATAGCTCTTGCAGCTCGGCCAGTTTGCCCGCGTTGTTGCTTGCTAAAACGATTTTCATGGCGGTGCAGTGCGGCTTAGGCAGCGGCCAGGGCTTGCTGCTGCATGTGTTGGAGCTGGGCAATGCCTTGCTCGGCTAAGGCAAGCATGGCATCAAGCTCTTGGCGGGTGTAGGGCGCGTCTTCGGCTGTGCCTTGCACTTCAATAAAGCGCCCATTGCCGGCCATGACTACGTTCATATCGGTGGAGCAGTTGGAGTCTTCAACGTATTCCAAATCCAGCAGCACTTGGCCTTGCACCACGCCTACAGATATGGCGGCTACCGCTTCGCGGATGGGGTTGGCGGCTAGCTTGCCTGCTGCTATCAGGCCAGCAACGGCATCTTGCGCGGCAACATAAGCGCCTGTAATGGCAGCGGTGCGCGTGCCGCCATCGGCTTGCAGCACGTCGCAATCGAGCGTAATGGTGCGCTCGCCGAGCGCTTGCAAATCAAACACTGCACGCAGCGAGCGCCCGATTAAGCGCTGGATTTCTTGCGTGCGCCCAGACTGCTTGCCTTTGGCGGCTTCGCGGTCGCTGCGGGTGTGGGTGGAGCGCGGCAGCATGCCGTATTCAGCCGTTACCCAGCCTGCGCCACTGCCTTTGCGAAAAGAAGGCACTTTTTCTTCTACCGAAGCGGTACACAGCACGCGCGTGTTGCCAAATTCAATCAGCACCGAGCCTTCGGCGTGCATGGTGAAATTGCGGGTGATGCGCACGGGGCGCAATTGGTTGGGGGCGCGTGGGGCGCTGCGGCTAAAGATAGTCATGGCAGGGGTGGAGTTAAAGGCAGGGAAAAGGGATAAAAATAAAACGGATAAAAACAAAACGGCTCTGGGAGTAACACAGAGCCGTTGTAAGCCAATGCACGGGGCTATCTTTTAATGGGTTGGCGGCTGATGGCGGCATTGATTTCGGCAATGGAGCGCTCAATTTCGTCATCGTCTAAAAACTCGGAATCATCAATCATTTGCGCGTGCGGCGCTTGAATGGTAGAGGCAAACACGCCCTCAAGAATGCTGTCGGTAACCACTTCCGATGCGCTCTTAACCGAAGGCATATCCCACGATACACCCAGCACGGTGGTGTTGTCGCACGAGTCACCGCCACGGCGCAATGCGTCTTCAACCATATTAGGCAAAAGCAAATCCAGCGGCTTGCCTGGGGTGGTCATATGCTGCACGATTTCATCGTCATTCAGGTTAGACCACAAGCCGTCAGAGCACAGCAGCAAGCGGTCTTTTTGGCGCAGCACCATAGGCAGCGACACGTCAAAAATCGGGCGCGTAGGCGAGCCAAGGCAGGTAAAAAGCACACTGCGGTTTACATTGGTGGTGTCGCCCACAAAGCGTTCGCCTTGCTCCATATAGCTGTGGTCGCGCGTGCGCAGCAGCAAGCTGCCATCGCGCACCACATACAGGCGCGAGTCACCGCAATGCACCCATACGGCGTGGCCGTTTTGCAGCAACAGGGCAACCAGCGTAGTGCGCGGCGTATCTGACAAGCCCTTGTCGCCCGCGTAGCGCAAGATTTGGTGATGTGCAGCCAGCAAGCCGTCAGAGAGAAAATCCGAAGGCTTTTTAATGGTGGGCTTGGCATGGCGCTGAAACAAAGAAGCCATGGTTTGCAGCGCCAGTTGCGCAGCAATTTCGCCCTCGGCGTGCCCGCCCATACCGTCTGCAAGCACAAACAAGGCTGCATCACGGGTGTAGCAGTAACCCATGCGGTCTTCGTTATTTTTGCGGCCACCTCGGCGGCTTAACTGGAATACATTGAATTTCATGGGATGTTACGGCTATGCATCGGACCGAAAAATACGGGTTAATGCGTTGATTTTGTTGGCAGCTTTGGGTTCGGGAGTGAATGAAGTTTTCAGTTTGTCGGTAAACGACGCTTCAGAAAAACGCCGCACAGTATCAGAATCAAGCTCTTTAACCAAGCTATATACCGATTGTGGCCGTGCCAATGGGTCGAGAGCCATACACCACTCCACCATTTCAATCAGATTATCTGAATAAATTTTACGCATTTTCGACAGCGCCAAACTCAGCCTGTCTTTTTCAAGCCGCTGAGGTGCCGCATTGGGCGGGTAACCCAGCATACAAACAAACATACACGCGCCAATAGCGTAAATATCTGTCCAAGGCCCCAATTCGGCCTTGCGCCGATACATTTCAGGGGCGGCAAAACCAGGCGTATACATGGGGCGCACGAAATTGATTTCGTGGTTAATAACCTCACGCGCAGCGCCAAAATCAATCAACACAGCGCGGTCTTGGTTGGTAACAAAAATATTGGCTGGCTTAATATCCAAATGCAGCATGCGGTATTGGTGCACAACGCGCAGCCCCATTAAAATCTCATCAAACAACGAGTAAATGGTTGATTCATGAAAGATTTTCGGTTTTTTCAACGAACGGGCAACCAGCACAAAATCTTGCAGCGATGCGCCTTCAAGCAGGTTCATCACCATATAAACGGTTTCGTTTTCGCGAAAGAAGTTAAGCACCCGCACCACCGAATCGTGCGAAATCTGCGCCAAAGCGCGACCTTCTTCAAAAAAACTCTTTAGCCCCAGTCGGTACAGCGATGTTTTCTCAGGGGCAATAGTGGGTTTTTTCTCGCCCACCGCACGCGTACACAGCGCCGCTGGCATATATTCCTTAATCGCCACCGTATTGCCTTTGGCATCAACCGCTTTGTAAACAATACCAAACCCCCCCGTGGCAAGCTGCTGCACAATGCAATAATCACTGCCCAGACGGGTGCCTGGAGGCAATGGCGCTGGTTTAACTTTGGCAGGAGCGGCAGATGGCATTAGAAAATATAAGCAAATTCAACACAAAAACTGGCAAAAGCTATACTTCAACGTTTAGGCTATTGCCAATATAGAAAGGTAATGTATGCCAGTTTACAGCATGACAGGCTACGCGTGCCTGCAATCTTCGTATTCGCCCAGCCAGACTGATGAAAAAAGCACACCATTGCCAGAAACTTGCAATTGGCAATTAACGCTTGAATTGCGCTCGGTGAATAGCCGCTTTTTAGACCTTGCACTCAAGCTCCCCGAAGAACTGCGCCCATTTGAAGCCGCCTTGCGCGACATGGTGCAAAAAACCCTGCGCCGAGGCAAAGTAGAGCTGCGCGCCCAGCTCAGCGCAACCAGCGGCCACACCCACCAGCCAGCAGCGCCCAGCCCTGCAACGCTGCAAAAACTCATCGCCCTGCAAGACAGCGTACTGGCATGGATGCCGCAGTCGCGCCCGCTGGCCGTAGCTGAAATACTGCAACTCGTAGCCAGCCCGCGCCCCAGCCTGCCAGAAAGCACCTTGCGCCAATGGCTGCTACAAGAAGCGCAAAAACTGCTTGGCAGCCTGCAACAAGCGCGCCAAACCGAAGGCGCACAACTTGCACGCAGCCTGCAAACCCGCATCGAACAACTGCGCGAGCTATCGCAACGCGCCACGCCACTCATCCCGCAACTCGTCACCCAGCAGCGCCAACGGTTTTTAGACAAATGGCAAGAAGCCCTGCAAATAGGCGGCGCAGCGGCGGGCGGTAAAGCTGGCGGCACAGTCACGGCCGAAACCGCTGCCGACCGCGCTTTAGCCGAAGCCACCGCCTTTGCACTGCGCATAGACGTAGCCGAAGAACTCGTGCGCCTGCAAGCCCATCTCGACACAATCGAAACATTACTCAAACAAGGCGGCGAACTAGGCAAACGGCTCGATTTCATCATCCAGGAGCTGCACCGCGAAGCCAATACACTCGGCTCCAAATCAGCCACACTGGAAACATCGCACATCTCAGTCGATATGAAAGTGCTGATTGAGCAAATGCGCGAGCAGGTACAAAATATCGAATAACCCGCCCCTCAAAAAAGCAGAAAGCCCACACATGAGCACAGCAGTCGACTACCCAGGCAACCTCTTTGTAGTAGCAGCCCCCAGCGGCGCAGGCAAATCCAGCCTGGTCAAAGCGCTAATGGAGCTGGATACAGGCGTAAAAGCCTCCATCTCGCACACCACCCGCCCCCCGCGTGGACAAGAAAGCAATGGCCGCGAATACTACTTTGTTGATAACGCACGCTTTGACCAAATGGCAGCCAATGGCGACTTTCTGGAATGGGCCAACGTCCACGGCAACCGCTACGGCACATCGCGCCAAGCCGTACTCGAGCGCATCAGCAACGGGCAAGACGTGCTACTCGAAATAGACTACCAAGGCGCCTTGCAAGTACGCCAGATATTCCCCAAAGCGATTTTGATATTCATCCTGCCCCCCAGTTGGCAAGAACTGCGCGCGCGCCTGGAGCGCCGTGGCGAAGACAGCGCCGACACCATCGAAACCCGCATCAAAAACGCCGAAACCGAAATGTCCCAAGCTGGAAAATTCGATTTCGTTATAATCAATGAGTTATTTGAACTCGCGCTGTTCGACCTCAAAACCATCGTACACGCACAGCGCCTGCGCTACACCGCGCAAAGCCGCGCCCGTGCAGCCACCTTCGCCGCACTGCGCATTGCCTAAACCGCACAAACAAACACCCCCCTTTATTGCTACCAACTGGAGTTACCCGCATGGCCCGCATCACCGTTGAAGACTGCCTCACCCAAATCCCTAACCGCTTCCAACTCGTACTCGCTGCAACCTACCGCGCCCGCATGCTCAGCCAAGGCCATGCGCCACGTGTACAAACCCGCAACAAGCCTGCAGTAACAGCACTGCGTGAAATCGCAGCAGGCAAAGTAGGCGTTGAAATGCTCAAACGCGTACCAGGCTAAACGCAAACGCAAACGCAAACGCAATAAGCAAACGCCAAACAAAAAAGCACCCGTGGGTGCTTTTTTTATAAAAAAAACCGCATATAAGCAACGGCAAAAGCCGCGCCCAACCCAGCACAAGCCCACCCCACTTTTGCTACACAACCGCCCATGAACCAGCCAGCAGACAGCAAACAAGCAGCGCCCATGCGCATCGACAAATGGCTATGGGCAGCACGCTTTTACAAAACCCGCGCACTAGCCGCAGAAGAAATCCAAAAAGGGCGGGTGCAAATCAATAACAAACCCTGCAAACCCGCGCGCGAAATCGTCTGTGGCGACACCATCAGCCTGCGCCAAGGCCTAGCCCTGCGCACCATAGTCGTACAAGCCTTAATCAAACAACGTGGCAGCGCACCGCAAGCGCAGCAGCTCTACAGCGAAACCGCCGAAAGCATAGCCACGCGCACCGCACTAGCCGAGCAGCGCCGCTACGCACCCGAGCCCGCGCACAGCTTGCAACAAGGCCGCCCCACCAAGCGCGACCGCCGCCAAATGCAACAAATACAGCAAATGCAACAAACACACCAGCCCAGCCCCGACAACTGGAACGGCCGCTGGAGCGCCTCAATCGACTAATCGCTAATGAGCCGCATACAAGCAAACTCAAGCAGCTTCAAGCAACCAAGCGGCTGCAAACCGCCCCCAAACGTAGATAATCAAAGCAACCCATTTTGGCATTGCGCCCCAGCCACCCTCACCGACGCAGTCCCATGAAGCACCGCATCCGTTCCCTGCAAGAACTCAAACACATCAAAAAACAAATAGACCAGCAACACGCAGCCGAGCAAGCGCGCGCCCATGCTGCCAAACAAGCGCGTATACGCCAGCAAAACGCACAAAAACTCTTTGCCCAAGCCATTGGCAAAGTGCAACCCCTGCCCGCGCAGCACCACAACCGCGTGCAAGCACAAACCACCCCAGTAGCCCCGCGCCCCTTGCAGCGCGAACTAGACCAACAACAAGTACTCAAAGAAGCACTGAGCGACGCATTCGATGTCAGCAGCCTGCTAGAAACCGACGAAACCTTAAGCTACCGAAGCCAAGGCATAGGCAGCGACGTTATACGCAAACTGCGCCTCGGGCACTGGAGTATCCAACGCCAGATAGACCTGCACGGCCTGCGCCGCGACGCAGCCCGAGAAGCGCTTGGCAACTTTATTCGCCAAAGCCAGCGCCAAGGCATACGCTGCGTGCGCGTAATTACGGGTAAAGGACTGGGCTCGCCTGGCAAAGAATCCATCATCAAGCACAAAACCTACGGCTGGCTGGTGCAGAAAAAAGAAGTGCTCGCCTTTGTGCAGGCACGCCCATCTGAAGGCGGAGCAGGGGCGTTGGTGGTGCTGCTGGCTGCCGCGTAAAGCTCAAGCGCAACCCCCGCTTTTGAACCCGCTTTTGCAGCACTTCTGTTGCAACACCGCTTGAGGGCACATCACGGCTACGATGTGCGAGGATCTACAAAACATGCGCAAGCGAGCAGCGATATGTAGCGCTTACGCTACTGCCAAAGCCAAAGCCAAAGCCAAAGCCAAAGCCAAAGCCAAAGCCGTTGCGATGAAGTTGTAGAAGGGGGAGGTGTGCAGTGTGCGCAAGCTAG
>RRZT010152069.1_pt1 | contig 12237 bp, 22 predicted proteins | sample 2165551 | NCBI WGS metagenome assembly RRZT01 (sample SAMN10456910, study PRJNA506462) | wastewater metagenome | biome: wastewater; feature: sludge; material: wastewater sludge; isolation source: wastewater sludge with Escherichia coli K12::gfp cells carrying plasmid... | place: USA: Moscow, Idaho... | reverse complement strand
ATTAGTTGAATTTAAATCAGAATATGACCCACAATAAAATATAAAAAAAAGGGGTTTTTATTCCCCTTTTAAATATCAACAATTATTACAAAATAGTATTCTTTGTATTCATTATCTTTTATTTTTTGATAATTTTCAATCTCTTTAATAAAATTAATTTTCTTTATTTCTTCCATTTTATTAATTACTAAAAAATCATTTTTACCGTGATTCATATATTTAATTATTTTATATCTTAACTTTCCATTTGAATCAACTGAACAATCTATTTTGATTTTATAATTTTTTGCTAGTTCTAATTTCTCAAATTCTTCTTTAACTTTGTAAGCAATTTTATTATTCCCTTGAGCAAACTTACTTTTAAACTTACTTTCAAACTTATCAATAATTACATTGTCGTTATTTTCTATTATTTCAATATTAATATTTGCATTTAAAAATAAGCAACTTAATAAACTTGTGATTAAAATTTTTTTCATAATTTTCCTTTTTCTATATTTATAATTATTATTTATGCTAATTTTAAAATTAATTTATTAAATAGAAAATAAAAATAATTTAAAATGTTGTATAATTTAATAATTTACATAAAAGGGAATGAATAATGTTAAATTTATTTAAAATATTATTAATTTTAATGATATTTATTAGTATAATAATTGCTGATGAAGTTGAAAAACCTCAAAAATTAGATAAATTCGATGATTTATATTATATGGGAATAGGTGAGAGGTTGGCTGCGTGGGTTCCAATTGGCTCTAAACAAAAAGCAACAGTTAAAATTACTATTGATAAAAATGGTCAATTTGATTATGTAATGAAAAAAATGGCTGAATCAGATGAATTTAATCAAGGTTTAATTAAATTTTTAGAAGAACAAAAGCAAATTAGATATCCAGTAAATAGAGATAAATTTATAAAAATTTTTGTTGATTTTAAATCTGAAGAATATGAAAAGTAAATAATCATAAAAATAAAAAAAAGGTTTTAATTATTCCTTTTTTTTTACATTTATCAAATTTATTTTAATAATATTATATTTAGTATAATCCCTTATTTTTTTAATAATCTTAATTTGTTTATTTGTTTTTTTTGTTTAGTATTACTTAATGTTAAGTTTTTTTTAAAAAAAAATATTGTAATGTTTCAATCTCTAAAACAAAATATTATGTTTTTATGGTGTTCTTATTAAATTAAGATAGTGTTAAGATAAAAGCCTATAAAAAAACTTTGTTCGCTTTTATAAATTATAGTTTTCAATACTATAAAATTATTTTGATATAATATAATAAAAAAGGTTATTAAATGTCGCAAATTACAAAAGAAGAATTTTTAAATTTAACTTCAATCGCTCTACTAGATAAAAAAATCAATAATTACGAATTTAGAATTTTATTTTATATTTATCAAAACAGTGATTTTATGGTAAGTAAACTAAAAGAAGATTTAAACATTAGTTCATTTAATATGATTTCTAAGTTTATTAAAAATCTTGTTAAAAATGGTTACGTAAATAAAGTTTCAAAAGGTAGAAAATGCGAAAAAAATGAAAGTGTTTATAATTATTTTATTAATGCGAATAAATTGCAATTACAAAATAATAATAATAACATTAAAGATTCGGATTACTTTACTAGTTGGGACTTATATTATTACTTTTTTGAGAAGATTCCAACATCAAGAAAAATTGATAAAGCTATAAATGTAAAACAATTAAATCTATTAATTACTTTAGATAATTATGAAGTTGATTACATTAAAAATTTAATTGATTTTGTTTCTAGTGACGAAATATTAAAAGCGATTTGTAGTCGCCCTACTACATTTAGAAAAAATATAGATTTAATTATAAAAACATATAAAACTAAAATAAAATATTAATGAGTGCTTAAATGAATAAATTTACAAAAAAAAATAACAGTCATAAAATTTCTATTATAAAAGAGATTCAAATGCTTACTAAACAATATTTAGAACTGGTTGAGGGTTTACAAAGCATTTTTTTAACTATAAATGAAAAAAAACAAATCGAAGCCGAAATTAAAATTTTAGAACAAACATTAAAATCAAAAATGTTTATATCTGAACAAATGAAAGGATATTAAGAAAAAAAAAGAAAAAAAGGCTTAGGGCTTTGCCCGATTTAGCCAAAGAGAATTTTGAGGAGTTAATCAAAGATTAATTTCTTTAAGTTCTTAGGAACTTATAAAATAAAAAAAAGGAAATTAAAATGGCAAAAGAATTATCAATTGAAGAAATAGTGGCTAAAGCATTAGCAGAACAGGAAGAAAAATTTAACAAAAAGTTAAAACAAAGAGAAGAGAATGAAATTTCTTTAGGTTGTACAGTTGTTGAAACTTCGGAAATCGTAGGTAAACCAATAATGGATAAAGAAAAAAAAAAAAAAAAAGAAGTGGACGGAGAGCCACAATTTTATGCAAGTAAATACATAGCTAAACTTTCTTTTAATGGTGGGGAAATTGATACACCTATTAATAAAAAAATGTTTGAAAATCTAAAAATAAATCTTAGATATTTAGCTAAAGGAAGATTAGGAGAGGTAAAAGAATTTGGAAATTCATCTATTAAGCCTATTTTTTCGGACTTTATAGAAATTTAAAAAAAGAAAAAAAGTCCTTTCCCCTGCTGGATTAACAAGGGGGGTCAAAAGGGACATTTTGACACCAAAAAAAAATTAAAAAGGTTTTTTAAAAAAATGAGTTTTATTTGTTTAAATGATTTAATCGACACTTTAAAAATACAATTCTATCCAACAGATATAGAAAAGGATAAATTAAAATTTAATGCTTTATGCGATTTTTTAATAGGAAAAAAAGAAGAAGCCATGAAGATTAAAAACGCAGATAATCAAGAGAGATATTCTTTAATCACTTCAGATGATATTAAATTTCGAGTTATGGCAACTTCTCAAACTGGTTTTAACGTTGTTTGTCAAAATGCTGATTTTACCCTATCTTTTAGAAAAATTGGAGAGCATAAAAACCCTGTTGTAAAAGCTGAATTTAGAGCAGAATTTTTATTACGAAATGGATATAAAAATGCCTTAAAAACCGTTGTTGATTTTGTAAAACTTTTCTTAACAAATTTTAATATTAAAGTTTCAGAAATTCATCTTGCAAAAGATATACAAGGCTATAACTTTTCTATTATGGATTTTTATAGATTAAAATCTCTTAAAAAAAATAGAGAAATATTTAATCAAGATACTAACCTGTTTTATAGCGGTTTAAAATTTACTGGTTTTTCAATTGGTAAAGGTGCGGAAATGTTAAGGATTTATAATAAAACTCACAAGATAGAAAAAGATAAAAATACTGCATTTGTTAAGTATTTATCTTGGGATATGAATCCTGACTATGATGATTCTAAAACAGTGTGGCGGATAGAATTTCAATTAAGAAGAGAAAAGCTAAAACAATTATATTCCTCTTGGGGTTTAATTGAAAATTTGCAAAGTTTACTAAATTCTATTAGTAGTATTTGGAATTATTTAATAAACACATTTGTATTAAAAAATTTTAGTTTAAAAGAGTGTCAAGAATTACAACAAGGTTTTAAAATTTCAAATGATGAGATTTTAATATTAAATCAAGAAACAATTAAGAAAAGGTTTCAAAGAGCCGAATTATCGCCTTTATGGGAATTTATAAAAACATTTAAGGGCAATGTTGTAGAAAAATTACAAAAAATAAAAGATATTAAAAAACCTTCAGTAATTTACGTAAAAAACGCATTTAAAGCGGTGTTATCTACTTTTATTAAATTAAAAAGAGGTTCATTCTCTGCTAAAGAATTAACTAAAATTTTACTTGAATCAGATAAAGAACTTCAACATAAAAAAAGATTAAATTTAATTGATAATGCACGTTTAAAGTGCTTAGATTATGTAAGTAGAGCTGAAGATTTTTACAACCATACTGGGGTTGATGAAATAGAGTTTACAAAATATTATGAAGATTTAAAAGAAAATTTAAACGATACGTTCGCACTTATTCAAGGCGAAGAAACTGGAATAATTACATTTAAAGAATTTAATAAAAGGTTAAAAAGTGCTTAGAATTTATATTACTGAAAATGAATTGAATTTAATAAAAAGTGTTTGTAAATTGATTGAATTAAATATTGAAAATGATGATAAAAAAAATATTAGTTGTTATCAAATTGCAAAAGATATAGGCATTTCTTACAATACTGTAAGAAAATCAATTAACAAAATTAAGGAGTTATAAAAAAATGGATTTATTAAAATTAAAACAAAATATTATTAAAAATGAAGGTTTTGAGTCAAAGCCTTATCTATGCCCAAACAAAAAATTAACTATTGGTTATGGTCGTAATTTAGAAAATGGAATTACAGAACGTGAAGCAGTTGTTTTGCTGGAAAACGATTTACTAAATCTAAAATTAGAGTTAGAGGATAAATTACCAGTTTTCAAAAAACTTGATGATATTAGACAAAATGTAATTTTAGAAATGGCTTATAACATGGGTATACCTAATTTACTAAAATTTAAAAATATGATTGAATTTTTAAAGAAAAATGATTTTGATTCAGCAAGTAAAGAAATGCTTAATTCTAAATGGCATGAAAATTTTAAAAAATATGATTTGCAAGACGGAAAAGCAAATAACAACGGATTATTAAGAAGTGAGTATTTATCAAAATTAATGAAAGAAGGTAAATATTAATGGAATTTATAACTAATAATTTACCAACTATTTTAACAGTTCTAGGACTTGCTTATCCGCCGTTATTATTTTTACTTCCACCAAATGTTGCAACTAAAATTGACATAGGAATAAAAGTAATTAAAACAATTGCTGACACATTAGAAAAAGCAAAAGAAACTAAAGGCGGATTGAGTATAGAAACTGGAACAAAAAAAGAATTTAGTAAAATTATTCAAAAATCTAAGGTTTAAATATGGCATATACAGAATATGAGACGCTTATGATGCAAGTTATCGAAAATCTTAATAATAGGATTCGACCGATTAGAATGCCTCATGCTGATGGTTTTCTCACAAGTGAAGTTATAAGCGAATTGTTTGAGGCAATTACATACAATGAGAATGCAAAATGTTATTATTTTGTAAGTTATGTTTGTACCTCTCCATATAGAAGTGGTGCATTAAGAATTTATTATTTTCCTTACGATATGCCATCCGATTTTATTAAACATACTAAAGATATGATTATTTTGCCTCATGAAGTTAGTACTTTTATCCATTCTGATTACCCAAATAACCCTGAACTATATTACGAATTTATTAATGAATTAGAAATTGCACACGATTTAGGATTAGAGCCTTATATTTCTAAGTTAGAAGACGGTTTGTACTCAACTGCAATTGCAACAAGAAAAGACCATCCGTTCGAGCCTTTAAATATTAAAAGTTTTGATTTATTAGATGCTGCAAGTTCAATTGCATTACATGAGGCTTTTGGTTACGAAATGCCTCCGCCTAATTCAATTGGCTCTCCTTGGAAATTTACTACGGGTTCAAGAGCTAATTATAATGGTTCTCATGCACCATTAGAGATTAAAATGTTTAAAGCAAGGCAGACAATGGGTCTTATTATAAAAACTGGTGAAGGTCAAGAGCCTTTGCCTTATCATAATAAGTCTTTATATTATGCTAATCCACACTACGGTTATTATGATAACTATTATGATGTAAGTTCGTTTCAAGGTACGGAGCGAGATAAGAATGGAAAGCCTTTTATTAAAGGTCATACATTGGCAAGTGGTTTTAAGGTTGTTTGGTTTGATGATAGTAACTTTTGGATTACTCCAAAATATAAAGTAATTTATTCTGATAGACGTTATGTACAATATGAAGAATTAAGTAAAAAATGTTGTTTAATGGAATGCTTCGGCATAACTGAATAAAAATAAAAATAAAAAAAGGAAAAAAAAATGGATGAATGTAAAGAGCTTTTAAAAGCTTTGAGAAATAATCAAGAAAAAACAAATGAATTGTTACAAAAAATATTAATATTGTTAGGGGGTGAATGATGGCTACAGCTGTACAAGTAAATGGTAAAACTATTTATAATATTACTAACGGTGGCGGTGGTGCTATTTCTTTTTACGGTGGGGAAGATGAGGATGCAAGTCTCGGAACTGGAAAAATTTATAATCAAATTATGAATCTTGACCCTAATGATTCAAGTGAAACGAATTTAATATCTGCTATTAATGGTTCTAATTATTTAAAAGTTTTGGAAATGAAATCAAATTTAGTACAGCAAGAAACGCAGAATTATTTACTTGGTAAATTAGTCGATAATTTAAAATCAAGTGGTCTTGTATCTACTGAAATACTTTTACAACATGAAACAAACTTACAAGTAAATGCCGAAATATTAAATAATTTAATTTCTTTAAATGATAATATTAAGTCTTTGGTGTCTGCAACAAAAAATCAAAGTGTTTCTTTAGATACTTCAAATATTGAAAGAGTTTTAAATAGTGGTGTTGAAAACCAAATTATAACTAATAATAAGATTGTTGAGGGTATTGAATCACAAAAACAAGTTAACGGAAAACAACTTGATAAATTAAATCAAGAATTAGAGAAAAATATATTTATTGATGGAAAAAATGTAAACTCTTTAGAACTTCAAGATATGAAAAATAAAGAGTTATATACATCTGCAAGTGATGAGAATAACTTTTCTCTTAATGACGGTTTAGGAATTGTTGAAGATTTACTTACAGATGGTTTCGATTTAGATTCTAATCCTTTAACTATGTTTCTTAATGATGTTAAAGAACAATTTCAAAAAGAATCTAAAGAAATTGAAGTTAAATACAATATTAAAGAGGTTAAATAATGCAAAGTTTAAAAGATGTATTTTCAGGAAGTTTAGAAGATAGTATTGATGATTTAATAAGCACTTTTATATTTTCTGAACAAAGAAAAATATCAACTGCTTTACAAAATCATAATGAGGATTTAAGCTTGTTGGAAGAGGCAAAAAATAATTTCATACAGCAATCTTTAATGGGTTTGGCTATGTGGGGTTATCAATGGATTATGAAGTTTATTGAGTTTTTAATTAAAAAAATGTCTTTAATTTGGGCTTACATAGTAACTGGAAAATTAACAAAAAAATTAACAAGTTTAAAAACTAAAAATATCAAAGGTAAAAAAGCTTTGAATATTCTTAGTTCTGTAATTGGTGCTGATAAAACAGCTGAAAGGATTGAAGTCGCTAAATTGATAAATAGTAATTTTGATTCTGTGCAACGTGAAATGCAAAATGTTAAGTCAAATAAAATAAAAATTGATGAAAAAATGTTACAAATTGGTTTCTCTAGTTCTCAATTAAAAAATGTATCATCACAGGAAGATTTAAACCTATATTTACATAAGACTAAGACATCAACGTGGACTAACTCTCAAAAAGATAAAAAACTTTTTGAAAAAATTACGGGTCAAGTTGTTGGCGAATCTTCTTCTACTTCTTGGAATTCTTTAGTAACTGAATTAAATAAGTTTTCTGAATTTGCAAAAGATACGGAAGGAAACGTTTATAATTTAACAAATGCTATTTTAAGCCTTGTTTCTAGGTCTTATTTAGCTAAATAGAAAAAAGAAACCCGTGAGGGCTTTGCCCGATATGGGCTAAGAAATAAAAAAAAGAAAGAAAAATAAAAAAAGGTGTTTGAAATGTCTCATATTTATCACGTAACTACTCAGTGCGGTAGAATGGATAGCTTTTTTCTAGAAGCTGATAGCCATAATGATATAGTTAATCTAATAGAAAATATTAGCGAAGCTGATATTATAAATGTAAAAAAGATAATATACTCAAAAGTTTACAAAATAAATACAACTGAATCTTTATCCCCTATTCCAGTAAATGAAGATTCTATTTATAAATGGTCATGGATTTGTTATAGTAACTCTTATACAAAACAAATTGATTTATACAATCTAAAACCAACTACTACAAAAAAAGAAATTGAAGAGTTTTTAAAAACTCAATCAATTAGAGATGAATATATTGTCGGTTTTTATGATGACTTTAAAGTAGAGTTTAAAGATATTAATTTATTTGACGATAACCTTTTTCAAGTTGTTTATAAATTAAATTCAAGAACTTACACAGAAAATTTTTACTCTAATAATGTTCAAGAATTAATTAATTTTTTTGATAAAAAAATAGCTGGGGAACTTGTGGAAATTAGAGAATATAAATTAACAAATATGTCCACAAAAATTGATGATGGTAACTACCATAAAAGAGTATCTATATCAATTTTAGATGATAGTAAACAAATTAAAACTTTTATACCTAATGTTAAAAAAAATAAAACGTTTGAAGAGATAAAAAACTCTATTGTTTCATTTTTAAAATTTAATAATAAAAAGATTGAAAAAGATAAAATTAATCTATTTCTAAAATCTTAAAAAAATGGGTGTTTCACTTTTTTTTAGTGTAATGCCCTATTTTTCTTTATTCTTTTAAAAAAAAATGAACTATTGACAAAATATTTAAAATCCATTTTAATTTCATTACTTTAAAACAATTCAAAACGTTTTAAATCAAAAAAAATATAAAATAAAAAATAAAAAAAGGAAAAAAAATGGCAAAAAAATTATTTATTATTTCACAAACTACAAATTATAAAGGTGGAGGTGAAAAAACGGGAACGCATAAGGTACAAATGGATGAGAGTGAAATCAATTCTTATGTTGCGACACTTGATGGAAAAATTGATGTTTACGAGCAAAATTTAACTTTATCAGTTGATGCTTCAACTGCTACAAGTTCAAATTCTTTAGTTGATTTTGTTAAAATCACACACCCAGTTTTAAAAACTCAATTCATTTCAAACAGCAATAAAAGACCATTGGTTCTGAAAGTTTCAACAGATGCATTTATTGAAGTTCTTAAAGGTTTAAAACCGTTTGATGCTCCTTATTCTGCTGACTTCCCAAAAGATGTAAGCGTTGATTCAGGAAAAGTTTACATGATGTAATAATCTTTTTTAATTAAAAGATTTGTTTAAAAGGTTAGTAATTAATTTTACTAGCCTTTTTTTTTTATTTAAAAAAACATATAAAGGAAAAAATAAAAATGTCAAATGATGAAAAACGAAATAATATTATTTCAAATTTATTAACAGTTTTAGAAAATCAAAGTGCATATTATTTAACTCAATCACAATCAAATGATTTATCTTTATCAGATAGAAAAGAAATTGAAAAAGAGTTAAATGATATTAATTCAACATTAAAAGATGTTACTAGCGTTTCTGCTGTGTATACTATTCAACAATTAGAAGAGTTAAAGAGCTTGTATCAACAAAAATATAATTTAATTTTAGAACAATCACAAAATCTAGATATTAACATTCTTAAAATAGAATTTGATTCTTTAACACCACAACAAAAAGAATTTTTAAAAGGTCAAAACGGAAGTGATGGAAAAAATGGAAAAAGTGCTTATCAAATTTGGTTAGATTTAGGATATGCGGGAACTGAACAGGATTTTATTAGCTCTTTAGCTGGTGTAGATGGTCAAAACGGAATAGATGGAACAAACGGAAGTGATGGAAAAAATGGAAAAAGTGCTTATGAAATAGCTTTGGATAATGGATTTGTGGGTACTCAATCAGATTTTTTATTGTCTTTGAAAGGTGATAAGGGTGCTGATGGTTTACCATCTTTGATTAAGGTCGATTCTATGACACAACAACAAAAGCAAGAAATAGCTAATTTAGTTACTGTAACTGGTGGTGATTCTTCGGAGGGTCTTTATTATAGAGTTAATTATGCTGTTGGTGAATATTTTCATTTTAAAACAAATATTAGAGTTAATAAGCCAATTTTATTTATGTTGATGATTTCGCCTGACTCTGGTTTACAATTATTACAAAATGTTTATTTGTTTATAGATACTAGGTTAAGAGTTCAATATATCAATGTTATCGGTTCTACGCAAGTGCAAGGCTTCTACATTTCTGCTGATGGGTATTTATGCGGTTTATTTTATTGTGCTAATCCGTTACACTCTTTTCAAATATTCCCAAAAACTCCACTTCCAACTATTAAAATTTTAGATTTCATTCAAAGTTCATCAAAAGATGATAGACCGTGGGGGACTAACTCACAAAGTTCTTATAATTGGTCTCCGAATGGGTTTTAACATGAGTACAGAAATTATTACACTAATTATTGCAATTATCGGAACAATTAACACTATTGTTTTATTTCCACTTTTTAAATTTGTTATATACGTTTATAAAGAGATAGCTTTCATGAAAGGTCACTTAGGAATAAAAGATTAAAAAATATGTAAAAGGGGTTTTTATTCCCCTTTTAAATATCAAAAAATAATTTAAAATGTTGTATTATCTTATCAATAAAAAAAGGAGAAAAAAAACAATGATAAATTTATTTAAAATATTATTAACTTTAATGATATTTATTAGTATAACAAATGCGAATGAAGTTAAACAAAAATATAAATATGATGCTTTTGATGATTTGTACTACTCTGGAATAAGTGAAAGGTTGTCCGCTTGGGTTCCAGTTGGTATCGGTGAAAAAGCAACAGTTATAAAGAGATATCTTTTTTGAAAGGTCATTTGGGAATAAAAGATTAAAAAATATGTAAAAGGGGTTTTTATTCCCCTTTTAAATATCAAAAAATAATTTAAAATGTTGTATTATCTTATCAATAAAAAAAGGATAAAAAACAATGATAAATTTTTTTAAAATATTATTAGCTTTAGTTATATTTAGTTGTATAGCAAATTCGAATGAAGTTAAACAAAAATATAAATATGATGCTTTTGATGATTTGTACTACTTTGGAATAAGTGAAAGGTTATCCGCTTGGGTTCCAGTTGGTATCGGTGAAAAAGCAACAGTTAGAGTAACAATCGATAGAAATGGTAAGTTTGAATATGAATTTAAAAAAATTACTGCAAGTGATGAATTTAAACAAAATTTAACTAAATTTTTAGAAGACCAAAAAAAGATTAGATATCCAGTTAATAGAGATAGATTTATAGATTTATTAGTTGATTTTAAATCAGAAGAATAAAAAAAAAGGGGTTTTTATTCCCCTTTTAAATATCTGCAATTATTGTAAAATAGTATTCTTTGTATTCGTTTCCTTTTTCTTTTTGATAATTTTCAATCTCTCTAATAAAATTAATTTTTTTAATTTCTTCCATTTTGTTGATTACTAGAATATCGTTTTTATCGTGATTTATATATTTAATTATTTTATATCTTAACTTTCCATTTGAATCAACTGAACAATCTATTTTGATTTTATAATTTTTTTCTAGTTCTAATTTCTCAAATTCTTCTTTAACTTTGTAAGCAATTTTATTATTCCCTTGAGCAAACTTACTTTTAAACTTACTTTCAAATTTATCACTAATTAAATTGTTGTTTGGGTCTACTATTTCAATGTTAATACTTGCATTTAAAAATAAACAACTTAATAAACTTGTGATTAAAATTTTTTTCATAATTTTCCTTTCTCTTTTTCATTTCTTTCATTTAATATCTTTAATAAATGAGTTTCATTTATATCGTACTTTTTGCACAATCCCCCTATTTTTAACACTTCTAATTGCTTTGGATTATGTTTTTTCATATATTTAATATTTGCCTCCGTTCGTCCTATAAGTTCCGCAATTTCATTATAATTTATTTTCATATAATTACCTTTTTTATTTAATTTATAAAAAGAATAGTATCTTATACTTTCTTAAACTATTATTAAGGTTTAGTATGCTATACTTTCAGTATATAAAGATTAAAAAAAAGGATTAATATGAAAACAATTAAAAAACTAACAAAAAAATATTCTCACTCTACTTTTTGCGAGTTAATATCTTTAAATTACGCAAAGTTATTATTAAATGATTCTTTATTGTTTAAAAGATTAGAAGAAAAGGAAATTTTAGAGTTGTTAGGTAAATTATCTTTTAAAGATTGTATTGCAGTTGAACATAAAGGAATAATCTATTTGTGTAAAGAAAAGCAAAATTATAATTTAGCTATTCAGCAAATAAGAAATTTTAATCATTAAGTTTTTTTTAAAAAAAAATATTGTAGTGTTTCAATCTCTAAAACAAAATATTATGTTTTTATGGTGTTCTTATTAAATTAAGATAGTGTTAAGATAAAAGCTTATAAAAAACTTTGTTCGCTTTCATAAATTATAGTTTTCAATACT
>RRZT011675445.1_pt1 | contig 12238 bp, 13 predicted proteins | sample 2165551 | NCBI WGS metagenome assembly RRZT01 (sample SAMN10456910, study PRJNA506462) | wastewater metagenome | biome: wastewater; feature: sludge; material: wastewater sludge; isolation source: wastewater sludge with Escherichia coli K12::gfp cells carrying plasmid... | place: USA: Moscow, Idaho... | reverse complement strand
GCCCATGGTATGCATGTGTTCGACCATGGCACGAATTGACCCACAACATTTGGCTTGGACATTGGAAAATTTGGTCAATGGCAATATCGTGAATCAAATTAAAGTACCGATTGAAGAAGCAAAGCAAGCAAGAGTAGCATTAGATAGAATGCTGAAGATTTCATAATCATGCTCGTCAATATCAGCAATATAAATTGGCAGATCCGGTTGCCACATCCACAATGAAATTTATCCGTCAATGAAAAACATTCATTTTTCTGATGGCAACCTTGTCACCCTTTTGCACAACGGTGAGGAATACTTTCCGGAACTAGAAGCAGCAATAGAGAAGGCGCAATTTGAAATACATATTGAAACGTACATTCTGGAAAACGATGCCGTTGGCAGAAAAATTATAGCTGCTTTAAAACGCGCAGCACAACGTGGCTTATCTGTGCATCTGCTACTCGATGGATTTGGTTCACAAAACCTCTCTACTGCAGAAATAAACTCTATGCTGCAAGCCGGTATTCAGGTACTGATATTTCGTCAAGAATTTATATTCTCAATGCCACGCCGTTACCGTCTACGCCGGATGCACCGCAAATTGACCCTTATTGATGCTCAAATCGCTTATATCGGTGGAATTAATATCATTGACGATCAGGATAATCCCGAAAAACTGACGCCTCGTTTCGACTATGCCGTTGTTGTTCAAGGTCCACTATTGATTCAAATACATAAGGCTGTGAAACATTTATGGATGTTAGTCGCGTGGGCGCATTTTAAAAAACGCTGGGTCACTCCCAATCCTATAAAACCGACCAACAATTCTTGTGGAAATCAGAAAGCTGCATTTGTTATCCGCGATAACTGGCGTCACCGTCGTGACATCGAACATGCTTACCTGGAAGGTATAAATCAAGCACAAACCGAAATTATTATCGCCAATGCTTATTTTTTACCTGGAAGAAAATTCATTTATGCATTGAAAAATGCTGCTCAACGAGGTGTCAATGTAGAACTCTTATTGCAGGGTAGAATTGAATATCGCCTACAATACCATGCAACTCAGGCGTTATACGAGAATCTATTGCAAGCCGGTATAAAAATTTATGAATATAATCGCAGCTATCTACATGCCAAAGTCGCTGTTATTGATCAATATTGGGCAACGGTAGGTTCATCAAATATTGATCCTTTCAGCTTGCTTCTAGCGCGCGAAGCCAATGTATTCATTGCAGACCATCAGTTCGCCAGCGAGCTGAGAACAAGCCTGAAGACCGCCATTTCACAAGAGTCCTTCCCAGTCACATCGAAAGACAAAGGCTTTTTCTCCTTGCGGAATTATGCAATGAATTGGTTATGTTTTTATATCGTACGCTTGCTGCAAGGTGTGCTAGGTTACGACTGGTATGACAATAAACTATAACTTATTAATCACGTTAAGTTTAATTTGAATTTAACACTCAGATCATACAAATGGAACAGACAAAGTACACACGCATACAATCTGACTTATCGTCAGTTCAACTGAATCGAGTTATTACAGCCGCTCAAATTTTGTGCGCAGGTGGTACAGTAGCCTTTCCAACCGAAACCGTATACGGCCTTGGCGCAGATGTTACAAACCCAGCCGCGATTGATAAGATCTACAAGATAAAACAACGCCCTGCTGATCATCCATTGATCGTTCATATTGGCAATATTTCCCATATGCACTATTGGGCTCAAGCCATACCAGAGTCTGCATGGAAATTAGCCAATCATTTTTGGCCCGGACCTTTAACATTAATTCTCCCGCGCAATCATCGCATTCCTGATAATGTTACCGGTGGGCAGGCTACCGTTGGGCTCCGATTCCCAGCACATCCCGTTGCATCGGCTTTACTAAGTGCATTAGGACCAGAAAAAGCATTGGCTGCACCCTCGGCCAACCGTTTTGGTCGCATTAGTCCAACCTCGGCTTCGCATGTCTATCAGGAATTAGGTAACACTATTGATATGATCCTCGATGGTGGAGCCTGTGAAGTAGGGTTAGAAAGCACCATCGTCAGCTTCCACGACAAAACACCCCAAATACTGCGTCCAGGCAGTATTACGTTATCAGCGATTGAGGCAGTATTAAACAACTCCGTCATTCTTGCACACAATATCAATCAACCAATTCGAACATCTGGATCATTACCGGCACATTATGCGCCGACGACACCCTTAAGATTATATTCAAATATACAAATTTGGCCACATGCTTTGGCATTGGCTAAAGAAAATTTACGCGTTCTAGTCATCACTTGGTCAAATACTCATAAACCCAAATTCTCAGATCAGTTTATCGAACAATTCTCCATGCCTGCAGACCCAATCGCTTATGGTAAACAACTCTATGCTAAATTACGCCAGTTTGATCAGGCAGAATTTGATTATATGCTGATAGAATCACCTCCCGATCATCCCAGCTGGTTAGCCATAGCGGATCGCCTGCAACGTGCCAGTTATCATTCACCTAACAACTACTGAAATTAACTAACAAAAATGATAAATCAAAAGAAATTGCAAGCTGTACTATTTGATGTTGATGGCACACTCGCCGATACCGAGCAAGATGGTCATCGCGTTGCTTTTAATGCTGCATTCCAACAATTTAATCTCGATTGGAATTGGGACATTGATCTTTATGGCAGGCTACTAGAAGTTACTGGCGGAAAAGAACGAATTCGTTATTACATAGAAAATTTTATTCCTACCGAACTCAATAGAAACGACTTGACGAATTGGATTGCCGCCCTGCACAAAGCTAAAACCAAATACTTTGAATCACAGTTGGAAACCGGCAACATCCCATTGCGTCCCGGTGTTGCACGGTTAATTCAAGAATTGCGACAGGAAAAAATAAAACTTGCGATCGCAACCACAACAACGATGGAAAACGTTACTTCTCTACTTAAATCCACATTAGGTGCAGAATCAATTGGTTGGTTTGACGTCATTGGTGCCGGTGACATTGTACCATTGAAAAAACCGGCGCCCGATATTTATCATTTGGTTCTTAATCAACTTGATTTGCCTGGCCAGCAATGTATCGCAATAGAAGACTCAGAAAATGGCCTGAAATCAGCACGCGCCGCACAAATACAGACTCTGATCACAGTTAGCGGTTACACTAACCAACAAAGCTTTGATGGCGCAGTTGCAGTTTTGTCTGATCTTGGCGAACCCACGAAATCATTCACTCACATACAAGGCGTAACAATTACCAAGGGATGGATAGATTATGAAATACTCAATAGCTTAATTGAATAGTGATTGAGATTTAGGCTATTTATTATTGATGGTGAATTCAATCTTTTCAGACTATCCAAAAGTCTTGCTTATCTCAAACGTTGCTATAACTAAAAACCGATTGTTATGTTATAAGTTGCCATGGGATTATGCTATAGGCATATGGACATTATTAATTGACATGGAGGTGGTATTATGGAATCCAGAAAACCAAAAATAATTATCGCGGTTATGTGTGCATTATCTCTTTTCTTCAGCTCCTCAGCGATCTCTGCATCAAATTCTAGTCACCACCATACAACTGAAGCTATAAAACATGCAGAAACTGCTCACATACATGGCAAAGCGGGGCACGTCAAGACCTTACTAGAATATGCACAGGAAAGCCTTACTCATGCAAAAGCTGCAGAAAATGAGCTAGCAGTATCACATCAACGCATAACGGAATCTATCAAACACCTGGAAAAAGCCATCGCCCGCGCTAAACAAGATGATTCTGAGGCAGCAACCAAACACACCCTACAAGCTCTAGAATATATGCGCCCCCCTGCTTCAGAGTGAGGCGGTATTAGTTATGATGGTTGTTCTACCATTTACTAATTTAGCTTTAGCGTTCCATCAGTTAGGATTGATTGGGTAAATATTCCAATGGATCAACTGGTTTACCATGTTTACGTATCTCAAAGTGCAACTGGGTCATATCTGTATCAGTATTTCCCATCTCTGCAATTTTTTGCCCTCCTGCCACTGCATCCCCTTCTTTAACCAGTAACCTACTGTTGTGCGCATAAGCACTGAGAAATATATTGTTATGTTTGATAATGATCAGATTTCCATAGCCACGAAGGCCATGCCCACTGTAGACCACCTCACCTGCAGCCGAAGCCAATATTGGCTGTCCTGCCTGACCTGATATCTTTACACCCTTGGAATTCTTGGAAAAAAATGATAATAATTTCCCTGTTGTAGGCCAGATCCATTCAGCGACAGAATGACTAGCCAGCATATCTGATCTTGGCGATTCCGGTTGGGGAGCAGTTTCAATTTTAGTATTTGCTGTCGCAGCAGGGGAAACTGTGAAAGACTGCGATGCGGACGGCAAGTTATTATTTGCTGGATATTGTAATCGAGCCACATTTTGTTCTGAGAATGGCAACTTAAGAGCTTTTGGACTCGTTTTTAGCTTATTAATATTTGCCGCGGAAGTTGCGAAATCAGAAGAATCCATGCCCGGTTCAATTGCTGTAGCTATCGGTTGCTGAGGTAAAGCAAACAATATAGGTTGTGAATCGCTTATCGGCGTAGACAAGCTAATTTTTTGCCCTAGTTTGATGGAGCTTGGATCAGTAATTCCATTCCACTCCGCTAATTTTTTGTAATCAACATTGTTTTTAAGTGCAATTCCATACAGAGTATCTCCTTGCTGCACGATATAAAATTGACCATCCAAATTATTGGATTCAACCAACCTTGCTGACCCAGCAGAATCGGCTTTCACACGATCGACGACTGGCACAGGCGGTTGTGTTGTGCTACATCCCAACAGAAAAAGACAGGTAGCGAGTAGCAAATAAAAACTACATGTGCATGATCTTAATTTTCTTCCAATAAAAATAAATAACTTAACGATACAATTACAGCTATCAGTATTGGTCAGTTTAATCATTGCAACATTTGTCATTTTATGTTCCCTGAACTACTATTTTTTTTTTTTTTTCTCCATCAAGGGGACAAAATTCACCTCTTCCAGTACAGTCTCATTATAACCTTGAGAATTGCGCTCGATAACACACAAATTCTGCTTCTGAGTCCCTTTCGGAAAAATCATTCTGCCACCAACAACTATTTGTTCTAATAATAAAGTAGGAACATGTGTGGTTACAGCTGTCATGATAATACCATCAAATGGCCCCGCTTCTGCAAGTCCAAGTAAACCATCTGCATGTTTTAAATAAACATTCCTAATTTGCAATTCTTGCAATCGAATTCTTGTGCGCGTTAATAATGGTCCAATGCGCTCTACCGAATAAACTTTCTGTGCAATCTTTGCTAATACAGCAGTTTGATATCCACAACCAGTACCAATTTCCAACACTTTTTCTAAATTTGGATTTACACGCAATAATTCGCTCATACGTGCAACAATCCATGGACTCGAAATGGTTTGTCCATAATTTATGGGTAAAGCAACATCTTCGTAAGCTCTGCTTGCAAGAGCTTCTTCAACAAATATATGACGAGGAATTGTACCCATCGCTGATAAAACCACTTCATCAGCGATCCCTTGTGCACGTAGACGCTCAATCATACGCATACGTGTACGCTGAGAGGTCATACCAATTCCAGAATGACGCACATTCACCAATTAGTACCCACAAAAATTCATATCACTTAAACATAGTAGGTACTTAATCTAGCCACCTTGCTATGAGATCCAATTGATCATATCGGGTTAAATCAATCTGCAGCGGAGTCACTGAAACCCGATCATTTTGAGTTGCATAAAAATCTGTACCTCTACCCGCATCCTGTGCCGGGCCAGCAGCTCCGACCCAATACATAACTTCACCACGAGGGCTTTGAGATTTGATCACTGGCTCAGCCTTATGGCGTCGTCCCAGTCGAGTAACTTCAACACCTTTAAGTTGCTGATACTCAATATCCGGCACATTAATATTTAACAAGACCGGGCTCTGAATTTCATTTTCTCTGAAGCGATTCACCATATCAGCTGCAACACGCGCAGCTGTCAAGTAGTTTCCATTAGATGAATTAACCAAAGAAACAGCAAATGAAGGAATTCCTAGCAAGAAACCTTCCGTAGCTGCAGCAACAGTACCTGAATAAATCGTATCGTCACCCATATTGGCGCCTTGGTTAATGCCGGAAATGATCATATCAGGCATTACATCAAGCATACCTGTAACTGCCAGATGAACACAATCCGTTGGTGTTCCATTGACATAATAAAAACCATTATGAGATTTTTGCAAAGTGAGTGGACGATCTAGTGTTAAAGAATTACTAGATCCACTTCGATCTCTTTCAGGGGCGACTACTATAATTTCTGCCATTTTCGAGAGAAAATCAGCAAGGCAAGCAAGGCCCGGCGCAAAATAGCCATCATCATTACTGAGCAATATGCGCATTTTATAAGTTACTAATTATCAATATATAGCAAAAGGAATATTCCTGCACATTAAACCTTGCGTCAATCATATTTACAGGCATACTCAATCGAATGGTCGGGGCGAGAGGATTCGAACCTCCGACCACTTGCACCCCATGCAAGTACGCTACCAGGCTGCGCTACGCCCCGAATGTATAATTATAGCAAACAAAATACTCAAACTTTTGAAGCTATCACTGAAATGCTACATTAAGAAAGCAACTGTGACCTAATGCTTTTAATTTCACATCGAACATAACTCAAATCCATCGTTGAAGAAAGAAAATTAATATTCTCTCCATCAGATGCATTTGATTTTGCAGTCGTGTATTCTAATTGATTCCGCGCTCCGTTGATTGTGAAACCCTGTTCGTACAACAGTTCTCTAATACGCCGTATTAATAAAACCTCCTGGTGTTGGTAATAACGACGATTCCCGCGACGCTTGACCGGTCTTAATTGTGAAAATTCCTGCTCCCAATAGCGCAACACATGCGGCTTAACATCACAAAGCACGCCAACTTCCCCAATAGTAAAATAACGTTTAGCAGGAATTGGCGGCAATGTATTATTTGCTTTTTTGTTTTCCATGATAATTTTTTTCGACCAAGGCTTTTAACTTCTGACTAGCATGAAATGTCACTACACGACGTGCAGTAATCGGAATTTCTTCACCTGTTTTTGGGTTTCTGCCTGGACGTTGTGGCTTTGAGCGCAACTGAAAATTGCCAAAACCAGACAACTTAACACCCTCACCATTTTGTAAAGCTGTACGCACTTCCTCATAAAAAGACTCAACCATGTCTTTTGCTTCACGTTTATTTAGTCCGACATTCTCAAATAATAGATCCGCTAATTCAGCTTTTGTTAACGCCATGCTTTACTCCTTTTAGTTATAATTTTTTGTAAATATCCTCAACATATGAGGCTATTCATTAATTAGTAGCGCTCTTAGCAAATACAGATTAATAATCTATCAAGACCATTAATCTGCGAAGTACACTCAAGTATGAATCTTAACAAGCATCAATTACGCAATTCGGCACCAAACTTATTTTTCAATATTTTTATTAAGCTAGTTACTGCAAATTCCACCTGCTCATCTGTCAATGTTTTCTCAGTATCTTGCAACAACACACGGAATGCAAGACTTTTTTTGTTACTTTCCATACCTTTACCACGATAAATATCAAATAACGATATATCCGATATAATCTGCGATTTCACTGCCTGCATACAGGACAGTAATGAGTGTGCACTAATATCATTATCGACAATAATTGCAATATCTCGCCTTACGGGCGGAAATTTAGAAATTTCCTTAACAAGCGGCAGAAGTTTCGGTTTCAGGCTCTCTAAATCAAGCTCAAACAATATTGTACTTTTTTGTAAACCGTATTTCTTTTGCCAGCATGGATGCAATTCACCAATCCATCCAACAATCTTGCCCTCAAAGCAAATCTCCGCCGATTTCCCGGGATGTAATGCCGGGTGAAGAAATTTCTCAAAGCTAATCGGCTTACCTCGGCACAAAACTTCCACATCTGCTTTAATATCATAAAAATCAATGTCTCTTGCTGGTGCTCCCCATTGCTCAGATAAAAAATCCCCGTGACTAAGCCCAGAAATCTTTTCTATTTGTTTACAGTCACTTTCGTTTTCACGTATAAAACAACAACCGATTTCAAACAAGCGCACCCTAACTTGCTTACGATTCAAATTAAACTGTAGGTTAGAAATTAGACCGCCTATTAGCGTACTACGCATCACACTCATCTGACTTGCAATCGGATTCAGCAACGCAATTGGCTTATGATTATCCACGAAATCAGCTTCCCAATCAGCGTCTACAAAAGCATAATTAATAACTTCCTGATAATCACGATCTATTAATGTTTTTTTAATGTCTATCGTGGAATATTGTGTTTCTGATGCTGGTAACATCGGCATACTGGCATGCGGATAGTGAGTTGGAATATGATCGTAACCATAAATGCGCGCCAATTCTTCAACAAAATCTTCTTCTATCGTTAGATCAAAGCGATATGTTGGTGACATTACACTAAAACACTCATCTTCTTCAGAGAACTTAAATCCTAGTCGCTTAAAATAATTAGCTATTTGCTCTTTATTGATGTCGATACCTAGTATCCGTTTTATTCGTTCAATACGCACATCTACTGAAGATCGCTGAGGTAATTCATGTTTCATTTCAATTACCGTACCTGCCTGACCTCCACAAATGTTATGAATCAGGTATGAAGCACGTTCAAGTGCGCTTCTTGTTGCAGCAAAATCTACCCCGCGTTCAAAACGATAAGCCGAATCTGAACTAAAACCCAGATGGAATGACTTGCCGCTAATTACATCAGGACTAAAAAATGCGCTTTCTAAGAAAATATCGGTTGTGCCATGCGTCACACCACTCTCCAAGCCACCCATGATACCGGCCAATGCAAGCGGTTTATTCTCGTCCGTTATTAGAAGCATCTCTGGAGTCAACTCTACTTGACTACCGTTCAGCAATTGAATTTTTTCCTGTGGCAATGCAAAGCGTACCTGGATAGACCCAGCTATCTTAGCCAGATTAAAGGCATGCAAGGGTTGACCTGTTTCCAACATCACATAGTTGGTAATATCAACTACAGAATTAATAGACCGTAACCCGCTACGTTCTAGTCTCTGCGCCATCCACAATGGCGTTGCCACATCGAGATTGATATTTCGTAGTATCCGACCACAGTATAGCGGACAAGCATCTGGGGCAGTCACGTGTACATTCAATGTATCATCAATTTCATTAGAAACAAATTCTAGTGCACGCGGATGTAAGGCAGTATCTGTTATAGCCGAAACCTCACGTGCTATACCTTGTACACTTAAACAATCAGCTCGATTAGGAGTCAAACTCAATGTAAAAACGCCATCCTCAAGTTCATAATAGCTACGAAAATCAGCACCTACCGGCGCATCATTGGAAAGCAATAACAATCCATCCGAAACTTCACTAATACCTAATTCTTTCGCCGAACATAACATTCCAGCAGAGTCTATACCTCGTAACCTCGTTTTTTTGATTACAAAACCTGGCAAGATTGCTCCGACTAGTGCGCAAGGCACTTTTACCCCTGCTCTTACATTGGATGCACCACAAACAATCTGCAATAAATCATTATCTAATTTTCCCGTCTTAACATTACAAACTGATAGTCGATCTGCCGCAGGATGCTTCTCAACTGAAAGAACTTCCGCAACAACCACATTCTTGAATGCTGATGCTACTGGCTCAACGCTTTCAACTTCAATGCCAGCCATCGTTAGCGCATGCGCAAGCTTGTCACTAGAATAGGGAGGATTAACAAAACTTCGCAACCAGATTTCAGAAAATTTCATGGGAATTTACAGCTAATACAGTAAGTGTGTACATTTTTCGGATTTAATTAAACTGTCTAAGAAAGCGCAAATCATTCTCAAAAAATAATCTCAAGTCATTAACACCATACCTGAGCATTGTCAAACGCTCCACGCCTAAACCAAAGGCGAATCCGATATATTGCTCGCTATCAATCACAACATGCTTTAATACGTTGGGATGAACCATTCCACATCCGAGCACTTCCAACCAACCTGTATGACTACAAATTCGACAACCCTCTCCATGACACATTACACAACCAATATCCATCTCAGCAGAAGGTTCAGTAAATGGAAAAAATGATGGCCTGAATCTTACCGGCAAATCATCACGTTCAAAAAATTGTGCCATAAAATTAGCCAGAATACCTTTTAAAGCAGAAAAATTGGCATTCTCATCAATCCATAAGCCTTCTACTTGGTGAAACATTGGTGTGTGCGTTACATCAGAATCACATCGATAAACCCGGCCTGGAGCAATCACTTTTATTGGCGGCTTATTGTTCTGCATATAGCGAATTTGAACCGGTGATGTGTGTGTTCGTAGCAAATCACCATTATCGATATAAAATGTATCATGCATAGCGCGAGCTGGATGATTTTCTGGAATGTTTAGGGCTGTAAAATTATAAAAATCTGTTTCTATTTCAGGCCCTGAAACCACATTGAAGCCAATTGAATGGAATAGTGCCTCGATACGCTGCAAAGTCTGTGTTATGGGGTGCAGTCCACCAGCACCATTCCCTCTACCTGGCAAAGTGACATCTAATGCTTCTTCCGTCAATTTTGTTTCTAGCTCTTTGGCTTGAATTGCGCTCCGTCGATTTCTAAGCGTTGCCTCTAGTTGAATCTTTGCTTCATTGATTTGACTGCCTATGATAGGGCGCTCTTCAACCGGAAGCTTTCCTAACCCTTTAAGTAGTTGAGTAAGAATACCACTCTTACCGAGATAACGCGCTTTAACATTTTCCAGTTCTGTAGCATCTTCGATCCTGTTCATCAAACTTTCTGCTTCAGAGATAATTTCTTTCAGATTTTCCATGTCAATTCAGCGTTGAGAATTAAGAATTACTTCTAACTCATTATTATTTTCATAAGAAAAAGGGAGGTTCAGGTTTTACCCGACCTCCCATCAGCATTTTATCGCTATTAATTATGTCGCTAAACTAGCTTTGGCTTGTTCTACGATTTTCTCAAAAGCACTCTTATCAAATACAGCCAAATCAGCCAATACTTTTCTATCCACTTCGACACTAGCTTTTTTGAGACCATTCATAAATACACTATACGACAAACCACACTCACGAGCGGCTGCATTAATCCGCGCAATCCATAAAGCTCTAAATTGTCTTTTACGTTGACGGCGATCACGATATGCATACTGACCAGCCTTCATAACAGCTTGCTTTGCTATACGATAGACATTCTTTCTACGTCCTCGATAGCCTTTTGCTAAATCTAATATTTTTTTGTGCCGCGCATGAGCGGTTACACCACGTTTTACTCTAGGCATGTTTACTCCTGTTATGCGTAAGGCATCATAGTGCGGATAGCGGCTTCATTGGTAAAATGAACTTCCGTTATACCTCGTAATTGACGTTTATTTTTTGTTGTTTTTTTTGTTAATATATGGCGTTTGAAAGCTTGCGAGCGCTTAATACTTCCACTCGCTCTAAACCTGAAGCGCTTCGCAGCTCCACTCTTGGTTTTCATCTTGGGCATAAAATACTCCTCATTTAACATGAAACCAGGTGTTTTCATGATAGAAAAACTTTACAGACCTGATAATCACTTATTTCCACATTTAATTACAAGAAATTACTCAAACTCAATACTACCTACGTTGATGTCAGCGAGTCTTCCTCTGCTACTTTTGGTCTATCTGCCTTCGTATCTTTTCTTTTAGGAGATAGCACCATAACCATCTGTCGCCCTTCCATTTTAGGAAACTGCTCCACTATCGCAAAGGACTCTAAATCATCTTTCACACGCTCGAGTAAGCGCATACCAAACTCTTGATGCGCCATTTCACGTCCTCGAAAACGCAACGTTACCTTTACCTTGTCACCTTCATTCAAGAAATTTATTAGATTCCTTAACTTAATATTATAGTCACCTTCATCCGTATTTGGCCTAAACTTAATTTCTTTAATTTGGACTTGCTTCTGTTTTAATTTCGCATCGTGCTTTTTCTTGCTTTCTTGATATCGAAACTTACCATAATCCATCAATCGACAAACTGGTGGTTGCGCCGTTGGAGCAATCTCAACCAAATCGACTCCCGCTTCCTCCGCTAAGGCGTTTGCATCTGCAAGCAAAACAATACCAATTTGCTCTCCATTTACGCCAATCAAACGTACTTCTGGCACATCAATTTCTTCATTGATGCGCACT
>RRZT010068441.1_pt1 | contig 12238 bp, 14 predicted proteins | sample 2165551 | NCBI WGS metagenome assembly RRZT01 (sample SAMN10456910, study PRJNA506462) | wastewater metagenome | biome: wastewater; feature: sludge; material: wastewater sludge; isolation source: wastewater sludge with Escherichia coli K12::gfp cells carrying plasmid... | place: USA: Moscow, Idaho... | reverse complement strand
CCTCTGCCGGGAAACACCCCTCCGGCAGCGCCTCGACAAGTTCCTGCGTCCAGCTTCCGTCCATTTCCGCATCTCCATCTGATCCCGGCCACCATTGGCCGGTGATGTGAGACAACCACGGCGCGGCACACCCTGTCGGTCGCGGTAATGGGGGGGCAGAACCGGGGACATTCCCGCTACGGCGCACCCCGGAACCGGACGGCAGACGGGTGGCCTTTGGGGCGGGGATAAGTCCCTGAAAGCGCTGGCCGCAAAGTGCCGGTTCTCGGAGGCCCTTACAGGGTGAGGGCCAAGGAAGATCGGGTGCGGCCCAAAGCTCCGCCGTCGCGGGCCTGCCGGTGGCACGGTATCCTACCCCATGCACACCGTGATCTACATCTTCCGGTCCACCTCTGGCAGCGCCTATGTCGGGCGGCGGGCCGTGTCAGCCGGTGCGCTCCGGCGCTGGCCCCGGGCAGCGCGGGGGCCGCTCCCAGAGGGATACTGCGGCAGCAGCAAGGTCTGGCAGGCCGTTGTCGCCCGCCACGGGATGGACAGCGCAGATTGGCGCATCCTCGCCCGGGTTTCCGGCAGCCGGGAGGATGCGAACGCGGTTGAGCGGCGCGCGATTCGGCTGGCCCGTGCGATCTTCGGTGCAAGCTGCGTGAACATCCGCGAAGGGGGCGACCGCTCGAACAGCGATGAGGCCCGCGCGCCATGTGCCGCGCGGGAAGCTGACCCGGCCCTTGCCCACCAGCACCGCGTGAAACTGCGCCCAAGCGCCGATGCTTGGAACAAGTCGGCAGAGGGGCGGGCGCACATCACCGCCCTTGCGGCCTCTTGGAACTACTCGCCCGAGGGCCGGGCGGCGCAGGCGAAGGCAAGGGCGAAAGCCGCATCGCCAGGGGCACGGGCGAAGGCAGAGACCACCAAACGGTTGCGCCGCGAGCAGGATGCCCGCGCGGTGCCTTGACTGTTCCCCAATGAATTGCCACTTTACTCGGCGGGCAAGTTAAGGCTTATCTTAACTCATGTATGGAACTGTGGATGCAGATTGAGGGTTACAGACCGCATGGAGAGCGTCATGAGACCGACGACCTCCACGTGTTTCTGGCCATCAGGGTCATCGAGTTTCTCAGGCAAGAGGGTGCCGGTGCCAACCGGAAGGACGTGAAAAAGGTGGCGGCAACGCTGGAAAACATCCGCCGTAATGGCTTGCAGGGCATGAGCAACAACACCCTGTTCGTGCGTGAGGGCAAGTTTCCTTCCGGGCGAGCCGGCATGGCCGATGTCGCTGTCTATGCAGTGAAGTCGTTCCAGTTGAGGGTCTACGGCGGGATCGTCCGAATCAGTGGCCAGTCGGTCTTTCTTTGTCCAGAGCACGCGGTGAAGAAGCGTGACTTGGCTGATAGGGCGCAACTCGAAAGGGTTGCCAAGGTTTTGGGAGAACATCATGAGCGCTGACTGGGATTTCTTGGCCCCCATGGACGAAGCCGAACGTGTCGAGCTTGCGGCTGAGGCGCTGGCGGTGTCGGTGCAACTCGCACTGCAGAAGGCGATGGTGCGGGGTGGTGTGTCCCAGAAGGACCTCGCCCAACGGTTGGGCGTGTCCACCGCGCGGGTGTCGCAGTATCTTTCTGCCCATGGCCGGAACCTCACGCTCCAGACGCTTGGACGCATCGCCCATGCGCTGGGCGAGGAGTTTGAGTTCATCGCCTTGCACGACCTGCGCGACCTGAAGGCGCGGGCGAAAGGCAAGGAGCGCCAAGTGTTGCGCCACCTCGCGGTCGCCTACGACAATGACAAGAGCCCGTGGACCGACACCACGGCGAACACCAACAAGTTCCCGGAGAAGATCGCAGCATGACGAAGGACGTTGCGGCGCAGACCAGCGATTTCAGCTTCGCCAGCGAAGGCTATGACGCTAGCAAGTATGAAGCGGTTGCCCGCAGCGCCCGCCTGCGCGAGGTCCGCCTCGTCAACAGTGCCTACAGTGCCAAGGTCATGAGCTTCATGGCGGCGGAAGTGGGCGACGGGATGGACCTCAAGCAGTCTTACAGCGGCGCACCGTCTGAGCATTCGTTCGTGCCGGAGCGCGGCATCGTGGCTGGCAGCTACATCTGGACCGCAGAGGTGAAGGCTGGGCGCACGAAGGCGATGAAGCTGTCCGCCGAGTATATGGTGGTCTACAGCGGCTTGAAAGGCGCGCCGGAGGAGTATGTTTCGCTCTACTTCAAGAAGTTGGCGCGATTCACCACCTACCCCTACTTCCGCGCGCACTTTGCTGTGCAGGTCGCGGCGTCGGGTCTGATGCTGGCGCCACTGCCGTCGCTCACTGACCGCGTGGATTGACCCAGCTTCTTTCCGTATTGGATACCTTCTGGGGCCTGCCCTGGCCCCAGAGAAGCAACGCCTTCCGGCCTGATTCCGCCGGGGGTAACGAGGGGTAACTGGCGGCTCACGTCACCACCCCAACATAACCGTCTGATTTTACTTGGAGAAGTGGTGCTGCAAGAGAGGATTGAACTCTCGACCTCTCCCTTACCAAGGGAGTGCTCTACCACTGAGCTACTGCAGCATACCGTTTCGTCTCGTCTTCCAGATAGCTACCCCGGGCGTTACCCCGAAGCAAGCGGGCTCTGGAAAAGCCCTTTAGTTTCTGGCGCCTAGCAGCCTAGAGCTTCCCCTTACCAAGGGAGTGCTCTACCACTGAGCTACCACAGCGCCGTGCGGGGGGCTTTAGACCGAGTGCGAACGGGGCGCAAGAGGGTAGCGGCGAAAAAACCGCCTTGGGTCACGTTTCGTCATTTCGCAGCGATCCGCTGACCCGAGCCGTGCCGCCGCTGGACGCAAGCGCGCAAGACCGTTAACAGGGGGCATGACAAAAACACCCCGCGATCCCAATGGTAATGGCACACGCGAGGCACGCCTCAAGGCGGCGCTCAGGGCCAATCTGGCCCGGCGCAAGGCGCAGGGGCGTGCACGGGCGGAGGACGGGACCGCAACGGACGAGCAGAACGGGCCCAAGACGCCGCCAAACGGACGCGCGCCCGAGAACGAGGAATAGATGGACCAGATCATCGTAAGGGGCAACGGGCCGCTGAATGGCGAAATACCGATTGCCGGGGCCAAGAATGCCTGCCTGACGCTCATGCCGGCGACGCTGTTGACCGATCAGCCGCTGACGCTGACCAATGCGCCGCGCCTGTCGGATATCCGCACCATGACCGAGCTTTTGCGTTCGCTCGGGGCCGAGGTGGCAAGCTTGCAGGACGGGCAGGTGCTGGCGCTTTCCAGCCACGATCTGGACAATCATACCGCTGACTATGACATCGTGCGCAAGATGCGGGCCTCGATCCTGGTGCTGGGGCCGATGCTGGCGCGCGACGGCCATGCCATCGTGTCGCTGCCCGGCGGCTGCGCCATCGGTGCGCGGCCGGTGGATCTGCATCTCAAGGCGCTCGAGGCGATGGGGGCAGAGCTTGATCTGCGTGACGGCTATGTCCATGCGAAGGCTCCGGCAGGTGGCCTCAGGGGGGCGATCATCGATTTTCCGATCGTCTCGGTCGGGGCGACGGAAAACGCGCTGATGGCGGCGACGCTGGCGCGCGGCACCACTGTGATCAAGAACGCGGCGCGTGAACCCGAGATCGTCGATCTTGCCCAATGCCTGCGCCGCATGGGCGCCCAGATCGAGGGCGAGGGAAGCTCGACCATCACCGTCGAGGGCGTGCGTTCGCTGGGTGGCGCCACCCATCCCGTCGTCACCGACCGGATCGAGCTGGGCACCTATATGCTGGCCCCGGCGATCTGCGGCGGCGAGGTGGAATGCCTTGGCGGCCGCATCGATCTGCTGGCGGCCTTCTGCGAGAAACTCGACGCGGCCGGCGTCTCGGTGACTGAGACCGACCGCGGCCTCAAAGTGTCGCGCAAGAACGGCCGGGTGCGTGCGGTCGACGTGATCACCGAGCCTTTCCCGGGCTTCCCGACCGATTTGCAGGCACAGATGATGGCGCTGCTTTGCACGGCCGAGGGCACCTCGGTACTTGAGGAAAAGATCTTCGAGAACCGCTTCATGCATGCGCCCGAACTGACCCGCATGGGCGCCCGGATCGAGGTCCATGGCGGCCATGCCACCGTGCATGGCGTCCAGAAGCTGCGCGGCGCTCCGGTCATGGCGACCGACCTGCGCGCTTCGGTCAGCCTGATCCTGGCCGGTCTGGCGGCCGAGGGCGAAACCATCGTCAGCCGCGTCTATCACCTCGACCGTGGCTATGAAAAAGTCGTGCGCAAGCTGCGCGGCGTCGGCGCGCAAATCGAACGTATCAAGGAGACGCCTGCCCATGACTGACGCACGCTTTGCCGATGCCGACCCCGCGCCTCTGGCGTTGCTGGCCGGCGATGCCGAAGACCTGACGGTGATCTCGACTCTGGTTCAGGATGCGGTGCTGCAGGTTAGCGACGTGTCCTACGACAGCCGCCACCGCCAGTTGGCACTGCTGCTGAACCGCTTCCGCTGGGAGGATGCCGAGCAGGCCCGGCGCGAGGACCGCCCCTATGAACGGGTGCGGGCGGTGCTGCTGATCTCGGATGTGCAAAAGGTGCAAAGCGACGGCATCGACCGCCGCGACACCGATCTGGTGCTGGAACTGCTGGCGCTGCAATGGCAGCCGGGCGAGGACGGAGCTGGCCGCCTGCTGCTGGATTTCGCCGGCGACGGCACGCTGGCGATTTCCGCGGAATGCCTGAATGTGGAACTGCGCGACGTGACCCGGCCCTATATCGCGCCCTCGCACAAGATGCCGCAGCATCCGGGCGACTGATCGGCGCGCCATTCCAGCCTCTGGAATGCGGTGCAGTTGGCGATTTGGATATTTATATGAAGAAGAACCGCGCCAGCCCGGATGGTTTTCTTCTTCACTTAAATATCCATAACCAGCCGTGCCACCGGCGGGCCGGATGAATGCAGCGAATTGTCATCGCCGCTTGAGCGCCCCTCGCGCAGCCGCTAACAAGGTTCAATCATTCCGAGCAGGCCCATGCCGATCCATCTTTCGACCGCCCAGCCCGATTTCGAAATCCGCTTTGCCGGAATGCTCGCGATGAAGCGCGAGGATGCGACCGATGTGAACGATGCAGTTGCGGCGATCATCGCCGATGTGCGGAGCCGGGGGGATGCGGCGCTGGTCGATCTGACCGCACGATTCGACCGACTGCAGCTCACGCCCGCGACGCTGGCCTTTTCAAAAGCCGAACTTGCCGAGCATACGGCAAAAGTCGCCCCCGAAGATCGCGCGGCGCTTGCCACGGCCGCAAACCGCATCCGCGCCTATCACGCCCGCCAGATGCCCGAGGACATGCGTTGGACCGATCCCGAGGGGGCGACGCTGGGCTGGCGCTGGACCCCGGTTTCCGCCGCGGGCCTTTATGTGCCGGGCGGACAGGCGAGCTATCCCTCATCGGTGCTGATGAATGCGATCCCGGCACGGGTGGCGGGGGTCGAGCGTCTGGCCATCTGCGTGCCGACGCCCGATGGCGCGGTCAATCCGCTGGTGCTGCTGGCCGCTGAACTGGCCGGTGTCGATGAGGTCTATCGCATTGGCGGCGCGCAGGCGATTGCCGCCATGGCTTACGGCACCGAAACCATCCGCCCCGTCGACAAGATCACCGGCCCCGGCAATGCCTATGTCGCGGCCGCCAAGCGACATGTCTTTGGCCGTGTAGGCATCGACATGATCGCCGGCCCCTCGGAAGTGCTTATCATCGCTCAGGGCGCGCAGAATCCCGAATGGCTGGCGCTGGACCTGCTGGCGCAGGCCGAACATGACGCCGATGCGCAGTCGATCCTGATCACCCCCGATGCGGATCTGGCCCGCGCCGTCGAAGCCGAGGTCGAGCGTCTGCTGCCCGGCCTGCCGCGCGCTGCGGTTGCCGGGGCAAGCTGGCGCGACTACGGCACGATCATTATCACCCGCGATCTGGACGAGGCGGCTGCGCTGTCGGATCGCATCGCCCCCGAGCATCTGGAGCTTTGCGTCGACGATCCCGAGGCACTTGCCCATAAGACCCGCCATGCCGGGGCGATCTTTCTGGGCGGTTGGACGCCCGAGGCGGTCGGCGATTATGTCAGCGGCCCGAATCACGTCCTGCCGACGGCGCGTTCGGCGCGGTTTTCGTCAGGTCTGTCGGTGATGGATTTTCTGAAGCGCACGACCCTGGCGCGGCTGACGCCGGCGGCGCTGGGGGCGATCGGGCCGGCTGCGGTGCGGCTTGCCGCCTCGGAGGGGTTGTCGGCGCATGGCCTGTCCGTCTCGGCGCGGCTGGCAGTTTTGAACGAGGACCAGGGATGAAGGGTAACGCCAAGAATCGCATCGGGCGCATCGACATCGACGACAGCGCGCTGCCGCCGCCCACCCCCGAGATGGAACAGGACCGCCGCGTCGCGGTGTTCGACCTGCTCGAGGATAACAGTTTTGCCCTGCCCGGGCGTGAAGGACAGCCCGCCCCCTCGGGCCCATATGCGCTGGTTCTGGCGGTGCGCGACAAGCGGCTGGTCTTTGACATCGCCACCGAGGGCGGCGAAAAGGTCGCAGAATTCCACCTGTCGCTGGGTCCCTTTCGCCAGACGGTCAAGGATTACTTCCAGATCTGCGCCAGCTATTTCGATGCCGTCAAACGCCTGCCGCCGGCGCAGATCGAGGCCATCGACATGGCCCGGCGCGGCATCCACAACGAGGGCGCCCGCACGCTGCAAGAGCGTCTGGAGGGCAAGGCCGAGATCGATATCGATACCGCGCGGCGCCTTTTCACCCTGATCTGCGCCTTGATCCAGGAGTGATCCGTGGCAGGGCCGATCCCCCATTCGGTACTTTTCTGCTGCGATCACAACGCCATCCGCTCTCCCATGGCCGAGGGGATGATGAAGAAATTCTACGGCCGCAGCGCTTATGTGCAATCGGCCGGGGTCAAAAACGACATGGAGATTGACGGCTTTGCCGTCGCGGTCTGCCATGAAATCGACGTCGAGCTTTCCGCCCACAGGTCGCGATCCTTCGAGGAAATGAAGGAATGGGGCGACGATCTGGGCAGCTTCGATCTGGTCGTGGCGCTGTCGCCGGCCAGCCAGCGCATGGCGTTGGAGTTGACGCGCGTTGCGCATCTGGACGTCGAATATTGGGCGATCATGGACCCCGCCGGTCTGGCCGAGGGCCGCGAGGCCAAGCTGGCGCTGTATCGCGGTGTCCGCGACCAGATCCAGAAGCGTATGATCGAGCGCTTCGGGCCGCCGACGGCGGGATAAGGGCGCGCTAACGGAATCTTAGGCAATTGCTGCCATCATGACGGAAATTCTTTCGGGAGTATTCGGTATGGCGGATATCCAGTTGCTGCGACATGATATGGATTGGGCGATGCAGGCGATCCGCACCCATCGCGCGGTGCTGATCATTGATCTGGCGGGACGAATCGTGGCGGCGAACCAGCTTTGTCTGCGGCTTTGCGGCTATCGGCGTGACGAATTGCTGGGCCGTTCGGTGGTGATCCTGCTTGATCCCTCGGAAAAGGCGCCAACCCGTCTGGGTAGCTTGCTGGATGTCGGCGACGGGCATGAGCACCGCATAGACGGCATGTGCCAGATCTCGAAAGCCGGGCGCAGGTATCGCGTCGATGCGCGCATCTGCCCGATCCGCGACGAGCAGGGTGAGGTGCACCTGAATGTCCTGTTCCTGCGCGAATCGGTCGAAGAGGACGGGCCGTTGCACGCGATCGCGCCGCATGTCCTGGGTGAGCGTGGGCAGGTCGTCGAACTGCCCGATCACTTGCTGGAGGCACAGCCCCAGAAATGGGCCAGCCCGGCTGGTTATGGCCGGACCTATGCGCGCTGCGGCGAGCCTTGATAAGCCGCCTTTTCCCCGGCCGGAAACCCGTGCCGGGGAGGGGGCATGGCGCGGCGGATCAGACCACCACGGCCGCGCCTTCGGTCGCGGGGCTGACATGGGCGCGGAACGCGGCGAAAAGCTCGCGTCCCATTCCTTCGGAGGCATGCGAGGGGTCATATTGCACCGGCTCGCGGGTCTCGATCCCGGGGGTCAGGCAGCTCAGCGTGCCGTTCGCGGCATCCAGACGGATGATGTCGCCATCGCGGATCAGCGCCAGCGCGCCGCCATTCGCCGCCTCGGGCGAGACATGGATCGCTGCCGGCACCTTGCCCGAGGCGCCCGACATGCGCCCGTCGGTGACCAGCGCCACGCGCAGGCCGCGATCCTGCAGGACCGCCAGAATCGGCGTCAGCGAGTGCAGCTCGGGCATGCCATTGGCGCGCGGCCCCTGAAAACGGACCACGACCACGGTGTCGCTGGTGAATTCGCCGGCCTTGAAGGCGGCCTTGACCTCTTCCTGACCGGAAAAGACGCGGGCGGGGGCCTCGATGACATGGCGCTCGGGCGCGACGGCCGAGATCTTGATGACGCCGCGACCCAGATTGCCCGAAAGCTGCTTGAGGCCACCCGTCGGGGCAAAGGGATCGCTGGCCGGGCGCAGGATCTTGTCATTCAGCGTCTCGCGCGCGCCCTCGACCCATTCGACGCGGCCATCGCGCAGCTTGGGTTCGGTCACATATCCATCAAGCCCGCCGCCGGCGATGGTGCGCACATCCTCGTGCAGCAGACCGGCCTCGAGCAGGCGGCCGATCATGAAGCCCAGCCCGCCTGCGGCGTGGAAATGGTTCACATCCGCCAACCCGTTGGGATAGACCCGCGCCATCAGCGGCACGCTTTCGGAAAGATCGTGGAAATCCTCGAGATCCAGGATGACGCCCGCCGCCCGCGCCATGGCCGGCAGATGCAGGATCAGGTTGGTCGAGCCGCCGGTGGACATCAGCCCGACGATGCCGTTCACAAAGGCGCGCTCGTCCAGCACCTCGCCCGCCGGCAGGTAGTCGTTGCCTAGCCGGGTGATCGCGGCGGCGCGCTTCACCGCCGCCGTGGTCAGCGCCTCGCGCAGCGGCGTGTTCGGGTTCACGAAGCTCGATCCGGGCAGGTGCAGGCCCATGAACTCCATCAGCATCTGGTTGGTATTCGCGGTGCCGTAAAATGTGCAGGTGCCCGGCGCGTGATAGCTGGCCATCTCGGCCGCCATCAGCGCCTCGCGCCCCACCTCGCCGGTGGCGAATTGCTGGCGGACCTTGGATTTTTCGTCATTGGGCAGGCCCGAAGGCATCGGCCCGGCCGGCACGAAGACCGCCGGAATATGCCCGAAGGTGCCGGCGGCGATGATCAGCCCCGGCACGATCTTGTCGCAAACCCCCAGATACAGCGCCGCGTCAAAGGTGTCGTGCGACAGCGCCACGCCCGTCGCCAGCGCGATCACGTCACGCGAGAACAGCGACAGCTCCATCCCCGGCCGGCCCTGCGTGACCCCGTCGCACATGGCCGGACCGCCCCCCGCCACCTGCGCGGTCGCCCCCGCCGCATGCGCGGCCTTGCGGATAAGGTCGGGATAGCGCTCATAGGGCTGATGGGCCGAGAGCATGTCGTTATAGGCGGTGACCACGCCGATATTGGGCTTGCGGGTGCCTGCCATGTCATCCTTGTCGGGCATGGCCGCATAGGCATGGGCCTGATTGCCGCAGGACAGATGCGCGCGGCGCGGTCCTTCCTCGGCCTGACGGGCGATCTTGGCCAGATAGGCTGTGCGGGCTTTGGCCGAGCGTTCGCGGATGCGGTCGGTGACGCGATCGATGGTGGCGTGCAAGGTCATGGCGTGCTTCCTCCTTTTGTCTGCAATGTAGTCCGTTAGCGGTAACAATGCAACGGGCTCGCTCTTGCCCGCGACGTCTTTGCGTGGCAATCCTGCGCCGTTTCTCATGAGGCCTGCCATGACCGCCGATCTGCCCGTTATCCGTTTGCGCCCCAAGTCAAAACCGCAGGCGATCCGCCATGGCTTCCCATGGGTCTTTGCCGATGAACTGGTGACCGACCGGCGCACCAAGGCCATCGCGCCGGGCAGCTTTGCCGTGCTTGAGGATGCCGAGCGCCAACCGCTTGCTCTGGTCACGGTAAACCCTGATTCGCGCATTATCGCACGGGTCATGGATCCCGACCCGCGGGCGCATATCGGCCGCGACTGGATCGCGGCGCGCCTGCGCCGGGCGCTGGCGCTGCGCGAGCGGCTATACGACCAGCCCTTTTACCGGCTGATCCATGCCGAGGCCGACGGCCTGCCGGGCACCATCATCGACCGCTTTGGTGACGCCGCCGTCATCCAGCCCAATGCCGCCTGGGCCGAGCGTATGGTCGCCGACATCGCCGGGGCGCTGCGCGAGGTGACAGGCGTCAGCACGGTGATCCTGAACGGGCAGGGCCGCGCTCGCGGTCTTGAGGGCCTGGACGAGCGGATGGAGGTGCTTTCGGGCGCGGTTAGTGGACCGGTCGAGGTGCCGATGAACGGCGCCATCTATCTGGCCGACCTGACGCAGGGACAAAAGACCGGGCTGTTTTATGACCAGCGCCCGAACCACGCCTTTGCGCAGCGTCTCGCGGGCGGCGCGCGGGTGCTGGACGTGTTTTCCCATGTCGGCGGCTTTGGCCTTGCGGCGCTGGCGGCGGGGGCCACGCAGGCGACCTGTGTCGATGGCTCGGCCGCGGCGCTGGAGCTGGCCCGTGGCGGTGCCCGCGCCATGGGGGCCGAGGCGCGGCTGGTCACCCGGCAGGGCGACGCCTTTGCCCAGCTTGAGGCGCTGGCCGCCGAGGGGGCGCAGTTCGATCTGGTGATCTGCGACCCGCCGGCCTTTGCGCCCTCGAAGCCTGCACTTGAGGCCGGGCTGCGCGCCTATGAACGGGTGGCGAAACTGGCCGCGCCGCTGGTTGCGCCGGGTGGCTATCTGGGACTGTGTTCGTGCAGCCACGCTGCCGATCTGTCGGCCTTTCGCAACGCCAGCGCGCGCGGCATCGGGCGCGGCGGGCGGCGGATGCAGCTTTTGCACAGCGGTCAGGCCGGCCCCGACCACCCGACGCTGCCGCAACTGGCCGAGACGGGCTATCTCAAGGCGCTGTTCTTCCGGCTGGACGGGTGATGAGGGCGGTTCTGGACGCCTGCGTCCTTTACCCCACCGTCCTGCGCGAGATACTGACGGATGCGGCCGGGGTGGGCCTTTACCAACCGGTCTGGTCACGGCGCATCCTGGACGAATGGCGCCATGCCGCCGCACGCCAGAATCTGGATGCCGGGGTCGAAATCGCCCTGACCGAGGCGCGTTTCCCGCAAGCGATGACCGAGGGGGCAGGGGATGCGCGCGGCCTTGACCTGCCCGATCCGGCTGACCGCCATGTGGTCGAGACCGCGCTGGCCGCTGGTGCATCCCGGATCGTGACCGCCAATCTGCGCGATTTTCCGCGCGGCGCGCTGGCTGCGGTGGGGCTGTCGGCGATCCATCCCGACGAATTCCTGCGCGAGCTTTTCCTGCAAGCGCCCGAGCCGATCCTTGCCGCCATTGCCGGTGCCGAGGCCCGCGCCCGCGCCGCTGGTGGAGCAATGCCCCGCAAGGAGCTGATGCGCCGCGCCCGCCTGCCGCGTCTGGCCAAGGCCATGGCGCGGCTGGATGCAGGCGAAGGCTTGCCACAGAATTGAACTTGACGAGACGAACGGGATCACAAGACTTGTTGTTAACGCTAACATCGGCTAATCCGCTTTTCAGCGGTAAGGAGACAGCCATGGTTTCACGCATCATTCCGGTCGACGATTTCGATCTGGTGATCTTTGGCGCGACCGGCGATCTTGCCCGGCGCAAGATCGTGCCGGGCCTGTATCGGCGCTTTGTGGCGGGGCAGATGCCTGCGACGGCGCAGATCATTGGCGCGGCGCGCACCAAACAGGATGACGATGCGTTCCGTGCCGAAATGCGCGCGGCGATCCATGAATTCATCGGCCCGGATGAGGACGAGGCGCAGCTTTCCGCCTTTCTGCAGACGCTGCACTACGTCTCGATCGACGCGCGCGGCACCGGCGGTTGGGCCGAGCTCAAGGCGCGGATGCGGCCGGGTGCGGTCCATGCATTTTATTTCTCGGTCGCGCCGGCGCTGTTTGGCGACATCGCCGAGCGTCTGGCAGATAACGGCATCGCCGATGCCGACAGCCGCATCGTTGTCGAAAAGCCCTTTGGTCGCGATCTGGCCACGGCGCGGGCGCTGAACGCCACGCTCGCGCGGCATTTCGCGGAAAACCAGATTTACCGGATCGACCATTATCTGGGCAAGGAAACCGT
>RRZT011823558.1_pt1 | contig 12240 bp, 5 predicted proteins | sample 2165551 | NCBI WGS metagenome assembly RRZT01 (sample SAMN10456910, study PRJNA506462) | wastewater metagenome | biome: wastewater; feature: sludge; material: wastewater sludge; isolation source: wastewater sludge with Escherichia coli K12::gfp cells carrying plasmid... | place: USA: Moscow, Idaho ... | reverse complement strand
AGGTTTTAAGCTCGTTTTGACATGTTCCCTCGAAGTAAGAATCAGGCAATTTCCGAGCGGTGGTTTTTATGGCAAAAACCTTGAAATGCCCTTATTTCAAGCCCTTTTTTACGGCTGATTTTCAACCCTTGACATCAATACTACCGTCTCAACGTGCTTCGTCCTCGGGAATAAATCCACAGGCTGTACGGCGGATACGGTGTAGCCGTGCTCGCACAGAAAGCGGCAATCGCGCGCGGCGGTAGCGGCGTTGCAGCTTACCATCACAATGCGCGAGGGCGCCATATCCACCACCGCAGAAAGCGTTCCCTCGTCGCTGCCCTTGCGCGGCGGGTCAAAAATTACCACATCGGGCTTTAGGCCCTCGCTTAACAGCTGTTTTGCAGCTGCCGCTGCATCCATTGCCAAAAAGCGCGCGTGTGTAATGCCCATTTTAAGGGCGTTGTGCTGGGCGCTTTTAATTGCGTCCGGCACAATTTCTACGCCAATCAGCGCCTTGCAGCTTTTGGCCATTGAAAGCCCGATTGTGCCCGCGCCGCAGTATAAATCCAGCAATGTTTCATGCGCTTTCACATCCGCCAGCACGCCTGCCACGGCATAAAGCTGCTCGGCCCCCAGTGTGTTTACCTGATAAAACGACAGCGGTGATAGTGATACCGGCACGTCGCAAAGCGTGTCCTCTAAAAGGCCAGTGCCATATAAATTCACGCATTGCTCGCCGGTTATAACGTTTGTTATCTTTGTGTTGATGTTCAGCACAATTGTGGAAATTTCTGAAAATTCTGCGATAAGCGCCTGCACAATTTCTGCTTTGTGTGGCAGGGTTTTTCCGTTTGCCACAAGGCACACCATCACCTTGTTTGTTTTAAGGGCGTGGCGCAAATAGATGTGGCGCAAAAACCCTGTACCGCGCAACTCGTTATACGTGGTGATGTGATATTGCGTGCATAAATCGCAGATAAACGCCGCAATGCGTGTAAATATTTCGGGCTGCAAAAGGCAATCGTCGCACGGGATCACCCGATGGCTGCGCCCCGCAAAAAAGCCTGTTTTCACCTTGCCGTCCACGTCTGTAAACACAGGCAGCTGCACCTTGTTGCGATAGCGTTCTAAAACAGGGGAGGGCAAAATTTCGGCAATGGGCACATCCAATTTACCAAGCCGAAGCATCGCATCGCGCACAAAATTTTGCTTTTCGCGCAGCTCTTGTGTATAGCGGATATGCCGCAATGCGCAGCCGCCGCATTTGCCAAACAGCGCGCAATCTGCCACTTCGCGGCAATCGGCAGATTTGAGCACGCTTTCGATAATGCCAAAGGCATAGCCCGCGCACGGCTTCACAATTTTCACAAGCAGTTCATCACCGGGCGCAGAAAACGGCACAAATACGGCTTCGCCGTCAAATTTTCCCACGCCGTTGCCGTCGCTTGATAAGGACAATATTTTCAGTGGTATGCTTTGGTTTTTCACAAATGGCATTTTTTAACCGTCTTTCCTATTGATAATCCATGCGCATTACGCGTTTACTGTAAAGGTAAATAAAAGGCGCTTATGCGCGTCAACTGTGTATGCGGTGCCATGCGTTACCGTTTCGCCCGCTTGTATGTTTACAAGATACGCTGCGGCGGCTTTTGCGGTTTCCGCGGCGGGATAAACGGTGTAGTATAATAGCTTTTCGCAAAGCGCCGTGTTTTCGGCAAGTGCCGTGCCGCCCACGCACACAATAGGGGAACTAACGGCTTTTTCCTCGGCGGCTTTCGCTACTGCGGCACAAGTTTTTTCGCCGTAGCACAGGATTAAATCGGGGGCACAGCCGGGATAAAACGCTTCTACAGCAGAAATATATGAGTTTTCTGCTGTTTGGCAATAGTAAGATTCGGCATCCGCTTGCGCAAACACGCCCAAATCCGCGGCGCTGTCAATTGTGCTTTTTAAAGGGCTGTCGGCATGCGCATCAAAACGAAAAATATTTAAAATGCCGTCTGCATTTTTGTCTTCCAATTCGCCCGATTTAAACGCATTGCCAATGCGCACGCCCAAAAGCTCGGCGCCTTGCTGCTCGTTTGCGCCCATATACCATAGCTTGTCGTAGCTATCCAGCACGGCATCGGAAAGCGGCGCACCCGTTACAATCACAGCGGTGCCGCTGTCTTTTGCGGCGCTGACAATATCCGCAATGGCAACGCCCTCGGTATTTACCACATAAAGGGCAAACACCCCTTCGCTAACCAATGCGCGCGCCTTTTCTGGAAGGGAAATGGCGTTCAGCGTATACGTTTCTACGGCAAAATCCTCGCCAAGCGCGCTTTGTAATAGCGCAATATCCGTGCATTTGTCTTGCTCTTCGCAAAGCAAAACAGCCACACGCAGCGCGTCGGCATTGCCGCGCGAAAGTGCGCCGCACGCCGAAAGCGCCGTTACAAGAAAGGCGCATAAAATGGCGGCTATGCCGTGTTTGATTGGCTTTTTCACCGCTTATTTGCCCTCCTCAAGGCTTGCCAAATACCTGCTGGGCGGCACGCCTTTATTTTTTTTGAACACGCGAGAAAAATAAAACTGGTCAAAAAATCCAACCGAAACCGCAATTTCCGCAATAGATAGCTGCGCGTTTTTTAATAAATAGCACGCTTCGCTAATGCGGTAATTGGTGAGATAATCGATAGGGGATTGCCCGATTTTTTCCATAAACACACGATACAAATGGCTGCGGCTGATGCCCACAGCCCGCGCAATATCGTAAATGCTGATATCGCGGGAATAATTAAACTGAATATACTTCACTGCGCCCAGCACATAATGCGAATTGGAGCCAAGATTATGCGCCTCGCGCTCTTTGGCCTCTTGCATCAGCTGCGCAATAAAAAGATATAAGTAGCCCACCATTTTGGTTTCGCATTGCGCGTCGGTGCCGCGCGATAAAAAGATGTCCAGCAGTGCCTTTTTTACCGCCTCGGGGTTTTTGCAATGATGGATAGGCTCTTCCTCACAAAACGGCAGCTGTGCAGCCAGCTTGTTGGCGCATGCGCCGTTAAACCCCACCCAATAGTATTCCCACGGCTCTTCATTATCGGCAGAATACGTAATTAGCTGATTGGGCTTTGCCAAAAACACATCGCCAGCCGCAAGCGCGTGCAGCATGCCGTTCACCGTATAACTGCCGCGCCCGTTTACAACAAAATGGATTAAATAATGGTCGCGTACGGCAGGGCCCCAGGTATAGCCGCGTTCACAGCTTTGCAGCCCGCAATTAAAAATCGACAGCTCTACGTTGTCGGTGTAATTTTGCTTAAAGGATTGCTTATACGCTTCGGGCATTGGCGATCCGTCCTTTCTTGTGAAAGCAAGGTATTTGTATAAGTATAGCAGAAAAATCAACAATAGTCCATATTTTAGCCGTAAAATATTGTTTACAACAAACGATTGTTTGTTATAATTATTTTATTGAACAATCATCTGCGGATAAAGGATGCACACATATGAAAGGAATGATAACCGAAATGTACGAAATTAACGATTTGCTGCACCGTTTGGAATCCGGCGCGTTTGACAGCACGTTTCAAAAGCTTTACGCAAAGGAGGAAACGGCGGTTTTGCGCCAGCGTGCGCGTTATGCCGAGGCCGTGCGCGCGTTTGCGGCGCTTTATGGCAGCGAGCGCCAAGTAAGCTTGTATTCCGCGCCCGGCCGCACGGAAATCGGTGGCAATCATACCGATCATAATAACGGCGTGGTTATGGCTGCGGCGGTAAATTTGGATGTTATCGCGGTGGTATCGCAAAACAGCGAAAACTGCATCCGCGTAAAATCCTATGGCTTCGAGTCGCAGGATATTGTGGATTTAACCCTTCTTACGCCCGTGCCCAAAGAGGCGGGGCGCTCGGCTTCGCTTTTGCGCGGCGTGGCAGCAGGTATTGTAAACGCGGGCGGCAAAATCGGCGGCTTTGATGCATACACCACCTCCGATGTGCTGCGTGGCTCGGGGCTTTCTAGCTCTGCTGCGTTTGAGGTGCTGCTGGGCACAATTTTAAATGGCGAATATAACAATTTTGCGTTTTCCGCAGTGCAAATTGCGCAAATAAGCCAATATGCCGAAAACGTATTTTTTGAAAAGCCCAGCGGCCTTATGGATCAAACGGCCTCTTCGATGGGCAGCGCCATCACCATTGATTTTAAAAATCCTGCATCCCCTGTGGTAAATGAGGTTGCGTTTGACCTTGCAAAGCACGGCTTTGCCCTGTGCATCACGGATACAAAGGGCAGCCATGCGGATTTAACCGACGAATACGCGGCCATCCGCAGCGAGATGGAAAGCGTGGCGGCAAAGTTTGGCAAAACGGTTTTGCGCGAGGTGGACGAAAGCGCGTTTTTTGATAAGCTGCCTGCTTTGCGCGGCACCGTATCCGATAGGGCGCTTTTGCGCGCCATCCATTTTTTTGCCGATTGCAAGCGCGCCGCAGCATTGGCCGAGGCCGTGCGCGAGGATCGCTTTGCCGATTTTTTGGCTTTGATTATCGAGGGCGGGCATTCGTCGTTTGAATACAATCAAAACGTGTATTCCATCAAAAATCCGGCCGAGCAGGGCATGGCACTGGGCTGTGCGCTTAGCCAGCGGGTTTTATCTGGCAAGGGCGCATGGCGTTTGCAGGGCGGGGGCTTTGCGGGCACCATTCAGGCGTTTGTGCCGCAAGAAAGCGTGCACGAATACGTGGCGGCACTAGAGGGCGTGTTTGGCGAAGGGGCCTGCTATGTGCTGTCTGTGCGCAATTATGGCGCTGTGCGCGTTACGCAATCGCTCTAGCCGTTTGCCTTTCGTGCCAATGCGTTTTTTTACACTCTGAACTTTATAAAATACTTTGTAAAATTTGACTTTGCATGTAAAAAATAGTATGATAAACAAGATTAATGCCGCATACACGGCGCGCAATATCGCGTGTGTGCAAACGCTATTTTATTTTGTAAGGACTTTTTACAATGCTTTACATCCCCATACAATTTTTAAAAACCGGCATGGTTTTAGCGCGCGACGTTGCTTGCGACGGCTCGTTTTTTTCTTTGCTGGTCGCGGGCGAAAAGCTCACTGCGCGCTCTATCAAAAAGCTGGAGCATCACGCGATCCCCGGCGTATATATCGGCAGCGACATGAACGACGATATACAAGTGGAGGAATTTATTTCTCCGCAGCTCAAGCAAGAAACCATTGCGCAGCTTAAAACCGTTTTTGACGAATACACGCGCAAAACTACCACAATGACCGCATCTTCGCAATTGCTGCGCAAAACAGCAGAAAATCTTGTTATGCATGCGCTTTCAAAAGACGATTGCCTGATGAATATCATTGAAATTAAAGATTACGACAATTACACCTATACACACAGTATGTATGTGGGCATTTTAAGTGCAATGATTGCCATTCAGCTGGGCCTGCCAAAGGATAAGCAGCTGGATTTATGCACCTGCGGCCTTTTGCACGACACAGGCAAGCTGGACATTTCGATAGACATTGTCAACAAGCCCGATAAATTAAACGGCGAAGAATTTGCAGTGATGAAAACACATCCCGACAAAGCAGTAGAGCGCCTGAAAAGCACAAGGGGCTTTTCGTATGAGGTGCTTTCGGGCATACGCACACATCACGAAAAATATGACGGCACGGGCTATCCCATTGGCCTTTCGGGCGAGGATATCCCGCTATACGGGCGCGTGCTGGCGGTTGCCGATGTGTATGACGCGCTTACCTCAAGGCGCGCATATCGCAAGGCGTGGAGCTCCAGCGAGGCAATTGAATATATGATGGGCGGTGCCTTTACGCATTTCGACAATGATGTGCTGCAAGCCTTTCTACATACGGTGGCCGCCTATCCGCTGGGCACAATCGTTAAACTTAGCAGCGATGAATTGGCCGTTGTAATTAAAAATTACAGCTACAATATTTTGCGCCCGCGTGTGCGTGTGTTTTCGGGTAAAGCAGATTCGGGCAAAGTGATTGACCTTGCGCACGATTTTGAATATTTAAATATTACCATCGTGGGCGTGCTAGAAGCAGGCGACAAGCTGCCCGATGCGCTTTTGCGCCATCACGAGCAGCACTAAAAAGGGATACCAAAAACGGCTGAAGCAAGATGCATCTTGCTTCAGCCGTTTTTGGTATCCCTTTTTAGTGCTGCTCGTGATGGCGCAAAAGCGCATCGGGCAGCTTGTCGCCTGCTTCTAGCACGCCCACGATGGTAATATTTAAATATTCAAAATCGTGCGCAAGGTCAATCACTTTGCCCGAATCTGCTTTACCCGAAAACACACGCACACGCGGGCGCAAAATATTGTAGCTGTAATTTTTAATTACAACGGCCAATTCATCGCTGCTAAGTTTAACGATTGTGCCCAGCGGATAGGCGGCCACCGTATGTAGAAAGGCTTGCAGCACATCATTGTCGAAATGCGTAAAGGCACCGCCCATCATATATTCAATTGCCTCGCTGGAGCTCCACGCCTTGCGATATGCGCGCCTTGAGGTAAGCGCGTCATACACATCGGCAACCGCCAGCACGCGCCCGTATAGCGGGATATCCTCGCCCGAAAGGCCAATGGGATAGCCCGTGCCGTCATATTTTTCGTGATGTGTGCGTATGCCCGAAAGCACCTCATACGAAAAGCCCCTTGTGCTTTTCAGGCGCTCTACTGCTTTGTCGGGATGTGTTTTCATCACTGCAAATTCTTCGCCGTTTAATTTATCGGGCTTGTTGACAATGTCTATCGAAATGTCCAGCTTGCCTGTGTCGTGCAAAAGGCCGCAGGTGCATAAATCCAGCTGCTTATCCTTTGGCAGGCCCAGCTGAATGGCAATCATTGCACTTAAAATGCCCACATACATACTGTGTGTATAGGTGTAATTGTCGTAATCTTTAATTTCAATGATATTCATCAGGCAATCGTCTTTTGAAAGCGCATGCATAACAAGATTTTCTGCTGTTTTGCGCAGCAATTGCGAAGATGCGGTCATTGTGGTAGTTTTGCGCGTGTATTCGTCAAAAACGGTTTTAAGCTGCGCAATGGTTTCTTGCTTGAGCTGCGGAGAAATAAATTCCTCCACTTGTATATCGTCGTTCATGTCGCTGCCGATATATACGCCGGGGATCGCGTGATGCTCCAGCTTTTTGATAGAGCGCGCAGTGAGCTTTTCGCCCGCGACCAGCAAAGAAAAAAACGAGCCGTCGCAAGCAACGTCGCGCGCTAAAACCATGCCGGTTTTTAAAAATTGTATGGGGATGTAAAGCATTGTAAAAAGTCCTTACAAAATAAAATAGCGTTTGCACACACGCGATATTGCGCGCCGTGTATGCGGCATTAATCTTGTTTATCATACTATTTTTTACATGCAAAGTCAAATTTTACAAAGTATTTTATAAAGTTCAGAGTGTAAAAAAACGCATTGGCACGAAAGGCAAACGGCTAGAGCGATTGCGTAACGCGCACAGCGCCATAATTGCGCACAGACAGCACATAGCAGGCCCCTTCGCCAAACACGCCCTCTAGTGCCGCCACGTATTCGTGCACGCTTTCTTGCGGCACAAACGCCTGAATGGTGCCCGCAAAGCCCCCGCCCTGCAAACGCCATGCGCCCTTGCCAGATAAAACCCGCTGGCTAAGCGCACAGCCCAGTGCCATGCCCTGCTCGGCCGGATTTTTGATGGAATACACGTTTTGATTGTATTCAAACGACGAATGCCCGCCCTCGATAATCAAAGCCAAAAAATCGGCAAAGCGATCCTCGCGCACGGCCTCGGCCAATGCTGCGGCGCGCTTGCAATCGGCAAAAAAATGGATGGCGCGCAAAAGCGCCCTATCGGATACGGTGCCGCGCAAAGCAGGCAGCTTATCAAAAAACGCGCTTTCGTCCACCTCGCGCAAAACCGTTTTGCCAAACTTTGCCGCCACGCTTTCCATCTCGCTGCGGATGGCCGCGTATTCGTCGGTTAAATCCGCATGGCTGCCCTTTGTATCCGTGATGCACAGGGCAAAGCCGTGCTTTGCAAGGTCAAACGCAACCTCATTTACCACAGGGGATGCAGGATTTTTAAAATCAATGGTGATGGCGCTGCCCATCGAAGAGGCCGTTTGATCCATAAGGCCGCTGGGCTTTTCAAAAAATACGTTTTCGGCATATTGGCTTATTTGCGCAATTTGCACTGCGGAAAACGCAAAATTGTTATATTCGCCATTTAAAATTGTGCCCAGCAGCACCTCAAACGCAGCAGAGCTAGAAAGCCCCGAGCCACGCAGCACATCGGAGGTGGTGTATGCATCAAAGCCGCCGATTTTGCCGCCCGCGTTTACAATACCTGCTGCCACGCCGCGCAAAAGCGAAGCCGAGCGCCCCGCCTCTTTGGGCACGGGCGTAAGAAGGGTTAAATCCACAATATCCTGCGACTCGAAGCCATAGGATTTTACGCGGATGCAGTTTTCGCTGTTTTGCGATACCACCGCGATAACATCCAAATTTACCGCCGCAGCCATAACCACGCCGTTATTATGATCGGTATGATTGCCACCGATTTCCGTGCGGCCGGGCGCGGAATACAAGCTTACTTGGCGCTCGCTGCCATAAAGCGCCGCAAACGCGCGCACGGCCTCGGCATAACGCGCACGCTGGCGCAAAACCGCCGTTTCCTCCTTTGCGTAAAGCTTTTGAAACGTGCTGTCAAACGCGCCGGATTCCAAACGGTGCAGCAAATCGTTAATTTCGTACATTTCGGTTATCATTCCTTTCATATGTGTGCATCCTTTATCCGCAGATGATTGTTCAATAAAATAATTATAACAAACAATCGTTTGTTGTAAACAATATTTTACGGCTAAAATATGGACTATTGTTGATTTTTCTGCTATACTTATACAAATACCTTGCTTTCACAAGAAAGGACGGATCGCCAATGCCCGAAGCGTATAAGCAATCCTTTAAGCAAAATTACACCGACAACGTAGAGCTGTCGATTTTTAATTGCGGGCTGCAAAGCTGTGAACGCGGCTATACCTGGGGCCCTGCCGTACGCGACCATTATTTAATCCATTTTGTTGTAAACGGGCGCGGCAGTTATACGGTGAACGGCATGCTGCACGCGCTTGCGGCTGGCGATGTGTTTTTGGCAAAGCCCAATCAGCTAATTACGTATTCTGCCGATAATGAAGAGCCGTGGGAATACTATTGGGTGGGGTTTAACGGCGCATGCGCCAACAAGCTGGCTGCACAGCTGCCGTTTTGTGAGGAAGAGCCTATCCATCATTGCAAAAACCCCGAGGCGGTAAAAAAGGCACTGCTGGACATCTTTTTATCGCGCGGCACCGACGCGCAATGCGAAACCAAAATGGTGGGCTACTTATATCTTTTTATTGCGCAGCTGATGCAAGAGGCCAAAGAGCGCGAGGCGCATAATCTTGGCTCCAATTCGCATTATGTGCTGGGCGCAGTGAAGTATATTCAGTTTAATTATTCCCGCGATATCAGCATTTACGATATTGCGCGGGCTGTGGGCATCAGCCGCAGCCATTTGTATCGTGTGTTTATGGAAAAAATCGGGCAATCCCCTATCGATTATCTCACCAATTACCGCATTAGCGAAGCGTGCTATTTATTAAAAAACGCGCAGCTATCTATTGCGGAAATTGCGGTTTCGGTTGGATTTTTTGACCAGTTTTATTTTTCTCGCGTGTTCAAAAAAAATAAAGGCGTGCCGCCCAGCAGGTATTTGGCAAGCCTTGAGGAGGGCAAATAAGCGGTGAAAAAGCCAATCAAACACGGCATAGCCGCCATTTTATGCGCCTTTCTTGTAACGGCGCTTTCGGCGTGCGGCGCACTTTCGCGCGGCAATGCCGACGCGCTGCGTGTGGCTGTTTTGCTTTGCGAAGAGCAAGACAAATGCACGGATATTGCGCTATTACAAAGCGCGCTTGGCGAGGATTTTGCCGTAGAAACGTATACGCTGAACGCCATTTCCCTTCCAGAAAAGGCGCGCGCATTGGTTAGCGAAGGGGTGTTTGCCCTTTATGTGGTAAATACCGAGGGCGTTGCCATTGCGGATATTGTCAGCGCCGCAAAAGACAGCGGCACCGCTGTGATTGTAACGGGTGCGCCGCTTTCCGATGCCGTGCTGGATAGCTACGACAAGCTATGGTATATGGGCGCAAACGAGCAGCAAGGCGCCGAGCTTTTGGGCGTGCGCATTGGCAATGCGTTTAAATCGGGCGAATTGGAAGACAAAAATGCAGACGGCATTTTAAATATTTTTCGTTTTGATGCGCATGCCGACAGCCCTTTAAAAAGCACAATTGACAGCGCCGCGGATTTGGGCGTGTTTGCGCAAGCGGATGCCGAATCTTACTATTGCCAAACAGCAGAAAACTCATATATTTCTGCTGTAGAAGCGTTTTATCCCGGCTGTGCCCCCGATTTAATCCTGTGCTACGGCGAAAAAACTTGTGCCGCAGTAGCGAAAGCCGCCGAGGAAAAAGCCGTTAGTTCCCCTATTGTGTGCGTGGGCGGCACGGCACTTGCCGAAAACACGGCGCTTTGCGAAAAGCTATTATACTACACCGTTTATCCCGCCGCGGAAACCGCAAAAGCCGCCGCAGCGTATCTTGTAAACATACAAGCGGGCGAAACGGTAACGCATGGCACCGCATACACAGTTGACGCGCATAAGCGCCTTTTATTTACCTTTACAGTAAACGCGTAATGCGCATGGATTATCAATAGGAAAGACGGTTAAAAAATGCCATTTGTGAAAAACCAAAGCATACCACTGAAAATATTGTCCTTATCAAGCGACGGCAACGGCGTGGGAAAATTTGACGGCGAAGCCGTATTTGTGCCGTTTTCTGCGCCCGGTGATGAACTGCTTGTGAAAATTGTGAAGCCGTGCGCGGGCTATGCCTTTGGCATTATCGAAAGCGTGCTCAAATCTGCCGATTGCCGCGAAGTGGCAGATTGCGCGCTGTTTGGCAAATGCGGCGGCTGCGCATTGCGGCATATCCGCTATACACAAGAGCTGCGCGAAAAGCAAAATTTTGTGCGCGATGCGATGCTTCGGCTTGGTAAATTGGATGTGCCCATTGCCGAAATTTTGCCCTCCCCTGTTTTAGAACGCTATCGCAACAAGGTGCAGCTGCCTGTGTTTACAGACGTGGACGGCAAGGTGAAAACAGGCTTTTTTGCGGGGCGCAGCCATCGGGTGATCCCGTGCGACGATTGCCTTTTGCAGCCCGAAATATTTACACGCATTGCGGCGTTTATCTGCGATTTATGCACGCAATATCACATCACCACGTATAACGAGTTGCGCGGTACAGGGTTTTTGCGCCACATCTATTTGCGCCACGCCCTTAAAACAAACAAGGTGATGGTGTGCCTTGTGGCAAACGGAAAAACCCTGCCACACAAAGCAGAAATTGTGCAGGCGCTTATCGCAGAATTTTCAGAAATTTCCACAATTGTGCTGAACATCAACACAAAGATAACAAACGTTATAACCGGCGAGCAATGCGTGAATTTATATGGCACTGGCCTTTTAGAGGACACGCTTTGCGACGTGCCGGTATCACTATCACCGCTGTCGTTTTATCAGGTAAACACACTGGGGGCCGAGCAGCTTTATGCCGTGGCAGGCGTGCTGGCGGATGTGAAAGCGCATGAAACATTGCTGGATTTATACTGCGGCGCGGGCACAATCGGGCTTTCAATGGCCAAAAGCTGCAAGGCGCTGATTGGCGTAGAAATTGTGCCGGACGCAATTAAAAGCGCCCAGCACAACGCCCTTAAAATGGGCATTACACACGCGCGCTTTTTGGCAATGGATGCAGCGGCAGCTGCAAAACAGCTGTTAAGCGAGGGCCTAAAGCCCGATGTGGTAATTTTTGACCCGCCGCGCAAGGGCAGCGACGAGGGAACGCTTTCTGCGGTGGTGGATATGGCGCCCTCGCGCATTGTGATGGTAAGCTGCAACGCCGCTACCGCCGCGCGCGATTGCCGCTTTCTGTGCGAGCACGGCTACACCGTATCCGCCGTACAGCCTGTGGATTTATTCCCGAGGACGAAGCACGTTGAGACGGTAGTATTGATGTCAAGGGTTGAAAATCAGCCGTAAAAAAGGGCTTGAAATAAGGGCATTTCAAGGTTTTTGCCATAAAAACCACCGCTCGGAAATTGCCTGATTCTTACTTCGAGGGAACATGTCAAAACGAGCTTAAAACCT
>RRZT011130107.1_pt1 | contig 12242 bp, 9 predicted proteins | sample 2165551 | NCBI WGS metagenome assembly RRZT01 (sample SAMN10456910, study PRJNA506462) | wastewater metagenome | biome: wastewater; feature: sludge; material: wastewater sludge; isolation source: wastewater sludge with Escherichia coli K12::gfp cells carrying plasmid... | place: USA: Moscow, Idaho ... | reverse complement strand
TTATTCGCACCATTATGCAGATGTGGCATGAGAAAATGCACTTCACTGATTCGATTCATAGGCAGCAGGCGCTGAATCGGTTTGTTAATTTCTACAATACAGTCAAGCCACATAAATCTTTAAGTAACCATACGCCGTATGAGATTCTCAGTCTTTATTTTTACAAACAAAATGTAAATAACGCGCTGGATTCTTACACCTAAGAAAGTCATCTAATAGCTTCTAAGTGCAGTGTGTAATTTCGCTTAAACACCAAGCACCGTAATTAGTGGATGAGTTTTAATCCATTTCTATCGTATTCACAGTGTTAACAATCCTAAAAAATTTCAAGTCCTTAAGAATTCAACAATTCAATCATAAACTACTTTTTAACTCACTCATTTTCTTCACCCCCGCTTTTTAAAGCTCCCCTTCCCTGCTTTTACAATCTTATCTACTTTGTATTCAAAAAATCAAATATGTTTTTAAAACATTTAAGATCGCAGCACTTTACTTCCATAAAGTGGATTAGTGGCTTGCTCAATATTCTAATAGGCGCTAAAGTTATAGGCTCTGTGAAATACTCCCATAGGAAATATCCGTGTTAGCTATCCTTCAAGCCGCTGGCTGGCCAATTTGGCCTTTGTTTATCGCATCCGTCATTGCTGTTGGCATTATTATTGAACGTTTTATCAGTCTGAGACAGGCCCGCATTCTCCCTCCTGGACTGTTTGAGCAGGTGCAAGCTGAAATTAAAAGAGGCAATATGTCTCGCGAAGTTATTAGCCGCATTGAAGCCGGTTCGCCACTTGGTCGTGTGCTAGCCGCAGGCTTACGTAATCAAAGCAGCAACCGCGACGTGATGAAAGACGCTATTGAAGAAACCGGTAGCGCCGTTGCTAACGAGCTGGAACGATTTTTAACAACTTTAGGCACGATTGCCTCCATCGCGCCACTTATGGGACTGTTTGGCACTGTCGTAGGGATGATTGAAATTTTCGGTTCCCAACAAGCAACGGGGAGCGATCCTATTTCTCTGGCACATGGTATCTCCACAGCGCTCTATAACACCGGCTTTGGTATTTTAGTTGCTATTCCAGCCTTGATTTTTTGGAGGCACTTTCGCAGCTTGGTTAACAGCTACCTGGTTAAAATGGAGCAGCTTGCATTGCATTTGGTAGAAATTCAACATGGTGATCGACACTAAACGAGGTTCATGATGAATTTTCGCCGCAGAGGTGCTCAACTTGAAGAGCCAGAAATTAATCTAATCCCGCTCATTGACGTGATGCTGGTGATCATCATTTTCTTGATGCTCACCACCACCTATTCACGTTATTCTGGCGTTTCACTTAATTTACCCAGTTCTGATACGCAAGCAGAAGCCAACTCACAACTTCCAAACGAAATTAACGTATCCATCACTGCTGATGGAAACATCATCGTCAACCAAATTGCCATCACAAGTGGCAGTATTGAGGACATTGCCTCTGCCATGGGCAAAGCCATGCCAGCAGAAGCCGGGGCTGAACTGCCTTTGGTTGTGATTAGTGCAGATGCGAAGGCAACACATCAGCGCGTTGTTCTGGCAATGCAAGCTGCGCAACGTGCAGGACTCAGCCACATCACGTTTGCAACTCAAAATAAATAAGTAAAACGCTCCATCAAGGGAGTACATCCATAAAGTACACTTTTGCTGTACTCCTTTGACAAAAAACCAAGCCCAGCATCTGCTGTAATCCACACCATCAAGCTTGAATAGCAAGCCCTGTCCCACTGAAGAACTCAAATCGCCGGTTCATTTTTTTTTGAAAATGTAATTTTGATATCGATAAAACTAACGTACTAGGCGAACACCTTTTAAAAGCTGGTAATACCTCAAACGGGTTGAATTACTGTAGTTGATGCTTTTAAAAGAGTCTACTTCTCTCATTCCGCAGAAATCCATGAAAAATCATTGGCGCCTTTACTGAAAAATATCATTTCAACCGATTTGAGACGCTGCCTGGGTTTTTACGGACCAAGTAATAAAAAGTGCCATGAGAATTGAGCTCATTAGCAAATATACAGAATGAATGCCCCATTTTGAGGTTAAAGCAAAAGCCAAAACAGGGCCTATGGATGCTCCTATATCGAGTGATAAGGAGTACAGCGTGAGAAAAGTTTTGCTTGAAGCAGTAGTCGCTACATCATATGCAATTTTATCAATACCCGTGGTAAGTGAGGTGGCGGTTAATTGGATGAGCAACATAACACTTAGCCACAAATAAGCAGGCAGATTGAGCGTGGCGCAATAAAATAATATGGCAGCTGAAATAAGTGGCACTAAAAGTGTGTATCGAATGCCCTGTTTTTTATCTGCTAATTTGCCAACAGCAGGGGCGAGCCAAGGTTCGGTTGCCCAGCGGATGGCTTGTAACACTCCGGCAATAGAAGTGGCACCGATGGTTAAATAAAATAAGCTGATATTGGATAGATGAGCTTGCACTAAATTGCTGAGAGTAGAAGCAAAGATACCTTGGTAAATTAGAGTCAGAAGTAAGCCTGTAATCAGTGTACCCAATATAGGCTTGGAAAAGATAAAACGAACGTGGTTTGAAGTATCTGATTTGATTTTTTGTTTTGAAACAAAAAGGTAAGTTAGAGGGATGGAAAAAAGTGTGAATCCGCCCAAAACACAAGCTGTTACCGCAATATTGTATTGATCAACCAAAATACCACCTACCAGCATTCCGCCAAGACTTCCTAAGCGATATAAGCCATTATAAAGCCCGGTAAAGTAACCTCTATTGTTTTTTCCTGCCGCTTCTAGAATCGAGAAGTAAGCACCCAATCGCAGGAATGTCCAAGCCAATCCCCACAAACATCTAAAGATAAGCCAAATCCAGAACCCTTTTATATAAGCATAAGAAAAAGTAGTGGTGATGGATAATAATGAGGCCAATAAGATTCCATCACGGGTATTAATTTTGGTGTATATAAAACCAATCAGCGGATTTAAGGGTATTCGAATTAATCGGTTAGCAGAGAGTAAAAATCCCACTTCAATCAATGAAATTAACCCGGCTTCTTTCATATGCAGCGGCAGCACAATATAAAGCATGGAATCCCCCAGTAGGCATACTGCGGTGATTAGAGAGATGGCAATCACTCTGCTTTTGGGAGATTCGATCATAGGCTACCTGAAATAAATGAAATTTTGTCAATCAACTTAATACTTGCTGGATATTAATACCCAAACGGCGGGATGGCGATACCTAATTGTTGGAACAACTTCATGATTTCAAATACCAGCAAACAATACTTGCGTAAAGTTTTACCCAATTTTGAATATTTTGAGGTGTCTTTTTTGTCTTATTTTTATTTAATTAATTAGATTATTCTTAATTAATCTTCCCAATAAAAAACCGCATCGCTTGTTAAAAGCAATGCGGTTTCAATCAAACACTGTCAGACTATCGATCGATACCAGAAAAAATCACGGCAACGTTATCCGTTTGTGGCGGCGCAAGCAGCATGCCAGCAAGCCCTGCCGTACCAGTAGCAGACGCCTTAATGCTGCTATGCTGTTTTGAAAGCAACCACGCCTGCTCTACCAGAGGCTCCGGCACAACCATTGTCTGGCCATGTGTCTGCTGAACAGCTTTGACAATTTCAAACCAGTCGTAAGTTTCATCATCCAAAATACCATGCGCAATGCTGTGGGGAACCTCTTCCCAAGGCCACATGAATTGACTACGATTTTTAACGGCTTTTTCCAAAGAACTTTTTTGCAATGCTTGCCAAGCGCGATCTAAGGGGGCACAGCCCTGGGTCTGTACGGCAAAGAGCTTGGGCGCAGCATCAATAAGGCCGGTTTGCGCAGCCAGTGCAAACCCTTGCGCCAAGGCGCTGGCAAGGGCACCACCACCCACTTGAATGTAGATGCTGTCCAGTTTGCATTGCGCCTGGGCCATGGTTTCTGCCATTTCAAAGGCCAGTGTGCGACAGCTTTCGATAGCCAGACCATTTTCTGTGCCTTGTACGCCAAAAGGAATGGCCCCGGCTTTGACGGCTTCTTGAAAGCGCAAAAAGCAGGGATCCCCGGCTTCGTTCGGCCGGCGTTCGCAAAGCGTGATTTCTGCCCCAAGTGCCTTTAATTGCTGCACAACAGCGGGACTGGCATCGGGTGGAATAAAAACATCTAAAGCCCATTGTGCGGCCCGGGCAATAACCGCTGCTGCCAATGCGGCGTTCCCACAAGAAGCAATGGCCAGTCGACGCTTTTCCAATCCTTGGCTGGCAGGCAGTTTGGCTGTTTGCAAAACATGGAGATAAAGCATCAACCCCATCAAGTGCCTTGCCTTATGGGAGCCAGAAACATTACCTGTTTCATCCTTTACCCAAAGGTGGCTGCCAACACCTGCGGCTTTAGCCAGCGAGGCTTGTTCCGTCATCGGGGTAATGCGAAAACCCTTGCCATCAACCGCGATAAGCGCTTGGTCAAGTTTGCCAACAATATCTTCCCAAGCTTGGTCGGAAAGCCCGGCTTTTCTGGCAATTTGATAAGGAGAAAGCCAATTCCGGTAACGTAAAAAGGGATCCTGCTCCTGCCGCTTTTCAAACGCACCAGCGGTAAAAGAAGGAAGCAACAGGTGATCTACGTCATCTTTGCCGGCATTAGGGCAGCGAAAAGCAAGCGCTGCCGCAGCATCGACGACCTGACCACAGCCATGGCAAGTAAAGTTTTGGTTTGACATATTAGTTTGATCCTTAACGTGTTTGGCCGGCACCCGTTTTTGCATTAAATTCAGCAATCATGTTATCCCATTCTGAAACGAGGCTTTGCAGCTTATTCCAGAAAGAAGGCTTGGCCCGTTCCGTGAACTCTTCGATAGAAACGCCTTGTTGTTCGACCCAGGTGAAATAGCCTAAATTAAAGACGCGTTGGCGCTCAACATGAGTCATTTCCATCAGGTGGTCAGTATTAGCACCAGCCAGAGCGCGTCCCCAAACTTCGCCAGCATGAATAGCATCAAAGCCTTTTGCAAAGTCACGGCGGGTGATTTTGTCGATTTCACTACCGTACATAGCAACGCCATCCGTAGCTACGGTGAGGATCATTTCATCTTCCCCAAGATCGTAATAACGTGCGGTCTTGATTGCAGCAAGCATATTGCAAAGAGAAGAGATTCCCATATTCGCAAGGCGTTGAACCAGTTTTGGATCCACACCACGACGCTCAACAAGGTATTTACGCCCGGCCTCACTGTTAAAGAGAACGAGTAAATGATCGGTCACCTCATCACTCACGGCGGTGACGATGTCCGTATTCATAACGTTATGGATATAAGGTACGTGCTTATCACCAATACCTTGAATATTGTGCTCACCAAACCCGTTATTCAAGAGAGTTGGACATTCCAGCGCCTCAACCACAACCACGCGCGCACCCAGAGCTTCTTTAAGATGATCACCCGCAGCCAAGGTACCGCCAGAACCTGATGCAGAAACATAAGCAGCGAGTTTGCTAGCAGGGCGATCTTTAGTGAGAGCATGGAACAAGGTTTCCATTGCCGCGCCGGTACAATTGCGGTGAATGATGTAGTTACCAAATTCACAAAACTGGTTAAAAATAATATTGGTAGATTTACGGTCTAATTCTGCACAAGTATCGTAAATTTCCTTAACGTTACTTTCCGAGCCCGGGGTGCGAACGATGTCAGCAGGATCGAGTACCCATTTATCAAGCCAATCAAAGCGTTCTTTACTCATATTTTCTGGCAACACCGCAATGCCGTGGCAGCCAAGAATTCGAGAAATAGCAACCCCGCCCCGGCAATAATTACCAGTAGAAGGCCACACAGCGTGGTGTTGAGAAGGATCAAACTGACCTGTTACCAACCGGGGAACCAGACAACCGTAAGCTGCGAGCACTTTATGGGCATTGATCATAGGAAAGCGATTGCCAAGCGCGACAACAATGCGCGCCTTCACCCCGGTAAGTTCAGGGGGCAACTCGATATATTCTGGAACATCTGTCAGCCCGGTACGGGACTCATCATTAAACCAATGCACACGGAATAGATTCAAGGCGTGCGGGCTGTCTGGGTTTACATCTTTTAATGCGGAACGGATGGCGGCAGGAATTTTAGAGGGATCTTTGAGCTGTCCAATGGTCGGGAGAACAATATTGGCTTCTTTAAAGCGTTTTACAGTGTTTTCATACACAGCCTGATTGACAATGGTACGTTCTAAACCCAGTTTTGCCATTTCGATGCTCCTTGCGGTCGGTAAAGCTGAAAATTATAGCTTTGCATTTCAAATAATGGCGTTTATTTTTTAAAAAGCTTTACTTTCCGTTGTCGAATGTGTGTTTTTATTCAACCTTATTATTTCTAAAAACTCATCTAAAAAAGAGAATTTATGCTGTATTTTCAGCATGTTATAAGTATTTAGTCAAAATTTTTATAGAACATCCAATATGGGTGCTTGGATGTTCTGTTTGAAAATTATTTAAGGCACTTATTCGCTTGACTCACTACTTGTTTCTATTACATTTGAAAGCCCGGAGGGTTGCGTTGCTTCGTTACGAGCACCAATAGTACCAAGCCACTTTTTCAATGAATCTGCTTTACCGCTAAAGAGCGCAGAGTAAACAACCGTATTAGCCATCACCTTTTTGACGTAGTCCCGGGTTTCCTCAAATGGAATCGTTTCAATATAAACAGCACCTTCCAATGCCTTATCATCTCGCCAGCGTCTAGCACGCCCCGGGCCGGCGTTATAGCCTGCAGAGGCCAATACCGGATGTTGATAAAGATCATCTAAAATCATACGCATATAGCTGGTGCCCAATTGCACATTGCGGTTGGGATCAGTTAGCCAGCTACTATCGTAGTCTGTTAAACCCAATTTTTGAGCAACCCAACGCCCGGTCGCCGGCATCACTTGCATTAAGCCCTGCGCCCCCACGGGCGAACGTGCCGGGGCAATAAAACGGCTCTCTTGCCGCATCAGTCCATAAACCCAGCTCAGGGGCAAGGCTTGATTCGTCACTTCCGGCTCAATGATATTGCGGTAAGGGGCAAGATAACGCAGGTCATAATTGGCATTGGGATCAGCCCGGTCCGCCGTGTAAATCGTGCGATCATAAAGCTGTTCATTTAGCGCCAAACGAGCAGCGGCAGCCAAAAATGCCGGGCTTTGCTTTTGTATAGCGAAATTCCATTCCCGCCCTCCTTCAGTTCGAAGGTCTAATCTATAAAATGCAATGGCGCGGCGTAGCCCAATGTCTTGCTCTGCGCGCTGTCTATCAGATTCCGGCGCGGCGGTGCTCAACGTATTGGGTAAAAAGCTACGATCGAGCGCCTCTGCCGAAAGAATGCCGTAAAAATTCGAAGACCCGGCGTTCTTTTTAAATTCGGCTTGAGCAGCCTCTTTTTGCCCTTGTGCTTCATAGGCACGCCCTAACCAATAGACCCATTCCGGCTTGGTTCGCTCAGATGGGGCCAAGCCTAAAATGGCCGTGCTCACCTGGGGCCAGTCACCACTGCGCAGCGCTGCCCGGACGCGCCATTCCGCCGCCTCTGAATTAAGTTCCGCTTGACCGGCACGTTTGCAATATTCCGCTGCGATGGGGTTTTGTATAAAAGCCGTACGCCAACAAAGCATCCCATAAACGTATTCTTTTTCGCCGGAAGTCAGTACGTCTTCCCAGCGCGTCATGCGTAAAATAGCCTTGCCCGTATCTTCACGTGATAGACGTGTGAGAGCGGCAATAATCAACTCACGCCCGGTCCGTGTTTGAGTGGTGCTTAAAGGGGCCTTATCTAAATAATTTGCCGGTTGGTTGAGTGCTTTATTCGCTTCGGTATTCAAAGGTGCAACATCTGCTGCTAAAAACCCAAGTGTGCTCTGTGCATTGGAGATTTTTTTTAAGGCAACTAAACGCTGAAAGCGCCACCATACTTTATCTTCCTTAACGTAGCCGCCAGCCACTGCTGCGGCTAAAACGGGGTCGCAATTGCCGGGGGCACTGACCAGTTCCTGCCAATTTTTCGCGATTTCTTGCTGTATTTGCATGTCGCCCGTATTTTGGCGCGCGGTAAGCATGTCACAGCGCATTTCGGCATCAGGTTCTTGTATTTGTGTGGCAAGCGTTAAAAACCGGGAATAGTCTTTTTCTTTCATCAGGCGTTTAGCCCACAAAATGCGTAACCTATCTGCCAAATAGCTATTTTGTTCCCGCTCTAAAAAGGTGCTTAAGTTTGCTTCATCCACAACTTGATTTGTTTTAAAGGCCATAGAAAAGGCCCAATAGCGTATGTAGGGCTCAAGTACATGCTCGCTCGGCGTCAGCAGCATATTTTCCAAACCCGCAGAATCCCCCCGGTTAAAAGCATCACGCGCAGCCAGAATGCGCTCATCTGAAGGCATGGCCTGCGCCAAACTGGCGCTACATACGAGAAGCGTGATCAAAAAACAGCGTTTCAATAAAGCGTTTGCGTACAATGGAGGCTCTCCAAGGAGGATGATTAAAGTGTATGAGTCATCAGGTTATTGACCCCAAATTAGCCCGGGCGCAGCTACGTAAGCAATTAATTTCAAAACGCCTAGCCTTAAGCGAAGAGATGCGAGCGCATCACACCCAAGCAATTATCGCGCATTTATTAGGACTATTACAGAGCCACAATCCACAATGTGTGTCTTTTTTTTGGCCTTGGAAAGGAGAGGTTGATTTACGCGAGACTTTGGCCCTTTGGCAAAACGCCGCCCCGGGCCGACAAATAGCTTTACCCATAGTTGTAGAACAAGCGGCACCACTTGCTTTTGCGCTTTGGCAACCCACAATGCTCATGACACAAGACTGCTATGGCATTGCTATGCCCCTAGAAAAACAATGGGTGCGCCCTGACATGATGCTCATCCCCGTCAATGGATTTGATGCGCGAGGCTATCGCTTAGGCTATGGCGGCGGATATTTTGACCGGACTTTAAGTGCTTTCACACATCGCCCTTTTGCGGCCGGCATAGGATTTGAGTGTGCACGTTTAAAACAGCTAGAAATCAGCCCTTTTGATATACCTATGAATGCACTGATTACGGAAGCCGGGTTATTTCACTGCGCCTGAGTCCGTGAGCTCAGGTAGAATGCGAGGGTTTCTTTCAGATAAGGTGCTGAGCATGCCACGCTATTTACCCGATTTTTCTACTGCACGCGTTTTGGTTGCTGGGGATGTAATGCTTGATCGCTATTGGCATGGCGCAACCTCACGCATATCACCCGAGGCACCCGTGCCCGTTGTAAAAATTGAACAAGATGAAACGCGCCCCGGTGGCGCAGCCAATGTAGCCATCAACATCACAGCGCTAGGTGCGCATGCAAAGCTGGCCGGAATAATAGGAGAAGACGAGGCTGGCGATTTGCTGATTGAAGCGCTCAACAAACATTCTGTTGATTGTCATCTGGGCAGAGTCAGTGGACATCCAACCATCACGAAGTTGCGCATTTTAAGCCGGCGGCAACAACTCATCCGATTAGATTTTGAAGAAAATTTCGCCTCAGCCGAAGCCGCGCCCCTATTAGCTTTATTCCAGGCACAGCTTCCAAATGTAGGGGCTGTTGTTATTTCTGACTATGCCAAAGGCTCCTTAACCAACCCGGCCCGTTTAATTGCTAAAGCCCGCGCGGCAGGTCTACCCGTAATTGTGGACCCCAAAGGACAAGACTTTTCGCAATACAGGGGGGCGACAGCCATTACCCCCAATGAAGCAGAATTTGAAGCCGTTGTAGGGCACTGCGAAGATGAGGCCACGCTGCTTTCTCGAGCACGTGCAATGCGCGATGAACTAAATTTTGATGCACTCATTATTACGCGCAGCGAACGTGGCATGACCTTAATTACACGTGGCGCTCCACCCTTAACCATCCCAACCCGGGCACGAGAAGTCTATGACGTAACCGGTGCAGGAGACACTGTGGTCGCCCTCTTAGGCGCTGCGCTGGCACTTGATACCCCTATCGCGGATGCTGTTGCCCTAGCAAATCTAGCCGCCGGAATTGTGGTTGGCAAAATGGGCACCGCCTCTGCCAGCCGTCCAGAACTTGAGCAAGCTATTGCAGAGCTGGTGCAGCATTCGCATGAAGTTTGATAAGCCTTTTGGCCGGGTGCACGCTTACTTTGATATGCACATAGTCGATCATGGTTTGGTACGTGAGGTATATAACAATTTATATGGCTTGCCCGGAGCGATGTATCGCTCCAGCCAACCCAGTCCCTCACAATTGGCACGTTACCAAAAAAAATTCGGGCTACGTAGTGTCATCAATTTACGGGGTACGCACGACTATGGCTCCTTCTTTTTAGAAGAAGAAGCATGCCAACGATTAGGGCTCTCTTTGCATCACACCAAACTCTATTCACGTACAGCGCCCAGTATTGAAGAAATTCATACCATGGAGACGCTTTTTAAAACAATTCAATACCCGGCCCTTTTGCACTGCAAATCGGGCGCAGACCGCGCTGGTCTAGGCGCAGCACTCTATCAAGTAATCATATGCAATGCCCCGGCCAAAGTTGCGATGCGAGAGCTACATTGGAAATACGGCCATTTTAAAAATGCCAAAACAGGCATATTGGATTATTTTTTTGAAGTCTTTGATGCATGGAAAAAAAATAATCCTGAAGGTGAATTCATGACCTGGGTCGATACGATTTATAACGAAGATCAACTCAACATGAATTTTAAAGCTGGCAAATTGGCCTCTTGGGTCGTTGATGACATACTGCACAGAGAATGAAAGCATCCTTAGATCTTTACCGCCGCCTCTTAGGGAATCTTCGCCCTTACAAACGTCAAGTTGTTGGTTTTGTGCTGGCCATGTTGTGCTCGGCAGCTTTAGAGCCGGCCTTTCCCTACCTGCTAGGAAATCTGGTTAAGAATTTCCAACAAATGCAGCAAAACCCCGAAATGATGCTACGCATTCCTTTGCTAATCATGCTGGTATTTAGCGCAAAAGGATTGGCAGAATATTTAACGGCGCTTATGGGGCAATGGATTGCGCAGCGTGTGGTAACAGATTTGCGTTGCAAGGTCTTTCATCACCAACTTTTTTTACCCATAGCCACGCACCAAGCTCAAGCCGGCGGCCGAATGCTTTCTCGCCTAACCAATGACATTCCACAAGTAGCACAAATTTTATCAAGCGCATGGGTGGTGATAATACGAGACAGTTTTACGATCTTGGGCTTGATGGCCTACCTTATTTACACCGCTTGGCAACTGACTTTACTTATTTTACTCATTGCCCCGGTCATCGCTTGGCTCATTCGGCTGGCCAGCACCAAAATGCGCAACTACAGTCGCCAAATGCAACTCACAATGGCACATCTAACAGGTGTGACAGAAGAGGCGCTTGCTGCCATTAAAGAGATCAAAATTTTTGGCACTCAAAACCACGAACAAGCGCGCTTTGCAGATGCAGCAGAAGCTCTGCGAAGCCAATCCATACGGGCCGAACGCGTTTCTGCCGCCAACGTACCCATGGTACAAGTTTTGGCAGCAACAGCAGTCTCCATTGTGGTCTATGTTGCCATGCGTCTGTCCGCTCAAAACACGCTATCTTTAGAACACTTTTTCTCATTTATCACCGCCATGGCCATGCTCTTTGAACCCATCCGGCGCCTCACCAATGTAAATAATATTTTGCAACGAGGTCTTGCCGGGGCACAAAGTATTTACGAATTGCTCGAAATGCCCACGGAAACCGACACAAGCGAACATCTAAAGGAATCTCTACCTGCCCGCGCAAGCGGACATTTAAAATTTGAAGCACTTCACTTTAGTTACCCAGAACAAACCACACCTGCGCTCAATAACTTTAATCTCGAAGTGATGCCCGGTGAAACGGTGGCTTTGGTTGGCAGCTCCGGGAGTGGAAAAACTACGCTCATTCATTTAATCGCCCGTTTTTATGACGGGCAAAATGGCCAAATCACGCTTGATGGCACGCCACTCTCACACTGGCCCTTAGTGCAATTACGCGAACAAATGGCATTAGTAGGACAGCACGTTGTATTGTTTGATGACACAGTTGCCGCCAACATTGCCTACGGCCAAAAAAACGTAACGCCCTCAGCACTGGAGGCGGCCGCACGTCAAGCCCATGCGTGGGAGTTTATTTCTGCCCTGCCCGAGGGTTTACAAACACGTCTGGGCAATAATGCAAACCGCCTCTCTGGCGGACAACGTCAACGCATTGCATTAGCTAGGGCTTTCTT